>Ga0335078_10008181_pt1 | contig 15551 bp, 20 predicted proteins | sample Lox_Sample_32_FD_206711 | JGI IMG/M metagenome (GOLD analysis project Ga0335078, IMG submission 206711) | Soil microbial communities from Loxahatchee National Wildlife Refuge, Florida, United States - Lox_Sample_3.2 | ecosystem: Environmental > Terrestrial > Soil > Wetlands | place: USA... | reverse complement strand
ATCGAGGAATACCTCAAAGCCAGCAACGACGACCCCAAGCCATTCGTGTGGACCGCCAACACCGAGGACATCCTGGCGAAGGTCCGGCGCGGGCGGGCCACCCTCAAGGAAACAGAAAGCTAATAGCGAGACACTGCATGTGCTAGGCGGAACGGCGGGAGGAGCAATGATGGCAGGGGTAGCTTCGGCAGCCGGCGCGCCGAGGGTGTCGCGGCTGGACCGGCGTAAGGCCCGGACCCGGCAGGCCCTCGTCGATGCCGCGGTGCGGCTGATCGCGGAGGGCTGCGGGGACCGGGCGAGCATCCAGGAGATCACCGAGGAGGCCGACATCGGCTTCGGGTCGTTCTACAACCACTTCGACAGCAAGGAGCAGCTGTTCCAGACCGCGTCGGAGGAGGTGCTAGAACGCTGGGGGCAGATGATCGACCACGCCAGCGTCGGCATCACCGACCCGGCGGAGCTGTTCGCCGTGAGCACGCGGATCACCGGGCGGCTCGGCTGGACCCACCCGGAGATCGCCGGGTTCCTCACCGGCGCCGGCCTCGATGTCCTGGTCTCCCCCCACGGCCTGGCGCCGCGCGCGCTGCGCGAGATCCAGGCCGGGCGGGCCGCGGGCCGTTTCACCGTTCCCGATGCCGAGATCGCGCTCAGCGCCGCGGCCGACGGCATGCTCGGGCTCTTCCGGATACGCCAGCGGCACCCGGACCGCATCGCCGAGGACTCTGCCGACCATCTCGCCGAGGCCGTGCTGCGCCTGCTCGGCGTCCCCGCCCCCGAAGCCGCCCGCCTCGCCGCCCTTCCCCTCCCGGACACCGGCACGTGGTAACGCCCGCGACGATGCCGGCGACCGCATCCCGGTCAGCGACGCCGGGTGGCCGGGTCGCTGCGGGCGCGGGGATCGCGGGCCCGCGGATACTGGGTGCGGAGAGGTACGTTGGCCGGCACCTTATACCAGGATCGTGATTCCTTCATGCCTCCCGCGCCCGCAATGAGCCCGTCCAAGCACCAGCTGTCAGGTTGGGGCTGGCGGCCCGCTGATCCGCCGCGCCGGCCAGTGTTGTTTGTCAACCCGAGGTCGGGTGGCGGCAAGGCCGCACGCGCCGGGGTTGCCGAGCAGGCGCGCGCCATGGGGATCGAGGCCATCATCCTCGCCCCGGGCCAGAACTTGGCCGCACTGGTCCATCAGGCCGTGGCGGCAGGCGCAGACGCCCTCGGGATGGCCGGTGGTGACGGGTCGCTGGCGGTCGTGGCCACAGTCGCGGCTGCGCACGGGATCCCGTTCGTGTGCGTCCCGGCCGGGACGCGCAACCACTTCGCGCTCGACGTGGGCGTGGACCGGCACGACCTGCCCGGCGCTCTGGACGCGCTCACCGGCGGGCTCGAGCGCCAGATCGACATGGCAGAGGTGAACGGCCGCGCATTCGTCAACAACGTCTCGCTTGGCATCTACGGCGAGGCGGTCCGCAGCCCGGCCTATCGCGATGCCAAGGTGCGCACGCTCCTGCAGACCGCGGATGAGGTGATGGGGCCGAGCACGGAGGCGCCCGCGCTGCGCCTGGCCGACGACCTGGGGCGCGAGCACCGTCATCTCGCCGTCGTGCTCGTGTCGAACAACCCCTACGCGCTCGATCGCCCGCTGGTCGGAGGCACCCGCCCGGCGCTGGACAGCGGCCAGCTCGGCATCGTCGTCCTCGACGCGCCCGGCGACAGCCGGCACTCTCCAGGGCGAGCCTGGACCGCGCCGCGGCTGGAGGTAAATGCCCCGGCACCGGTACACGCCGGGGTTGACGGTGAGGCGGTGGACCTCAACCCGCCACTGCGGTTCGCTATCCAGCCGACGGCGCTGCGGGTCCGGATCTGCTCCCGCCACCCGGGCGCCTCGCCATCAGCGCGCCGCCACCTCCCGGGCTACCCACCCGCGTGATGGCGCACTTCCTGGGAACCGTCGTGGCCTACGAGGCGCTCCAGGCCCACCCCGACCTGCAGCCGGTCTCCTGGTCACCCTCGGGTCACCGCTGGCTCTGACCGGCGCGATTTTCGACCGCCTGCAACCGGGCCCGCCGTAACCGCGCTGCGGTCCGGCCAATGTCGGGAGCTGGGTCAACATCAGCGACCAGGACGGCCCGGTCGCCGTCCAGCATTCCGTCGCACTGGAGGCACTGATTTGATCCTGCGGACCTCCAACCATCAACTTGGCACCCCCGGCTGACCTCGAAGCCTCCATACAGGCAGCGATCTACCCAGACGCCATCGCCCTCACCGCCACGGCACTCGGCCACCGCCCAGACAGCCGAACTCATGGCCGAGCAAGATCCATCGGTGAAAGACGGACGTGGAGCGGCCGATTGAACAGCAGGCACCCCGGCAGCAGGCTGCGAACGCAGCCTCAAACCCGGCTACCTCGTGCTCCATCGCTCCAGCTGTCTGCCCGGTTACCGCCCGGGCTGTGAGCGCGCTGCCGCGCGGTTGCCGTACCGGTCTCGCTGTCCCGGGTAGCCGCGTCGCGGGCGCGGGCCCCGATTCACCTTCTGGCGGGATGGAGGTGGCAGTGGCCACTATCGCCAGCCGCACGTCCGGCCCTTACACCTCGGGCCGGCCGCTGCGGGACCGTTCGGGCAGGCCCGGCATGCCCCCGCGGGCGAGGCGGCGCCGCCAGGTCCGCACCATGTTCACCGAGCAGCCTTGCTCGGCGGCGATCCGGGCGTTCGCCTGGCCCTGATGGGCCAGCAGCACGATCATGGCCCGCCGCACCAGCGCCTGCGGCGAGGATGGCCGCCGCGCGATCGCCTCCAGCTTCGCCTTGCGGCGCGACCCTAAAACCACGATGTCCTGGCTGGCGGCAGGCGTCACAACCCACCTCCGGGCGATCAGTGACTGATCGCCCGACAATGCCCGGGATAAATTCAGGACTGGCGGCGACACGCCGCACCCGGCGACAATAACCGCATGCCCGTGCCGTCCACGCGCCTGAAGGACCTGAACGAAGGAACCATCGACCACCACGCCTCCCAGCGCTGGCCGGCGCTCGAAGAGGTCACCATTAGCTGGCGCGGCTCCTACGGCTACCTGACCGGCCACCTCAGCGACAACGATGACGAAACGATCGAGCTCTGCCGCATCCAGCACCTCGGCGACCCCGACGACTGGGTCTTCGCGATCTTGCAGGACTCAACCGGCACCTCCGCCGGCGCCGTCCTCCTGGACGGCACTTCACCGGGCACCCCACCCAGGCCCTCGATACCGCCTGCACCCTCTACCTCGCCGACACCAGCCAACCCCGCACGGATTAGCGCGGGACTGCATCAGGAGAGGAGTTCCCATGAGGATCGAGGATTACGCGCTGATCGGTGACCTGCAGACGTCCGCCCTGGTCGGCCGCAACGGCTCGGTGGATTGGCTGTGCCTGCCCCGCTTCGACTCCGCATCGTGCTTCACCGCCCTGCTCGGAGAGGAGAAGCATGGGCGCTGGCTCATCGCCCCCGCCGGGGAGGTCCGCAGCGTGTCGCGCCGCTACGGCAAGGGGACACTCGTCCTGGAGACCGACTTCGAGACCGCCGACGGCACGGCGCGGGTCATCGACTTCATGCCGCCCCGCAATGGCGGCGCCCCGCAGCTCATGCGAATCGTACAGGGGCTGCGGGGTCGCGTCCCGATGCGCATGCAGCTGATCATCCGGTTCGGGTACGGCCTGACGGCGCCCTGGGTGCAGCGCGTGCCCGACGGCATCGTCGCCCAGGCGGGACCGGACGCGGTGCACCTGAGCACGCCGGTGGAGCTGCACGGGGAGGATCTGACCACGGTGGCGGAGCTCACCGTCCAGGAGGGCGCCAGCGAGCGGTTCGTCCTCAGCTGGTTCCCTTCCTACGAGAGCCCGGGCCGCACCGAGGACGCGCACGCCGCTCTGGCTCGGACCCAGGCGTGGTGGCGGGAGTGGTCGGAGCGGTGCGCCTACCGCGGTGAGTACCGCGATGAGGTCCTGACCTCGCTGATCGTCTTGAAGGCGCTCACCGATCAGGTCACCGGCGCGATCGTCGCAGCGCCCACGACCTCGCTGCCGGAGGACATCGGCGGCGAGCGCAACTGGGACTACCGCTACACCTGGCTGCGTGATTCGGTGCTGACGCTGAACGCGCTGCTGGCCGGCGGCTACACCGACGAGGCGCTGGCGTTCAGCGACGCCGTGTTCCGGGCGACCGCCGGGCAGCCCGATCAGGCGCAGATCATGTACGGCATCGCCGGCGAGCGGCGGCTGGAGGAGTACCAACTGGACTGGCTGCCCGGCTACGAGGACTCCACGCCGGTCCGGGTCGGCAACGCGGCCGCGGGCCAGTTCCAGCTCGACGTGTACGGCGAGGTCGTCGGCGTCGGCTGGGCGGTGGCGATAGCACTGGGGCAGTTCCCCGAGCGGCTCTGGCGGCAGCTTTGCGGGCTGCTCGACTACCTGGAGAGCGCCTGGCAGGAACCCGACGACGGCATGTGGGAAGCGCGCGGGCCGCGGCGGCACTACACCCAGTCGAAAGTGATGGCCTGGCTCGCCTTCGACCGCGCCATCGCGCTGAGCAAGCGCTTCGGGCTGGAAGGGCCGGTGCAGCGCTGGGAGCAGGTTAGGACCCAGATCCACGATGAGATCCTCGAGCGGGCCTACGACCCGCAGCGCCACACCTTCACCCAATCCTATGGCTCCGCGGCGCTGGACGCCGGCGCGCTGATGGTCGGGCTGGTCGGCCTGCTGGACCCGGCCGACGACCGGTTCACGAAAACCATCGACGCGGTCCGCCGCGAGCTCGGCCACGACGGCTTCATCGCGCGATACTCGACCGACGTCACCGACGACGGCCTGTCCGGCAGCGAGGGCCAGTTCCTTGCCTGCTCGTTCTGGCTGGTCGAGGCGCTCGCGCTCAACGGCCGCCAGGCCCAGGCGCGGGAGCTGTTCGAGCGGCTGCTCGCCCTGCGCAACGACCTCGGCCTGTACGCCGAGGAGTACGACGTCACCCATAGGCGGCAGGTCGGCAACTTCCCGCAGGCATTCACCCACCTCGCCCTGATCAACGCCGCCAGGGTCCTCAGCGGCGAGCGGATAGGGACACGATCCGCGCCGCCCGCGCCACTGCCGCGCCTGCCGACGCCACCACGCAAGCCAGCCCTCGTGAAGCTGACGCGACCATAGCAACGTGTCCGGCGGCATCCTGTCTGCCGTCGTCATCGCCGGTGCTCTTCTACCCGGTGCAGGACGGTCGCGTCCAGCCGTGGCTAGCGAGCAGGCCAAAGGACCAGTCGCACATCCCGGCTCGCGGCTTGAGCACGTAGCGGCCCGGCGGCGCGCGAGCATCCAGGAGATTACCGAAACGGCCGACATCGGGTTCGGGTCCTTCCACAACCACTTCGACCGCAAGGAACAGCTGCACTTCTTCCGCGGCGGTCTGGAACAGCCCCGTACCGCACAGATCACATGGGTGGAATCGGTGCGCATCTTCCCGCCGGCCGCCACCAGCCCGCCGACGGCCAGCCGCTCCAGCAGCGTGTCCAGCACCACCTCTGCCGGGGGGCCACCGGCCCCGCCCGGTCGGCTTTAGTGCAGCCTCTTCTCCGTCCATGCCAGCGTGGACGAGGCAGCCGACGGTGCCGACTGCTCTCGGCGGATGGCCGCGCCAGGCCCGGGCCTCGACTCCCCCTCGCCGTGGCATAATCTCGGCTGGCCGAATCGAGGTCGCGCCTCCAGCACGGTAGCCACGTCCTCCAGTGGGATGCCGAGGCCGCGGAGCCAGTGGATCACCTGAGCTCGTTGGCGTCGCAGGGCCGGTAGCCGTTCACCGGATCGATCGAGGCCAGTGGCAGCAAGCCAATGTCGTGATGGTTTCTGCCGATGACCCTTGCTTTCGCAGCGATGGAAAGCCGTCCCACCGCAGTGCTAACGGGCCCGCGTCCACGTCACAGGGGCAAGGTCCAGACTGATCCAGCTCGATCGGGCTACGAAGACCTACGACAGGGCTCCCGTCCGCCTCGAACAACGTCCTCTGATCGCAACGGCGGGCTTGTCCGCCGCGAGCTTGTGGGGTGGACTTAATGGGAGCGGCGATCCGCCGCCTCACCAGCCACGGAAGAATGAGGGCAAGTGAGCAAAACCAAGGATATCCGCGAGGCAGTGGAAAAAGAGCTCGGCTTCGACCCGCTCGTCGATCCGGCAAGCATCGTCGTCAAGATCATGAACGGGCAGGTGGCGCTCAACGGCACGGTGCCGAACTACCCGCAGTACCTGGAAGCGGCCGCGGCGGCGCAACGCGTCTCCGGCGTGACGAAAGTGCACAATCACCTGGAGGTCGTGCTGCCGCCAGGCGACCAGCGCGACGACTCGACTCTGACCACCGCGGCGGACACCGCGCTGGCGCAAAATATCACCGTGCCGTACGGGGTCAAGGCGACCGTCAAAAACGGCAACCTCACGCTGACCGGCACCGTCAGCTACGGCTCGCAGCGGACCGCCGCCGAATCGGCCGTTGCCGGGCTGACCGGTATCCGCCACCTCAAAGACGACATCGAGATCGAGAACGACGCGGATCCGCTCGACGCCACTCAGCTCATCCAGGACGCGCTGCACCGCCATGCGCTAGTTGCTGATGACAGCGACGTCGCGGTGGACGCCGAAGGGAAGGCACTCACGCTCACCGGCCACGTCCGCACCTTGGCGGAGCACGACGCGGTGATCAGCGCCGCCTGGATGGCCAACGGCGTCGCGGAAGTCCGCGACAACCTCTCCATCACCGGCTGACAGCCGTCACGATTTCACCAACCTGAAAAGCATGTGGACGGTCGGGCACTCCCGCGGCGGCCCGGCCCAGGTGGTGCTGGACACGCTGCTGGAGCGGCTGGCCGCTGACAGGCTGGTGCCGACGGGCTCCAGGAACGGGTCCCCGGGCCAGCCTTATCTGGGTGGCGCGCAGCGCCCGGCAGCCGGGCTGGCGGCGGGACAGCAGGTTCAGCTGGCGGCGGAGCGGGTCCAGCTCGTTGGTGAGCCGGTCAATCTGGCGCAGCCCGGTCTCGACCGCCTGCCGCCCGGCCGCAGACAGGGCCACCTCGGCCACCGCGGCCCGGCCCTGCGCGTGGGCCACGGTGCCGACCGCAGGCGCGCCCTGGTGGAAAAGCGTCGCGGCGATCCGCTGATGCCAGGCCCCGCGCTCGTCGAGCAGGTCCTTATACAGCCGGGCGGTCGCCCGCGCTTCCAGCACGTGTTCCGGCGGGATCCAGCATTCCGGCAGGTCCCCAGCCATCAGGTGCACCCGCAGGTGCCGCGTGTCGGTCTTGTCGGTCTTGGCGTGCCGCTTCCTTCCCCGCAGCGCGGCGGTGTCCGCCGGCTCGGCCAGGTGCGCCCGGATACCCGCGCGGCACAGTTCCTCGACGACGTAACGCCAGCCGGTGCAGCCCTCCAGCGCAAACTCGACCTCACCGTCGTGACCGGCGAAGCGCGTCAGCCACTGCCGCAGATGCTGGCGGTCAGCCGGGGCTATCCGCCCGTGCCGCAGCTCCCCGGTTGCCATGTCGAGATACTCGAAGGTCAGCTGGCGACGATGAACGTCAAACCCGCCTACGATGCTCATGGGACCTCCTCGAGCTCCAACCCAATTGGGACAAGGGACCTTCTCCCTAAGCCCGTATGTCGTAGATGCTTCTACGACTGACGCCGAGGAGGTCCCCCTCATATCGCATCTTTGACCCACTCGCACGCCTCGGCCAGGGCCTGAAGTTTCTCAACGGCTCGCCAGTACCGCATGACCCCATGATGGCGCGGCTGGCTACCCTGAGACGACACAATCTCAAGGAGCCCAGGTGATGGCCGGCAGCCTCGAACGCCGGGTCGCGGCCGCGGCGAATGCTGCGCTGGACCGCAACCGCTTCGTCGCACCGATCGACGTGCTGACCGCACTTGGCTGGCTCCAGGCGGAACACGCCGAAGCCTGGAGGCGCGGACGTGTCCCCTATCTTGAGCGAACCACTGTGGCAAGCCTCGGTAAGCTGAGCAGAGCCCTGCGCATCCTGCGGCGCTGGGCGGAACTGGGCGGGCTCCAGCCACGCGAGACGGTCTACGTGTCATGGACCAAAAGCCGCCACCGGCTACGCTTCACCGAAACTGGCGACGAGAGCCTGGAGCGCGCCTACCGTACGCACTGGATCTCACCCGAACTGGTGGCAGCCAAGGAACGGCGACAAACCGGCAGAGACCTCGGCAAGATGACACACTGGCCCTACCTCATATCCGTCCAGGTCGATCACTACCAGGCCGAACGGGCCGGTGACGGCCCCGATGTTGTAGCCGCCGCGCGCCCAGCAGCCGCGGATGCGCTGTGGGTCGGTGGTGGCCGTGTTCCCAGGGCGTTGGACCGGGCCAGCCGGGTGATCTCGATCCCGAAGATCGCCCCGACACCGCCGCTGCAGACCCTGGTGACCAGCTCGGTGAGCCCCTCCCGGGCCAACCCCCCACTTGCCGGAGATCCCCAGGTCTGTGTCGATCACCTCGATCGACGTGCGCGCCCAGCCCAGTCCGGGCCTTGCCCGCCATGCCGTACTGGCTCCGGGTCGACTCGGTGTGCTCGCGGACCTGGGCCGCGCACGGCCAGTTAGCCGAAGACCACCGCCGAGCCGACCAGGATCAGGAGCGATTGCGCAGGGGGGAAGGTGCCCTGCATCGAGTCTGTCGTGCCCTAGATGTATTGCCAGGTGCAGCCCTCGCTATGCTCATGGTGATGAGTGCACGGTGCGAATCGGGTACCGGCCTTCACATGGTCTTGGACATCGTGGTGCCGGGTGCATTCGACGGTCCCGTCGCGAGGAACGATCTGGCCTGGCTTGTAGGTCTCGGTCGCCGGCGCGCGCTCGGCACGGCCAGGCATCAGCGGCGCCGTCGCCTTCAGCAGGTCCTCGGCGAACTTCCGCTGGCTAGCAAGCAGCTGCTCGGCGAAGTCGTAAACCCTGGCCAAGGCGTCCCCTGGCTCCGCTTTCAGCAGGTCCTCGGCGAACTTCCGCTGGCTAGCAAGCAGCTGCTCGGCGAAGTCGTAAGCGCGGGCCACGGCGTCTTCTGGCTCGGGCAGCTTGTCCGCGAAGGGCACACTGATGGACGGCAGCTTGGGAAGATTGTCCGTGAGCGGCTCATAAACGGACGCCAGCTTCGGACTGACTGTCCTGCTGACGGTTTCGGCCAAGGCCCTGATCACGGCGATCACGGCCTCCTGGCTCTTACGGGTGACGCCCAGGAACTCTTCCTGGGCGGAGGTGCTAGCCATTGTCTTGGCCTCCTTGTCAGCTTCTATTGAAGATCTCCTATATGCGGCTTATGTCCTTGCCGCAGGCATACCCAACTCCGTCTACCTGCTAGCCGGCACACCGGAAATACTTCAACCGCAGCCGGTCGCGTCAGCGGAGAACAACCGCGTCGCCGCGGCCCGCGGCTGCGGCGCAGCCGGGTGCAGGCTTCCCTTCCAGCCGTGCCCGCTGCGTGTCCGATCGAACGTAAGCACATGTCCTGACAGTCACTCACGGGCCGTAGGTAGCCACGCTGAGCTGGGTTTCAGCTGCACGGCGACATGGCAGTCGAGGGTGCCTACGGCACGGCGGCGGTCCCGTTGGTCCTCCAAGGGGCCGCTCGCCAGGCAGCGCGCCCGCAGCTCGAAGAACCCGCGCGGCCGCCGCGGGCCGACCGCGTCGAGGGGGCGATCACGGGCGGGACCGGCTCGGGCACCGAGGCGCGCGAGGCCGCCACGGAGCGCGCGGTCCTGCGGATGGTCGCCCTCGGCGTCCCCGCCGCCCAGGGCGGCGCGGTTCGGGTACGCCCGCAGCTGCCTGCTCAGCGCGTTCGCGGAGTGGCGCGGCGCGGCCTTTAGGGTGCGTCCCATGCCGGACGCCCCGCCCCGCCCCGCGCCGTTCACCCCGCAGACCGCCCCTGCGGCGCTCGAGGACCTCCGCGCGCGGCTGCCCGCGACTCGCTGGCCGGACACGCCCGACGAGGCCGTCGCCGCTGGGCCGAGCTCATGGGCCTCCTCGGCTCCGGGCGTGGAGCGACTGCGACGGCGACGTCGAGCGGCGCTTCACGAAGGACGAGATCCTCACGAACGTCACGCTCTACTGGCTCACGGGAACGTCGTGCGCGTGACCGAGCCCGCGCGCGGCGGGCACTTCGCGCCGTTCGAGGAGCCCGAGCTCTACGCGGAGGAGCTGCGCGCGTTCTTCCGCCCCTACCGGGCGGCGGCGACGGACTGAGGGCGCCGCCACCCGCGGGTGCGGCTGGCAGGTCCCGCACACGCAGGTCCCCGCCTCGCCCGGCTCGGGGCGAGCGCGAGACGAGTCGCATTGTCGTTGTCGGGCTGTCCTCCAATGCCATGGACTTGAATGTGATCAGCCTTCCCAAGAAGCGGATGCCGGGCAGCCGAAAGACGGCAGGAAAGCGGGGCCGAAGGACCGGGACCTCCTCCCGGGTGGCCTGCGTATAACTGGCCCGGATGCCGGGTCTTGCTACCCGGGCTCGCAAGAGCGCTGACGTGGGCAGGTGAGCCTTGGAGACGAAGCGAGCGCGAATGCCGGAACCGAAGGGCACGTTAGACACCCGGTGAACGGACCGGAGGGCCTGCCCCTATTCGACAATGACGCCTGGGAACGTATGGACTGGCGGCACCATGAGGAGCAGGTACGGCCGCTGCGCGGCAGGATCTTCCAGGCGGAGGGGGCACTGGCCACGGGCCAGGAGCTTGCAGAAGGTGTGCGCCGCGCGGGGTCCAGCGCATCTGCTGTTTCTTTAGCATGCGCTTGCTGATGACCTGGTTGACGGCGGACTCGGTGAACGCGGTGGAGATGGCCTCACCCGCGCGGTGGCGTTCCCCGTAGTTGGGATCCGCCGGGCGTTGGCGCGGATGTAACTGTCGACTCGCGGACCGCCTTGAGCAGCCGGGCCTGCTCCGGGTAGGGCTCGGTGATGTCGAGATCGAAGATCAGGTCGAAGTGGTTCCGCCGTGGTCTCATACGGCATCACCGCCAGCCTCCTGGGCGAGCTGCTGCCGCTGGGACGGCACCTGCACGGGACTCGGCGAGGAACAGCCCAGCCTCATCGACACCTACCAGCGCGACCGCGAGAAACTACCCTGCCCGCATGGGGTGGGTGGTGCATGGCCTGCTGCTGGCGGCGCTGATTGCGGGCCTATTCGGTCTGCTGCCACGGCTCGGCGGCCTGACGCGCGACGCCGCCGCGCTGCGGCATGCCCGCCTAGGCCTAGGGACCGCCTAGGGAAGGTCGGCGACGAGGAGACCGCCGACCGGATCGCAGGGCTAACTGGGCTTTACCCGCCAGTACTGCGCGGCCGTGCGACAAGGCTCAGCGGAAGGACTAGAGATCGGCTTCGGCGACGGCCGCGGCCAGCCAGCGAGCGGGCGCACCGCAGTGAAAAGGCCCAGGCCTGTGGCCGGCGGAGGATGGCAGGTGCCGTGCGACAGGTGCCACGTGGCCTCGGCAAAGGTCGAGGTGATCACTCGCGCGGGCTCGGTCTGCTTGTGCTCCTGCCATCACAAGGGGCACCGCAGCGCAATCCCGGCACCGTACCAGGTCCGGGCCGGCCTCTCGCTGGGCCCGTGATCGGACGGCGGTTGGCCCCATAAGCTCAGATCTGTATGACGAGAGCCGACGTCGCCTTTACTGCCGTGCGGTTGCGGTGTGGACTGGTTTGTGAGTGGCAAGTTCGCCGTCTGGCCCGCCCCTGGGGCAGGCTGCGTTGAACCATCCGTCGGATGACCCGAGATTAAGGAGATGTTGTGGCAGACAAGAAGCCCATGGTGGTCTACGCCGCAGGTTACGAGAGCCTCTCGTCCGCTGAGGCAGACCTGGATGCCATCGAGCAGCTGCACAAGGACAAGGTGATCGGCGAGGTCGACGCGGCGGTGATCGACAAGGAGAACGGCAAACCCCACGTTGCCAAACGGCTGGATCGCCCGCGCGTCCGTGTCATCCCTGAATGGTTCGGCGGCGGGACCCTGCCGCGCAAGGAGCTTCACGAGATGGCCGAGCACCTCACCGCCAGCCAGGCAGGGCTGATCGCGGTGGGCGAGCCGACGATCGAAGAGGCGCTCGACAAGGCGCTGACGAAAGCCGACAAGGTAGTGAAGCGCAACGTGGATGCCACGACCGACGAAATCACCAGCGAGCTGCAGGCAGCGCTCAAGAGCTAGGGACCGGTAGGGGGCGTCGCCTCCCCGTACCGGGCCGCGGCCTCGATCGTCACCTTCACCTCCGAGGGCAGCGTCAGCACCGGGGGCTCGGCTTAGGTGCCGAGCCCCGGTGCGCCGCCTCCTGGCAGCTAGCCAGGCCGGTTCCGGCACGACAAGCGCCCCGCTGCCCAGGCGCGACCCAGCCCGGTTACCCGGGCACAGCCGTCATGAGCCGGGCCGGTCGCGATCGGGTGGCGGCCGCCGGAACAGCACCGGACGCACCAGCTCGCCCCAGCGGTGCATAAGGTCCGGCCCGAGCGGAACACCGGTCAGCCGCGGCATGTAGTGCAGGAACGAAAAATTGAGGCGATAGGCGAGTATCCCGTCGGTGGGGAGCTGATCACCTGCCGCGGCGCCCGGCCTGGGCAGATCATGGTACGGCGCGGTCCGCAACGGCTTGCCGGCCTGTGCCAGGTACCTGACCTGGATGCCGTCGCAGGCCGGGAGGGCGGCGGGGCGACAGGCCGAGTTGGACGCGAAGACCACCGCGCACACCGACGGGACCGCCTTGACCTCGTCGAGGATACGCGCCACTCCCTGGTCCTGGAGCTTCTGGCCGCTGTGCCAGTACGTGACCAGCGGTTCCACGTCGAAGATGATCGTCCTGACCGACAGTTCCCTGGCCTTGGAGAACAGGTCAGCCTCCGTGGTAACGCGCGCATAGCCGCTTCTCACCGGATCCCGCCGCTCTGCCAGGCGCCCGTCACCGCGTAATACTGCCGCCTGTCCATGTGCGATGTGACCTTCTCCCCTAAGCATTCGATGTAGTGCACCGGTCTGTCCGGTCACCAATAGCCAGCATCGATCGCCGGGTAGCCGAGCAAGGTAGCGGGCCGCCGCGCTTCCATCGTGGATGGCGAGGTCTCATCCCGGTCGCCGGGGTGAATACGTGCGGCGTCGCCGGCCAGGATGACCTGGGCGGTCGGCATCCCTGACGCGGTAATGACCATCCAGACGCTCAGTGCCCTGTACGGCACGCACATCGACGTGATCCGGGTGCACGACCGCATCATCATCGTGGTCGTCGGCGGGGAGGACGCCGCCGCGCAACATCACCTCCCCGCCGGGCACATCACCTCCCCGCCGGTGCCCACGTCCACCGCGCCGGGCACCAACCGGCCGGGCGACCACGCGGTGGCCAGGAGCGCCGATGAGCATCTTGTTCCTCCCCGCCCAGCCATTCGCCCAGCATGCCCTGCTCGCCGCGGCGCTGGTCGCGGTCACCTGCGGGCTCATCGCCCCACTGGTCGGCACCAGGGGAATCTCCTTCGCCGTGCACGGCACCGCCGAACTTGCCTTCATCGGCGCCGCCGCCGGCCTGCTGGTCGCGAACAACCCTGTCACCGGGGCGCTGGCCGGCTTCCTGGCGGTCGCCGTGCTGATCGCCACCCTCGGCGCCGGCGCGCGCGAACGCGACGATCGGCATCATCCTCGCCTTCGGGATGGGCATCGGCGTCCTGCTGTTCGGCTTCTACCAGGGCTTCGCCACCGCGGCGACCGACATCTTGTTCGGCGACATCTTCGGCGTCTCCGGGAGCCAGCTGCTGATCCTGGTCATCATGAACCCGCTGGTGGTAGCCGTCATGGCCACCTGGTACCGGCCGCTGCTGTTCGCGTCCGCCGACCCCGAGGCCGCCGAGGCCCACGGCGTCCCGGTTGGCCGTCTCAGCCCAGATGTTCCTGATCGTGCTCGCCCTGATCGTCACCGGCGCCGCCCAGGTGGCCGGCACCCTGCTCGAGCTCAGCCTGGCCATCACCCCGGCGGCCGCCACCTCCGGGACCAGCCGCCAGCACCACTACGAAAGCGAGCACGCTCGGCCGGCCGGCAGGGCATACCCGCGCCACGCACCCGAGGCGACGGCCACCGCGACGCCGCCGGACGGCGCGCCGCCGCGGATTCTTTGACACTCAGGCCCACGGCCGCGTGTACTGGAGCGGCCGAGCCTGCCAGGATGAAAGCTGCCGTCCGGGGCGGGGTCCCGGCTCTCAAGGATGACGGACGACGTGATGGCTGGCGGGCATTCTGAGCACCCCGGCGGAACGCCCCTCGACGCCGAGAAGCCCGCCCCGGTCGCGGCGAAGGCCGCCGCGATCGACGCTGCGCAGGCACATCCGCTGACCTGGAAGACCGTCGTCAAGCGGGCCATGGTCGTCGCGGTGGCCGGCGCGGCCATCTACCTCGTGCTGCCCAGCCTCATTGCGGTACTGGGCGCCTGGCCGCGGCTGTCAACGCTGAACCCGGTCTGGTTCACCGTCGCGCTCGCCGCCGAGCTGGTCTCGTTCATATGTAACTTTGCTTTGCAGCGGCTGGCGCTGCGTACCCCGGGCTGGTTCGCGGTGGTCACCGCCGGGCTGACCGGCAACGCGGTCACCAACAGCCTGCCCGGCGGCGACGCGGCAGGCGCCGCCGTCCAGTTCAGCATGCTCACCGCCGCGGGGTTCGACACCGACACCGCCGTCGGCGGGCTGACCGCGTTCTCGCTGCTCGGCATCGGCGGCCTGCTGGCGCTGCCGCTGTTTGCGCTGCCAACCGTCCTAGCCGGCGCGCCGGTCAGTCGCGGGCTGGTGCATACCGCCCTGCTGGGTATCGCCGGATTCGTTCTGTACGCGATCCTCGGCGTGATCGTGCTGCGCACCGACCGGCCGCTGGCGGCACTCGGGCGCGCGGCGCAGCGCGTGTGGAACCGGGTCACCCGCGGGCACCGGCAGCCCGTGACCGGCCTGGATAAGCGGCTGCTGGCCGAACGCGACACGATCAGGGCGGTGCTGGGCAGGAACTGGTGGCAGGCGGTCGTGCTGACCGCCGGCCGCCTCGGCTTCGACTACGGCTGTCTGCTGGCCGCGCTGCGCGCCACCGGAGCCAGCCCGCGGCCCTCCCTGGTGCTGCTGGCCTACTCCGCCGTCGGCATCCTGGCGCTGTTCCCGATTACCCCGGGCGGGCTGGGCATCGTAGAGGCAAGCCTCAGCGGGCTGCTGATCCTGGCCGGCGTCCGCCCCGGCTACGCCGTCCTGTCCACCCTTGCTTACCGGATCGCCTCCTATTGGCTCCCCCTGCTGGCCGGGCTGCCGGCCTACTTGCTGTTCCGCCACCGCTACGGACGGCCAGCCCCCCGGCGCGCCACGCCGGGCGAGGGAGGGCCTTGATCGGGCGGCGGTTGCCGTACAGCGCGTTCCAGGCTCGCCCCGGAGGGTGCGGGCGATCGCCCGGCGCTTCGAGAACGAGGATCCCAAGCTGGCCGGTGTCGAGCGCCGGGCGCGTGCCGCGGGCCAGCGGGCGATCCAGCGCATACGGATTGTCCGAAACAAGCACGACA
>Ga0335078_10008180_pt1 | contig 15552 bp, 12 predicted proteins | sample Lox_Sample_32_FD_206711 | JGI IMG/M metagenome (GOLD analysis project Ga0335078, IMG submission 206711) | Soil microbial communities from Loxahatchee National Wildlife Refuge, Florida, United States - Lox_Sample_3.2 | ecosystem: Environmental > Terrestrial > Soil > Wetlands | place: USA... | reverse complement strand
CCATGTCCGAACGGATTACTTCTTCGGATACCGCGGAGCCGCCGATCCGCAAACCGGGAGGGAAGGCTGCGCGGCGCAGGGTCGTCCTGGTCACCGGCATGTCGGGGGCCGGGCGGACGTCGGCTCTGCGGGCGCTCGAAGATGCGGGCTACGAGGCCGTCGATAATTTGCCGTTGTCGCTCTTGCCGTCCCTGATCCGCTCCGACGATGCCCAGACGCAGGCGCTGGCCATCGGCGTCGATACGCGCACGCGCGGCTTTGCCGCCGGTTCGCTGCTCACCTCGGTCGACGCGCTGCGCTCTCAGGCGGGCCTTGGCCTGGCCCTTCTGTTCGTCGACTGCGATGACGAATCCCTGCGCCGCCGCTTCACCGAGACGCGCCGGCGCCATCCGCTGGCGACCGACCGGCCGCTCGCCGACGGCATCCGCGCCGAGCGCGCGCTGTTGCGCGACCTGCGCGACCACGCGGACCTTGTCATCGACACGACCAATCTCTCGCAGGCGGACTTGAAGCGCCGCGTGCAGGACAGCCTGGCGCTCGAGAGTGACGCGGGCCTCGCATTGCAGGTCGTGTCGTTTGCCTATCGCAACGGGCTGCCGAGCGATGCCGACCTCGTCTTCGACGTGCGGTTCCTCTCCAACCCGCACTACCAGGCCGCCCTCAAGCCGCTGACCGGCCGCGACCCGGCGGTCGCGGAATTCATCGAGCGCGATCCGGGCTGTGCCGGCTTTCTCGACGGCCTGACCAGCATGCTCGGCGCCTTGCTGCCGCGCTATGCGCGCGAGGGTAAAAGCTATCTGACGATCGCGATCGGCTGCACCGGCGGCCGCCACCGCTCCGTCTACGTGGCGGAGCGGCTGGCCACCTGGCTGCGCGCGCAAGCCTGGCGCTGCGGCCTGCATCATCGCGATCTGCAGCCGGACCGCCGGCGCGGCGACTCCGCCGCCTCCGGCGCCAATCCGGCGTCAGCGTGAGTTCACAGGGGGTAACCAGAGGTTCACTATGATCGGTATGGTTTTGGTTACGCACGGGCACCTCGCCGACGAGTTCATCGCGGCGCTGGAGCACGTCGTGGGACCGCAGCGCAACATTTCCGCGGTGTGCATCGGTCCCGAGGACGACATGGAGCAGCGTCGCCGCGAGATCATCGACCAGGTCGCCCGCGTCGACGATGGCGCGGGCGTCGTGGTCCTCACCGACATGTTCGGCGGCACGCCCTCGAACCTCGCGATCTCCATCATCGACCGCGCCAAGATCGAAGTCATTGCCGGTATGAACCTGCCGATGCTCATCAAGCTCGCAAGCGTGCGCAACACCGAGAAGCTGGCTGACGCGGTCGCATCGGCGCGCGAGGCCGGGCGCAAGTACATCAACGTCGCCTCGCAGCTCCTCGCCGGCGAGGTGAAGTGACCCCGGACTCACCCACCCCGCAGCAGCAAGCCGGCGATCCGCCGGCCGCGGGCGGGATCTCCCGCACGGCCACGATCGTCAACCAAAAAGGGCTGCACGCCCGAGCCGCGGCGCGTTTCGTGAAGCTCGCGGCCACGTTCGATGCCGCGGTAACCGTCACCAAGAAGGACAGCACGGTGTCCGGCATATCCATCATGGGATTGATGATGCTGGCCGCATCGCCCGGCTGCCAGATCGAGATTCGCGCCACGGGGCGAGAGGCCGAGCGCGCCGCCGACGCGCTGGCGGCGCTGGTCGCCGCCGGCTTCGATGAAAGCTGAGACATCGCGCACCCGTCCCAAGCCGCCGCGGCGTGGCGGACGGCGCGCCGCCGGCGAAGGCGAGCGCGTCTTCGAAGGGCTCGGCGTCTCCCCCGGAATCGCCATCGGCCCCGCGCATGTCCATGAGGCGGGCAACGTCGCCGTCTCCGAGCGCAAGCTCGAGGCCGGAGACGTCGAAGGCGAGCGCCAGCGCTTCCGCGCCGCGGTCGACAAGTCGCTGCGCCAGCTGAGCAAGCTGGGGGCCAAAGCCGACCAGCTGCCGCCGAGCGTGGGCGAGGAGATCGGCTTCCTGCTCGAGGCGCATGTTCAGATGCTGTCGCAGTCGCGTCTTGTGCGCGGCGTCGAGCGCCGGATCGCCGAGGACCGCGTCAACGCGGAAGCGGCCGTGCAGGCGGAGATCGACGCGATCACGCAGAGCTTCGCGGCGATGGACGACGCCTATCTCGCCGCGCGCGTCCAGGACGTCCGCGAGGTCGGCACCCGCCTGGTTCGGAACCTGACGGAGACCCCGTTCCAGGCCTTCAAGAACCTACCCGAGGGTGCCGTGGTGGTCGCCGAGGAGATCACGCCCGCCGATACCGCCCTCATGGACCCCGAGCATCTCGCCGGGTTCTGCACCGTGCTCGGCGGGGCCGAGGGCCACACCGCGATCATGGCGCGCGCCATGGGCCTCCCCGCGGTGCTCGGCGTGGCGGGCCTGGTCGGCCAGATCCGGCCCGGCGATGCGGTCATCGTCGACGGGTCGGCCGGACGCGTGATCGTGCGGCCGAATCCGGCCACGCTCGACGGATACGAGCGCCGCCGCCTGAGCTTCCTGCGCGAGCAGCGCCAGCTGGCGCGGCTCGCCAAGCTGCCGGCCGTCACCCGCGACGGTGTCGAGGTGACGCTCGAAGCGAATATCGAGCTGCCGCGCGAGGTCGAGATGGTGCACGCCGTCGGCGCGCAGGGGATCGGCCTCCTGCGCACCGAGTTCATGTTCATGAACCGCGACGATGTCCCCGACGAGGACGAGCAGGCCCGGGCGCTCACCGAGATCGTCACCGGCATGAGCGGCCGGCCGGTGACCATCCGCACTCTCGATGTCGGCGGCGAGAAGCTCGCCTCCGCCCTCGGCAGCGACGCCACGCCGGGCGCCAACCCGGCGCTGGGGTTGCGCGCCATCCGGCTCAGCCTGTCGCGCCCCGAGCTGCTCGAGATCCAGTTCGCGGCGATCCTGCGCGCGGCGACGCACGGTCCCGTGCGCATCCTCTTGCCGATGATCGCCACCGTCTCGGAAGTGCGCGAGGCGCGGGCGATCCTGGCGCGGGTCGCCCGCCGCCTGCTGCGCCGCGGCACGCGCATTCCCGACCCGCTGCCGCCCGTCGGCACCATGATCGAGGTGCCGGGTGCGGCGCTGTCCGCCGACGCGTTGACCCAGGTGTGCGACTTCTTCGCCATCGGCACCAACGACCTCACGATGTACACGCTCGCCATCGACCGCGGGGACGAGCAGGTGGCGCATCTGTACAACCCGCTGCATCCCGCGGTGCTGCGCCTCATCCAGTTCACGACCGAGGCGGCGCTGCGCAACCGCATCCCGGTCAGCCTGTGCGGCGAGATCGCCGGCGATCCGCGCTATACGGCCCTGCTGCTGGGACTGGGCATCCGCGAGCTCTCGATGTCGCCGATCAAGCTGCCGCGTATCAAACAGCGGGTGCGCAGCATGGAGCTCGCCGCGGCGGCCACGCGGGCGCGCGCCATCATGGACCAGTCCGACCAGGGGCGGATCGCAACTCTTCTCGACGACTTCAACGCCTTGCGCTAACAACGGCATATGCCGGCCGACGAACCGCCCGCGGGAGGAACTGCTCCGGACGCCGCCCCAACTCCTGGCGTCGCGGCGGCGCCCAGCGAGAGCACGCACTTCCTGTTCCAGCACAAGGTGTTCACGATTCCGCGCGCGTATTTCGGGCTGTCCAAGGACACGCGCGAGCCGACCTACTACGTGCCGCTCGGGGACATCCAGGGGGTCTTGAGCCTGCCGCAGCTGGTCTCCGGCTTCGACATCGCGGCCGGCTCATCCGACGCCAAGCTGCTGGAGGTCGTCGAGAAGGGGCTCGCGTATGTGAGGCGCATCCAGCCCGGGGACTCGATCCCGCGCGAGCTGCTCGACGGCACCGCGTCGTGGGCGGTCGAGGACAAGGACCGCATGCTTGCCGAGAGCCGCATGCGGGTGCAGCTCGTGACCTGGCTCGCCGGCAAGGAGGTCGGGTCCAGCGACCCCGCCGAGATCCTCAAGCTGGCGAACGACCCGGCGATCCGCGATCGCGTGCAGGAGGCGGCGGGCGAGCTGGCGCAGCGCCTTGGCCTGGGCGCTGCCCGTGCGACGGACATCCTGTTCCGGATCGAGCGGCTGGTACGCGAGCTCAGCTATATCGAGGCCCTGCGCGATCGCTTCGCCTCGATCAAGATGATCGGCATGAAGCTGATCCAGCTTGGCGGTGCCTACGGCCCGGACCGCGGCTTTTCGCAGGACATCAGCCGCGTCGTGACGCTGATAAAGAAGCCGCTCGCCGAATACGACGGGCTGTTCCGCAAGCTCGACGCGCGCACCGCGAAGATCCTCGAGATGGTGCGCGACCACGAGGCGTATATCGAGGCGATCCGCGCGGTGCGCGACGACATGCACAAGCGCTTCATGCTGTGGGACGAGCTCATTCCGCGATGGCAGGCGCTCGCCGTCGAGGTCGGCAGCACCGCCGAGACGCTGGTCCGCACCACCTACGGCGTGGTGGTCCGCCATTTCCCGCAAGACCAGGGCTGGGGCCTGACGTTCGGCGGCGTCGACAAGCGCTCCTGACCGTTGCGGGCCGGGGGCCGGGTGTCACGGCCCGGAAACACTTAATTAGGATTCCCGCGGTATTAATCATATTCGCGGAGCCAGGCTGAACCCGGCTCAAGTTCCTGTTTTGTTCTCCGCACGGATTGGTTGTCGACCGATGGCGAGCCCCGCAACTGCACAGAAGAACAACGCGCCGGTGGAATCGCTGCCGGATCCGCGCTCGGCGCAAAAGCCGACGCATTTCGCCTTCGAGCACCAGGTTTTCACGGTCAAGGACGCGGTCTTTACGTTGTCGCCGAGCACGGGCGATGCTTGCTACAACGTGCCGCTGGGCGACATGCGGGCGTCTCTGTCGCTCGAAACCGTCCTCAGCTCGTTCAACATCGGCAAGAACTCCACCGACGCGCAGCTCCTGCAGATCGTCAAGAACAGCCTCAAATTCGTCAAAGAGATCCGGCCGGGCGATTCGATCCCGAGCGAGATCCTCGACGGCACGGCGTCGTGGAAGGTCGAGCCGCATCACCGCGACATCGCGCGTGCGCGCATCAGCGTGCAGCTCACCTCGTGGATGACCGGCAAGCATCTCGATAGCATCGATTCGGCCGAGCTCGAAACCATCGCCGCCAACCCCGAGACCAAGCGGAAGGTCCAGGAGGCGCTCGACGTGATGGCCGAAAAGCTCGGCCTCGCCGGCGAGTCCAAGAAGGACGTCGTCAACCGCTTCGAGGAGCTGGCGCGCGAGATGGCCTATATCGAGGCGCTCCGCGAGCGCTTCGGCAAGATCCAGCGGCTCTATGCGAATATGGGGGCCCTCAGCACCCTGTACAGGCGCGAGCGCAGCATCATGGAAGAGGTCGTACGCATCCGGGCGCTGATGAAAAAGCCGGTCGACTCGATTTCGGAGATGTTCGAGCAGCTCGACGCAAACACCGGCGAGATCATGAACACGATGCGCAAATTCGCCGCGCAAATCCGCTACATCCGCGGCATGCGCGACGACTTCCACCAGCGCTTCATGCGGTGGGACGAGCTCATCGCCAAATGGGAGGGCCTGCCGCTCGAGCCGAGCCCGGCGCTGGACAGGCTCATCCGCCAGACCTACCAGTTCGTGGCCCGGCATTTCCCGCTGGTCAACGACTGGGGCGTCCGCTAGCGGCATCCGCCCGGCCACCGCCAAAGCAGGTGGCGTCGTAGGGTCTTTCGGGGCGCCGCGGTGGGACTGCGGGCCGAGCCCCGTCCCACCTCAAAATCATCACCGAGAAACCCGTTGAAGGGGGGCCGGGCGGCTGATATACGCCCGGGCTCGGATCATTTCCCCCTTATTTTGCTTAATTCGGGAGCCCTCGATGGCCTCTACCAGCGTGAAAAAAGACCATAAATCGGGTTCGACGGCGCACGATTACCGGGTGGCCGACATCAAGCTCGCGGACTGGGGGCGGCGCGAGCTGGCGATCGCCGAGACCGAGATGCCGGGCCTGATGGCGACGCGCGAGGAGTACGGCAAGAAGAAGCCGCTCAAGGGCGCCCGCATCGCCGGCTCCCTGCACATGACGATCCAGACGGCCGTCCTGATCGAAACCCTCAAGGAGCTGGGCGCCGACATCCGCTGGGCGTCCTGCAACATCTATTCGACCCAGGACCATGCGGCGGCGGCGGTCGCGGCGGCCGGCACGCCGGTGTTCGCCTACAAGGGCGAGACGCTCGAGGAGTACTGGGAGTTCACGCACAAGATCTTCGAATGGGCCGACGGCGGCACGCCCAACATGATCCTCGACGACGGCGGCGATGCGACCTTGCTCGTCCATCTCGGCATCAAGGCCGAGAACGACGCCTCGGTGCTGTCCAAGCCCGCCAGCGAGGAGGAAGAGGTCCTGTTCGCGGCCATCAAGAAGCGCCTCAAGTCCAAGCCCGGCTGGTACGCCAAGCTCGGCACGGCGATCCGCGGCGTGTCGGAAGAGACGACGACCGGCGTGCACCGGCTCTACCAGATGGAGAAGGAAGGCCGGCTGCTGTTCCCGGCGATCAACGTCAACGACTCGGTCACCAAGTCGAAGTTCGACAATCTCTACGGCTGCCGCGAGAGCCTCGTCGACGGCATCCGCCGTGCCACCGACGTGATGATGGCCGGCAAGGTCGCCGTGGTCGCCGGCTTCGGCGACGTCGGCAAGGGCTCGGCCGCCAGCTTGCGCAACGCCGGCGCCCGCGTGATGGTCACCGAGATCGATCCGATCTGCGCGCTGCAGGCGGCGATGGAGGGCTATCAGGTCGTGACCATGGACGACGCGGCCCCGCAGGGCGACATCTTCGTCACCGCCACCGGCAACCTCGACGTGATCACCGTCGATCACATGCGCAAGATGAAGGACCGCGCGATCGTCTGCAACATCGGCCACTTCGACAACGAGATCCAGGTCGGCGCGCTGCGCAATCTCAAATGGCATAACGTCAAGCCGCAGGTCGACGAGATCGAGTTCCCGGACGGCAAGCGCATCCTGCTGCTCGCCGAGGGCCGCCTCGTGAACCTCGGCTGCGCCACCGGCCATCCGAGCTTCGTCATGAGCGCTTCGTTCACCAACCAGACCCTGGCGCAGATCGAGCTGTGGACCAATCAAGGCAAGTACCAGAAGAAGGTCTACACGCTGCCCAAGCACCTGGATGAGAAGGTGGCGGCCCTGCACCTCGCGAAGGTGGGGGCGAAGCTCACCAAGCTCACGCCCAAGCAGTCCGACTATCTCGGCGTGGCGCCGAGCGGACCGTTCAAGTCCGACCATTACCGGTACTGACATTGCCGGTAAGGACCGGGGCTTCTCGGCCGCCCACAGAGCGGTTTCCCTTGGGCGGCCTAGGCTCTAAACTGCGCGCAACTAGGCGCAGGTTGGGGTTGTGGGATTTTTCGGGCTGAACGACGCCCTCTGGGGACTGCCGCCGTGGATCGCGGCCGCCGCCGCCGTGGTGGCCGCGGCGCTTGCGCTCTTGGGGTGGTGGCGCCGGGCCGCTCTCGTGGCCGAGCTCAAGGAGGCGCGGCGCGCTGCTGCCGAAGCCGCCGACCGCCTGGCGGCCGAGAGCAACGCCGCCATCGCCCGCAAGGCCGAGCTCGAGGATGAGATTGCCAAGCTCATCGCCGCGCGCGACCGGCTCGGCCAGGCGCTCGACCGCCTGCCGCTGCCGGTATGGCGGCGCAACGAAGTTCTCGAGATCATCGACTGCAACGCCCGCTACGCCCAGGCCGTCGAGGCCGACCGCGAGCGCGTCCGGCGCGAAGGCCTGACCCTCGGCGGCCAGGGCATGGCGGCGCGCGCCAGGGCGCTCGCCGAGCTCGCGACCGCGGCCCAGACGCCGCAAAGCGAGGAGGGGCACGCGGTGATCGCCGGGTCGAGGCGCCGCCTCGAGTTCGTCGAGACGCCGCTGCCCGGCGGCGGGACGGTCGGCATCGCGCTCGACGTGACCGAGCGCGAGGACATCCAGCGCGAATTCGCCCGCCACGTCTCGGCTCATGGCGAGGTCCTCGAGAACCTCGCCACAGCGATCGCCATCTACGGCTCCGACCAGCGCCTCAAGTTCTTCAACACCGCGTTCGCGCAGCTGTGGAACCTCGATGAGAACTGGCTGCGCAACGAGCCGGGCTACGGCGAGGTCTTGGAGGCGCTGCGCGAAAAGCGGCGGCTGCCCGAATACGCGGACTGGCCGGCGTTCAAGCGCCAGCGTCTCAAGCTCTTTACCTCGCTGCTCGATCCGCTCGAGGAGCTCATCTACATCCCCGACGGCACCACACTGCACAGCCGCGTGGCACCGCATCCGATGGGTGGCCTGTTGTTCACCTTCGACGACGTGACCGACCGCCTGTCGCTCGAGCGCTCCTACAACACCCTGATCGCCGTGCAGCGCGAGACCCTCGACCATCTCTACGAGGGCGTCGCCGTGATCGGCAGCGACGGGCGCATCAAGCTGACCAACCCGGCCTATGCGCGGATGTGGCAGCTGTCGCCCGAGGACCTGGCCGACGAGCCGCACATCGCGGGCCTCATCGAGCGCGGCAAGGGCTTCTTCGACCATCGCGGCGACTGGGCCGCGTACAAGGAACGCATCATCGCGCGCATGACCGCGCGCGAGCCGCGCGCCGGACGGCTCGAGCGGACCGACGGCTCGGTCCTCGACTATGCGACCGTGCCGCTGCCCGACGGCGCCGTCCTCCTGTCCTACCTGGACGTGACCGACACCTCGCGCGTCGAGACGGCGCTGCGCGAGCGCGCCGAGGCGCTCGAAGCCGCCGACCGCCTCAAGTCGGAGTTCATCTCTTCCGTGTCCTACGAGCTGCGCACGCCGCTCAACACGATCATCGGCTTTGCCGAGATCCTGGCGAATCTCTATTTCGGCTCGCTCAATCCGCGCCAGCTCGAGTATTGCCGCGGCATCCTGGTGTCGTCCGAGCGCCTGCTCTCGATCATCGACGACATGCTCGACCTCGCTTCGATCGAGGCCGGCAAGATGTCGCTCGACCTCAGCACCGTCGATCCGCGCGCTCTCGTCGACGAGGTGGCCGCGGTCATGCAGGACATGGCGCGCTCGCAGGATCTGCGGCTGACCGCCGAGTATCCGATCGACATGGCGCCGATCGAGGGCGACGAGCGCCGCCTCAAGCAGGCGCTGTGCAACCTCGTCTCCAATGCCATCAAGTTCACGCCCGCCGGGGGGGCCATCAAGGTCTTGGCGCAGCCGGAGGGCGACATGACCCGCTTCGCGGTCAGCGACACCGGTGTCGGCATCCCGCCCGAGGAGCAGGCGCGCGTCTTCGAGGCCTTCACCCACGCGCGCCCCACCGGCGAGCGCGGCCGCGGCCGGCAGACCGGCCCCGGCCTCGGCCTGTCGCTGGTGAAGCACATCTTCGAGCTGCATGGCGGCCGGGTATGGATCGAATCCGCCCCCGGCCGTGGCACGACGGTCATCTGCACCGTGCCGTCGCGCACCTCGGTGTTCGCCCTCGCTCAGCCGGCCGATACGGCGCGCGCCTGACTCAAGGCGCATTCCCCCTCAACGCTCCAGGTTCGGATCCAACGGGAGGTCTTCGATGACGCTGCGTCTCTTTCTGTCGAGCGGATGGCTTGCGCTTGCAGTGTTCGCAACCTCGCAATCGGCACTTGGCGCGCAGGTCGCGGCCAGCATCGAATTCGAGACCGTGCCGCGTCCAGCCGGCTTGCCCGACGACATGCAGCCGCTGCCGGGCGCCAGCCTGCAGTTCCTGTCGATCAAGGCGATCGACGGATACAAGGTCGCCGCCGCGTTGTGGCAGCCGGAAAAGAAGGCGCCGGGCGCCACCATGCTCGTGCAGATCCACGGCAGCGGCGCCAATCTTGCCGAGCTGCCCTTGCGCACGGTCGCCCGCGCATTGTCGGCCAAAGGTTACGGCGCGCTCACCATCAGCACGCGCGGCCACGACGAGAGCCTGAATCACGACAATTTCTACGACGTGCGCAAGGACATCGAGGCCGCGGTCGCCACCGCCAAGGCGCTCGGTTATTCGAAGATCGTGCTCGACGGCCACAGCCTCGGCACCATCCAGGTCGAGTACTATGCGGCGACCGACTGGGACCCGGCGATCAAGGGGATCGTCATATCCGGACCGTTCGCAAATCTGCCGTGGAAGACGCGCACCGTCCTCATCCAGAACGAGGACGCGTACGCAGCCCTCGCGAAAGCGGCCGTGGGTGCCGTGCAGCAGGGCAAGGCGGGCGAGGTCCTGCCGGTGAAGATGCCCTATCTCGGCGGCCGCCAGACGCCGGTGACCGCACAGCACTTCCTCACCTATCGCGACCAGGAGACGAGCGCTGCCGACGGCACCTACTGGCTGCCGCGGGTCCCGCACCCCGTCCTGATGCTGCGCAACCAGGCGGATGGCATCATCCTGCCGTTCGAGCCCTATATGCTTCTGGCCGCCGCGAAGGCGCCCGGCGCCCTGGTGCCCAGCATCACCTACGAAGTGGTGCCCGACCAGCACCCGCCGAGTGCCGCCGGCCACGTGTTCACCGACAACACGGACGCGCTCATCGCCGCCATCTCGAAATGGCTGACCGAGCAGCATCTGTAGAGACGGACGGCGTTTGCCACGCCTCACTGCGAGCGCGGCGAAGCGATCCAGCTCCGGATCGCTTCGTCGCCGCGCTCCTCCGATGACGGGGAGACTCAGCGCCCCGGCACGCCCTGGGTGGTCGAATACTGGAAGTGGAGTACTTCGCCCGGGTGCACGAGCGGGTAGATCGCGTGCGCGGCCGCGGCGGCCTCGGCAAAGCCGCTGAGGATCAGCTTCAGCTTGCCGGGATAGCGCGCGATGTCGCCGACCGCGAACAGGCCGGGCACCGACGTGGCGAACGTCGCCGGATCGACCTTGATGTGGTTCTCTTCGAGGTTGAGCCCCCAGGTCGCAATCGGCCCGAGATTCATGGCAAGGCCGAAGAACGCGAGAAGCGAGTCCGCTTCGAGGCGTCGCGTGTGGTTGTCGAGGTCCTTCACGATGACCGCGTCGAGCTTCCCGCCCGTCCCTTCGAGGGAGTCGAGCTGGAAGGGGATCACCAGCTCGACCTTGCCGGCCGCCGCCAGCTCTTTCATCTGGCGCACGCTCTCGGGGGCGGCGCGGAACTTGTCGCGCCGGTGGACGACCATCACCTGCGCCGCGTGGCCGGCCAGCGACAACGCCCAGTCGACCGCCGAATCGCCGCCGCCGGCGATCACCACGCGCTTGCCTTTGAAGTCGTCGCGGCGCTTGACGAGGTAGTGCACGCTCTGGCCCTCGAACTCGGCCAGCCGGTCGAGCGGCGGCCGGTTGGGGCCGAACGCGCCGACCCCGGCCGCGATGACCACCGCGCGTGCGCGCAGCTTGCCGCCGCCGGACAGGCCGAGCTCCCAGTCGTCGCCGGCCCGCGTGAGCGAGTCGACGCGCTGGCCGAGGTGGTAGGCCGGCTTGAAGGGCGCTGCCTGCTCGGACAGCTTCTCGATCAGCTCCATGGCGGCGATCCGGGGATAGCCGGGGATGTCATAGATCGGCTTTTCCGGGTAGAGCGCCACGCATTGGCCGCCCAGGCCGTCGAGCGCATCGACGACCTGGCAGCTCATCTTGAGCATCCCGCATTCGAACACGGTGAACAGCCCGACCGGGCCGGCGCCGATGATGGCGACATCGCTGCGGGAAGACGGTTCGGCGGACATGTGTTCTCCGAGTTGGGGATGCTCCGAAGTGGGGGATGCGGCGCGGCGGAGTCCCGGTGCAAGTACACTGGCAGTGCTCGGGGATCAACCCCGGCATTCAACCCCCCGCCATTCAACCCACGGCGGAAAAACTGGGCTAGGATGCGGGCCCATGCCCGATTCGGAGCTCCCCAGGGCCGCGGCGTCGTTGCCGCGGCTCGGCCTTGCTGGCACCCAGGCGCTCGCCGCCTGGACGGCGGCGCGCGCCCGCATCCGCGACGTGGTGGCCCTCTCGGGCGGGCTTGGCGCGGGCAAGACCGAGTTCGCCCGTGCCTTCATCCGCGCGCGTCCGGGCGGGGAGGCGGTTTCCGAGGTGCCAAGCCCGACCTTCACCCTGGTCCAGGTCTACGACCTGTCGCCGCCGATCTGGCATTTCGATCTCTACCGGCTGAGCCGGCCGGAGGACGCGTGGGAGCTTGGAATCGAGGAGGCGCTCGCCGATGCGATCGCGCTCATCGAATGGCCGGAGCGGCTGGGGCCGCTCCTGCCGCTTGTGCGTCTCGACGTTGAGCTTGCGGCGGGCCGCCAGGAAGACTCACGCGATGTCGCCGTGACCGGCTATGGCGACTGGGCGCCGCGGCTGGCCGGGCTTTCCGCCGAGGCGCTGTGCGCGTGAGCGACCGCGACCTGGCGATCGAGGCGTTCCTGACGCGCGCCGGCTGGGCCGGTGCGGCGCGCCGGCGCCTGGCCGGCGACGCCTCCTTCCGCCGCTACGAGCGGGTTACGGGACGGCAAGGCCGCGCGATGCTGATGGATGCGCCGCCGCCGCAGGAAGACGTGCATCCGTTCCTGCTGGTGGCCGAGCATCTGCGCGCGCTCGGCTACAGCGCGCCCGCCATCCTCGCCGAGGACCGCGCGCAGGGTCTGCTGCTGCTCGAGGATTTCGGCGACGACACGTTCACTCGCCTGCTTGCTGCCGGCGCCGACGAGACGCAGCTTTACGCTCTGGCCGTCGATCTCCTGATCGACTTGCACCGCCATCCGCGCGCCGCCGCCGCGGCGTTGCCGCCTTACGATGAGGCGCGGCTGCTCACCGAAGCCTCGCTTCTGACCGACTGGTACCTGCCGGCGATCGGCGCACCGCCGCCGGCCGAGGCGCGCGAGGAGTATCTGGCGCTGTGGCGCGCGGCCTTCGCCGTGTTTGCCGACGCGCCGCCGACCTTGGTGCTGCGCGACTATCACGTCGACAACCTGATGCGCCTGGCCGGCCGCTCCGGCGTGGCGGCGTGCGGGCTGCTCGACTTCCAGGACGCAGTGCTCGGCCCCGCGGCCTACGACCTCGTCTCGCTGCTCGAAGACGCGCGCCGCGACGTCACCCCCGCGGTGATCGCGGCCATGCGGGCGCGCTACGCGGCCGCCTTCCCCGGTCTCGACCGCACGCAATTCGAGGCGGCGTATGCCGTGCTGGGAGCGCAGCGCAACGCCAAGATCGTCGGCATCTTCACCCGCCTCATGGTGCGCGACAAGAAGCCGCACTATCTCGCGCATATCCCGCGCGTCTGGCGACTCTTGGAAGGCGACCTCGCGCACCCCGCACTCGCCGACCTGCGCGCCTGGTTCGACCGGCGCATCCCACGCGAGCGGCGTTTGGTGCCGCAAGTCGCGGTCCCGGCATGAGCGGCACTCGCGATCAGGCCGTGCCGCGCACGGCGATGGTCCTGGCGGCCGGTCTCGGCAAGCGGATGCGTCCGCTGACCGATTCGCTGCCCAAGCCCCTCCTGGCGGTGTCCGGGCGCACCCTGCTCGATCGCGTGCTCGACCGTTTCGACGAGGCGGGCATCGAACGCGTGGTGATCAACCTGCACTATTTCCGCGACGTCATGGAGGCGCACCTGAAGACGCGCCGCCGGCCGCCGATCGAGCTGTCGCCGGAGCCGGTGCTGCTCGAGACCGGCGGCGGGGTGAAGAACGCCCTGCCGCGGCTGGGGACGGCGCCGTTCTACGTCGCCAATTCCGATGTCCTGTGGCTGGACGGAATGACGCCGGCGCTCGCACGCCTGGCGCGCGCGTGGAACGACGCGACGATGGATGCGCTCCTGCTATTGCAGCCGGCGGTGAGTGCCATCGGCTATGACGGCAGCGGCGACTACTTCGCCGATCCGCTGGGTCGTCTGCGCTACCGCAAGGCTCACGAGCTGGCGCCGTTCATCTTTGCGGGCGTTCAGATCATCCATCCGCGCCTGTTCGCGAGCGCGCCCGAGGGCCCATTCTCGCTCAAGCGCCTGTGGGACGCGGCCGAGGCCGCGGGGCGGCTGTGGGGCGTTCGCCATGACGGGCTGTGGTTCCATGTCGGCACGCCGCAAGGCCTGGCCGAGACGGAAGCCGTTCTGGGCCCGCCGCGGCCTTCGCGCTGAACATGGACGCGTCGGGCGGCTCCATCGCGGGCGTTTACACGATCCCGGCCGGCATGCCGTTCCTTGATGCGCTCGCCGAAGGCATTCTGGCGCGCGCCGGTGCCTCGCCCCTGGCGCTCTCCAAGGTCACGGTCCTGCTGCCGACCCGGCGCGCCTGCCGCGCCCTGCGCGATGCGTTCTTGCGCCGCACCGAGGGGCGGCCGACCTTGCTGCCGCGGCTGCGTCCGATCGGCGACGTGGACGACGACGAGCTGGCGCTCGCCGGCGACGAGGGCACGCTCGATCTGCCGCCGTCGATCCTGCCGCTGCGGCGCCTGCTCATGCTGGCGCGCGCGATTCTTGCACTCGAGCGCCAGGCGGGGGAGCGCACGCCGCCGCAGGCGGTCGATCTCGCCGCCGAGCTCGCGCATCTCCTGGACCAGGTGCAGACGGAGCGGCTCGGCTTTTCGGCCCTGGAGAAGCTCGCACCCGAGGAGCACGCCGAACACTGGCGGCGCACCATCAGGTTCCTCGAGATCCTCACCGACAACTGGCCGAAGATCCTCGAGACCGAAGGCTGCATCGACCCGGTGGATCGGCGCAACCGCGTGCTCGAGGCGCTCGCCCGCCGCTGGGCCGCGCAGGCGCCGGAGGATCCGATCTACGCCGCCGGATCCACCGGCAGCATTCCCGTGGTCGCCGATCTTTTGGCGGTGATAGCGCAACTGCCGCAGGGAGCGGTCGTCCTGCCCGGGCTCGACCGCGACCTCGACGCCGAGAGCTGGGAGGAGCTCGACGAGACGCATCCGCAATACGGATTGCGCCAGCTCCTAGCGCGGCTCGGCCTGGCGCGCGAGGCCGTCGAGACGTGGGGTTACGGCACGGCACCGCCGCACGCCGCGGCGCGCCGCAAGCTGCTGTCGGCGGCACTGCGCCCGGCGGCCACCACCGCCGCGTGGCGCGATCTCGGTGCGGTGCCGGCCGAGGCTGTCGACGGGCTCGCGCGCATCGATTGCGCCCATCCGCAGCACGAGGCGCAGGTCATCGCGCTGCTGCTGCGAGAGGCGCTGGAGACACGGGGCCGCACCGCGGCGCTGATCACGCCCGACCGCGACCTGGCGCGCCGCGTCGCCGCCGAGATCGGGCGGTTTGGCGTGACCGTGGATGACTCGGCGGGCCGGCCGCTCGCCGCCACGCCGCCGATCGCGTATCTGCGCCTGATCGCGGATGCGATGTGCGACGGCGCCGCCCCGGCGCCGCTGCTCGCCGTGCTCAAGCATCCGCTGGCCGCCGGCGGCCTCGCTCCGGTGGAGTTCCGAACGCGTGCCCGCCGCCTCGAGCTCGCCGTCCTGCACGGCCCGCGGCCGGGCCCAGGCCTGGCGCACCTGATTGCCGAGCTGCAGGAGACCCGGGACGCGGATCTCGTGCCATG
>Ga0335078_10008179_pt1 | contig 15553 bp, 9 predicted proteins | sample Lox_Sample_32_FD_206711 | JGI IMG/M metagenome (GOLD analysis project Ga0335078, IMG submission 206711) | Soil microbial communities from Loxahatchee National Wildlife Refuge, Florida, United States - Lox_Sample_3.2 | ecosystem: Environmental > Terrestrial > Soil > Wetlands | place: USA: Florida... | reverse complement strand
GCCAGAATCGCCGCGCCATTGCCTGATTCACGATGGCGACGTTGAGCGGCAATTGTTCATCCAGGCTGGTGAAGTCGCTGCCCTCGAGAATCGGCTGCCGAATGGTGGAAAAGAAGCCGCCCGAAACCATGAAGAACGAGGCGAGACGATCTTCGTTGGGGCCGGCTACATGACCTTCCACCTCTACCGGGGCGGAGAAGAAATTTCCCAACGAGAGCGGGATCAGGCTCGCCAGCGCCACATCTTTTACTCCGGGCAAGGCGGCGACGCGGTCGCGCAATTGCCGGTCGAAGATGCGGCCTTGCGGGGCGCTGTAACCGCTGGCGGTCAACGGCAGGTGGGCGCAGAGAACGTGACTGGGGTCAAATCCGAGTTCGATCGCGCGGGCACGCCGGAAGCCTTGGAGGGTCAGGCCGGCGCCTACCAGAAGCAACATGGTGAGCGCTACCTCGGCGATCACCAGGATTTTGCGAATCCTCTGGCCGGCGCTCCCCGGCTGCATTCCCCGGCCTCCGGACTTGAGGGATGCATTCAGGTCCGTGGCGGTGGCGAGCAGGGCCGGCGCTAAGCCGAGCATCAGGGTGACCCCGAAAACCAGCAGGATGGCGAAGGTGACGGCTCTTGGCGTAATGGCCAGGCTGTAGTCGAAGTGGCGGCTGGTTTCGGGCGCGAAGAACCAGAGCAGCCGCAACGCGCGGCTGGCCAGGCCGACTCCCAGCACGGCGCCGCCCGTACCCAGGAGAACAGATTCTGTCAGCACCTGGCGGATCAAGCGGGATCGGGCCGCCCCGATTGCCAGCCGGACAGCCATTTCCGCGCCACGGCTGGTAGCCCGAACCAGCAGGAGGTTCGCCACATTCAGCACGACAATGACGAGAACTCCGGCCGCTACCGCGAAAAGCACACGGAGGGCCGGGAGGAGAGCGGCCAGATCGCGATTGGGAGATTGCGCGAGGCGAACCACGGTGTAGCGCAGGCCGCGGTTGGATTCCGGATATGCTTTCGCCAGTTGGCGCGAAAGAATATCGACCGCCGATTGCGCGGTGGCCACGCCGACACCCGCCGATAACCGGGCCATCATGCCGACCCACCGGAAAGTGTGGCTCTCGAAAGATCCGTAGTTGAGAATCTCGTTGTGCATGGTGAGGGGCGCCCAGAAATCGGTGCGCAAGCCCCCGCCCAGACCTGAGAAACCGCGCGGCAGCACGCCAACAATCAGGAAGCTGTGGCGGTTCATCTCTACCCGCGTGCCGGCGATGTTTTCGGCGCCGCCAAACCGGCGCTGCCACAGGTCATGGCTGATGAGAAGCACGGGGTGGGCGCCCTCGCCACGATCTTCATCGGCGACGAACGCCCGGCCGCGCTCGACTCTCACACCCAGGACATCGAAGGCGTTGGCCGACACCAAACGGCCATCGAGCCAGTCGTTCTGTTCCCCGAATCTCATCAGGCACGACGTGTAGATGGAGGCGAAGGCGCCGTCGAAAACCCGTGCGATTCCGGAAAGGTCGCGAAAGTCCGGGAGCGCCATCGCGGACGAATGAACGCTTCCGCCGTAAGATGGCAGAATCTCCACCAGGCGCTCCGGCGCCCTGGCACCCGGCAGGCTTTTGCCCGCTACGGCTTCGACCCAGCAGAAAAAAGTGAGGGTGAGGGCCATTCCAAAGCCCAGCGTCAGGATGCAGATGGCGCTCATGACCGGGCTGCGCCGCATGATGCGCAGTCCAAACCGGAAATCGGCCACCCAGGTAGCGATCCATGTCCATCCCCACATGCGGCGAGTGGTTTCCTTGACCATGGCGATGCTGCCGAATTCGCGGCGCGCGGTGGCGGCGTCCGAATCTTCGGCGGCCATTCGCAAATGGCTGGCGATTTCGTCGTCCAGGTCGCGTTCCCGCCGGCGAAAGATCTTCATACATCCCCCTGGCGAACCCGCAAGATGCCGCCGACGGCTTCCACAAATCGCTGCCAGTGGGAGACTTCGGCCAGCACCTGCTTCTTTCCCAGCGCGGTCAGCCGGTAGACCCGGGTCCGCTGTTTGTTCGCGGAAGTTTCCCATTGCGACGCGATCCAGCGTTTGCGTTCCAGCCGGTGCAGCGCCGGGTAGAGCGAGCCCGCATCCACCCGCAGCACGTCGGCGGATTTGGCACGGATGAGTTGGGTGATGCCATAGCCGTGGCGCGGCCCCCACTGGAGGGTCTGAAGGATTAGCAGGTCGAGGGTGCCCTGGAGAAGTTCGATGCGGTCTTTATAGGGATTCGGCCGCGGCATGTAGAATGTCTATAGCCTTAGCGAGGCTATAGATATTCTATACCCTCAAGGGCCGATTTGCCGGAGTGTGTGCCGTCTCAGATACCAGCACGGTTTGTAGCCGAAATGCGGCATCAGAGAGTCGAGGCAGGTCTCCATGATCGGCGTGCCCATGGAGTACTCCACTTGGTTCCACTGGTTCACATCGGCGTACACACGGTCGACTTTGACCTGTTCCACCGGCCGCTTACGGAAGCGCGCCCAGAGGTCGTCGACGGCATAGGTGAACACCGCCAGGCCTACGAGAAGGAGACACGCCCGCAGTACAATTCTTCCGACAGTTCGCATCATGGCTCTTTTCGACTATAACGAAGGAGGAACGGCCGCTTGGGCTGTCAGCCACCCCGCGGCTTCGTATCCTGGCGCGTCGATCCAGCCCGTGATATATTTCCGTTGTTCACGGGGCAAGGAGGGATCCATGGGGAAGTGGGAAACGTTCCACAGCATCGAGCCGAGCTGCTGGAAGCAAATCGCTCCGCCCGGAGGGCGCTGTCCGATCTGGGTGCTCGACCAGGGCTTCACCTCGCAGTTTTATCCGGATGAGGGGTACGTGTCCATCTATCGCGACGGCGACCCGTATCAGAAAACCTGGGACATATGCCGGTTCGACAAGCCGGCCCCACCAGGGGCTTACGAACTTACGGTCCGCAGTCTTCGCACGAATGGTTTGGGGTATTACCAGATCAATTGGAATTCCCTCATGCCGATCGTCATCCCGCAGTCCCTCACCCGCTGCAACGCCAATGACGGCGCACCGATGGGGAAAGCCACGCTGACCGGCACCGGGGCGACGCTTCACGTCGTCTCGCCGGAGATCGACGAAGATATGACGATCGACGTCGGTACGCTCGGGATCACACTCGCCGAATCGAAACAGGAACGGCAGGACCGGCTCGAGCCCTGGACGCGCATGCTCTACTGGTACGGACGCGTGAGAGAACTCGACCCGCCGACCTTCCAAAAGGTCCCTGGCCCGATTCGGAGTTTCCTGGAAAGATCCGGAAACACCCTGGCGGCATCCGCCCTGACGGATCTCCCGATGCGCGATTTCATGAGAGGACTGAGCGGACTGAGATTTGCCGAGGCGGCGCCCGCCCTGACCGACCAGCAGGTGCAGGAATGGCAACAACAGAAGCTGATGCCCACGGAACTCGCCTGGCTCTGGGAAACCGAGTTGCCGGAAGAGATCATCAAGCTGGAATCGGTGATGGCGATGCTCAGCGATCCCATGCGCCAGGCGAATCCGATTTACATGCCCGTGGTACCGGAATTGCTCAAGCACATCGAGGTAGCCAAGCTGAATCTTCTGGATATGAAGGTGTTGATGACGATCGGCGCGGTGCGCGAGCGCTACCGCTTCAAACAGCGGGCTTGGTATAACCTGACGCAGAAAAAACCGAGCTTCAAGCAGATCGCGGAGTCTCCCAACGCGCAGCAACTCGCCATGACGGATCCGGAATGGCAGGCGATTACGAACCATCCTCTGGCCCGCCAGGAAGAAGAGGAAGACCTGGAAGCGTATCAACACAGCAAGGGCGATTTCGGCCCCAGTCCGCTGCAGAAAATTCGCGATTCGGATGCCCAATGGGCGGCCATGATGGCAGGGATGCAGCAACAGGAGGCGCAGATGATGCGGATGATGGGCGGGATGGGGATGCCGGCATTTGCGTTGCCGCCGATGCCGCAGATTCCGAACCTGTCGAATCCGCTGGCGCAACAGGTGCCGCCGCCCGCCTGGAAAATCTACCGGCCGTTTATGACGATGTGAACTGAGGGAGATTCGCATGGCGGATCCGTTTGTTTTTTATCAAAACGCGCCGGCGATGTATACCGGCTGGCTTCCGGTGGCCACGGAAAACCTGTTTTATGCCTGTTCCGGATTCGAGATTCGCACGCTGCCGGCGCTTACGCCGGGTCAGAACCAGAAGAGCGCGGATCTGATCGCCGGCGTCCTCTACCGGTTTCAGAGATATCTGCTTGAATTGCACGATTCGGGCGTACGGCGCGCCGTGGCGCTGCAAATCATGTCTCACCCGGACCAGGCGGTGATGGATTCGCGCGTCCGGATCTACATCCTGTGCCGGTCGGCCCACAGCGATCAGAACGCGGCCTCCCAAGATGTACGCGCCTTCGTGAAGCGCGCGGCGGACGGATTCCCGAAGGGCGAGGGGTTCTACTACGGCCAGCCGGTCTGGCTTTCGGGCGAGCAGCTTCAGACCGCGCTCTTTACGGCGAGCGACGGACGGGCGTGGCCGGAAATCGATATCGTGGAGTTGCGCAAATTCGAAGACCGGCAGACCTGGTCGCAATACCGCGAGTTGCATTATGTCCCGCACCGCTATTGGGCGGATACGCGGCGCGATGCCTGGCTGGGGCTGATCGAAACGCTGGCCACTACACCCACGCATGCGGCGATCCGCGTGGAAGTGAATCCGGTGCGGCTCGATCCGGAGACGGGACTGGACGTGGTGGCGGGCGCGGGGCGCTGGTTCGGCGCGATCGGCGAGGATCTCGATCGCCGGCAGAGCCAGGGCGACAAACAGGAGCGGCCCGATCTGTTTAAAACGTCGGAGGCCGCCCGCTCCGGCGAGGTGGAAAAGGCGGCGAGCAACGCCTCCTTCATCGGCTACGTGCAGCGCGGGCGGCACGTGTATCAAAAACTGGTGGCCAATCGCGACCGGCTGTTCGGAATGCGCGTGGTGCTGGCGGCGCGGGGCAAGGTTCCCGAGGCGCTGATCGGCGCGACTCGCGCCGCGCTTTCCGCGCCCGCGAGCGAAGACGCCATCGGCGCGCTCGGATGGATGCGGCCGGACGTTGTTCGTCCCTTGCAGGGAGATTTCCTTTCGGCGCTGAATAACCTGACATTTTTGATTCAACGGCGATGGGCCACGACGCCACCCAATCCGGCGATCGGCAATTTTGCGGACCTGCGGTATATCGTGACGCCCGAGGAAGCGGCCAGCCTATTTCATTTGCCGGTGTACGACCAGCCGGGCCAGACGTCGGCAGTCAGCACCTCGGACACGCCGTTTGTGATTCCGCCCGAAGCGCTCGCCGCCGACCGGTTTAAAAAGGGCGAGCGGAAAATTCGCATCGGATACCTGTTCCAACGCGAAGAGTATCTCGCCGGTGACGATCAAGGTAATGGAGGTCAACCCTTTTGTGTCACCACCGGCGATTTGATGAAGCCGTCGCTGCTGGTGGGGAAACCGGGATCGGGAAAAAGCAATCTCGCCTTTTCGCTGCTGATTCAATTCTGGGAAAAGAAGATGCCGTTTCTGGTGCTCGATCCTTCGACCGGCAATGAGTATCGAAGGCTGTTCGCCCACGAGAAATTGAAGGACGACCTCATCGTTTACACGGTGGGCGACACCAAGGGGCTGACCCTGCAATTCAATCCTTTTTCGGTCCCGCCGGGGATCACGATCCGGAACCACACCACGCGTCTGCTCGCCGCGTTTCAGGCGGCGATGCCGATGCACGATCCCGTTCCCGCGATCTATGACGCGGCGCTCGAACGCCTGTATACCGACGAGCGTTATTGCGGCGCCGGGCGGGCGACGGACATGGACGCCGAAGGAACTCCGGATTTGGCGGCGCCCACGTTTTCCGATTTTGCGCGCGCGATTCAAGATGAGCTCAACGAAAACGCGCTCCGGCTTTATAAAGGATCGGCCGAGGCGATCGGCATTATCCGCGGCGCCAGCACAGTTCGGGTGGACGCGATCGGAAGGAAGCTCGGAAAACTTCTGAATACCCCCGCCAATAACACGGAATTCTTCCAGAATCTGCTGCTGCGGCCAGCGGTGATCGAGATGGGTGCGCTGGGCGATACGGCGAATATCGCGCTGCTGATGGCATTCATGCTTTCGCAGCTCTCCGGGCATATCGAATACCAATTCCGCCAAATGGAAGCCGGCGGAAAAAAGCGCGAGCACGTCATACTGATCGAAGAAGCGCACCGCCTGCTGGCCGCCGGCGAGAAAGGGGGAGCCGCGGGAAAAAGCGCCGAAGATTTGAACGTGATGCTTGCCGAAATCCGCAAATTCGGCCAAGGCATCATGATTCTCGATCAACGCCCGAGCAGCCTGGTGGGCGGCGTTCTGGACAACGCGCAAATCCGCATTCTGATGAGCCTTTCCGATAGCACCGGATTCGAGCGCTTGAGCGACGAATTGAACCTCAGCGAAGCCCAACGGCGCTTTGCGCACAGGTTGAAAATCGGCCAGGCAATTGTGCTCGACCGGGAAGCCGGGTTGCCGGTGCTGACGGCGGAGAAAGAGATCAAGATCAAACGATTCGCGAAGGACGAGGAACTGCGGCAGATGCGGGCCAACGCGCAGCGCTGGGGACTCACGCCGCCCCAAGCCGTCCCGTATGTTTCTCCGCCGAATCCGGAAACGGAAGCCGCCAAGCCGGCCGCGGCGGTGGCTGCCGTGAAGAAAGAAGCGAAGATCGAGACCGCTCGCGAGTGGCTTTCGGCCGAAATCGAGCGCAGTGTGCTCGAGGTTTTGAAGAAATTGCCGCAGGATTCCTACGTGTTTTACGCCGCGAAGGATCTGTTGGAATTGAAGCGGCCCGACGTGAACGGCGCCAAGCAAGCCGTCCAGGAAGCGCTCTCGAAACATCCTGCGCTGCTCGACGGCTTTCTCCGCCAGATCCTGGAACAAACGCAATGGGCGGCGGTTTCCATGATCGCCGAGAAGCACTTTCCAGAGCTGGCGGCACCGATCGCGGAGATGCGCCAGAGCGCGGCAACCGGCGCGCAATCGCCGCTCCTGGAGACCGATTCCGTTTTCCGCTGGGTCAACGATTACCTGGCGAAGCTCACGAACCGCCTGGGCGAAATCGTGACGGCGTGCGAAAACGATCCGGCTTTGAAAGAACCGGTTCTCGCCTCGCTGCAACAGCAGCCGCCGGATCTCGACAAGGCCAAACAGATAATCGGGTCAACCGTTCAGCCCCTTCACTCGAGAATGGAGGCATACTTCAGCCGGTTGCTCGACGACTTTCCCTGGGCTATCGTCGGCGCCATCGCCGGGGATTCGTCCGATGTGGCGGCGCAAATCCGCCAGAAATTCGAACCGAAATCCAACCAAAAGAGGCAGGCGACGCAAGCATGAGCCCGATCGAATCCATTTCCTCCGTCGAAAAGGAAGAAGAAGAGCAGGCAATGAGGGTGGAGGTGCCACCGCCTCCGCCGCCAATGCAGGCGCCACCGCCGCCGCCCCCGGAACCTCCGCCGGCAAGGATTGAGACGGACCGGGCCGCCGCCGCGGCAATCGAATCCACTCCCGTTGAGTCGGAATCGGAGCGGCTTTCCGAATATCTTCACGTTGAGCGGATCGCCGAAGACGAGGAGCACGAACGAATCCGCCAAGAGAGCATCAAAGACCAGGAGAGCCGCAACGAGCGGCGGTACGACCGGATCGAAGAAGAACGGGACCGCGTCGATCGCCTCCAAAAACTCTGGGATGCCCAGGATGAAGAGCAAGCCTACGACGACAAAATCGATCGCGAGCGCGACCAAGCCCGGATGGACCAAAACGAGCGCGTGGCCGAGGCGGCACGACAACAGGCGGAAGCGGATCAGTTAGCGATCGAGAATCGTGCCCAGCAGCCAGAACCGCAGGCCGAGGCCCCGGCGACCGATTCGACGACCAGGAATCTGGAGAGTATTTGGGACGACGGGATCGAAGAAGAGCAAGAGACAGAGCCGGTCGCGAAGGCCGAGTTGCCCGAAACGCCGAGAGCCGAATCGGTTCCCGACTCGCCGGTGGAAAAGGCCGAGAAAGCTGGGCCGCCCGAAACACCGAGAGCCGAAGCGGTTCCCGACTCGCGGGCGGAAAAGACCGAGAAAGCTGAGCCGCCCGAAACACCGAGAGCGGAAGCGGTTCCCGACTCGCCGGTGGAGAAGGCCGAGAAAACGGAAGAGAAAAAACCGCTGGAGAAAGCCGAGCCGCCCAAAACACCGCGAGCCGAAGCGGTTCCCGACTCGCGGGCGGAAAAGGCCGAGAAAGCCGAGTCGCCCAAAACGCTGAGAGCCGAATCGGTTCCCGACTCGCGGGCGGAAAAGGCCGAGAAAGCCGAGCCGCCCACAACACCGAGAGCCGAAGCGGTTCCCGACTCGCGGCCGGAAAAGGCCGAGAAAGCGGAGCGCAGGCCAAAAGCCGAAGAAAAAGTCCTCAAAGACCTGTACGGAGCCAAGGCCGGCACTCCGGAACATGGCGATTTGGAAAAGCAGTACAACGAAATGCGGCGCGCCCGTCTGAAGCAAAGTCCGGAGCAGTACGTTTATCAGCGCGACGTCCGCCATGAGTTCGCGTTCGAGGAGAAGCACGATGCCGAAGGGCGGCGCACCAGCGTGATCGCGCGCAACGCAGTCGATCCCAACCGCGCCGACGGCGGCCGGTATCCGTTGCGCGATCCCGCTACGGTCATCAACTGGCGCACCACCGAGGTCGGCGAGAAAGCCGACCGCAAAGTTCGCGGGATGTCGAAAGGAACGGGTTACGACGCCGGCCACCTGGTGGGGCTCGAATTCGGCGCCGATCCGAACGAGCGCCGCAACGTCTCCAATCAGAATGCCATGCAAAATGAAGGCCTGGGAACATACTACGATTTCGAAAAACGCGCGGCCTCGAACGCGCGCGGCGGGCACAAAGTCGGGCTCGAGATCGAAGCTAAGTTCACACCAGAAGGCCAGGAAAAAGGACGCAAGGTGACGACGTTCGAGCGCGACGACTCCGGCCATGCGAAACCGCACACGATCGCCAGCACGGATTTCCTGAATACATCGTCGGAGCTGACGCGCAAGGTCGAGGAGGGAAAAGCAGAGAAAGGCGACTCCCAAAAACTCCGTGGCCAAGAGTGGGAGGACGCCCGCCGGCGGCGTGAAGCGCAGGAACAATACGCCCACCTATCGCCCGAGGAGCGCAGGGAACTGATGGAGAAATGGAATCGCCTGGACAAAGACCGCTAAGGATTCGAGCCGCGTTCGTATGGCAGGGTCTTCAGCGCGGCGCCGACCGGTCCCCGGGAGACGGCTTGTGCAACTCCACCGAGGATTCCGCCGGCTCATCCACGACGATCAGAGCCTCGCCGCGGGAAACAGCCGCGGCTCGGACCGTGGCGTGCACGTCGACACCTGAGGCGGTTTCCGGGGTGGTGGGCGAACCGTTCCATTCGGCGGTGCGGACCCTTGTCCCGGCAGCGAACGCGGGCGAAATGGTCACGTCGAGCGGTTCGCCGGACACGCTGAGCGAGACGCGTGCCTCTCCGCGCGCGCGCCGGATCTCACCCGCGACAACCGATCGTCCCACGCGATAGCCGTCGAACCGCACCGCCCAGTTCTGTGGAATATGCGGGCTCAGCACGAGCCTTCCGTTTACACCGTCGCCGTCCAGGCCGAGCATCCCGCTGATCGTCGGATTGATAACCGCCGCTGAGGAAAACAGTTGGTGGGGCACCGCGTGCGGCAGCGCTTGCGCGCGTTCGCCGCTCATGTATTCCGGAATGAAGCCCGCGGCACGAAGGCCGGTCATCGCCGCCAGGCCGTAGAGCTGGCGCAGTCCGGCCGCCGGTTGGTGATGAACGTATTGCGCCAGTATCGCGAAACCCGTGACGAACGGCCAGACACTTCCGTCGTTATAGCTCAGAGGGTCGTAATTCGGACTGTCGGTGGCGAACAGGCGCATGCCCCAATCGGTCGTCAACTCCGCGCGGGCGAGGCCGGCCGCCGCCCGCCCGGCATTCCCGGCCGCCAGCCCGCCGAATGCGAGTGCCATCCCCTGCCATGCCGACTGCGCCGGGTAGATCGAGCCGTCGGTCAGCCGGGCGAAGGCAAATGTGTTGCGGGCGTCCACGAACCACTGGTTCAGCGTCTCCCGTGCCCGGCCCAGCCGCACCCCGGCATCCGCGGCGGGCTTCCCGGCCAGCTCCGCCAGCCGCACCAATCCGTCCAGGGCCGCCAGCCAGACGCCTTGCAGGTAGATATCGTTTGCCACGCGCCCGCTCAGCGCTCCGGTTTCGACAGCGCCGGCTCCGGCTTTCACGTTGGAGAGCAGACCATCCCCGTCCAACACCGTGACGCAGTACGCGTACGCCTTCTCGATCGACGGCCACGACGCGCGCAGGAATTCGCGATCGCCCGAGCGATGCACGTAGCGCCACACGGAATAGATATACAGAGGTGTCGTGTCGGCGTGATAGTACCCGTACGGGTATTGGCTCCAATCGATCAGCGCGGCGCTCTGTGTCAACTCGTGCTCCATCTTCCCGTCGGCGCGCTGATGGTTCCGCACGAACTCGAGAATGGCGCGCGCCCGCGCGAAATCGCCATAGTCTGTCACGCTCCAGGAATTCATGAGGGCATCGCCGCCGAAGTACCAGGCGAAGCCCGGCCGTTCGGTCTCGCCGGATGGTCCATAACCCGCGACCAGTCCGCAGCCGACCCCATCGTTGCAGGCCCAGCCCTTTTCGATGGCGAATTTGGCCCAGTGCATGGCATCGCTGAGCGTCTCGTCCGGCGTGTGGATGTGGAGTGTGCGCGCATCGAAGGCGCGATAGTATTCATCCGATTCGGCGACGATCCGCCGGCAATCGGCAAGCGCGCTGCGATAGCTTTCGCGCGAGCCGGCCAGCACGATGGGAATCAAGTGGCCGCGGGTGGTCTCCGGTGCCGCTTCCATCTCCGCCACGATCCGGCGTCCGGGAAGCTGGTGCCCAATCTGCTCGCTGTGCGTGGAGAAGAGCGGCGAACCGATCGCCGGGGCGTACCGGCGCAGACCTTCGCTGAGAATGAAGGCGCGCTCCTTTTCGTCCCAGGAACTGCTCTGCCCGCCGAAACTGGCAGGCCACATGGGCTTCATTTCCGGAATGAAGCTCGCTCGCAGTCGCAGCGGGCGGTCGGTATCGATGTCGAGGAGAACCAGCAGCGCGGGTTCCGCCACGGCGGCGGCCCAGGTCTGGCGGACGGTAAAGGCTGCGTGAGAAGAGGTGACCGTAACCCGCCCGGGAGAAACGCAGACGGTCTCGGCGAGATCGGCCAGGTCGATCGGGTCGAGAGATCCCTCCAGGAACACGGAAAGTCTGAAATCGCGGGCCAGCTTGATGGGATTGACCCAAGCTTCGAAAGTGCCGTCTTCGTCTCCCAGAATCGCGGCGCGCCGGCCGACGGCCTCGAGAAAATGCCCCCTCTGCGCCGGCTTGCAGATACTCGGCTGAGGCGGCGTAAGATCGAACCTGGCGGGCAGAGCCGCCGTCTGCGCGCGCAACAACCATCCGAAAACGATGGCCGTAAAAAGCCTGACGGTCCGAACCATGGCTTCAATTGTAAACGCATCGCGCCGGCTTGCCGGGATCAGCTAAAGCTTGTCCAAGGTTCGCCGCGCGCCGCAAGTGCGTTCGCGCTCCAGGCTGCCGCGCGTGTCCGCCTTCCCGGCGAGAGCCGCCAGTGCAGACCGCTCGCGGAGGGCGCGAACCAGGCGCGCGTCGTTGCCGCGAGGCGTGCGATTGCGGCCCTCTTCGAGCGTGGTTTAGTTCAGACTTCCAGGTCTCAGGCGGCGGGTTTCACCTTTCCGTCAGCCACCCATGGGCGTCCGCACACGGCGCACGGAAACACCGCCCGAGGTTACGGCCGAGAAATAAGATCGCGTTTCGCGAGTATCATTGAGCGCACCGGGCCGTCACCCGATCCCCAAGTCGTCGACGCGCTCGAGGGGCGTGCCGCAGACACGGCAGATGATGGCGCTGCAATCGCCGCAGACCAGAGGGTCGGTGACGGGTTTTTGGCAGGTGGGGCAATAGAATTCGGGGATCGATTCCGGCATAAACTCGCCATTTCAGTGTAGCCTTAAGGCATGCAGGCGACGGCAGAGGGCACGGAGCGCTACGCGGCGCGCCATCCGGCGTGGCGCGATGCGAGGTTTTACCGCGCGGTGTGCGATCTCCAGGTTTCGAGCCTGGGGATCGGCACGTACCTGGGCGCGGCGGACGAGAGCGCCGACCACGCCTATGTCTCCGCCCTGCTGGCCGCGGCGGAGAACGGCATCAACTTCTTCGATACCGCCATCAATTATCGCCATCAGCGGTCGGAGCGGGCGGTCGGCGCGGCGCTCGGCGAACTGGCGCGCGACGAAATCGTCGTCTGCACAAAGGCCGGATTTCTGACCCCCGGCGCCGTGCCGGCGTCGCTTCTGCCCGCAGATGTGTTTCAGGGGATGCATTCGATGGCGCCGCATTTTCTGGCGGACCAGATTGAACGCAGCCGCGTCAACCTGGGAGTGGACGCCATCGACGTTTTCTATCTCCACAACCCCGAGACGCAACTCGGCGGGCGGACCCCGGCGGAGTTCGAAGCGGCAATTCGCCGCGCCTTCGCGGAGCTGGAAGGCCAGGCGGAGCACGGCAGGATCCGCTGGTACGGCGCGGCAACATGGAACGGCTTCCGCATGAAGGGCGCGCTTAGTTTGCCGCGGCTGGCAGCGATCGCGAGGGAAGAGTGCGGGCCGGAACACCACTTCCGGTTCATTCAACTGCCTTTCAACATGGGAATGGTGGAGGCCTATACGGCGCGGCCCGACAACGTGCTCGCGGCCGCAGCCGGTTTGGGGATCGCGGTGGTGGCCAGCGCGACACTGGCCCAGGCGCGCGTGCTGCGCGACATGCCGGCGAAGGTAGCGGGGCAAATGCCGGGGCTCGCGACGAATGCGCAGCGGGCGATTCAGTTCACGCGCTCCACGCCGGGGATCGCGGTGGCGCTGGTGGGGATGGGACGGCCCGAACATGTGATGGAGAACCTCGGCGTGGCGGCGGTCCGGCCGCTCGACCGCGAAAATTACGAGCGGCTGTACAGGCCATGACGGCGATCGAAATCGGCGAGGACCTGGCGCAGCTCGACCGGGCGATCGAAGCGCTGCCGAACAGTCCGGCGGTGTTTCTGCTGTGGCCCGCGGAGGGGGCGCCGTACCTTTCGAAAACTAATGTGCTGCGGCGCCGCCTGCTGCGTCTGCTGAAGGAACCGGAGAGGCCGTCGCGGCTGCTCAACCTGCGCCATACGGCGCGGCGCATCGAGTACCGGCTGACGGGGTCGCCATTCGAATCGGCGCTTTTGCTTTACGAACTGGCGCGGCGGCATTTTCCCGGCACTTATCTCGAACTGATCAAGCTGCGCATGCCGCCATACGTGAAAATCGCGCTGTCGAACGCATTTCCGCGCAGCCATATCACCACGCACCTGACGCGCGCGGCGGCAGTTTATTTCGGTCCGTTCCGCTCACGCGCGTCGGCAGAGCGGTTCGAGAGCCAGTTCCTCGATCTGTTCCAGATGCGCCGCTGCCAGGAGGATCTGGCGCCATCGGCGGAGCATCCCGGCTGTATTTACGGAGAGATGGGGATGTGTCTGCGGCCGTGCCAGCAGGTGGTGGGGCCGGCGGAATACGGGCACGAAGTGGCGCGCGTGGTGGAATTTCTGCGCACCGATGGGCAATCGCTGCTGGCGGCGATTGGGCATGCGCGCGACCGCCTGAGCGAGGAGATGATGTTCGAGGAGGCGGCGCGGCAGCACAAACGGTACGAGAAAGTGCAGGATGTGCTTCAGCAGGCCGACGAACTGGCGCGCGATATCGACCGGCTGAACGGGGTAGCCATCGCGCGGTCGCTGGAGGCGGATGCGGTCGAGATGTGGTTCGTGCGCGAGGGGTGGTGGCAGGAGCCGCGGCGGTTCAGTTTCGAAGTCCGCGACGGGGCGCCGGTTTCACTCGATAAGAAGCTGCGGGAGACATTCGCCGCGGTGACGCCGCGCAAGCTCACCATCCGCGAGCGGCAGGAGTACCTGGCGCTGCTGGCTCGCTGGTATTACGCGAGCTGGCGCGAAGGCGAATGGCTGGCGTTCGAAAGCTACGCCGACATCCCGTATCGCAAGCTGGTGAACGCGGTGGCGCGGGTGGCGGCGGGGAAGGGGCAGCGTTAAAATACCGGGTGTTTTCCGGGAGCGTGGGAGATCGAGGTGGCGCAGAGACTCGTGTCTCGAGCGCCGGGATTGGTCAGCGGCCGCGGCTCTCCTATCGCTTTTTGGCCAGCATGTGGACCAGTCGGAGCTGCTTGTACTCCAGGCGGGCTTCGGCGGTCTGCTGCCAGTCGCCTACGCCGTTGGTGTCTTCGTAGAAGACAATCTGCAGGTCTGACCACGCCTTCAGCCAGGCGTTGGCCTTGTCGGCCTCGGTGTCGGGCCACCCCTTTTCCGGATGGTCCAAAGACCTGTAAGGCCGGTCCATGAGCAGCAGGCCCCCGACCTTGAGGCCGTCGCGCACACGGGCGATGAACTTGGGATCCATTACGGGGGCATCGGTATAGATGAAGCTGATCAAGTCCCACTGTTCGTGACCGAAGTCGAAATCGTCCCAACCCGCCTTGACGGTTTTGATGGCCAGGCCGGATTTGGCGGCGCTCTCGTCCGCGACTTTCATGCCCTCCTCGGCAATATCGAAGCCGGTGACGTCCCAGCCCTTGGACGCCAGGAAGAGCACGTTGCGGCCTTGTCCCATGGCCACGTCGAGCGCTTTACCGGGCTTGAGGTCTTTGGTCATGGCGACCAGGAATGCGCTCGGGTCCGTGGTGAAGCGCGTCTGGTTCGGGTCGCGGTAAAGATGGTTGAAGCTCGCAACCTGGATCTGCTGGCGCAAATCCGGGTAGGTGTCGTAGATCTTGTGAAGCTGCTCCAGGCGCTCGTTGGCCTGCGCTTCCGTCATTCCGCTCTGGACCAGGTGCTGGCGGTAATTGGCGGGGTTGAGTTGCGACGGGTCGGACTGGCCGGCGGTGACGAAATCCTGCCAGACTTTCCGCTCTTCGGCGGTCTGTGCCGGAGCGAGCGGAGAAAGAAGGAGTGCGAGAGTTGTAAGGCAAAAAACGGATTTCAGCATATGTTTATCTTTTGACGCATGCGGCGGGAAGAGGTTTCGCGAAAGAACGCGCCGCGCGGCTGTCCGGCTTTCGGGCAAACGTTGCCACCGATCGCGGGATAGAGAGAATATAGAACAATACGCGGCCGGCAGTTGGTGGTACATACTGCCAAACCGGGGGCGTTGCGGAGGTCGATATGGACGGCCCTAAAAGGTTCTCATTCTTCCTGCTCGGTCTCGGTGTCGGCGTGGGCTTGGGCATGATGTTCGCGCCGCGCGGAGGCTCCGAAATCCGCCCATCCTCGAGATACAAGGGCGGCGGTGGGAGGGATCTGCTCGTGCCG
>Ga0335078_10008178_pt1 | contig 15553 bp, 8 predicted proteins | sample Lox_Sample_32_FD_206711 | JGI IMG/M metagenome (GOLD analysis project Ga0335078, IMG submission 206711) | Soil microbial communities from Loxahatchee National Wildlife Refuge, Florida, United States - Lox_Sample_3.2 | ecosystem: Environmental > Terrestrial > Soil > Wetlands | place: USA: Florida... | reverse complement strand
CGCCAGATCGAGCGGGAAATGCTGCCGTACTGCCGCGAGGAGGGCATCGGCGTCATTCCCTACAACCCGATCGCGGGCGGCCTGCTGTCCGGCAAGCACGCCCGGGGCGGCGCGCCGCCGGAGGGGACCAGGTTCACCCTCGGCAACGCCGGGAGCATGTACCAGGACCGCTACTGGCACGACCGCGAGTTCGACACGGTCGACGTGCTGCGCGGGCTCGCCGGACAGGCCGGCCTGAGCCTGGTCACGCTCGCGGTGGCCTGGGTGCTGGCCAGCCCGGCGGTCACCGCGCCGATCATCGGGGCGAGCCGCCCGGATCAGCTCGGCCCCAGCCTCGCGGCCGCCGGGGTAACCCTCGACGACGAGCTCATGCGCCAGCTGGACGAGATCACCCACGGCTACCGCATGGGTGACGCCCCCCGGTAGGCCGGGGCTCGGGCCCGGGTGGCTCGTACAGCGGCCCGAGGCATAGCTCACCGCGGACCGATGCTTTCGACTGAGAGCAGCACCTTTTGGCCCGATAGGTGCGGCACATTAGGTAAGTAGCTGACTGACAGGTGCTGGACGGGCTATACAGATCCTGTCCTGAAGGTGGTCTTGTCAGGATCCGCCACGCCTACGTGGCGAGCGCTGGGGGGAGAGAGTGGGCGAAATCGTTCCGGGAGAGGCGGCAAGTTACGCGTCCAGAGGCCGTGAGCTGCTAGCGCGGGAGGGCTACGTCGCGGCAGCGGAGGCTTTTCGCGCCGCGGCCAGACTTGACCCGCATCGCGCCGACTACCATGCGGGCCTCGGCCAGGCGCTGTTAAGCCAGAGACTTTACCCAGCAGCCGAGAAGGCCTTCAGCGAGGCCGCGGAACTTCAGCCTGACAGCGCAGAGTATCAAGGTGGCCTGGGCAAGGCGCGACTTGCTCAGCGGTACTTCAGCGACGCTGAGACGGCTTTCCGGAAAGCGATGGCTCTCCAGCCTGAGAGGCCTGACTACTGTGCCGGGCTCGGCCAGGCCCTGCTGGCTCAGGAGCAGCATGCTGCTGCGGAGGAACTTCTTCGCTTGGCTGTGGCATTCGAGCCAGACAATGAGGAGTACATCCGCGATCTTGAACGTGCGCGTTCCGGGCGCGAGCGCTATGAAGCGCCAGCCAGGACGACAATCGGCAAGCCGGCAAATGCTAAATCCGATGTCGATGCCCTGGAGGCACTGCGACTGGGCATGCGGCGTTATCTGGGCGCTAACCCGCCGGGGCAGGAAGACTACCAGGCTGCTGATCCTCCCGACCTGCCCGAGGAGCTTCACGCAGTGGCTGATCCGGCCGATGCCAATGCGAGCGCTAGGAGCGGTCGCAGGCTGCTGGGCCAGAGGCAATACAAGGAGGCAGAGGCTGCGTTCCGTGAGGCGCTCAGGCACTCACCCGACCGAGCCGAGTATCGTGCCGGTCTTGGCTACGCCCTGCTGGGACAGCGACGATACCGGGACGCGGCAAAGGAGCTGCGCGAAGCGATCAGGCTAGCTCAGGGCAGGACGGACTATCACGCCGCCCTCGGCCGGGCGCAGCTGGGCCAGGAGCGATATGACGAGGCAGAAGCTGCGTTCCGTGAGGCGGTCAGGCGCGTACCGGACCGAGCCGACTATCGCGCTGGCCTTGGCTATGCCCTGCTGGGACAGCGACGATACCAGGACGCGGCAAAGGAGTTGCGCGAAGCGATCAGGCTTGATCGCTACAGGGCGGACCATCACGCCGCCCTCGGCCGGGCACAGTTGGGCCAGGAGCACTATGACGAGGCGGGATCCGCATTCACCGAGGCTCTGCGGCTGGCTCCGGACTATGCAGAGTATCTCTCCGGTCTCGGAAAGGCCCGGCTGGGCCAGAAGCGATACCGCGAGGCCGGGGAGGCATTTCAGCAAGCCATCGACCAGGAGCCTGACCGGGCCGAGTCCATCGGCGGGCTAGGTCGCGCGCTACTGGGCGAGCAGCGTTACCTAGACGCAGAAAGGATCTTGTCCCAGGCCATCGACCTACAGCCTAGCGCCGAATACCTGGGAAGCCTCGGTGAAGCGCTCTTGCGGCTGAGCCGCAGCCACGAAGCCGAGGCGGCATTCCGAAAGGCTGTAGACCTACGTCCAGAGTCGGCGGATTACCAGGCCGGACTCGGCGAGGCACTGCTCGGCCAGAAGCGGTATCAAGAAGCCGAGAGGGCTTTCTCTGAGGCCGTGAAGTGCGAAGAAGACAATGCCTTTTACCACTTCGAACTCGGCCAGGCGCAAGCCAGCCTCCAGCAGTACGAGTCCGCCGAAACGAAATTCCGGCTTGCAGTCAGCCTAGAGCCGTTCAACCTGCGGTACCGAGCGAGCCTGGGAAAGGTGTTGCTTTGCCAGGACCGCATTGAGGACGCTCAGCTGGTGCTGGACGAGGCGGTAGCCCTGGATCCAGGAGCTGATGAGACGATCAGCCTCCGGCAGGCGATCTCAGAGTCATACGACGACGCCATCGTAACGCACATCATGCAGGTCGCCAGGCGCGCACTCGATGCAGAAAGACCCGACGTCGCGACAATACAGGACGACAGGTACCTGGATCATGTCCGAACGCTTTCCCTGCAGAATCTCCCCAGCATACGTGAACCGTTTCGTGAGTGGCGATCAGCGGCCCGCTTGTCCGTGTCGAGGCCAAGCAGGCTCAGGAGTGCGGTCGGCATCTTGGAGTCTCGAGCCTCTAGAACCGTAGCGATCTTGTTAATTGTCCCTGGGCTAGCCATCGCGGCTAACGCAATTACAATCTCGATAAGCAAGCACTATATATTCCCGGCCCTCCAAGGGTATGCCTTACCGTTCTCGGCCTTGTCGTCGCTTGCGGTATTTGCATTGCTACTCGCATTGACGGGGCCATCGATCGTCTCGCGTCGTGAGCTGCTGACACTCCTGCCCTTGCGAACGCTTGAGGATCGCCTGGACACGCTGATCAACAACGTTATCCTGGAGCCAGCCATAACTGCCGCTCTCGGCGTTATATGGCGAGATTCTGATCAAGATATCGTGACCGTGGAGGACGGTCCCGAGCTCAACACGAAGGCAGAACCGGACAATATAGTCGCCACGGAGGCCTTCCGGCAGCTTTCAAAAGCCTTGGGCAGAACGCATGGCACTGCGGTGGGAGTCGCTGGCCCGCGCGGATCCGGAAAGACCGAGCTCGCACGTTCCTTTACCGAGCTTGGTCTCCATCGATCGCCGACCAGGACAATACCGCTGATGCTGTGGGCGCCGGTGAGATATGATGCTCAGTCTTTCCTCTTGCGGCTTCTCAAGGAACTGTGCATAAATGTTATTTCGGTTGGATGTGGCAAACCTCTCGGCAGCACTGATGCCATGCTCACCATAAGCCGCCGGCACCGCAACATCATTGTTTACTCAGCTGCGTTCTTGCTAATTGCGGCAGGAGGGCTGCTCATAGCCGCGAAATTCGCGGCTATTGACTTCCGTGCCCTGGCGCCCGTCCTTGCCGGAATCGCGCTCATAGTGGTCGGCGCTTCAGCCGCCCTCGTGGAGCGGACATTTCCTGCCTGGCTGTCACGCTCTCCGATTCACGGCGATCTGGTTAGCCCGAAGACTATGGACCTGGCCATCGAACTGAGGTCGCGTGTCGAGTTTACAGAGACCTACAGCAAGGGATCGAGCCTCGGAGTATCGGGGAGGGGCTTTGGTGCTACCTCGACTACGGGTAGGCAGCTTGCCAGGCTCCCTCTCAATGAGGTTGACATTGTCCGGGAGCTTCGCAATATGGTCGAGGCCCTGGCCGCTGATCACTGGGGGGTGCTCATCGCCATAGACGAAGTCGACAAGATCCCTGACGAAGAGGAAGCGCTGAGTTTTCTTAATAACATCAAGGTGCTCTTTCCGATTCACGAATGTTCTTTTATAGTTTCTGTGTCGCAGGATGCGTGGGCGCTATTCGAGTGCCGAGGTCTTCCGCTTCGCAATGCGTTTGATAGCTCATTTGATGAGATTATCCTGCTTGATATGCTGCAGCCGCAAGAGTCGCGCGACCTTTTGAAGCGGCGCTGTCGGGATATTACGGATGCTCAGGCGCTACTGTGCCATTGCCTTTCTGGCGGGCTGCCTCGTGACTTGCTGCGCTCTGTTCGCTTTCTGGCCCGGGTGGCATCTTCCGTGAGGGACGACTCGGGGCGTGCGTTGCCGACTCCTTCCCTGGACGACGTTCTGCAGCAACTCTTCAACGAAGACCTCGTGGTCAAGGTCGCAGCCGCGCGACGCGGCATGGCCAGACCTCCTGAAGAGCTAAGCACCATGGACCACGAGCAACTCCTGCTCTGGATTAACTCACGCTGCTCAGATATAGCTGCGGGCATTCAGCCGGAGCCTTCGCGGATTTGTGCCTATGTCAGTTTCCTTGAAACCGTCCGAAGAGCATTCGCTGTCGGCGGCCCTCTGTCGAGGCTTGATGATAAGCGTGGATTTGACGACTCGCTGATAACGGAGGGATTCGATCTTCTCGCTCAGGCCCGCAGAGGGCTGAGCGGGGATAGAGGAGTGAGCGTCGATGTGGCGGACTCCTTCGAGATGCTCGAACGTGCTTGCGATGTACTAGGCATCAGCAGGCCGGCAAGGCCCGCTCTGAGCGGTCAACGCTAGTGCGGCAGCGGCATCTCGTGACCTGAAGAGGCGAGTCAGGCGCAAGCGCACGTGGCCAGGGTGGTGACATGCCGGTGTCAGGGATAGCTTCGTGACCTGGGAGTGCCCCAGCCCGGCGGGACCCGATTGACGGTTGTGGCGGTCGGCGTTACCCCGTAGCGTCGCGTGATGGCATACCGCTACTGGCCGCTTTTTCGACCTGCGGCTGGCCACGCCCGGCCCCGGACGAGCGGGAGGACGTGCCGCCGCCGACGGAGTGCTCGCGGTGCGGGACCGCCCTGGACGGCGCACACCGGGCGGGCAGCTGGTGGTCGCAGGTCCGGGACGTGAAGATCACGACGTCCGTGACCGAGTACCTGCTGCCGCTGCTGGCCTACCCGTACTGCGGCAAGATCAACGCCGCGCAGCTGCCGCCGTGGGCGCACCCGGGCAGCATCTCCTACGGCCCGGGCATCAACAGCGCCGCGGTGCTGCTGACCTCCTACGGGAACGTGCCCGCCGAACGAGCCGCCAGCCTGATCGGCGTGCTGCGGCGCGGAACGGTGGCGAGAATTATCGCGAGCGGCGCAGTTTCTGTCAGGGGTCGCTGAGGCAGCCGAGCCGCAGTGCCTGTTCGCGAAGGGGGGTGATCGCGGACGGCTGGGCGCCCTCCATGGCTTGAAGGATGCGCTGGATCTCGTGGCAGCCGTAGAACGGGGTTTCTGTCGAGCTCAGGAGGTGGGCGAGCAGGCGGGCCAGCGCTGATGGCTCCTGGAGTATCCGCTCGTCAGTCAGGTCGTGCAGCAGGCGTGAGTGGGGGGCGATGGCGGCGGGGTACGCGGTCGCGAGGTTCGTGGCCTCTTGCACAGAGCCGGTGAGGTAGATGGTCCAGGCGGCCATCGCGGATGCTTCGGGGGTGGTGAGCTGGACGGGATTGCTAGCCAGCCGGTTGCGCCAGTATTGGCGTATCCAGCGGTTCCATTGCTGCTCGGTGGTTTCACCGGGCATGTGGCTGAGGACGAAGCCGATGTGGTTCATCCAGCCGACCCGGGTCTCGGCCGCGGCTGTGCTGGTGAGGCGGCTAAGCCAGCCGTTTGCCATGAGGTCGATTCCGCTGCGCAGCGAGATATCGGCGAGGTGACCATACAGTCGCTGGCGGAGACTATCCGGCAGTTCGCTGGCATGGGCAGCCGTCTGAACGTAGTAAGTGAGCAGTCCGTCATTGAGCATCCGGTCCGTGAAGCGTCCGTAGGTGAGGTAGCCCTCCCAGGCTCGCAGGGCACGGTCCTGGCTGGCCCAGTCCAGCAGCGGGAGAATGTGGTCGCGGGAGTACTGCTGGTCGCAGTTGTGGAAGAAGTACAGCTGGCTGGCGAAGATGACCTCGGCCATCTTGCCTCGATCGTCGGCGGTAGCGAGCATCAGGCTGAACTGCTCGCGGATCTCTTCCGGTATCCCCGGCCAGGTTTCTCCGGCGTCTGCCCAGTCCCCTGCGACGGCCTGAACCCAGAACTGGGCGAGCTGGCCGGCGGGATGGTTGAGCGCACGAATCATCCAGTCAAGCTCGGGGACAGAGCCGGCAGCGCCACCGATCATCCCCCATATCCTGGCCGCCAGCTGCCGGGCTTCGGGGATCTGGTGCCATGCGATGGGTGCCGGATCGCGCTGTCCGCCATCTGCTAGCATCCGGGCCACGTCCCCTGCAACGGCCGAAAGATCAGCCTGGGCAAGGCGTCCGACGATCTTGCGTGCTGTGGCTGGGTCTGCCTGGGCAGCTTCCCAGCCGCGGATAATCGCGCGGAAGATGTCGGGCGCGCTGCCGTTTTCCGTGTCAAGGACGGCAAGGCCATCTGCTGGCCAGTCACGGGCCACGTCAGCGAGAACGTTCAGGGCGTCTTCCCAGCTCGGACCATCAAACGCCGTGGAGACGCCTTCGTACTGCCGCAGTTCGGTAACCGCCGAGGCCGGGTTCTGCTGGACGAGGCGGTGCAGCTCCGGCGTGCTCATCGGGGGCCGCGGCCTAACCCAGCCTCCGCCCATCCACGCATTGAGGTCTGGGTATGGGCGTTCCGTGAATTGGGGGTGAGCAGCTCTCACGCGATCGAGCGCGTCGGCGGCGCTTTGCAGGTGGGATGCGTGCTGGGTGATCCACACCAGTGCGTTGTAGGACTCGTAGTCGCGGTGCTCGGAGCCCGCCGGACCCCTCTCGGCGTCTGCGACTAGGGCGTCCGCAGCCTGTGTGTCCGCGTCGGGGAGAGCGGCAGCGATCAGTCCGAATACTTCGTGGCGAAGCTGGTGGTCGAATAGCCATTGACGATCACTCAGCCACACAAGCTTCGCTGTCCCGGTCACATCCGTGCGCCGGGTCCACCCGTGCACGGCCAGCCGGCGGAGCAGTGGCACATCCGAGTCAGCCCACCCCTGCAGGTAGGACCGCCCAGTGTCTGTGTCGTTGTCCACCAGTGCGTTCAGGCAGTCGCGGGCCGCGTTGATGAGAATATCGGCGGGCTCGGGCATGTCGTCTTGGGAGTGTGGCTCGATCGCTGACCGGGAGAAGCTCACAGGGTCCCAGCCTGGGCGGGCCGCCTCAGCAGCAGACAGCATCTGCCAGATACGGCGAAGGTAATGGTCAGCAATAACGATGACCTCTGGTGCTGCGTCTGTGATATTCGGACGGAAAATCTTCTCCCATGCCTCCCGGAGTTCGTATTCCTGCCCGCGCAGGCGGATCTCGATGCGCATCCCTGTCGCAGCTGTGAAAGACGGCTGGTAGGCCAGTTGCGGTTCAGCAAGGTGGTCCAGCAGCAGCAGCGCCACTGCCCGGTCTTCCGGCCACCGGGATTTGAGCAGGGTGTATTCCAGCCAGGGCGAAGCTGTCTTCGGCGCGCTGCCGATTAGCAGCACCAGCCATCCGCTGAGCCACCCCGGCCGATCCGGCTGACGGTGCAGGCTGAGCCCGATCTCCGACCACAGGACGGGCGACAACCAGTCCCCCGCCTCTCGGGCTAGTGCCAGGGCCTGCCCAGACATCTCCTCGTCGCAGACATAGAAGCTGGCGAACCACCGCGCAAGGGCATCCGACGAGCCAGGTGGGCCTGTCCAGGCAGGATCAAAGAGCCGGCGAAACTCAGGGCGCTCGCTTGCCCATGCCAGCCACTGCGGTCCGCGAGCGAACTCTGCGAAGAACCTGGCGGTCTCATCGTCGGCCAGGGCCGCTTCGAGGTACGACATCTCCTCGGGTACCTGCGACGGAGGGGCTGCCAGCAGGTCCGCGATGTAGGCACGCTGCTCCAGCAGTCCCATCGCCGCCCGTGACGCCCAGGTGCGGATCGCGGCGGTAAGCGCACTGTGGGTGTGGTCAGTGTTCGGGTAGGAAATCGGCGTGATCTGCAGCCGTCGCCAGTGCGGGGAGCCTGGATCGTCGGTCAGCGCGAACCGGTCGCTGTCGGGTCTTAGGCCGCGTGCCAGGTACGACATGACGACGTCTTTGTGGCTGTAGCCGATGAACAGCACCTTGTAAGTGCTGAACATCCTCTCCAGGAACTTCGCGGCCCAGGCGTCGCGGAGATAGGCCTGTCCGAAGTCTGCATCGGTCACCACGAGTCGGCGATTGGGTCCGCTCAGGGAACCGTGCAGGTAGACGATGCCGTCGAAATCGTCGCCCAGTGGCAGCGCCGGCGCTGCGTACTCGGTAAACGGCTTTCCCACAGACCTGAGTGCCCGGGACAGGTGCAGGTCGTAGTTGGTCGTTAGGATCCGGATCGCCGGCCCGGCCGAGGCCAGCTCCGCGATGGCCTCATGCAGCATGTTCGGCCGCGAGTCCGTCGCGCCGATGATGCTGGCAACCCGCAGGTGGACATCCACGCCGTGCCGGTCGCCGAGATCGCCTAGAAGAACGTCCGGCTGATTAAGCTCCTCCGGTGTCGGCGTCACGGATGCGTCGGCGGCGATGGCGGCCGTCAGCGTGCGAAAGTCGGGCAGAGAAGAAGGCGTCCCCATAGAGGCCCCGGCGCCAACGAAGATGACCAGGCTGCCTTCTCGCTGAGCCTCGACAAGAGCCAGCGGAACGTCGGTGTCAGCGAACCACACAAGAGCGAGACTATCCCCGTGATTGCCCACGCAACTGCGACATGCTCGTTCATAGGAGAGCCCGCCAAACTCAGCGCCAGGACCCCACCTACCGTAATGGCCGCGGGCGACGCCGCCACTTGACCGGCTCAGCATGCCAGACAGATCGCAGGCCAGAACGGCGGTTAGCGAGCGTCGTAGTCAAGTGCACTATCGTGTCGTCGGCAATGGATAGCCACCCGTGTTCTGTATGCGCTGGCTACGGACCGTTGGCACGCTCACGTCTCGGAGCGTTCGATTGCCTCGGCGCGCACAAAGACGGCCGGGGCTCGCCGCGGAGCGGGCGGCCAGGGACCTTGACCAGAGCGATCCTGACACTCGTCACTGCGTCACTGACGTTGTGTTCGCCGACTCCTCCGGAGCGTCCGCGCTCGTGGGTGGTTGCAGACTCTCCCAGCCGCGGGCTGGAGCGAAGATCATCTCCAAGAACGCCATGTCCAGGTGCGACACCTGCTGGTCGGCGTTGGCGTTGTAGTTGATCCGCCCGCCTTGCAAGCCCAGGCAGTTGAAGATCAACGCACCGCTCAGGCGCGCGGGGCACTCCAGGAGGTCTGCGGCTGTCGTCGGCCACTGCCTGCGCAGGAACGTCATCAGCGAAATGTCTGGCAGCGATGATCCCGGTGGCATCTGCTTGACGGCGCCTATGTTCGGCTGGCCGGAGAACAACTCGTCGAGAGCCCATCCCAGTCCGGGCGAAAACGGAAGCGGTGCGCTGTGGGCCGGAAAGCACGACAGCAGGAGGATGTTCGGGCAGTCTGAGCTCGTCTGGCTCTGTGCCTGATTGCCGCCTTTTTGCAGCTTGTCGAACACCTTGATGTAGAAGCGATTGGCGTCATAGTAGGGGCTGGGACCCTTGGCGTTTGGTGAGTCAAACGGCCCTGGACGGGCGAGCAGGAGACCGGGAGTGCTCTTGCGAGCTTCAAGCCACTCATCGTGGACCTGCTGATCCTCATCCGACTCAGTGATCACCGTGCATTCGATGTAGTACGAACGCTCCGGTCCGGACAGCAAGATGTCCACGTCACGGCCGTTGGCCAACTGGGCGTCGAACGTGACCGTCCATCCGTCGCTGGCGTCGGCGAAGGCGAGAGCGCGGGCTTTGGCCGTGGTCTCCACGAGCCCTGCCCGCAGCTTCCTCGACTCGCCGCGCTTCGCGGAGAGCCACGCGGTCGCCTGGACGGGATCCGATGTCGGGTGGTCCCGAACCATCTGAATGTCACTGTCAAGCAGCGAGATCTCGTCCGCCCGCCATGGGGCTATCGTCCAGCCGAGGAGCGGCGGCCACTCCGCGTTCTCCAGATTGGCCTCATCCCCCACCCACTTCCTCTGCTCCTGGAGGTAGGCGTCCGTCAGCACGGCCGCAATCGGGCTGCCGACCGGCAGGGCGTGCACCAAGGCCTGCACCGCATCGATCCTCGCCAGCGCGTTCTGGCGGGCGAAATCGTTGACCGCCACGGCCCGATCGTACGGGAGCCCGCCGACTTCCGCTCTCAGCCCTGCATTGCCTTCCACCGTCGCCCGCGCCTGATCTCGGGCCGAAAAGCGCGGAGTCGCCAAGCGGGCCACCGGCCGGCACTCGGCACCGGCTGCATGGTCCGACGCGGTCCTCGTCATGAGGGTGCTGCGCATTGCGACATGACCACCGACGGTGGCTCTTGCCGAGTATCGCCGGGCAGGCGGCCTGCCTCCCGGCCCACCTCCCGGCATCCCCGCACACCTCGGCCCAGGTAGCCCTCCGCCAAGGAGGGGCACAACCAGTCGCTCACCAGCCGCGTTGCCACGACTCCTTGAACGCGAGCCGCGTATTATCCGTGATCACGTTCAGCCCGACACCGGCAGTCACGCGTCGTTCGTGCTTGATCACGGAGTTTGCGCTGGAGGCGGTCCCGCAGACTGCTCCCATACCTTCGTGACCAGGCGCTACCCGTCCGGGCTGCTGAACTTCACCGCGTATTCGCCCGAGGATGGCAATGCGTCAGATGTTCCTATTCTGCGCGCACCGAATGGGCGGGACTGAAGCGCTGTTTCTGCCACATATCGGCGGCTACGTGCTCGCGCCCATGATCGTGTTCGTCACACGAGGTGACTGCGACTGGCGTGCACAGTCAGTGTTGAGAACCCGCAGACTGCGGTGCCGGCGGTTGTACGACTGCTGTCCGGCAGCCCCAGTAGCCAGTCCCCCGCATCCGCGCCCCCGCCGTGCACAGGCCAGGTGCCGGAGCAAATAGCGAACACCTGGCAGAATATCGGTGCGCCCGGGCACCGCTCTTGTTACCTTAGTTGCATGATTTCCCCGGACCAGGGAAATCTCCCCGGTTTCCGTGTTCAAGTCCTCGGACACAGTAATTCCCCATATCGCCCTGTTTCCGGGCATGCGAGGACGTCACCGGGGCGCGGGCTGCCGCCAGCGCCGGGCGATCGGCGTTGCTTGCTTCTCTCCTCCTTCCTGTACGGCGCCTTCTTGAAGCGGTTTAGCTCGTTTTCGCGGTGACGGTCTTGGCGGTCTTAGCGGCGCGCGCCTGCATCGTCGCAGCGGCGGGGTCCCAGGTAAGGATGATCTCGTGCTCGCGCAGGTACGCGATCACATCTGCGGGGCTGGAGGCGGGCCGGGCGTCTGCTCCGCCGCGGGTGCGGCGGCGTGCGCGCGCAGCCGGGGTTGTGAGCAGCAGGTGCATGGCGGGCAGGTGCGGCAGGATCGTGCCCTCGCGCACGTAGGCGTTTCTCGGCTGGGCCGGGTCCGGCGCCATCACGCTGGTACGGCCGTGCCGGCACCGGTATGCAGGTTTTCCGTTGGACCAGGCTGATTCCATCCGCCGCCCGCAGACGCCGCAGGCCAGCAGCCCGGCCAGCAGATACTGGCGCAGTGCGGCAGGGCCTTCACCGGGCGTGGGCCCGCGGGCGGCGTTGACGTCCTGCACAGCGATGAAATCCGCCTCGCTGACCAGCGCCGGATGCGCGAGCCGGTCCGAGATGACCCACCCGTCCGGGAGGTTCCACCGCTGCACGCTCTTGTGGCCCAGGGTGACGTTGCCGGGGTCGGCGAGTTCGGTGTCGGTGCGCTGCCGGTTCCACACCTGGCGGCCGGTGTACCGGGGATTGGCCAGGATCGTGGTGACCGTGCCCAGCGTCCACCCCGCCGCGGTGCGGTGCGGGTTCCGCCTGGGGTCAGCGGCGGACGGGCACGGCACCCCGGCCTCGTTCAGCGCCCGCGCGATCCGCGCGACCGAGTGCCCGGCCAGTCGCTGCGCGAACATCCATCGCACCACATGCGCGGTGGCGGGGTCGGGCTCGAGCTTGTGCGCCCGGCGTCCCCACGCGGCGTGTGCCTTGTTCGGGTGCGGCCCGGCATCGGCCAGGAGGTACCCGTACGGCGGCCGGCCGCCCAGGTACCGGCCCTGCTGCCTGGTCTGGGCGGCCATCGCGGTCCGCACCCGGATACTCGTCCGGGTTACTTCCCGCTTCGATGACAGCCCGAGCATCGTCATCGCCCGCTCATCGTGCTCAGAGGCGAAATCGACCCGGCCACCGGTCTCCGGCATCCACAACTGCACCCCGTAATGCTCGAACAGCGGCGCCATCGACGCGTACTGGCTCCCGTAAAACGCCCGCTCGTACTCCCCGGCGACGATCGCATCCCAGCCGCGGCCCGGGTCTGCCAGCGCAGCGATCAGCGCCGCGGCCTGCGGACGGCGGCCCCACGCCACCGCCCGGCTCTCCCCCTCATCGAAGAACTCGGCCACGACGTGCCCGTGCCCGCGGACCAGCGCTTCGGCCTGCTCCCGCTGCCGCGCCCTCGACGTCACGGGATCCTGCCAGTCCTCCGTCGACACCCGCCCGTAGAACGCGAACCGCAGGCCCCCGCCCGCCGGGCCTTCGCCCAGGCGGCGGCCCGACCGCTCCGCCCAGGCCGCCAGCCCTCCGTCCGCGGTCATATCTGCCGTCTCCTCCCCAGCACCGGTGCACGTCCTGACCCCAAGCATTACGGCCATTTCGAGACCCGTCCCAAGAACTGGCAAATGGCATACATTTTCTGAGCGCTAATTCCGAGAACATCATACGCTTAATTCAGAAAATAGCTTGAATTAGCAGGCGCAGATACTAGTGTGGGACTTGCCGCAGCCGCGCCGACAATAATCAGCGGAGCCTGCAGAAGATGCTGGCAATCGCGTTGCCCAGGCTCATTCAGCCGGGCAATCGTCATCGAGTTGAGGCCTGCCGTGGACCACCTCGTCGTGGCTAACCGTCACACGAGGCAGGGACCGGGTATCGTCACGTATTCAGGGAAGGCCCGACAGATCCGGCGTTCCCGGCGACGCGCCGAGTCCAAGCACGCCGCCCTCATCCGCGCCTAGCGGGATCCTGTCGGTAGCGAGCAGCAGGAAGGCAAGGGGTGGAATCCCGGCTCATACCTGTCAACGCCATCCTCGACCTGGCGCTCGCCGACGGCCTGAATCCCGCGCCGCTGGCAGATGCAGGCTGGGCGGTGGCCGCACTGGAGGTGCCGGTCAGGGCCAGCGGGCAGACCGTCGTCTGTGATGTCGTCCTGTTCAACCCGCAGGCCGGTCACCTCCTGGCTGTTGAGGCAAAATCGGGCGCGAATCTGGAACCTGAGCAAGGCCGCAGGCTGGCGGCGCTGACCCCGGACCTCCTGGTCATCGGCGGGGGAATCACGGTGCCTGAGCCTGTTCCCTTGCGCTGCGGGGTCCTGTACGCGTGCCTCGCGGAAAACGCTGACCGCATATGCCTGGGCGCGGATGAAGCGGGTCTGCGCGTCCCCGTGCTGGCTGTCAGCGGATCGGACGCCAGGCTCCTTCGTCCCCAGGCCGGGGACCCGTTGCTGTCAGCCGCGCTCAGTTCGCCTGCCGTATGGACGCACCCGATCGCCCGGGTCGTGCCCTTCGACCACGAGTCGCCCGCCGAGGCATTCGACGAGCCCGTCCGCGCCGAGTTGATATCAGCAATGGCCCGCCAGCGGCCGTCCATTACCATCAGGGCACTGACCGAGCAGGCCGTGCGGCATTTCCCGATCTACGGCCGCGCGGCGCAGGGCCGTCTGCTGCGCGGCGTCCGGGACGCTGCCCGCAGGGCGGCCGAGGCGGAACCAGAGCGCTTCCGCTACGAACGGTCAACTGGAGCCACGGAGGAACGAGTCGCCGTTCTGCGTTCCCCTGAAACCTTCGACCGCCGTGGCCGTACGCAGGGCTACCAGGCTGTATGGGGAAGCCGCGCCAGCCGTGCCCGGCGCCGGGCCGAGATCCCGGGCCAGATGGACCTGTTCTCCGAACTCGACGAAGCCGAGCGCGTCGCCACCGAGGAAGAGAGCGACAATGGGAGCGAGGGCGACGGTGATGCACAGTGATGACCCTGACCAGAACTCCGGCCAGCCGCGTATGCCGGAAAGCGGCGTAGAGGAAGGGGAGCAGCCATGACGAGCCGATCTGACCTCTCCATCAAGGTCCCGGTAGACGGGAGCGTGCCCGCCAAGGCTTTCGTGCTCGAGGTTCATGCTGACGACCCGGACGCCTACCTCTTCGAGATCGCCGGCCGGGGCAACGTCCGGGACACAGATGACGCGTTCCTGTCCCGCGTTTTCGCGCCTTCCGCCGCAGAGTTCTGGGTAGACCGGCTTCAGCCCAGGTTCTGGGTATTCCACACCACCGGGCCCAGCGCTCCGGCGGCAGCATGGCTGAAGGACCGTGTCGAATCACGCAGGGACACCGACTGGATGTGGCTTCCCTCTGCCCACCTCCGCTATATCGCGCCGGACGCGCAGCCACGCCGGGTCCGCACCGAGTTCGACGGCCAGCGGCTCGTCGGCTCCGACGATGCCGCCCGCGACCTCAAGGTCCAGCTCTCAGGGTCGCACGCGGAGCGCCTGCTGGACAGGATCACCGACCTGCCCGATTACAGATCCGCGGTCAGCTTCAGCAACATCGAGGTCGACCTCAACGACCCCGACCTGGGATCGCTGCGCGAGTCAGTCAGGCGCTGGGGCGCGTTCGCCGCCCACGGCGAGCAGTTCACCCATCATGCCCTGTTCGTCCAGATGGTCATCGGCCGCTACGCGCGCCTTGTGGAGTCAATCGAGGCACTGTCCCTCAGATTCGATCCGCTCAACGAGGAAAACGCCGCCGCACTGAAAGACACTGACACAGGCGGGGCATCATTCGCCGGGATGCCCATCGGGATCCGGTTCTCCAGGCCAGTTCCCGACCTTCCCGCATTCTGCGAAGAGCTGTTCAGCTCACGGGCCCCGTTCCGCCTATGGGGGCAGCCCGTCATCACGCAAGACGAAGCCCTCGTCGAGGCCGTCGACCTGCACGTAGGACAGCGGATAAGAATCGAACTCGGCAACGACTGGATGCGCGTCTACCTGTACGCAGGCTCATGCGGAAACACCATCGCCCGCCTCATCAGCAACCTGCAGACACGCTTCGACGGAGCCCTGGCCCTCACGCACCCGGACTTGCAGGTCGCAGTAAGCCTCAAGCCTGACACAGCGCCAGCACGCTAGCCAGGCACCCCGCCGTCGCTCTTCCAGACCGCCCGGACCGGCGCACTTTGTGAGCGCACGACCAAACCACACGCCACCAAACCTACCGACAGGTTTCCGGGCTTCTCGAAAAACTGCGCAACGCACCGTTACAGCTATCAAGACGGTAACAATGACCAAGTCATACAGAACGCCGATTATTTGGGGTCATCGAGGCGACCGGGAAGCGTTTGGCGTCGCGCCAGATATTCCAGTTCTGCTCCTCCAGGTTGGGCGCATGAAATGGCCAATGGGGCATCCCGCCCACGTAGGCC
>Ga0335078_10008177_pt1 | contig 15554 bp, 24 predicted proteins | sample Lox_Sample_32_FD_206711 | JGI IMG/M metagenome (GOLD analysis project Ga0335078, IMG submission 206711) | Soil microbial communities from Loxahatchee National Wildlife Refuge, Florida, United States - Lox_Sample_3.2 | ecosystem: Environmental > Terrestrial > Soil > Wetlands | place: USA... | reverse complement strand
AGCAGGCCGGCCGCCGCCGCCGCGGCGGCCATCTCCGGCGCCGACTGCCCGATCCACTCGAACGACTCCGGGATCAGCAGCTCCCGTTGCCTGGCCCGTACCAACCGCACGTCGGCCGCGGACACCTGACCCCGCGGGAGCGCCCGCGGCCTGGCATAGTACGGATGGCCGGCGCCGACGGGAACGAACAGCACGAGCGAGCCGATCTCCTCGGCCCGGGCGCGCTGTCTCGGCACCGCATCGCAGTACGAGTCGATCCGCCCGATGACTTCCTCGTCGTCACCCACAGTAACTCATCCTGCGCTACTGGCCGGCTATCTGCAGCGGACCGGAACTGGCCGCGGGCTGGTCAGGCACGGCGCCCGCGACGGGTCCGTAGACCTCGATCTCGGCGGGCGACAGGCCGAGCATGGTGGCGGCGTCATGGAAGGCGCATCCCTCGCGGGCAAGCGCCTCGAGCGCGTTGCGCGTGGACAGGTTCGCCGCCTCCACGGCAAGCCGCGCGACGTGCCTCTTCTGCAGCGCCTCCGCCACCGGGAGCGGCGCGTCGGGCAGCACGTCGACCCGGATCGCCTCCGGCGGCATGGCGAGGGTGCGCGAGATGAGCTGACGGGCGACGATCTCGACCTGATCCAGGCTCCGCACCTGCGCGGTCATGCCCTCGATCTGTGGAACGCGGATCGTCCACCAGCGACCTGCCCGTTCACACAGCGCGGTGAAGGTCGTCGTTTCCATGGATGCCCCTTTGTCGCCGACACATCGACGGGCAGCCGCGCGGCGTCCCCGCGCACGGTAACCCGCTCTAATCTACCGGCGGGTAGTTCATGCTTCCGGCGGATCATCCAAGAAGTGACCAAAACCGACCAGAAAGTGACCAAAGTGGCACGCGTGGCTCCAGGCTGGCGGTGTAATGGCGACCGACCGGCGGTACGGTGTGCTCCGGTGTGCTCCGGTGTGCTCCGGTGTGCTCCGGTGCGCTGCCGTGCGTTGCGTTAGGGAACGAGGTGCCGGTTCGGCGCGGCGGCGTCCGCGGCGAACTCCGGCAGCTCGGTCACCTCGATGCCCGCCCGGGCAAGCAGCTCTGCGCCCTGGCAGTCGGAGACGAACAGCGCGGGTTCCCGCCAGGCGAGCACCACCCGGCGCGGCCCGGCCGCGATGATCAGCTCGGTGCAGGTCCGCGACCTCGACTTGCGCTGCGAGCAGGGCTCGAGCGTGCTGTAGACGGTCGCGCCCGCCAGCCGCGGCTCGCCGGGGGAGATCTTGCCGAGCGCCACCTCCTCCGCGTGCACTGCCAGATCCCCGCCCTCCCGGGAGAAGCCGCGGGACAGCTCCACGCCGTCGGCGTCCACCACCACGGCACCGACGGAGAACGCCGTCCGCGACGGCGGGCACCGCCAGGCCAGCGAGACCGCGAGCCGCATCCACCCCGCGTCATCCACCGGCCCATCCTAGCCAGCCGCCCAACCGTGCCCGCCCAACCGTGCCCGCCCAACCGTGCCCGCCCAACCGTGCCCGCCCAACCGTGCCCGCCCAACCGTGCCCGCCCAACCGTGCCCGCCCGCGGTGCCATTCCAGGTGGCCGTCGGTGCCCCGTGCCTGGCGGTGCCCGCCCGGCGTGCCTGGCGGTGCCCATCCCAACCGGGGCCTTTCCTGCGGTTCCTATCCCAGCCCGGGGTCCGTCCCTGGGGAGTGATTTCACGGCCAGGCGCGCGCAGCACGGCGAGCGCGCTCGAAACGTCTTCTGGCGGGCATCCCTGACACCAGCATTCTCAACTTCACCATTACCGCAGTCCAGCAGCATGATCGCGAAGACTTTTTCGCATTATCACACTAAAAAGTCTTCATAACGCAATAAGTATTCATGAAATCGCTCTACTGGGAAGAATGTGGTGAACATCAAGCACCCCGCTACCCTCGCCAATCCCGGCACCTCTCCGCTGAAACGCCGTCCGGCGCCAACGACCGTCGCTGGCCGGCACGCTTCCAGCTGGCCGGCACGCTTCCAGCTGGCCGGCACGCTTCCAGCTGGCCGGCACGCTTCCAGCTGGCCGGCACGCTTCCAGCCGGCGGCCCCGCTCCCGGTCGGGCTTCTAGCTGGCGCTTCCAGCCGGTCCCCGGTCGTCCGCGGCCACCGGGACCTTGACGTCAGTCATCTCCGGGCGACGGCAGCGACGCGATAACGCTTTCCTATTTCAGCTGTGATGAATCCTTATGCCGCCACGCAAGCACCGTTGCGCCAACGCGAAGAACACCAGAATTCGCCGGAATCGCGTATCAGTCAGCCTGGACCGCGCCGATTCCTCGCCGGAATCTGCGCTTCGCGGTAGCAGGCGCGATAGCATGGCGCTGCGCGCGGCACCGTTATGTCCCTTGGCGGGCGAAATCGGCATGACCGCATCCAGCGGTCACTCTAGCCGTCTTCACATGCGCCTCGGTCTGCGTCGTTGAATGGTTGTCGCGATGTTCAGCTAACTCGGGCGTGAAATAACGCGGAGGTCGTCGGTGGACATTAAGACCGGGCTTGGGCTGGCGATTCACGCGGGCCAGGTCCAGGGCGCGCTCCCGGCCGGCCTCCAGAACCTCTCCTCGGCGGTTGTACTCGCGGGCACGGTGATCGCCACGGCCCTGTTGCTCGGCCTGGTCGGCATGGTCGGCCTGGTCGGCCTGGTCCGCCGTAGGGCACGCGGCGCACGAGACGGCGGCTAGCACCCGGGTCGTGCCAGTCCCGCCATACGTCAAACGCCGCCGGCCACAGGGGCGCGGCTGTTGACCACGCGCCCGCGGCCGACGGCGCTGACGTCCTGGTGACGTCCCGGTCGGGCCGCCACCGGGCGAAGTGCCGGCGTGTCAGATCACACGTCGAAGTACAGCTCGAACTCGTGCGGCCGGAAACGGCGATCAAGGTCACAGCCCTGAAACTGTCTCTGAGCTGCGCAGACACAGTGTTGGTTGCCGTTGGCTGACGTTGGCTGATTCCGGCTGCTTGCGGTCCTGCTGCGGACTCGCTGCGGACTGCGGACCCGTGCGGACCCTCTCGGCCGGTTACCATGCGCGGACTGACGCGATGCACGCGCAGTCATCACGCGCCCCGCTGACCCTCCCGGCGGAACGCCCCGTTGGCCGGCGGTCGCTAGCCCTCGCGGCGGAACTCCGATCCGGAAAGCAGGAGGGCGCCCCGGCGGACCGGGACGGCCCGCGGTCAGCAGTGCTAGTCGTCGGCAGGCCGGTTGAGATCGGTACGCGTGCCCTGCCCGCGCCGTTCGGTCTCGTTCCACGTGATGACCGTGACGGGTTTCCAGACGGGCGTGCGGCCGATCATGCGGTCCTCCCGCGGCAGGCCGCCCTTGTCGAGAGGGCGTGCCCTGTAGCGGCGGATGCTCGTCGGCTTGACGCCCAGATGCGCGGCTATGTCGTCCATCGTCCACCAGTCGGCGGCGGGGTCTGCGGCCTGGGCATCCTTGTCGCTCACAAGTGGACAAGGATATCCCGCCCGTGCGTCCTGCGCTACGAGCTGGGTGGTCACCGCGCTTCCAAACTTTGTCCTATTCGGATTGACACGGTTAAGGCTAACCCGGTAACTTTGTCATTGTCAAAAGGACAAAGTTACCGGGAGGCGGCCGTGAGCAGCACCGACACCAGCACCAAGGCCCGCAAGTGCCTTGGCGGCTGCGGCCGTACGCTCCGCAGCGCCGAGGCTGTCGCCCGGGGCTACGGGTCCGGCTGCTGGGCGAAGCTCCGCAAGGCCGCGAGGACCGCCGACCTGTCGGCCTGGACCGAGTCCCAGATCGAGGACGCCCGCCAGGCGATCGAGGACGGCGCGGTCGTCCCGAGCACCCGCGAGGGCGTGTACCACGTGGTCTCCGTCGACGGCACTGAGGTGCACCTGACCCACCGCAACGGGTGCAACTGCGTCAACGGCCTGAAGACCCTGCCGCCGCGCCCGTGCTGGCACCGGTGCGCGGTCGCGATCGTCCTGGCCGCGTCCGCCCCGGAGCCGTGCCCGGTCCCGGCTCCCGCCCCGGTGGCCGTTCCCGCCCCTGCTCCCGCGATCGCCCCGCGCGACGTCCTGGCCGAACTGGAGGCGATGACCGACTTCATGCTCGCCCTCGCCTAGCCCCCAACTGAGCGGGCCGCCGCTCGCGATTCCACCGCGGCGACGGCCCTGACCCCCCAACCGATCCAACCGATTGGAAAGCCGATGCTGACGCTAACTGAAACCTCCGCAGAACTCGACCCCGCGACCCTGTACTCCACTGCCCTGTTCGGGATCGCCATGGGCTTCACCCCGGACGAGCTGCGCACCCGCTCGGCGGGCACCCGGCAGGAGGCCGCCGACCGCCAGGTCGCCGACGAGATCGACCTCATGACCATGTGCGGGTTCACCAGGAAGGTTGCATCCACCGTGCTCGATGAGCGCGACCACGCGAACCGTGCCTTGCGTCAGCAGCTCTACAGCGATGAGGACGCGCGCCGGGAGACCCGCGCGGTGGCGCAGGCCTTCCTGGACTGGAAAGGCCCAGCGGCGGTCGGCATCTGCCGCGAGATCGCCGAGACGGCCGGCAAGGAGCGCGACCACGTCACGCGCCGCTCGTTCCTCGAGTTCGCCGCGGCGGCGGAGCTGCTGCTGACCGAACGCGACGCGGTGTCGTTCGCCTGACCTGTACCCGGAGCGGGCCGCCGCGGTGACGCAACCACCGGGCGGCCCCTGACCCCAGCCGACCTGACCGGATGGAGATCCCGATCATGACCGTACCGACTCCCCCGACGTACGCGGCCCAGCTCGCGCAGCGCGCCGCCGAACTGCTGCCCGACGTCGACCTCGACGCGCGCCTCGAGCTGCTCGGCGTCATGGATCCTGACGAGATGCGCGCCTCGCTGGCGTGGCTGCTCAGCGCGCACCCGCAGGTATTCGACCACTGCCTCGTGCGCGACCGCCAGCTCGTCGAGCGGCTGCAGGACCGGCTTGACCACCAGTACGACGACGACCCGGAGCCGTACTGCTCGACGTGCGGCGCGTCCGTGGGCATCTTCGTGGGCCACGGCGACGCATGGCTGCACTACACGGGCGAGGGCACCGTCGAGAGCCCGGTCGACCTGTACGACGCCGGGCACGCCCCGGCGGTCGCGTGGCGCGAGGCAGGTGAGGAGTGAGCGCCGAGCTCGCGGCCCGCCGCACCGCCGCCGCGGCAGTGCTCGCGGACTTCAAGCGGGCAACCGACGCGTACCTCGACGACCCGGTGAAGGCGGCGCCCCGGCCGGACTACTCCATGTGGGCGTGGCGGCTGTCGTCTGAGCTCCGCTCGGTGCTGCAGCGGCTTGACGACGAGGCCGCGCCGCTCCCCGCCGCGGCCGCGCAGCTCGCCGAGGTCCGCGCCCTGCTCGAGGCATTCGACTGGGAGACAGGTGACCGGCAGTACGCCCTGGAGCACATCGACGACATCGTGAACGGGAGGTCGAGGTGAACGGGCGGTTCCCGGTCGCTGCCAGGCGGGTCATCGTCCGCGCGTGCATCGCGCTCGGGGTCGCCGAGCTCGCCGCGCAGGCCCTCGAGGCCCGGGTGATCCACCACAGCGCCGCGGTGATGGCGCTGGGTGTCTTCTTCCCGGTGCTGTCCGTCCTGTCCGGCCTGCTCTACCTGCGGTCAACGAGGGGGCGGTCATGAAGGCGCTCATCATCATCCTGGCCGTGCTGCTGGTCCTGGCGCACCCGGCGGCCGTCGCCGCGGTGCTGGCCGTCGAGGCCGCAGTGTGCGCGGGCCTCGGCTGGCTGACGTGGCGGGGGCTGCGCGCCGCGATGATCCCTGCCACGTGGCGGAGGGCGGCATGAGCGCCCCCCGGCCGCCGTGCCCGCCGTGGTGCACCGCCGACCACGAGTTCCTCGCCTCGTGCACCTCGTCCGGCTCGCCGTTCTTCATCGGCAGCGACCTCACGGCGACGATGAGCGCCTACGCCCGCCGCTACCCCGGCGCCGGCGTCGAGGTCGCTGTCAACGGCAAGCTCCACCTGGGCAAGCCGCGCGAGGCCGAGGCACTCGCCGTCCTGCTCGAGCAGCTGGCGGACGCAACCCCAGGCCAGCACCGTGACCTCGCCGGGCAGGTGCGCGCAGCCGCCGCGCTGCTCGGCTGGAAGGAGGAAGGGTGACCAGCACCCGCAGGCGCGAGGAGGCCGCGCCCGGTACCGTCCGCGTCCGCCTCACCGGCGAGGCGTTCGACGCCGGGTTCATCGCGCGGATCCTGCGGGACCACCCCGAGACCGAGCTTGTCGGCCAGCCCGCGCACTACCCCGGCGGGCGCGTGTACCTGACGGTCCGCGTCAGCCGCGCCGGGGACGGCGCCGAGGAGGAACAGTGAAGATCCGCCCGCCGTGGATGTGGCTCCCTGACCCGTTCGCGTACCGCCTGGCGTTCCCCGGCGACGCGAAACGGGAGCGGGCCGAGCGCAGGGCCGCCCGCAAGTCAGCCAGGGCCGAGCGCAGGACTGCCCGCCCGGAGGTGCCCGCAGCCGCCGAGCTGGGCGGCACGCTGCACGCGTTCCGCGCCGCGGCGCTGTGGGGCATCGCGGCCCTGATCGTCGCCGCGGCCGGGGCGGCGTTCGCAGAAAGCTACCGGGGCTTGTACGACTGGGCGCTGCACCATGGCCTATCCGGGTTCTGGGCCGCGGCCTACCCGGTCCAGGTCGACGCGTTCATCGCGGTCGGCGAACTGGTGCTGTTCGTCGCGATGGTGGACGGCTGGAAGCTGCGGCACCGTGCCGGGGCGTGGGCGGTCGCGCTGCTCGGCCTGGCCGCCTCAGTCTCCGGGAACGTGGGGCACGTCGTCGCGCACGACCTGCAGTCACGCGGTACCGCGGCGGTGCCGCCGGTCGCCGCGTTCGCCGCGCTCTGGCTCGGCCTCACCGTCCTCAAGCGAGTCGTCGCCGGACGCGGCGAGAGCAACGCGGCAGCCGTCCCGGTCCCGGTACTGCCCGAGGTTCCCACCGACGCGGAGTTCGCCGCGTACCTCGCGCTCCGCGCGTCCACGTGGGCGGGCAACGCACTCTCCGGGCGGCAACTCGAAACGCGCTTCGGGATCAGCCGCGCGGCAGCAACCAAAGTGCGTCAGGCCGTGCTCGCCGGCGCCAACGGCCATGCCCCCGAACTCACCAACGACGACGCAGACCAGTAGCCCCCGGCCGGGGCGTCACATCTTGGCGGATCGCCGCCCCGGCCGGGCCTCTCACCGAAGTGAGGTAACCAGGATGTCAGAGGACCCGCTCAACGGCGACGGCCTGATTGAGGCGTCCGACGACGAGGGCACGGCAGCGGAGCCCGGGCAGGACGCCGAGATCATCCAGCTTCCGACCGCCGCGGCGGCGCCGGTCAAGCCTCAGCGCGGCCTGCCTGGCGAGTGGAAGCCGGTCGTCCCCGAGCACCTGCGTACCCGGGAGGGCCGCCGTAAGGCCGCCGCGTGGCAGGTCAAGCGGGCGAAGCACCATACCGCTTATCACGGCGTCCGCTCGCCCCTGCGGCTGTTCTCCACCCTGTGGTGGGCGCTGGTCGGCCTGCTCAAGATCGTGTACGTGCAGCTGGGGTGGTGGTGGGTCGCCGAGCAGACGCTGCTGAGGCACACCGCGATCGCGGACGGCGACACCGACAAGTACCTGCGGCTGCACAAGCACGCCCGCGAGGTCCGCCTCGTCCGCGGCGTCATCCTGCTGGCCGAGCTCGCCGCGCTGACCGGGGCCGGGGTGTGGGTGAGCCTTCAGTCGCTGCTGTGGTGGATCCCCATCGGGCTCGTCCTGGTGCCGTTGCTCGCCTGGGTCGGCCGGCCGGACGACAAGCCGATCGTGACCAGCGCCGTAGTCCCCGCGGCGGTCGACCGGATCACCATCGAGCTGATCGTCCGCTCCCTGGGCGCGCTCGGCATCGCCGAGATGAACAAGGCGCTGCGCCTGGACCCGGCCAAGGCCATCGTCACGATCGACGGGCCGATGCGGGACGCGGCGGGCTGGCTGTGGCGCGGCGACCTGCCGCCCGGCGTCACCGCGGGCGACGTGAGCGACAAGCGCGCCGAGCTCGCCTCCGGGCTGCGCCGCCCGCTCGGCTGCGTCTGGCCGGACACCGAGCACAAGCGCCACCCGGGCGCGCTGGCCCTGTACGTGTCCGACGAGGACATGACGACCGCCGAGCAGCCCGCGTGGCCGCTGGTCAAGCGCGGCATAGTCGACCTGTTCAAGCCCCAGCTGATCGGCTACGACCCACGCGGCCGCGCCGTCATGGTCACGCTGATGTTCGTCTCCGGCATCATCGGCAGCCTGCCCCGGATGGGCAAGACGTTCCTGCTGCGGCTGCTGCTGCTGATCTGCGCCCTTGACCCCCGATGCGAGATCCACGCCTACGACCTGAAGGGAACCGGCGACCTCGCGCCGCTGCGGCCGGTGGCGCACCGCTACCGGGCCGGGGACGACGACGAGGACATCGAGTACCTGCTCGCCGACCTCGAGGAAATGCACCTTGACCTCCGGCGCCGGAGGAACGTGCTGCGGGAGTACGCCGAGAAGTACCCGGAGCTGTGCCCCGAGAACAAGATCACCACGGAAATGGCCAGCGACCCGAGGCTCGGCCTGCACCCGGTCGCGCTCGCGCTGGACGAGTGCCAGCGGGCATTCGAGCACAAGCTGTACGGCGCGGATCCAGGAGATCACCGAGGACCTGGCCCGCCGCGGCCCCGCGCTCGGGTTCATCATCCTGCTGGCCACCCAGCGGGTCGACGCGAAGTCAATCCCGCCCGCCATCAGCGCGAACGCCGTCCTCCGCTGGTGCCTGAAGGTCATGGGCCAGGTGGAGAACGACATGGTGATGGGCACGTCCGCCTACAAGTCGGGCATCAGGGCGACCATGTTCGACGACGACGACAAGGGGGTCTGCTACTTCGGCGGCGAGGGGATGCGCGGCCGGATCATGCGCAGCCAGTACGTCAACGGCGTGCTCGCCCGCGTCGTCGTAGCCCGCGCCTACGCGCTGCGCAGGGCAGCCGGCCGGATCACCGGGTACGCGGCCAGCCAGGACCAGGCCCCGGCCCGCTCGTTCGCCGCTGACGTCCTCGAGGTGTTCGGCGCCGACGACAAGCTGTGGTCCGAGACGATCGCCGAGCGGCTCGCCAAGACCATCGGCGACCCGTACACCGACATCACCAAGGAGGCAGTCGGGAGCCAGCTCCGCAACCTCGGCGTCAAGGTGAAGCCTGTCCGCGAACCGGGCGAGAAGCCGCGCACGGGATGCGAGCGGTCCGCCGTCGCCGCCGTTGCGCGTAGCGGCCAGGCCCCGAATGCGTAGCGCTAGCTCAACAGGCGCTGACCTGGGAAAAGGCGTCCGGCCGCTACACGCCTCAACACGCCTCGCCGTCTCTGGCCTGCGATGTTGCGATGTTGCGGCTGTAGCGGCCAGATCGCCGGGAACCGACCCCATGGGGGAACGCGCTGATGGGCTGGCGACCTCAACTCAACGCCGTCTGCACCCGCTGCGGGAAGGCGCACGGCCTGTTCGGCACCTGCGTCTCCAGCTCCACGCGACCCCAGCGGATCCGGCTCAAGGCGTCGTTCGGGAAGTGCCCGAAGTGCAAGAAGATGTACGGCGCGGCCGGGCCGGTCGCGCACCACTGCGCCCCGAAATCGGACTTCAGGCAGCGCAAGAAGAAGTTCGGCCAGGACCAGGCCGCGGCCGAGCGCGAGAGGCGCAGGAAGGCCCGCCCCAGGCACGACTACCGCGAGTGCAGCGACCGCGAGTGCAAGCGGTCTCTCTGCGTCGCCTACAAGTCAGGCGTGGACCGCGGCGACAAGCAAGGCTACGCGCGCGGGTGGGACCAGGGATACAACCGCGGGCTCATCGACGGGAAGTCGGCCGGCAAGTAAGGGGGGTCCACGGCATGGACCACGTTCTGATCGTCCTAGGGATCATCGCGGTACTGATCCTGTTCGTCCTCGCCTCGCCAACGAAGGCATGCCGCTGCGCGGGCCGGTGCGCGCGCTGCAAGGGCACAGGCCGCAGGTTCCGGTTCGGCGCCCGCCTCGTCCGCCGCGTCATCGTCCAGGCGCACAAGCGGCCCTGGCGGACACGGGGCGAACGGTGAACCGCGGCAAGCGGCCCTCCAGGAGGGCCGCGGCGGCCCGCGTGTGGGCGCTGTCCGTGGTCTGGCTCCATCATCACGAGCCCGAGCAGCCGCGGGTGATCGTGGTCTACGTCGACGCCGCCACCGGCGCCGTCATGGGTGCCGCGCCGCGCGCCGCCGTCACCGGGAAGACTGCCCGGGCACTGCCCGCAGCGGACCGCATCTCCGGTACCTAGCGGCCGTCACCTAGCAGAGACCGGGATCTTGATCCGCGGAGGTTCCGGCCTCGCGTGCTGCGCGCGGACGGGCGCGGTGGGGCCGGGGAAGCAGCCGGGCCACCTTAAGCATGACGGTATCTGCCGTGTCGCATGACTGCGTGACGCGGGCGAGGGCTGCCTTGAGGGCGGGGTCCGGGATCCCGGTTGCCTCCTGGCGTGCCACGGCCTCGTACAGCTTCCCGAAGCAGGAGTGCAGGCTCCCCGCGATGGGCATCAGCGCGCGGAGCATTTCCCGTTCGGTGTCGTGGACCGGCACCGTGCGGCCTTCAGCTGCCGCGAGCACCGTATCGGCGACGTAGGCGCCGACGGACAGCTTGCGCTGTGCCGCGGCCGCCTGGACCGCGGATCGCTCGGGCACCGATAGCTTCACGGTGACTGCCTGGTTGCGGGGCTGCTGCTGGCTGCTGCGGCGCATCGCGCCTGGTTCGCTACTCATAGCCTGTAGAACGGGGAAACCGTGGCGACCGGGTCAATGGCGGCGCTGTGCGCGCGTCAAGGATGACTCTTGCATATCTTGGTACCGCCTTAACGAGCTCCGCGGCACGCGACGGGCAGGTTGGCGTTCAGACGCTCAGGGGACTGCCCGGTAGAAGATCTTGGACGCGAGCGGCCTCGCGCCGAGTGACTCGTAGAACGCCTGCGCTCCCTCGTTGGACGTGTCGGTGGTCCACTCGACCCGGGAGAGGCCGCGATGGCGGCCGACGTCGTACAGCCCGCCCATCAGCAGCCGGCCTACTCCGGTGCGCCGGTACGCCTCGGCGACGTAGAGCTCTTTCACGTACAGGCTGGCGCCCATGTCGGCCGCGGGCCATAGGAACGAGTACGACGCGAACCCTGCGGGCGCGTCGCCGTCCCAGGCGACCAGCGCGTAAGCGAGCGGCGGGTCACCGAACAGGACGTCCCGCACCTGAGCCGCCCGCTCCGCAGGCAGCCCCTCGGGGAGATCGCCGTAGAACTCGTCCAGCGCCGCGCACAGCGCCGCGATGGCGGCCTCGTCGCCTGGTACGGCGTCGGCGAGCGTGATCACTCGTGCCTCCTTGTCGACCTGAGAGTTAACCGGTGCGCGGATGCGTGCCGTCTGCCGCTATGCGACGAATGGTGCGCCGGTGCCGCGCAAGTAGTCATCAATCCGCTTCCGCATCGCCTGCCCCATCGTGTAGCCGGCCAGGTCTCCGGGCGCGACCCAGCGGACCTCACTTGACTCCGGGCTCGGGGTCAGCCCCCCGCTGACGGCCCGGGCGGTCAGCACGACGCTGAACTCACGGCGGACCTCGTCGTTGCTCGTGAAGTGGATGACGTGGCGGGGATCAGAGTAGATCCCGAGCAGGCCGGTTACCTCGGCCTGTATGCCGGTCTCCTCAAGGGTCTCCCGGACCGCCGCGGCGGCAACGGACTCGGTCATCTCGATGGCGCCCCCGGGGAGCGCCCAGTTGCCGTTGTCGGTGCGGCGGATCAGCAGGATCTCGCCCCTGTCGTTGACGACGAGGGCGACGGCGGCCGGGACGACGCTGTTCGGCTCCGGCGCGGCGGGGTCGTCGTAGTAGTCGATCCTGCGGGCCATCTCAGGCGTCCTCCCCGTTCCACGGCCTCGGGGGGCATTTCTCTGACAGGCAGATCCCTGCATGACTTGCCGGGAAAGAACGATGCCCCGCTGCTTTCCCAGGCTGCGGGGCATCGGTGCGCAAAGCGCGATTGGCGATGCCAAGCCTACCCGGCAGCAGGCGGAGGCTCGAATGCGAACTTGCCGTCCGGCCCCGGCTCGAGCGGGATCACGGCGGCCACGGCATCAGGGTTGAGCGGCCCGTAGATGTGCGGGAACGGCTCATCCCAGCCCGGTACGTCGTCGTACTGCCACGGCGAGGTCAGGCGCTCGCTGTCGATGACGAGGACGACGAGCGGCTCGCCCGCGTCCGCGTAGAACGAGTTCGCCACCGGGGCGACCTGGGCGGCCCCGGAGCCGTGGAGGAATCCCTGCTGCTCGAGGGTGCGGCCCCTCGTCGACGTCGTGTAGGCGCCTGCGGCCTTCCCGGCTTCCCATTCGCGGGCGGTGGTCAGGTGGAAGAACGTGGTCAAGGTCAGCTCCCGAGTAGTTGGCGTGCTTCCTCGTCGAATGCGGCGACCTGCGGGTCACCCGAGCCGTACCGGCGCCTTAGCCGCCTGCGGAGGTCCCGGGTGTAGGACGCGGCACGGCCCGACTGGATGCCGGCGGTCATGGCGAGCGCCCGGCGCCCCTCGCCGATCGCGGCGTCCCGGTCGCCCTGGACGTGCGCGGTCGCGACGATCAGCCGGTTGAACACGCGGGCACGGGCCAGCGCACCGGGCATCCGGTCCGCCTCGGCGCCGTGCCCGATCGCTCCCTGCCAGTCCCCGGCGTCGCGGAGCGTGTGCGCGGTGCGGGCGGCGAGGTAAGCGTCATCGAAGTAGGCGAGCCATGACGGGGTGCTGTCCGGCGTCGCGCGGGCGAACTCCCGCTCGCAGGCGGCCAGCGACCGCGCGCACTCCGCCCGGTCCCCGGCCAGGGCGTGCCCGTTGGCCTCGAGCTCGTGCGCCTCGGCGAGCAGTGCGGGTACCCCGGCGCCGGATGCGGCGTGGCGGGCGGCGCGGGCCAGCTCCAGCGCGCGGTCCGGGCGCCCGAGGTGGATGGCCTGGTGCGAGCGGGCGGCGAGGACCTCGCCCGTGAACGCGTCGTCCCCGGCCGCCGCGGCGAGCTCCAGCGCCCGCGCGAAGTAGTGCTCGGCCTTCTTGCCGGCCCCGTTGTCGTAGGCCGTCCACGCGGCCAGGGCAGCGAGCTTCGCCGCCGCGCCGAACAGGAGCCGGCCGTCCGCCTCGGTGTAGCTGCCGTGGCGCAGCATCGGCGCCACGGCGGTGTCCAGGTAGGCCGCAGCGAGGGCGTGCGCGTGGCCGCCGCCCGAGCGGTTGTCGATGTCCCGGAACGAGGCCAGGGCCGCGTGGACCGCGTCCGCATCGGCCGCGCCGAGCCTGCGCCGGGGAACGGCGGCCCGCGCTGAGGCCGGGCGGTGCGGCTCGGAGTCCCTGATGCTCCCGTCCGCACCGAGGACGTCGTCCATGCGCGCCATGTTGGCCGGCGTGGGGGCCTTGATGCCGTTGAGCATCTTGGAGAGGTCGCCGGGGTCGATCCCGGCCGCCAGCGCGAGACGGCGCTGGCTGTATCCGCGCACGGCCATCAGCCTGCGCGTTTCCGCGGCGAAGTCCGTCACTCGGGTGCCAATCGCGTCGGGACGGTACGTCGTTGGCTGTTGGTCAGCCTGGGGGGGCCAACACGCCAACGGTTCCAGCTTACGCCCGGTGAGCGCTTGACTGCCGGTACACGCATTGGCACGCGGACCGGGGAGTGAGCGATGGACACGCCATGATCGTGTACCTGTGGAAGGCCGGCACCGCGACGGGCGTGGCCGATGACGACGACCTGGCCCGCAAGCGCGCTGAGGACGCCATGATCTCGAACGGCGCGAGGACCGCCGTCGTGGACACGGCCTATACCGGCGGCCTCCTGTCGATGGACGGCACCTACATGCGATGGGGCGGCCTCCGCTGGGTTGCCTGCCGCATTGGCGCTGCGGTCGTCTGGACCCCCCGCTGGGAGCCGGCCGACAGTCCCCGCCAGCTGGCCGCATCATGAGCGGCAGCGGCTTCCAGTACGCAGCCCGCGCAGAGGCTGACCCGGCCACCGTGCAGGGCGTCGCGAGCCCCGCCCGCATGTATGACTACTGGCTCGGTGGGAAGGACCACTTCGCCGTCGACCGGGCAGCCGCCGCCGAGGTCACCAAGCACATACCCCACGCCGCGCAGGCAGCGCAGCAGAACCGGGCGTTCCTGGGCCGGGTCGTTACCTACCTGGCCCGGGACCTGGGCATCCGCCAGTTCCTCGACATCGGCTCGGGGCTGCCGACCCGGCGCAACGTGCACGAGATCGCGCTGGGGACCGATGACGGCTGCCGGGTCGCTTACGTCGACAACGACCTGGTGGCGCTCGCGCACGCCCGGGCGCTGCTGGCGACCAGCGAGGGGGTGACGGTGATCGCGGGTGACCTGCGCGACCCCGGGCCGATCCTGGGCTGGGCCGGCGAGACAATGCTCGACTTCAGCCAGCCCGTCGCGGTGCTGCTGCTCGCCGTCCTGCACTTCGTGCCGGACTCCGACAAGCCCTACGCGGCGGTCGACGTGCTGAAGGACGCGCTGGCACCGGGCAGCGCCCTGGCCGTCAGCCACATCACCGCCGACGGGATCGGAACGGAGCAGAGCCTGGCCGCGCAGCAGGTGTACCAGGAGGGCGCCTCTGCCCCCGCGGTGCCGCGGACCAAGGCTGAGGTCACCCGCTTCTTCGACGGGCTCACCCTGGCGATACCCGGCGTGACCGACATCGGCGACTGGCCATGGCCGCCCGAGAAACCCGGCCTGCCGCTCAGCCTCTACGGCGGGGTCGGGCTGAAACCGAGATAGGCCCCCGCACGGCCTGGGGTGAGTCCTGTTGGAGTTGCCAGTCCCCGGTAAGGCACCAGGCCGTGCGGAACCGGGGGCGGCCCCGGACCAGCGGCACAGGGAAGGCAGGGAGCTGAGTTGCCAGTCTCCGGCATGGTGAACCGATGAGCGCCACTACTAAGCACGATGCCGTCACCCGGCTGCTGCTGGGCAAGATCGCGGACGGGACGCTGCGGCCGGGCGCCCCGGTGCCGTCGGGCGCGGCGCTGGCCAGGGAAACCGGCTACGCTTCCGTCACCTGCCTGGCGGCGCTGCGCGCGCTGCTCGCCGACGGGACGCTGGCCCGCGGGCCGAGCCGGGGCGCCCGGCTGCGGGTCGCCCTGCCGCGGGGCGCCCCCGCAGCGGAGGCCGGCGCGCTGGGGCAGCGGCTGTCACGGGAGCTGGCGGCGCGCAGGCGCGCGGCCGGGCTGACACAGGCGGAGCTCGCCAAGCTGCTCGGGGTATCGGTCACGTCGGTGGGGCACGCCGAGACCGGGCGGACATGGCAGTCCCGCGGGTTCTGGCGGCAAGCGGACGGGGTGATGCTCGCCGGGGGCGCCCTGCTGCGCCTGCATGAGGAGTACCAGGCCGCCGCCGTCCCGCGTGCCCCACGGCACCCTGCACGGTCCTCCCGTGCCGCGGCCGGGCCAGCACTGCCGGCGGTCAGCGGCATCACCGTGACGATCACGTGGCCCGATGGCACGATCACTGTCG
>Ga0335078_10008176_pt1 | contig 15556 bp, 15 predicted proteins | sample Lox_Sample_32_FD_206711 | JGI IMG/M metagenome (GOLD analysis project Ga0335078, IMG submission 206711) | Soil microbial communities from Loxahatchee National Wildlife Refuge, Florida, United States - Lox_Sample_3.2 | ecosystem: Environmental > Terrestrial > Soil > Wetlands | place: USA... | reverse complement strand
TGAACGTCTTAGCGTTGGGCTTTTCCTTCGCCAGGAGTACCGTCATTCGAACCTCATCCGCGTTCCAACCCGCCAACAAAGGAACCTGGCTCTGCCTCCCCTGCCGATAGATCGAGTCAACATCGGCCGGCAGAAAATATCCGTCTACGATAGGCCAAAACCCAAAACCGTTGTCCTTCTTCGAGGCCTCGCGAAGCAGATCATCGGATGACATATTGCGCAATTCAGCCAGACTCTTGCCGCCGACCGATAGCGCGAATTCCGAGCCACTCTTCTCCGCTTCGGCAAGCGACGGGGTTCCCCGGCCCCCGGTCAGGCCAAAGAAGGCTCCGCTCTCGCCTATCGCCTGCTGAAACAGATCCCTGGAGAGAGGCGAGGCCATCAGGGCGCTCACGGACAACGACCCGGCCGATTCTCCACCGATGGTTACCCGCTGGGGATCTCCGCCGAACGCGGCAATGTTACGGCGCACCCATTCGAGCCCGGCGACCTGGTCGAGCAGTCCGTAATTGCCGGATGCGTGGTGCGGCGACTCCTTGGTGAGTTCGGGGTGAGCGAAGAAGCCAAAGATGCCCAGCCGGTAGTTCACGTTCACAACCACAATGCCGTGTTTCGCAAAGCTCTCTCCATCGTAACGCGCCTCGTCGCCGGCGCCCGCGGCGAATCCACCGCCGTAAAACCACACATATACCGGCAGTGCGTCGGCTTGAGTCCGGGCCGGCGTCCAGATAGTGAGCGAGAGGCAATCTTCGCTCATCTCCGAACTGCGAAAGACGATGTCACCGAATACCCTGCCCTGAACGCAACGGGGGCCGAAGTCGACGGCCTTGCGGACTCCGTTCCAGGGCCGCACCGCCTGAGGCGGGCGCCAGCGCAGTTCGCCGACCGGCGGAGCTGCGAACGGAATCCCTCGAAAGATCCGAACCGAGGAATCGGAGCTGGTCGTGCCCTCCACAAAGCCGCTTTCGATCTTCACTCGATCGGCGGCCGTTGCGGTGCTGGCCAGCGCCAGGCAGATCAGCAGGAAAACCCCTGCGACGGGTCGTTCGGCGCAAGTCATGTTTATCTCCCTTTGTTCATTTTCCTTGGCCGAGGATGCCGGGGAGCCAACGGACTGAGGACGTCAGCCGCTAGGCACGGCCGCACGGGGGCGGCGCCTCGAGTTGTTATTTCGCGTCAATCTTGACCACGAAATATGTGAACTGATTTCCGGCGTCGACCAGCAACTGATGTGGTACGCCTGCCGGGATGTGAACCACGTCGCCCGGACCCAAGGCCTTTTGTTCTCCGCCGTTGATGGAGGAACCGCGAGTCTCGTGCGGGGCGACGGTCTTCGGTTCCACAACCGTGCCGCCGACCACCAACATCGCCCGGCCGCTTTGAACGAAGAACACGTCATTCTGCGTCTCGTGCAGTTCGGCTTGCCCGTTTCCTTCGCGATGCGCAAGCATAAACGAGTGGTTGCCGAACGTACCCAAGCTCTGGACGGCGAATTCCTGGGCGTTCAGGCCGGCCGAAAGCTTCGATTCCAGGGTCTTCAAGTGCGACGCGGTCCACAGTTCAAATCCCGCGGGCTCCGAACCGGCCGGCAGGGCAAAAGTGAGCGCAAGCAATAGAGTCGCAATCGTCTTCATTCTACCTCCCATATGCTGGCCGGCAAGGACTGCTTCCGGCCGAGCCAGCGCAGCCTTTCATACTACTCCGGTAGCCCGGTCAATGTTTCAGGCAACGTACACGGCACGAGCCGCGCACTGAGGAGCACCGCGAGGCAATGAACCTCTCAGCCCAGTCCTGGCACCTACTCCGTCACGCCTCCGAACGCCGCGCGGTACTGACCAATCTTGTGCAGAAGCTATTTTGTTCTAGTTTTCGTTCCGTAGTCGTAGGCCCACGCTTGGGTCGGCCGCACCTTGGATATCGAAGGCGGAGGCCTGGGCTAGTGACGGCAGACTACTTGGGGAAAGTAAACTTCAGCTCCGGGCCCATTTCAAAGGCCGGTTTCTTGCGGTTTTTCATGAGCTTCGCGTCCTCGGACAGCGCCGTTACCAGCAGGGGCATGGCGATGGTAGAATCGCAGTAAACGTCCACCATCTTGGCATCGTGGGCGATCTTGCCCCAGCTTTGGGATTCCGCGAAAGTGCATCCGGAAAGGCCGCCCCAGTGGGGCGCATCGGTCACGATTTGGACGGCGTAGCGGTGTCCCTGGTGGGCGTCGCGGATGAACGTGGCGGTGACTTCGGTCTGATTGACGAAGTTCTTGGGTGTGCCGCCGCCGAAGTAAATCACCGCGCTCCCCGGCGAATCCGCCGCGATGTGCGCCGTTTCCAGCACGTCGCCGATGATGTCGAAGGTAAAGCGGTTGTTACCGAGGTGCCGGTTTTCGGCAATACCGATGCCAATGGACGAGTCCCCGATCGCCGGGCAGTAGAGGGGCACGCAGGCTTTGTAAGCGGCTGTTACGATGCCGTCCTCGGAGGCGCGTTTGGCGAGTTCCGCGCCCAGGAGATTCAGAAACTCGCGGGTCGTATAAGGCCGGGACTGATCGAGCTTGGCCGCGAAATCGCCGATCATCATGTCGGCGTCGCGAAACTCCTCCTCGTCCGCCAGAGTGTCGTACATGCGGTCGATCAGGTTTTTTTGCAGCAGCACGTCGTCGATGTCCGGCGAACTCTGGAAGTGGTAGCGCCCTAGAGTTTCGTGAATGTCGTGGAACAGGTTGGCGCCGGTTGTGACCAGGCAGTCGATGAGCCGGTTCTTGATCATGTAGACCACTAGCCGCCGCATGCCGCCCGGAACCATGGCGCCGGACATACCCATCATGATGGTCACGCGGTCTTCAAGCATGCGCCGCCAAATCTGGTATGCCGTGGCAAGGCTCCGGCCCTGGAACGAAATGCCTTGCATCTTTTCGAGCAAGGCAGTCACGTTCTTCTTGCGGTCGATCTCGAGCGGCCGTGTGGGGTGACGTAGAATGTCTTTTTTTCGCATAGAGGCAAACAGTTATGAATTATGAGGGGCCCGAATCGGACACCGCTCATAATTCGTTATTCAGGAATTCACAACTTTTTAGGATTCCATAATCTCGTTTTGGATTTGGTTTTGATGATGATCGCCGTAACGACCGCGATCAACTCCTGGGTCTCATGTAATTCAGAATTCATAATTCGAATAAATTCGAATGTCATTCGTCGACTCCGAGCAGCACCGAGGCAGCGAGGACCGTCGTCCACAGACCGCGTTTGTCCCCAATGGCAGACTGGGTGATTTCCATGGTCCGAACAATTTTGTTCGAGATGCGATAAATCTCCTTCTTTTCGTCCCAGCTCCGGTCGGGGTCGAATTCCACCCCGAGCGTGGTCGCGAGCATTTCGGCCGCAAGTTCCTCGGCGTATTCTCCAGCCAGCTCCTCGGTTTGCCCGAAGGAATGGTGCTCGGAAAGATAGCCGAAGGTATTGCGGTCAGCTGGCAGAGCGACACCCACGGAAGCCGCGATCAGCCGATGGGGCTCACGGGTAGAGTTCTCGCTGATCACCACGAACGTCACCTGGCCGGGCTGGAGCTCCTTCATGCCCTCGGCGCGGGGTATCAGCTTGCACCGCGGCGGAAAAATGCTGGAGACGCGCACCAGATTGCAGGCGGCGATTCCGGCGGAACGCAGCGCCAGTTCGAAGCTGGTCAGCTTCTCGCGGTGCTTTCCTACGCCCTTGGTCAGAAACATCCGCTTGGGAACGAACATCGCCGTTGTGTCGCGTACCCCGGAAGGTCGGGGTGGGGTCTGTCTCCTGTGGCCGGGAACGCTGCTCCTTCGTAAGATTCTTTGGAACGCGCTTCAACGTAACAAGAAGCCGCGAACGGTGTCAACGAAATTTGCGCGATTGGGGCCGTTCCTGTTACAAGTGTTACGAAATACCGCGGCGCAGCCGTTGGACTCGGGGCTCGGGGTTGGTTTGGGTCCCGCGATTCGCTGTCCAGATGCCGGTCACTCACAGTGTTAACTGGGCCTTCATTCCCGCCGCCTGCTGGGCGGTGGCACACAGCCACTCGTGGCTGCGCTGCGAGAGCTAGGCTAGTCAGCTTTTCAGACTTGACATTGACGGTGGTTGTCGTGCAAAATCTGAGGCCAGATCGTCTCCCGGCCGGAGGCCTGCGAGCATGTTCCGGCCTCCGGAACGTTGAACAGGGGCTGCGCTCTCGGCGCCCCTCTGTGCCTGATAGCGAACACTCGAATGACCGACGTCCGCGACATCCGCAACTTCTCGATTGTGGCCCACATCGACCACGGCAAGTCCACCCTCGCCGACCGCCTGCTGGAAATGACGGGCGCGCTCTCCAAGCGGGAAATGTCCGCCCAGGTGCTCGATTCCATGGACCTGGAGCGCGAGCGTGGCATCACGATTAAAGCCCACTCGGTGCGTTTGCACTACCAGGCCCGCGACGGGCGCGAATATCAGCTCAACCTTATCGATACGCCCGGGCACGTCGATTTCTCGTACGAGGTTTCGCGCAGCCTATCAGCTTGCGAGGGTGCCTTGCTGGTGGTGGACGCCTCTCAGGGCGTCGAGGCCCAGACACTGGCCAACGCGCAACTGGCGATGAACAGCCGCCTGGAGATTATCCCGGTGATCAACAAAATCGATCTGCCCGGCGCGGACATCGAGATGGCGAAACAGCAGATCGAGAATGCGCTGGCGCTTGACCCCAATGACGCCCTGCTGATCAGCGCCAAGATGGGGACGGGTGTGGACGAAGTGCTGGAGGCGATCGTCACGCGAGTGCCGCCCCCCAAGGGATCGCCTGAGGCGCCTCTACGCGCGCTGATTTTCGACTCCTGGTACGACAGCTATCGCGGCGTGGTGGTGCTGGCGCGGGTGGTCGACGGCCGCCTGATCCCAGGCTGCCGCATCCGCCTGTGGTCGAATAGTCAGGTCTACAACGTTGAAGAACTCGGCGTGCTCACGCCCAAGCCCGTGCGTGTCTCATCCCTGGAGACAGGTGAGGTCGGCTTCGTCGTCGCGAACATCAAAAAGGTTTCCGACACGCGCATCGGCGATACCATCACCGACGACCAGCGTCCGGCATTGGAGCCGCTGCCCGGCTTCGAAGAGATTAAGCCCATGGTGTTTGCCGGCCTCTATCCGGTGGAGGCGAACGCCTACGAAGTTCTGCGGGACGCGCTCGAGAAGCTGCGGCTGAACGACTCCTCGTTCTTTTACGAGCCTGAGAGTTCGGTGGCGCTGGGCTTCGGCTTCCGCTGTGGCTTCCTCGGGCTGCTCCACATGGAAATCATCCAGGAGCGCTTGGAGCGCGAATACAATCTCGATCTCATTACCACTGCTCCGGGCGTGCGGTATCGGATTACCACCAAGGCGGAGGAGACAAGCTACGTGGACAACCCCGCAAAATTCCCCGACCAAGGCGACATCGGTAAGATCGAGGAGCCGGTTATTACCGCCCTAATTCTCACGCGTGAGGAATATCTGGGTGGCGTGCTTGCCTTGGTGGAAGAAAAGCGAGGCGTGCAGAAGGGCTTTGAGTTCGTTTCCACGCAGCGCGTGCTGCTTACCTATGAGCTTCCGCTCAACGAGATCGTCCTCGATTTCTATGACCGGCTGAAGTCGGCCTCGCGCGGCTACGCGTCGCTGGACTACCACTTTTCCGGATACTGGGAGTCCGACCTCGTGAAGGTTGATCTTCTGGTCGCCGGCGAACCCGTGGACGCTCTTTCCTTCATCTGCCACCGCGAGCACGCTCAGACTCGCGCCCGCACGCTCTGCGAGAAGATGCGCAAGCTTATTCCGCGCCAGATGTTCGAAGTCGCGATTCAGGCAGCCATTGGGTCGAAGATTATCGCCCGCGAGAACGTCGCCGCCGTCCGCAAGAACGTGCTCGCCAAGTGCTACGGCGGTGACATCACGCGCAAGCGAAAGCTCCTGGAGAAGCAGAAAGAAGGCAAGAAACGGATGAAGCGCGTGGGACGCGTCGATATCCCCCAGGAAGCGTTTCTAGCCGTGCTCAAGGTCAGCGAGTGAAGCGTGGCGGCTCTCGGCGCAGCGAGACGCCGACCGCGCCCCGGCTGATATACTAGGAGCTATAAGTGCCGTGCGGAGGTGATTTTGCCAATCTACGAATACCGTTGCAAAAAATGTGGCGCGCAGTTCGAAAGAATTCAGAGATTCGACGACCCTCCCCTCGACGTTCACGAAGGATGCGGCGGAGCGCTCGAGCAGTTGCTCCATCCGCCGGCCATTCAGTTCAAGGGCAGCGGGTTTTATATCACTGACTACGCACGCAAGTCCGCCCCGGCGGAGTCGTCGGGGGACAGCGGCTCGAAAGCAACTGAGAGCACCACGAAGACCAGTTCTACGACGGATTCGGGGAGCAAGAGCCCTGCGGCAAGCAAGAAGGATTGAGACGAGGCCCGGTTCACACCTCGTCTGCCAGGAAGAAAGTCAGGTTGAGATCGGGTGAGCACTCAGGTTGAGCGCGCGTGCCGCGAGGCATGCCACTTCCAGGCAGTCTCAACAATTGAATCCAGGTCCGGATACTCCGGCTTCCAGCCGAGAACCTTCCCAGCCTTGCCAACTTCCGCCACCAGCGCCGGCGGATCGCCGGCTCTCCTGGGCCCTTCCTTCACCGGCACGCGGCGCTGACAGAGCTTTCCAACGGCTGCGACGGCTTCGCGCACCGAATGCCCAAGGCCGGTGCCCAGATTCAACGCCACGCTAGCGCCGCCCCCGACGAGATATTCAAGTGCCTGCACGTGGGCGCGCGCCAGGTCCGTCACGTGAATATAGTCGCGGACAGCGGTTCCGTCAGGGGTAGGATAGTCGGTGCCGTAAATCTCAATATAAGGACGATCGCCCTGCGCGGCCTGAACAGCGATGGGAATGAGGTGAGTCTCGGGATCATGGTCTTCGCCGATCTCCCCCTGCGGATCGGCTCCGGCGGCATTGAAGTAACGAAGCGCTACCCAGTGCAGGCCGTAGGCGGGGCCGTAGTCACGCAGAATTCTCTCAATCACCAACTTGGTCTCGCCGTACGGATTAACTGGTGATTGCGGATGATCCTCGGAAATGGGCACTCGATTCGGTACGCCGTAGGTGGCGCACGAGGAAGAAAAGACGATATGGCGAAGGCCGGAATGCGCCATGGCGTCCAGCAAGCGCAGCGAGTTCACCACGTTATTCCAGTAATATTTGCGCGGGTTGGCTACTGATTCCGCTACCAGGGCGTCAGCCGCAAAATGGATGACGGCCTGAATGTCAAACTCGTGGAGCACGTGGCGAATAAAATCCTGGTCTGCCAGGTCGCCCTCGGCGAGCGCTCCCCACTTCACGGCCCAGCGATGGCCCGCGCTGAAATTATCCAGGACCACTGGCTCATGGCCCGCCTGCGACAACGCTTTGGCGGTGTGACTGCCGATGTAACCGGCCCCGCCCGTGACGAGAACGTGCATTCGGTCTCCTCAGAGAAGTCAGGAAACAGGAGTCAGAATTCACAATCAATTACCCTGGCTACGGTATCCCGGCCGCTACTTCGTTCTTCATGACGTGCACACTAACTGCCGCACGGAGCAACGGCCAGGGCGGAGGGACGTGTCTTCTGGCTTCCGACTTCTCTCTTTCAGAGCTTTAGCGTCTTCAGATATTTCCGAAAAGGCTTGCCAAGGTCGGCTCGCTTGAGGGCCATTTCGACCGTGGCCTGAAGGAAGCCCAGCTTGTCCCCTGCGTCGTAACGTTTGCCGTCAAAGATGTAGCCGTAAATTGGCTCCTTGTCGAGCAAGCGGCGCAAAGCGTCGGTCAACTGTATTTCGCCTCCCGCGCCGCGGCGAGTGGAGGCTAGCTCGGCGAAGATGGCCGGCGTCAGGATATACCGGCCGATAATCGCCAGGTCCGAAGGCGCATTTCGAGGTGCAGGTTTCTCCACCATGTCGTCGACGCGGTAGAGGCGCCCCTTCCAGTGGTCATCGGCAACCGCACTGCCCTTGATGATTCCGTAACTCGATACCGCGCTGCGCTCGACCCTTTGAATGGCTACCACGCTGCGGCCGTAGCGCTCGAAGACCTCGATCATTTGTTTGAGGCACGGCAAGCGGCTGTCGATAATGTCGTCCGACAGCAGCACGGCAAACGGCTCGTCACCCACCAGGTCGCGCGCCGTCAGGATGGCATGCCCCAGGCCAAGTGGTTCCTTCTGTCGAACGTAGGTCATTTGCAGCAAGCCCGCGATGGAGCGCATCTGAGCCCGCAGATCCTCCTTGCCGCGCCCGGCAAGCTGGTGTTCGAGTTCAAATGAGACATCGAAGTGATCTTCGATGGCATCCTTGCCGCGCCCAGTCACAAAAATGACGATCGGCACCCCGGAAGCTGCCACCTCTTCGGCAGCATATTGCACCAGAGGTTTATCAACGATGGGCAGCATCTCCTTAGGCTGCGCTTTGGTGGCCGGCAGGAAGCGCGTGCCAAGGCCTGCTACCGGCAAGACAGCTTTTCGAATGGTCATTCGCTTGGCTCCCACGCGGCCTTACGTGCTTTCGATATCGTGATTGCGCTTTCGGGCGCAAAAGACTGCAAGTCTAGCCTCCCTGCGCTCACGGAGCGCAACGAGACGCCTACCCTGCCGCAACACAACTTGGCATCGCACAGCCCAAGCACTGAGCGAACAACGGTAGCTCAGCCGCTCTGGGTGCGACCTGAGGGGCAAGGTCAGAGCGGGAGCGCGAAGAAGACTCCCGATGGCGAAAGACCCAGGCCGCCTATGCATCCAGTTCGCTCAGATCCAGCCGGTTTTCCCGGTGCAGCTTACTGAATATTTCCGCAGTCTCCGCAATACCTTCGTCGAGCGGCGTGTTCGGCAGATCGCTAAAGTCGCGCCGCAGAGAGCTGTCGTCAAAGTCCGATGCCACCGGAATCGGCTTGCCCTCGGCGCGAATCAAATCGCGCGCGTTAGGAAACAGGCGGCTCAGAGCAGCGAGAATCTCATCGGTGGTCACCACTGCCCCGCGCGGCGTATAAACCCGAGCCCCTCCCAGCTCGGACAGCGCCGCGCGAATGAAGATGGACGCTGTATCACGTACGTACTGCATGTCGGCCTTGCCGGTGAAGGCGATAGTGTAAGGCCGTCCTGCGACGCAGGCCTTGATCGCCTTAGTGGGGCCAGAGGTCATACCGCGGTCGCGGCCCGCGCCGTACACGGTAGAGGGGCGGAGCGCGATACTCGAAATGCCGTCACTCGCGTAATAGATGCGCGCGGTCCCCTCGTTACATTGCTTGTAGACGCCGTAATGAGTGGCGGGCTGGAGCGGGGCGTCGTCAGACACCGGTCCTTCCCCGTAGTATTCCTCCGGTCCGTACACCGCGGCCGAGCTTGCGTACACGACCTTACGGACGTGGTCCCGGCGCCGCTTGGCCGATTCAAACACGTTGACCGTCCCTACCACGTTCACCAGAGCACCGAAAGGGGGATCGGCGGCGCAATACGGCACCTGGAGCGCAGCCAGATGAATGATATGAGTAATCCCGTTCTCCGCCACCGCGCGTTCTAGGTCATCGAGCTTGGTGACGTCGCCTCGGATGAGAGGTACGTCAGCCAACTCCGCCTCACTTAGCAGAGCGCGCAGTCGATGCGCGTTGGTGTCGACGTCAAAGATGAACGGGCGCTCCGCGCTCTCCAGGAGCACTTTTACGATCCAAGCGCCAATAAAGCCTTTGGCTCCGGTAATCAGGAATCGTCGGGAGTCACGAGCTCGGTTAGTCGTGATGGGCATTGTGTCTCCCGCGGGCGGCATCGGGCTCATGTGGTTGTAGACAGCACCTCTCGCGTCCTTTATTCCAAGATCCTCTTAGACATTACAAAAAAGCGCGGGGGCAATTCAACTCTATCAAGCGAAGCCGCCGATTGATATATGATGCGATAGGCGACCCGACGCCACCAAGGGGTGCTGCATGAACCCGGTAGACAAGGTCAAGGTGGGAAGGACCGATCTCTTCGTGACCCGCATGGGTATGGGATGCGCGGCGCTGGGTAGTCTGTATCACGAAGTGACAGACGACTCCGCGAGGCAGTCCGTTGAGGTCGCCTGGTCGCGCGGAATCAACTACTTTGACACCGCGCCTCTTTATGGCCACGGTCGCAGCGAGGAACGATTAGGCAGGGTGCTGCGGACGCTTCCGCGCGATAGCTTCGTAATTTCCACCAAAGTCGGGCGCGTTCTGTGTCCGGCAGACTCGAACAGAGTGGAGAGCGCATACTTCGAGAAGCCAGCCGCCTTCGAACCCGTGTTCGACTTCAGCTACGAGGGTGTGATGCGGTCGTTTGAGGAAAGCCTCCGACGGCTGGGGCTGGACAGGGTGGACATCCTGTTGATTCATGATCCTGATGACCATTATCAAGACGCGTTGCTGGGAGCGTATCCGACACTTCACGAGCTCCGCAGCCAGGGCGCTGTAAAGGCGATCGGCGTCGGCATGAATCAAACCCACCTGCTGGCGCAGTTCGCCCGCGAGGGGGACTTCGACTGCTTCGTGCTCGCGGGCCGCTACACTCTCATCGACCATTCCGGGCTCAAGGAGATCCTGCCACTTTGCGAGCAAAAGGGGATCAGCGTCATCATCGGGGGGCCGTACAACAGCGGCATCCTGGCGAGTGGCGCAGTTTCGGGAGCCAAGTTTAACTATCAGGACGCGCCGGCCGAGATTGTCGAAAGGGTGAGGAAGCTTGAGGAACTCTGCCGGCGACATTCAGTCCCCCTGAAAGCCGCCGCAGTTCAGTTCCCCCTGGCGCATCCTGCCGTTGCCTCGGTGATTCCCGGCCCCCGCTCCGCGGTGGAGGTCGAGGAGAACTTGGCGCAGATGGCGGTACCTATCCCGGGTGACTTTTGGAGGGACCTTCAAACAGACAATCTGCTCCCGGACGAAGCGCCAGTGCCTGAATAATGCCCGGCCCGGCCGGTTGACGCGTGATGGCGTTCTTGAGTAGATTCTCCGAGCGCATTAGAGGCTGAGTGGTATCCGTGAAGATCATCGACACTCACCAGCATCTGTGGGATCTCGACCTCTTCTCTTACGCTTGGCTTGCCGGGGCCGAGCCGCCGCCTGGAAGCGTGGCTGCCGGCCGGCCGGTCCTCAACCGGAGTTTTCGCATATCGGATTACCTCGCTGCCACCGCGGGCGTCGGAGTGGAGAAATCCGTCCATCTCGAAGCCGACGTCGACGAGCCGTTTATGCTCGCCGAGACCCGTCACATCCTGGCGCTGGCCGACCAGCCGGATAATCCCCTGGAAGGTGTGGTAGCCTGCGGACGTCCGGAGCACGCCGATTTCCGGCAATACCTGGACAAGATCGTAGGGGATCCGAAGCTCAAGGGTGTGCGGAGGATTCTCCACACTCAGCCCGACGCGCTGGGCCAGAGTCTCACCTTCAAGGACCATGTGCGCAGCCTGGTCAGCTACGGGCTGTCTTTTGATATTTGTGTTCTGGCGCGGCAACTCCCAATCGCAATCGCTCTTGTTAAGCACTGCCCGGACGTCACCTTTGTTCTTGATCACTGCGGCGTGCCCCAAGTGAAAGAGAAGGTGCTCGATCCCTGGCGCGCTCACATTCGTGAAATCGCCGCATTTCCTAATGTGTATTGCAAGGTCTCCGGTCTTGTGGCCTACGCTGATCCAGCCCGCTGGACGCCCGACGATCTGCGTCCTTACGTGGAACACGTGATCGAGTGTTTCGGCTGGGACCGCGTCATGTTCGGCAGTGATTGGCCGGTCTGCACGCTTTCCGCACCATATCGGCGATGGGTTGAGGCGTTGCTGTCGCTGACGGCGGGCGCGAGTCCTGCGGACAGGGTCAAGCTTTTCCGCGATAATGCAACGCGTATTTACCGGCTTGGCTAGCGAACAGGTGCGAGATGGAAGATGCGATCTGCCTGTAGAGGCGACTGCGCTAATTCTTGGGATGAGAGGCGCTGAAGGAGAATTTGGTCATCAGAAGCTGGGCCTCATCGCTGTCGAGGGGCTCGAGTTCAACCTTCGCCGGTCCATGCTCCGATCGCCAGGCATTGCTCATGCGGAAGTAGTAGGTCTGTCCCGTCTCCGCCGTGAAGTGCGCTGCGGCCGCTTGGTGTCCCTGGCCCACAAGAACTGTGGTTTGCCAACTCGCGCACAGATGATGCTCTCCCGGTTCAGCAGAAACGTAGAAATACGAGTTGCCGTGTGTTGCTCCCACCCACTTCCCGTCGATCCCGAACCGTGTTGTCGGTTTGGGCGCGGACCGGAACCAGCGATCATCCTCCAGGAAGTACAAGAGGGCTTTGCCCGGTGCCGGCTGCGCGACCGGGTGCCGGTTCTCGGTGTTCACCGCAAACTTCGATTGATCCGGACCGCAACCTGGAGCGACGGCAGTGCCGGTAGCCAGGTTTTGGGCGAAAGCCGAGGAGGCCAGGAGAACCACAGCGGCGGCGGCGGCTTTCATGTCGATTCCCCCAGAGGCCATTGCCGGTTTGGCAGGGCCGGTTGGCAAAGCGGCCAATCTTGATTATAACAGTCTATTAGCTATCCAGGAGCGGACGGGACGCCCATGAGCGAGCGCAAAGTGAAACGCTACGGACAGATCATTGGACTCAAACCCGAAGCCTACGACGAATACGTCAAGTACCACGCGGCTGTATGGCCTGAGGTGCTCAAGACGATCTACGATTGCAACATCCGCAACTACAGCATCTTTTACAAGGACCATCTGCTCTTCGCCTACTTTGAGTATATCGGCGACGACTACGCGGCAGACATGGCCAAAATGGCGGCCGATCCCAAGACTCAGGAATGGTGGACCATTATGGACCCCATGCAGCAGCCCGTCGCGACGGCGAAGCAAGGTGAGTGGTGGTCGGTGATGGAAGAGGTTTTCCATACCGATTGAAATGCCATTTAAGCTGTCATCGAAAGATGGCGAACTCATCTCGGCTTTGACTCGCTGAAATTCGGCACAGCCGAGATTGGTCGCGCCTTAAAATGGCGAAAACGCCAGACCCTTGGTTCGCTTGTCGACGAGCAGCTTCAACGCCGGCGTCCGTTGGTTGATCATCACGCTCACGGTGACGGTATCGGAAGACGCCGAACTAGAGCGCAAGATGTCGAACTCCCGAATCTTCCCGTAGTCGCCGTTTACGCCCCAATCCCTCATGAAATCGTCAAAGCTGTACTCGGAAACCGGCTGCCAGAGCTGATAAGCGGTCTTGTAGTCGCCGCTTTGGACAGCCTGCAGGAATCGGGAAACGGCGTGTTCCTCGGGGTAGTCCCAGAAGTAGTAGGCGACGCCGCTGGCAACGATCGCGATCAGCACCCCCAACAATATATAGCGTCCGATGTGCCGGGGCGGCTTGGGCGGTGTGGAATCGAGTAGCGTCATCGTGTTCTGAGCAGCCGGCGGCGGGGCCGCCGTTCGTCATCGAACGAGTTTAGAAGACTCCATCGAGTTTTTCCATCTCTACTTGAATTGGACACCCCCAGGCCGAGCATCGTTTCATCTTTCATTTCAAATTGTCATGCCTAATTCTTTGCCGTCGTCACCTTCGCGAGCATTTCGGAGATTGTCTCTCCCGGGCTGCCGGCGAAGCGGGCGGCGAGATTCTGCGCCAACAGGGGATCGCCTCCGGCCCCGGCCATTGCTCTCCGGACGTGCTCCTGGTGATCCCCAGGGTGGGCTTCCAGCGTAATCAAGGCGGCGGCAAACTCCATCTCGGGATCATTACCTCGCAGGCTGATCGCCTTGGTCACCCACGCGAGGCCGCCCAGGCCCATAGCCGGATTCGGCTTCTCGCTTCGAACCCAGCCTTGGTTGGAAACCATTCCGGGGGCCTTCTCATATATCCAATTTGCCTGCTTGTAGGCTTCGACCAGGTAGCCGGCGTCGAACCATGCCAAGGCGTTCGGATGTTCCTGGGCATCGGAAGCGGTGGCGTGATCGCGGAGTGCCGTGAGCAAGTCCTGGGCTACCCGCGGATCTCGCTGCGCGTAGATGGTGGCGCGGCGCAGCGTTTCCATCCGCACTAACACCGGCGTGGCGGGATTGAGAATCGCCAGCGTGTCCGGGACGAGGTGCTTCAGATCGTAATTCTCTTGGCCCGACAAGTTACTGCCTTCGCTCGACCAGGGCAGCGACTTCGCCTGTCCGATGTTGATGGCATGGCAAATCAGCGGGGGGCCGGCTTGCGCCAGCGTTGCCAGACCCAGGAAAGCTGCCACAAGGCTGACGATCCTGCGTTGTAAACTAATTGAAGAATGTTTCATGCTTTCTTAATCTCCCTTTGAGTGATTTGATCTTGCTCACTCCAGGACGCCCAAAAGGAGAGGAGTGTTAACGGCGAGTGACGAAGTCAGGAGCCCGAAGACAGAAGCACGAACCTCTACCTTCTGATGCCCTGTCTCGCACTCCAAAGGCACTTCACCGTGGAGGTCTGTCACGGCTTGACTGAGAGTTTTAGCTGCTGTCCTCATTGTGACTTCTGAGTCCTGGCTTCTGACTCCCAGCCTGTCACTGATCGTTTCACTTTCCGTGCTGCGGTTCGGCCCAGGAGCGCTCCCACGTGCGCCACAGAGAAACGTCACCGAGTCCAAGCTTGTCCCACCACAGGTCGAGCATCGTCTGGTTCAGATCGAGGACTCCCGTGCGGCTCACGCCGGCGGGAGGGGGAACCAGCGCGGCCAGCCGGTCGTAAACGTGTCCGCGTTCGCCGGGGCCGGTGCGACCGAGAAGGTGCCAGAGAGTGAGGGCATCGCGCGGGCGCGCGTGGGCCAGAACCACGCCCAACTCAACGGTGCGCTTGTCGGGGTCGCCAAAGTCGAATCCGGCCAGAGCCGCACGAAATGGCGCCGGCGCATCCTCAAAGTAAGGTGTGCCGGGACCGATTCCCGGCCGGGTGGAGCAGGCGGCTCCAGCGGGAATGAAGGACTCGCGGCCAGCCAGCTTGAATCCTACCCATCCCAGCGTGGTGCGCAAAATACCCGCGCCTGCGGCGTCCACGTGCAGCGTATAAGCGCACCCCATGTCCACCGCCAGAGCGGAGGGAGTATCGACCATAAACTCGCCGGGAGGCGCCCAGATTGCAACATGAATCGTGCCGAGGTCAAGCGCTAACCGGTGGCCGGCAGGGTCCGCTTGGAGCAGACGGAGGCGTGTGTCGGGCTCAACTTCGACGTCGCCGATTTCGTCCACCGAGATGCTGGCCTGGGATCGGGCATCCGTCACTAGCGTCTGACCCACTGCCAGCCTGACATTCCTACGGTCCTGCCCAACGGCCTTGGATCCGACGTAAGGGGTGCCCGCCACACGCACGACCGACCATCCGGACGCTGAGGGTGCAGGCGCTTTCGTCCCACGATAAGCGAGCCACAGGCCCGCAGTCACCAGCACGGCGATAGCGACGGCGACCGCTCCCACGAGAGTGCGATTGCCCAGAAGCCAAGACCAGGTCCAGCGCTGGACAGTTTCCGGTATGACGGGAAAGTCCGGCGCCGGGCGGCTGTGGCGAAATCTGCCCAGCAGGGTTTCCAGCTCTTGAATTTCAG
>Ga0335078_10008174_pt1 | contig 15557 bp, 12 predicted proteins | sample Lox_Sample_32_FD_206711 | JGI IMG/M metagenome (GOLD analysis project Ga0335078, IMG submission 206711) | Soil microbial communities from Loxahatchee National Wildlife Refuge, Florida, United States - Lox_Sample_3.2 | ecosystem: Environmental > Terrestrial > Soil > Wetlands | place: USA... | reverse complement strand
GTCAGCGTGGTCTTGCCATGGTCAATGTGACCGATCGTGCCCACGTTGCAGTGAGGTTTATTGCGTTCAAATTTCTCTTTTGCCATTGCTTCTTCTTCCTCAGCTCTTAGCTATCAGCTTTTCGCTCTTAGCTCAAATCTCTTGTCATCCCGAGGCGGCCTCAGCCGCCGAAGGACCTATGAAACCCGGTGCTATTTCCCCACTGTCTTTCCCTGCACTCGCGCGATAATCTCTTCCGCCACCGAGCGCGGGGCCTCTTCATAACGCGCAAAGTGCATCGAGTAGGTCGCGCGGCCCTGGGTGCTCGAGCGCATGTGAGTGGCGTAGCCGAACATTTCGGCCAGCGGAACGATCGACTTGATCACCTGCGATCCCGCGCGGTGCTCCATGCCTTCGATACGCCCGCGCCGCGAGCTCAGGTCGCCCATAATCGCGCCCGCGAAATCCTCCGGCACCACCACCTCGACCGACATCACCGGCTCAAGCAACACTGGGGAGGCCTTGCGTGCCGCCTCCTTGAAGGCCATCGAGCCAGCGATCTTGAACGCCATTTCGCTCGAATCGACGTCATGATAGCTGCCGTCGTAGAGCGTGGCTTTAACATCCACCATCTCGTATCCTGCCAGAACGCCGCCTTCCATGGCTTCTTTAATGCCCTGGTCGATCGGCTTGATGTATTCCTTGGGCACTGACCCGCCCACGATGTCGTTGACGAACTCGTAGCCCTTGCCCGGCTCCTGCGGTTCCAGGCGAATCTTGGCGTGGCCATACTGACCGCGGCCCCCGGTCTGGCGGATGTACTTGCCTTCGGCCTCGGACACTTTGCGAATGGTCTCGCGATAAGCCACCTGCGGCTTGCCGACATTGGCCTCGACCGAGAACTCGCGCATCATGCGATCAATGATGATCTCAAGATGCAACTCGCCCATGCCGCTGATGATCGTCTGCCCGCTGTCGGGATCGGTATGGACCTTGAATGTGGGATCTTCCTGCGCCAGCTTGGCCAGCGCCAGTCCCATTTTTTCCTGATCGCCTTTGGTCTTGGGCTCGACCGCAACGTCAATGACCGGCGCCGGGAACTCGATCGATTCGAGCGAGATCGGGTGCTTTTCGTCGCAAATGGTGTCGCCGGTAGTGACGTTCTTCAAACCTACGCACGCGCAAATGTCGCCGGCATAAATTTCGCTGATCTCTTCGCGCTTGTTGGCGTGCATCTTCAGCAGGCGGCCAATGCGCTCGCTGCGCTGCTTGCGCGCGTTGTACACCGAGTCCCCGGTCTTCAGCTGTCCGGAATAAATCCGGATAAACACCAGCTGCCCGACAAAGGGATCGGTCATGATCTTGAACGCCAGCGCCGAGAACGGCTCTTTGTCGTCGGCTTTGCGCTCCACCACCTGGTTGGTATTGGGATCCACTCCCTTAACCGCGGGAATATCCAGCGGCGAAGGCAGGAAGTCCACCACCGCATCGAGCAACGGCTGCACCCCTTTGTTCTTGAACGCCGTCCCGCAGATGACCGGAAAAACCTTCAGCGCAATGGTTGACTTGCGCAGCGAAGCCTTCAGCTCCTCGGCTGACATGCTCTCGCCTTCCATGTACTTGTGCAGCAGCTCGTCGTCGTTTTCGACGATGGTCTCAACCATCTGGTTGTGGAAGGCGTTGGCCTTCTTCTTCAGCTCTTCGGGAATTTCTTCAACTTCGTACTCGGCGCCGAGGGTCTCATCGTTCCAGATGATCGCCTTCATAGTGAACAGATCGATGACGCCTTTGAACTTATCTTCTTGTCCAATGGGGAGCTGAATGGCTACAGGGCGAGCATTAAGGCGCTTGCGGATGGTGTCGATGGCGTGCTCGAAATCGGCGCCCATCTTGTCCATTTTGTTGATGAAGCAAATGCGCGGGACTTCGTACTTGTCAGCCTGGCGCCACACGGTTTCAGACTGCGGCTCGACGCCATGCACCGCGTCAAATACGGCGCATGCGCCATCGAGCACGCGCAGCGAACGCTCAACTTCGGCGGTAAAATCCACATGGCCGGGGGTATCAATGATGTTGATGCGAATGTCGCGCCAGACACAGGTGGTTGCCGCGGAAGTGATGGTGATGCCGCGTTCCTGCTCCTGTTCCATCCAATCCATGGTCGCAGTGCCCTCGTGGACCTCTCCGATACGGTGCGTGCGTCCGGTATAAAACAAGATGCGCTCCGTCGTAGTGGTCTTACCGGCATCGATGTGGGCCATGATGCCGATGTTCCTGCAACGGTCTAATGGGACTTGTCTGGGCACGACTGTCTCAGTTCCTTCTGGGGCTCAAAACTTACTCAAATTAGCGATTGGGTCATTGTGTGATGTTGCGATTTAAAACTAGTCACTTAATCACCCGATGACACAATTTTGCCTACCACCGATAGTGCGCGAACGCCTTGTTCGCGTCGGCCATGCGGTGAACATCTTCTTTCTTCTTGATCGCGGCGCCGCGGCCGTTCGCAGCATCCAGCAATTCATTGCTCAACTTATCGATCATGCCTTTTTCGCCACGCCCGCGGGCATAGGTAATCAGCCAGCGAATGGCGAGCGATGTGCGACGATCCGGATTGACCTCGACCGGCACCTGATAGTTCGCTCCACCCACGCGGCGGGTCTTCACTTCGAGCAGCGGCTTGGTGTTCTCAACCGCCTTGGTGAAGAGCTTCAGGGCTTCGTCGCCGCCCTTGGCCTGCAAGCGGGTCAGGGCTTCATAAAAAATGCCCTCAGCCGTGCTCTTCTTGCCCTGCCACATCATGGAGTTGACGAACTTCGTCACCAACCCGGAGTTGTACACCGGGTCAGCTTCGACTCCGCGTTTCGCAATGTGTCCTTTTCGAGGCATAAATGCAGCTTCTAGCTCCTAGCTGTTAGCTTCTACTGACGCCAACGAGCAACAACCGGGAACCAGCGACTATTTCGGTCGCTTGGCTCCGTACTTCGAGCGGCTCTGCTTGCGCCCAGCCACGCCCACCGAATCCAGCGTGCCCCGCACCACGTGATAGCGCACTCCCGGCAGGTCCTTTACGCGGCCGCCACGGATCAGCACAATCGAGTGCTCCTGCAAGTTGTGCCCCACGCCGGGAATATACGTGGTCACTTCAATCCCATTCGTCAGCCGCACCCGCGCCACCTTACGCAACGCCGAGTTCGGCTTCTTTGGGGTTTGGGTGTACACGCGGGTGCAAACTCCGCGCTTTTGCGGGCACCCCTGTAAGGCCGGGCTTGCCGTCTTGTATCGCGGGCTCGTTCGGCCCTGGCGAACCAACTGATTAAAAGTAGGCATGTTTCGCTCTAATTTCTTCTCGGTCAATGCCGCAAACAAATGTGCACAGCATTGCCGCTTTCCCCGCAATCACTCAGGGGCTGGATGACGGCTGCCATCCATGCTTCTCGCGCACAATCGGACGAGAAATTGAACTTCCTTCGGACTAAACCGCCAACGACGGTGGCTCCAAGCCCAAAAACGGGAGGCGCTCCGTTTCGTCAGCACTACCCTGCATAGCCTTCCCTTTGCGGAAAGGTAAGCGCAAGGATTTCAGCGAGGGCGTTTTCTACTTGGGAAAACGTACGCTTCTACGGCCCAACCACATGCCCAGAAAACCTTCGGCAACGCGCAGCGAAGGCATTCGACACAGAAAGGCCAGAATGTACTCGCGGAACCTCTCTAATATAGCAAGCGAGCTCTGGGTCGTCAACAATAACGAGAAGCAGTCTGGATAAAAGGCCCCTTCAATTTCCTTCGGGCGAACATACCTGCCCTGCGCTCTTCGCGGCCTCTCCGTTCGCGCCCGCATAGTGAACAATGACGGAAATTCTTCGGTTACCTGGGTCGAACGGATTATCCGGCTTGCGCAGCCTCTGATCAGCGTAGCCCCGCACCTGAGACACCTGATTTGGGGCAAGGCCGTTTTCCTGCATGAGTCTTCGTGCTGCGTTCGCGCGGTCAACGGAGAGCTCCCAGTTGCCGTAGGTTCCGCCGCCTGAGTAAGGTTTTGAGTCGGTGTGCCCTTCGATGGAAATCTTGTTCGGAATCTTTCCTAGCTGGGATGCCAAGACCGACAGCAATGCTCTTCCACGTTGGTTGGGTTCGGGATCACCGAGGTCGAAAAACGCGCCTTCATCCGTGTCGAGTAGTTCGATCCGCAGGCCCTCGGGTGTCACAGTCATTTCCACCTGGCGCTTGAACTTGTCGAAGTCCGGCATATGCGCCAGCGTCTTTTCCAACTCGGCCTTCAGTTGCGGCATGTTGTCTTTCGTCACCGTGACGGTGGGACCTGTGCCGGTCATCTTTGTACCGGTTTCCTTGCCGGTACCGGAGGGGTCCTTGAAATATCCTGCGATAGCTTCGCGTACTGGTTTGTTGGTGTTGAGCAGCCACAAGACGATGAATAACGCCATCATCGCGGTGACGAAATCGGCGTAGGCAACCTTCCATGCGCCGCCGTGATGGCCGCCATGCGAGACCTTCCGTTTAATGATAATGGGCTGAATTCCATCCATGGTTCTTAACCCGGGGCCGAAGCTGCTGCTGCTGACTCAGCCGCTGCCGGAGCCGCTTCTCCGCCGGCTTGGCCCCCGGTTTCACTACCACGGTTACGGCAGGCATTTTCAAGCTCTTGAAAGGAAGGTCGCACATGCCCCGGCACAGCACGACGCGCGAACTCGACGGCAAGAATGGGAGCTGTACCCTTGAGAAAAGAGATCATCACTACGCGCAATACGTTGAGGTAGGAGCGCTCCTCTTCTGCCTGTTTCGCGAGATTGGCAGCCAGAGGTCCCACCAGCCCATAGCAGAGCAAAATGCCGAGAAAAGTCCCCACCAGCGCGGCGGCAACTTTCTTTCCGATCTCTTCCGGCGGTCCGCCGAGCGCGCCCATGGTGATCACGACTCCAAGGACGGCAGCGACGATGCCCAAGCCGGGTAGCGAATCCGCCACCGTGGTCAATGAGGCTACGGGCTGTGTCGCCTCGTGATGATGAACTTCGAGGTCGAGATCCAAAAGCTGATCCAGGTCAAAGGCTTCCACGCCACTGACAGCCATGCGCATGCTGTCGCAAAAAAAATTGCGAACATGATGATTTTTTAGGAAGTCGGCGTTCTTCGAGAGGATGGGACTCTTATCCGGCTCTTCGATGTCGTTTTCGAGCGACATCAACCCCTCCCTGCGCGCCTTATTGAGCAAGTCATAGATTGTCTTCAGCGATGAAATGTAAATCTGTTTCGTGAACCGCGACCCCGTAAACGCCGCGGGAATGCCGCCTGCGATTTGTTTGAGGATGTGGACTGGATTGGCTATGAGGACTGTACCCGATGCGGCACCTCCAATAATGAGGAGCTCGGCTGGTTGAAGCAGCACCCGGAGATTGCCATGCTCCATTAAGAAGCCGCTTACAATGCACCCAAACACAACCACGATACCTATGATGGTGAACATAATTTAATCGGGTTTGGGCGCCATGCAGATCCCGGTGGATGTATCCTGCTGTCCGACCCTGCTTGGCGACGACGAATTATGCTGAAGAGCGCGCCGTGCCCGGGCCAGCAGCGAATCTGCCGTGTCACCCACTTCCGCAGAGGCATCACCCACAGATGTGGTGACCAGCAATTCATCACCCCACCATCGCAGCCCGGCACAACTGGCGACTTTACTTACGCGCTCACCGGCGATATGCACCCCCCGTCGATCACAGTGCAACATTAGCGCCAGGAGTTGGTTGTCCTCCCAGCGTCCGAGGAAATCTGACGGCCGAAGCGCATGCCGGACGGTCTGAGCAACGATGCGCGAAATCGCATCTGCTGCAGCCCTTCCGTACTTGAGACGAAATCCGTCCAACTGATCAATCTCAACGAACACCACACCGAAGGGAAGGTGATACTGCGCAAAGCTGGCGAGGTTTTCATTCAAATGAAAATTCGTAAAGCTGTGATTGGGAAGCCCGGTTACATGATCCATGCAGCCATAGGCGGCGAGATTGTGCTGTCGCTGATCGCGGTCCATGGGCAGCTTTTGCTCGTCGAAGCTGACCGCGACTCCGATTACGCCGCGCTCGCTGCGAATGGGCGTGGCTTGCACGCGCACAGGGATCTGATGGCCTTCCTTGTGGCGTAATTGAACCCGGCCTTTTCTCTGCGAGGCGTCTTGTAGCGGCCGCGTAAACGGGCACAAAGCTGCACAGGCATCGCAGGCTTCAGAGTTGCAGTGCGAGAGGATGTTGTCCTGGCAGAAGTGTCCGAGGACTTCTTGGCTCATGTATCCGGTGATTCTCTCTGCACCTGAATTCCAGAACAGCAGCTTCATATCTTTCCCCACCAGGCATACACCAATTCCCAGGCTTTGCAGTACAGCCTGAAATATGCCGGGATCCCGGAGTTCATTCATTGCGTAGAACTGCCTGCTGAGACCATCGGCAAAGGGAAAGCAATCTTCAAGAACAATGGGACGGCTGGCCCACACGGGAGTTTGAAGCCATTACCTACGATAGAACCTGGGATGCTGCAATTGACAAGGATTATGCGGGTTGTGGCGTGGTTCCTGGCCACGCTGGGTTGAGCGCGCTGCGGATGGCAGTCATCAGTTCGGCGTTATCCGCTGGTTTTTGAAAAAACGCGGTCGCACCAGCTTTCAGAATCCGTTCCCGCGTGAATTGCGGGTCACGTGCCGTCAGCACAATCACCGGGACGGCGGCGAGTGCCGCTACCTGTTGAAGGCGCTCGAGCACGACGAAGCCGTCTCCTGCAGGCAGTCCGATATCGAGGATGATCAAATCAGGTTTTTCCTTTTGCGCCATTGCCATGGCCGAAAAACCGTCGGTGGCATAGGCGGTATCGTAATGATTTGCGCGAAGACGCAGGTTAAGACCGCGGCGCAAGTCAGGGTCGTCATCAACGATCAGTATTTTTGGATGTGCCATTTTGTTCCTCTCGAAATGAGACAAGTAGTTTGGGTGAATTTGCGGTTTACGCCAGGAAGTCTCCGGTCCTGACGCCGTTCTTTTGCAGAATGTCGGTTGCCATTGCACCGATTACATCGGCAACTTTCCCCACAAGCATCTCCGTGGTTAGTGCTTCGCTATAGACGGAAGGGGTCTGCACGGGTTGGGCCGAAACGAGGAATGTGGCCTTGCCCTTAAAGTCATTGATGCGCGTAAGTTGTTCCCGAATTCGGTTTGTAAGGATTTCCGTCCCGTTCCGGTCGGTCGACGCGACTATAAGGAATGTGTTATTACCGGTTCCGCTGCCTACGACCGGGAGTACGACGTCGCGATCAGGGAAGATGCATCGGCGAAGAAGGTCCATGCATCGGTCCGAGATTTCTTTCATATTCGTCATCGCGATGGCGTTGGATGGGATCATCTCAATGGCGATCAACGTGAGCGACTCTCGCAGATTGTCATGATCGACGATGATTGGAGACAAGAATTTTGTGAGGGAGAAGGCCGGTAGACTGAACGAAAACGTAGTGCCGTGGCCGAGTTGGCTATCAACCCAAATGCGTCCACCTTGCAGGCGCACCAACTCTTTGGCGATATAAAGACCAAGTCCCAGACCCTTCCGGCTGTCGCTCATAGCATTGGGGTCCTGGTACAGCCGCTCGAAAACCAGTGGTTTAGCCTCTGGGCTAATTCCTCGCCCCGTATCTGCGACGGAAAGGTAGACGAACTCGGGGTCAGTGTCATAAAGGCATGCACGGATGATGATCGATCCATTAGGCGGTGTGAACTTGATCGCGTTATCGATGAGATTGGTCAGGATCTGCAACACGCGATCGGGATCGGCGTGCAGCAGGGGGACACGGCCATCAAGGGCAATCTCGATTCCTATTTGTTTCTTATCGGCGAGCGGGCGCAACATGGCGACAGCGTGATGGATGAGGTTGTGGACCGCAAGACAGCGTGGTTCGACTCTGAGCTTTCCGGATTCGGCGCGAGTGGCTTCCAGCAAATCACCAATCATGGTTCGTAACTGATGGGTACTCCGCAGAATGGTTTGCAGGTGCTCACGCTGTTCAGCTGAAACCGGGCCGGCGAGCCCATCCTGCAGGATGGTCACAAACTGATAGATCGATGTCAGCGGAGTGCGAAGCTCATGCGATACATGGGAGAGGAATTCATCTTTGAACTGAAGCTGTTGCTTGCGGCTCATATCCAGCGATGTCAATAAGGACTGCCTCTCAATGGCATAGCGCATCGCGCGCGCGAGTTGCCGGCTATCGAAATTGCCTTTCACAAGGTAGTCCTGCACACCATGATGAACAGCTTTCGTGGCCAGCTCTTCATCATCCTGGCCGGAGAGAACTACGACGGGCACGCCGGGGGCTCGGTTCAGCACATTACGGAAAGTCTCCGCTCCGTGGCTGTCGGGCAGATTTAGATCCAGCAGAACAAGCGATGGCGTGTCCTGGTAAATGGATTCCAGTCCCTCAGACAGCCGGTCCACGCAAGACACTTCGACATCAGAATTGGCTTCGACGAGACGAAGCCGAATCAAATCGGCGTCGCCAGGATTATCTTCAATCAGCAATACGTGTTGGGACTTGTTGCCCATCAATCCTCCTCGCGCGGCAAGCGCGTGAAATTGAACCAGTAGTTTCCGATGGAGGCAACCGCAGCCATGAACTCCTTTAGGTTGCCCGGCTTGGTGACGTAACAGTTCGCACCGAGCTCGTAGCACAGGCGCACGTCCTGATGCGCAGCAGATGTGCTGAAGACGACCACCGGAGTTGCCCGCAATCCCGGATCATTTTTCAGTTCGCATAGCACAGTGCGCCCGTCTTTTCCGGGAAGGTTCAGATCAAGGATGACCAGGTCTGGAAGCATCTCCGCGAGCTGCTGACGCAGGATGGTCAAGGCATCAACACCGTTCATAGCCACGATGACATGCGCGGTAAGGTGGCTTTGTGCCAGGGCCTCGCGGGTGAGGTCAATGTCGGCAGAGCTGTCGTCGACCAGCAGAACCTTAGCTGGCATGCGCATACGTCGCCTCCGACTTGGTACAGAAGAACTGCTCCGCTCGCTCCAGCATAGGCACAGTGAATTTGAATTTAGACCCCTGGCCCAATGTCGATTCCGCCCAGATGTGGCCACCGTGCCGCTCGATCACTTTCTTGCAAATGGAAAGCCCGATCCCGTTACCCGGATACTCCTGGCGTGTGTGCAACCGCCGAAAGATGACAAAGATGTTTTCCAGGTCCTGGGGTGCGATGCCAATGCCGTTATCCGAGACCGTGAACCGCCAGTTGTCACCATCCTGCTGCGCCGTGATTTCAACTTTGGGAGGCTGGCTTCCCCGAAACTTAATTGCATTCGCGATCAGGTTCTGGAATACCTGGATTAAGTGAGACTCATCTGCCAAGATCTGGGGCAGTTCCCCACGCAATATGACCGCCCCGCTTTCGTGAATAGCCGCAGTCAATTGCCGGATTGCCTGATCAACGACCCACCCGCTGTTCGTAGACTTTAGATCGGCCTGCAAACGTCCCGCCCTGGAAAACCTGAGCAAATCCTGAATCAGTGTCTGCATGCGGGTGGCGCCGTCCACTGCATACCCGATATATTTCTCGGCCTGTTCATCGAGCTTGCCCCGATATCGCTCTGCGAACAGCTGGGTATAGGCTGCGACCATGCGTAAAGGCTCCTGCAGGTCATGGGAAGCGACGTAGGCAAACTGCTCCAACTCCTGATTAGAGCTCTTCAGTTCCTCAACGCTGCGGGCGAGCTCTTCGGTGGCGCGCTTGCGGTCGGTGATATCGGCGCGGATGGCAACGTATTGGCGCGGTCTGCCCTGCTCACCGAGGAAGGGAACAATGGTCGTGTCAACCCAGTAAATCGAGCCATCCTTGGCGCGATTGCGAATCTCTCCGCGCCAGACGCCTCCTGACGCGATGGTGCGGTACATATCTCTGAAAAACTGTTGCGGATGATAGCCCGAGTTTAGAATGCGGTGGTTCTTGCCGATCAGCTCTTCTTTTGGATACTTGCTTATTGAACAGAACTTCTCATTGACGTAAGTGATGGTTCCCTGCACGTCCGTTACGGCGACGATTGCGTGTTGATCGAGCGCAAACTTCTGGTCTGCCAACTCCTTGAGCGCGTGCTCACTCGTCGCGAGGCTTTCCTGGAGGGCTCGAACGGCCCGTTCACGTTGTTCAATTTCATCTTGAAGTCTTTGATTGAAGCGTTGTAATTCGGCCTGCCCCGTAACGGCGCCGAGCTGAGGTCCAAGGCTCACAAGCATACCGGCAACTGCAATCGAAACAGCAGCAGTACCAGCTTTCATGATTCCCGCCACAAGATAGCTGCTGTGCCAGACGTTCCAGACCTCCATAACGTGGGTTGTGCCGCACGCCACGATGAAGGCTGCGAACATGAGGAAGATAGGCCCGAATAAAAGGTGGCGGTTCTTGCGGATGGCCCATACGAGAATCAACGGTATGCAATAGTAAGCGGCCCCGATGAACGCGTCCGAAAGGACGTTCAGCCACGTGATCCAGGGGTTCCATAGATAGCAATAACCATGTGGCATAGGAGCAGGGAGTCACGAACGGTAGAAACCGTTTGGGCCTGACGGGTTCATCGGCTCAACCGCTCCTGACTTGATGGCCCAGAACCAGCCAAACGGGATTGGCCGGACACGAGATCGCCTGGGAAAAGGGGCATGTACCTGGATGGGAATACGCACCTCATCTGCACCCTCGGGCCGCAGCGTCACCCGGTTAAGCAAGCCTCTCCGTCTTACGGTGAGGCTGGTCATTCATGTCTTGTTTTTCAAGCCCTTTGTCTAAAGGCGCAACTCTGGGTTGCCGAAGAGCCTTAAGTATGGCGGCTATCCCAGCACTCACGCTTAAAGACGAGCTGGCGGTGCCGAACCATTACATACCCGCAACCCGAGTGATCCGAACTTTGTACACGGTGGCGCTCGTATGTTTCCTCTCGCTGCCGGTCTTCGCGCAACAACCGGATTTGCTAAACCGCAGCCTCGAGGAACTATCCAACATTCAGGTGTATAGCGCCTCGAAGCACATGCAAAATACCAGCGACGCGCCCTCGTCGGTAACGGTAATTACGGCAGACGACATCCAGAGATATGGCTACCGCACCCTCGCCGACATTCTGGAGAGTGTTCGCGGATTCTACATTACTTCCGACAGGGACTATAGCTTCCTCGGCGTGCGCGGCTTCGGGCGCCTGGGAGACTGGAACAGCCGCGTCCTGGTGCTCATTGACGGGCACCGCATCAATGACAACATTCTCGGCAACAGCATGATCGGTTCCGAGTTCCTGGTTGATGTTGACCTGATCGAACGCGTGGAAATCGTTCGCGGGCCGAGTTCATCCCTCTACGGTGCGGATGCCTTTTTTGGCGTAATTAACATTGTCACTCGCAAACCCAAGCCGGAGCAGAGTGCCGAACTCGGATTCACTCCTGGCAGTTTTGGAACCTATGAAGGGCGTGCGACCTACACCGGGCAATACCGGGGCGTGGGGATGCTGCTTTCCGGAACCTTCTACAACAGCCAGGGGCAAACCCTGTTTTTCCCTGCCTACGACACTCCCGGCAACAACTATGGCATTGCGCGCGACCTGGACGACGAGAGTTATCAGCATATTCTCGCCACCTTCACCTTTCACGGTTTCACACTGCAAGGCCTGTACAGCGCCCGCGACAGAGGGGTTCCGACCGGGTATTACGACTCGGTTTTCAATGATCCCCGCACCAGGAATCTGGACTATCACCAGTACTTCGATCTTAGTTATACGCGTGCCATTGGGAAGAAGTGGAGCTTGACGGCCCGAACCTCATACGACCAGGCGCGATTGCAAGGTCCAGTAGTCTATCCAACTGGGCCTCCGGCGGACACGACCTATGTAAATACTTATTCGTTCCGCGGGAACTGGTGGGACAGTGAAGTCAGCCTGAGCCGTACGCTGCTGGAAAAACACGCGATCACACTGGGAACGGAGATCATTGATAACATTCGCCAGGACCAGGGTGATTCCACATCCAATGACAACGTCTTCACCGTCGACCCGGGCAGTTCACTGATCTGGGCCATTTACGGCCAGGATGAGTTCTCTATCACGCGCAAGCTCGTCTTGAACGCAGGAGTTCGCTATGACCATTACTCCGACTTCGGTGGAAGCACGAATCCGCGCCTGGGCGTCATCTATCATCTTTTTGCCCCAACCACTTTGAAACTGCTCTACGGCACGGCGTTTCGCGCTCCGGAGCCTTTCGAAACGGAGCCAGACTTCGGCATTTTCTACAACGATAACCTCAATCTACGGCCCGAGACCATCCGCAGCATCGAGGGAGTTGTGGAACAGAAACTGGGTGAACATTTCAAGCTGTCAGGCAGTATCTTTCGAAACGATATAGCCGACTTGATCACCCTGGAGAACAATCCGGAGGATACCCAGGGCACATATGAAAACTCGGGCAAGGCGCGCGCTACCGGAGTGGAGGTTGAATTGGATGGCGAGTTCCCGAACGGTATGCGCGGTCAAGCGAGCTACAGCTTTACCAGCGCGGTCGATGCGTTGAACGGTGCGGAACTCGCCAACTCGCCACGTCACTTAGGCAAGCTCAACCTGACGGCCCCGGTGTGGCGTCGAACTCTGTTCGCGGGTCTGGACGCACAGTACACAAGTGCAGTTCACACCTTGGCGGGAAACACCCTGAGCAGCTTCCCTCTGTTTGACCTGACTTTGCTCGCACACACCATGGGAAAGCGTATGGACTTATCTGCCAGCGTGTACAACCTGCTTGACCGAAGGTACTTCGATGCGGCACGTCCAGAAGATGTAGAGGACGCATTTCAACAGGATGGAAGAAGTTTCCGGGTCAAGATCACAGCCAGGTTTGGAAAGCGATGAACGCCCAGTGTGCCAGCGAGACAATAGCGGGAACAGGGGGGCGGCGTGCCGGCCCGTAGAAGTACTGGCTCTGTTGGCAGTGCTGCTCAGCACTGCAGCTCGAGCCCAGTCGGCGACCGAGTATCAGGTCAAGGCGGCGTTTCTGTTCAACTTCGCGAAATTCGTGGAGTGGCCAGCGGATGCCTTCTCCAGTCCTGACGCTCCACTGCAAATCTGTCTCCTGGGACCAGACCCTTTCGGTCCCGATTTCGAGCAATTGATCGTAGATAAAGTGGTCAATGCACACCGCATCGAGGTCATTCATCCCTCCGGAATTGCCCAAGCGCGGTCTTGTCACCTACTGTTCATTGCCTTATCGGACAGGCAGGCGCTAAAAGACGTTCTGCTGGGAATGAAGGGCGCGAGCGTGCTCACGGTGGGTGACCAACCGGGCTTCGCGAAGATGGGAGGAATGATCAATTTCGTGCTTGAGGACAACCGCGTACGGTTCGAGATCAATTTAAAAGCCGCTGAGCAGGCACATCTCAAGCTGAGCGCGAGGCTGCTCACGGTGGCGAAACTCGTGCTGAACGAAGACAACTCGCGGGGCAATTGATGCGTTTTGTGCGCGACATGTCGATTGGCAGGAAGCTTACCGCGATCATTCTGATCACCGGCATCTTCAAAATCCTGCTTGTCTGCGCCATTATCGCCGTCTATGACGTTCGTACGCTGCGCAAGATGATTGTGCATGATCTCGCTACTCTGGCTGACGTAATCGGGGGAAACAGCACTGCCGCTCTGGAGTTTCATGATGCCCACGCCGCGCGGGATGTGCTTTCCGCACTACAGGCCGAGCCGCACATCACGGCCGCCTGCATCTACGACCAGAAAGGCGAGATATTCGCGACTTATTTGCGCGACACGGACGGCTCACGCCTTCCCAAGGCTCGACAGGGAACCGGTTCCTATATCGGGAACGATGCCCTTTCGCTATCCCGGCCTATTCGGTTTGCGGGAGAGAACATCGGCGTGGTCTATCTCCAGTCCGATCTCGAGTATCTTCGCGCCCGGGTTCGAAGCTACATCATTTTGGCTTTGTTTGTGCTGATCGCCTCCTTACTCATGGCATACCTGCTGGCTACACGTCTGCAAAAGTTCGTCTCCGAGCCGATTCTGAAGTTAGTAGAGACCACACGGCGAGTTTCTGACGAGAAGGATTACGCGCTTCGCCTCTCGGTCAACTCAGGCGATGAAGTTGGACGGCTGGTCGCGAGCTTCAACGAGATGTTGACCCAGATCGAACAGCGCGACGCCGAACTGGCCGCCTATCGCGATCACCTGGAAGATGAAGTAGACCGGCGTACGGCCGAACTGAAAGGCGTGAATATCAAATTGGAAGGAGCAAAGGTTGCCGCTGAAAGCGCGAGCCGGGCAAAAAGCGAGTTCCTCGCCAACATGAGCCACGAGATACGGACTCCGATTAACGGCATCCTCGGTATGACGGAACTTGCTCTCGGGACGGAGCTAACACCGGACCAACGGGAGTATCTGAACGTCGTAAAGGGTTCCGGTGAGGCGCTTCTCGGAGTGATCAATGACGTACTCGATTTTTCTAAAGTCGAATCTGGGAAATTGGAGCTGGAAAAAATCGAGTTCAACCTATACAGCTGCGTCAGTGACACGATGAAAACCTTTGCTCTTCGGGCTCACCAGAAAGGACTCGAGCTGGCCTATGACATACATCCGGAGACGCCTGCGAACGTGCTCGGCGATCCGGGCAGACTACGACAGGTGCTGGTAAACCTGGTAGGAAACGCGATCAAGTTCACTCACAAAGGTGAGGTCGTGATTGTGGTTGAAAAGCGGCAAGAGGACAGCGGCACAGCGGAGCTGCATTTCCAGGTCTCCGATACCGGTATCGGAATACCCGCAGAAAAGCGCTCATTCCTCTTTCAGTCATTTTCCCAGGCGGATAGCAGCATGACGCGTCGCTACGGCGGCAGCGGGCTAGGACTCGCAATCTCGGCACGCCTGGTATACATGATGGGCGGAAGCATCTGGGTTGAAAGCCAAGAGCACAAAGGCAGCACGTTTCACTTCACGGTACGCCTTTCTATTGCGCCTGTGGTGCACAATTCGGCCCCCCCTGCAGAGGAAAGCGAACTGCGTGGTCTGCGGGTGCTCATTGTTGATGACAACGAGACCAATCTTCGCATTTTGGCCGGCATGACCCGTGAATGGGGATTGCAGGCCACTAGTGTGGGTGGTGCGCGCGAGGCGCTCGAAGCCGTTAAGAAGTCGCACGGCTCAGACGGGCAATTCAGGTTAATTTTGCTCGATGCGACCATGCCGGAACTTAGCGGCTTTGAGCTGGCGCAGCAGTTTCGCGAAGATCCTGCGCTCGCGGAGGCGATGATCCTACTACTCACCTCTTCAGGACAACCGGGAGAGGCGGCCCGCTGTCGCCAGCTCGGAATTTCCGCTTATCTCCTGAAACCGGTCTCGAAGTCCGAACTGTTGGCGGCCATCCTCACCGTGTTGGGCCACAAACAACAGGAGCCTACGCAGCCGGTCAACCTGGTGACACGTCATTCTCTGCGCGAAGCACAGCGTGCGCTTGAAATCCTGGTGGCAGAAGATAACGCAGTGAACGAACTTCTGATGGTCCGGGTGCTG
>Ga0335078_10008173_pt1 | contig 15557 bp, 10 predicted proteins | sample Lox_Sample_32_FD_206711 | JGI IMG/M metagenome (GOLD analysis project Ga0335078, IMG submission 206711) | Soil microbial communities from Loxahatchee National Wildlife Refuge, Florida, United States - Lox_Sample_3.2 | ecosystem: Environmental > Terrestrial > Soil > Wetlands | place: USA... | reverse complement strand
TGTTCGAGGCGGCGGGTTACTCGCCGCTCGGCCCGATCGCGATGAACTGCTTCGCCCCCGACGAAGCCAACATGCACCTCCTGGAGCAGGTCGCCGAGGAGGGCCAGAAAGAACGGTACCTGCGCCCGCTCGCCGCCGGCGACATCCGCTCCTGCTTTATGATGACCGAACCCGCGCCCGGTGCCGGAGCGGACCCGTCGATGCTGCTGACCACGGCGCGTCGCGAATCAAACTCCCCTGGGGGCGGCAACAGGGGCGATTTCGTCATCGACGGCGAGAAATGGCTGATCACCGGCGCGGTGGGCGCCGAATTCGCGATCGTCATGGCGAAAAACGACAGCGACGATCTCGGCCCGGCCGGCGCGACGATGTTCCTCGCGCCGATGGACGCGCCGGGCATCCATGTCGAGCGTATCCTCGACACGCTCGACGGGTTCATGGCGGGCGGCCACGCGGTGATCCGGCTCGACGGGCTGCGCGTGCCCGAGACGGCGGTACTCGGTAAGTTCGGCCAGGGCTTCCGCTATGCCCAGGCGCGGCTCGCGCCGGCGCGCCTCACCCATTGCATGCGCTGGCTCGGCGCCGCGCGGCGCTGCCACGACATCGCCACCGATTACGCCCGCACCCGCCACGCCTTCGGCAAGCCGCTGGGCGAGCACGAGGGGGTCGGCTTCATGCTCGCCGACAACGAGATGGACATCCACACCTGCCGCCTGGCGATTTGGCATTGCGCGTGGGTGCTCGACCGGGGCGAGCGCGGGCGGCACGAATCGAGCATGGCTAAGGTCATCTGCTCGGAGGCGATCTGGCGCATCGTCGACCGCTCGATGCAGGTGCTGGGCGGGCTCGGCATCACCGACGACACGATCGTCGCGCGCCTCTTCCGCGAGGTGCGGCCGTTCCGCATCTATGACGGCCCCAGCGAGGTGCACCGCTGGTCGATCGCCCAACGTACCTTGCGCGGCAGCCGCGCGCCGGGTTAGCGGATTCTTAGCCGCGTCGGGCATTGACTGGCGCTTGTCATGATCAAGATCGGCGTCGCGATCCTTGTCCTGTCGTGGGTCCCTCTGCTCGTCACCGGGCTGGCGCACCCCGATGCGAACCCGATCGGCTTTGGGCTGCTCGGCATGCTGGGCACCCTTGTCGGAGCGGCGGTCGCGGCCGTCGGCGCGATCGTCGCCGGCTGCCGCGGCCGCATCGGCGCGCGCCGACTTGGCCCGCCGACCTAGCCCGGCGCGGCGCCCTGCGTCGTCGTCTGATAGACGAAGAGCGAGGTGCTCGCAGTCATGAATAGCCGGTCGCGCTTCGGGCCGCCAAAGGCGAGATTGGCGCAAACCTCGGGCAAGCGAATGCGGCCGAGCAGCTTGCCTTCCTTGCTGAAGCACAGCACCCCGGCATAGCCGAGCGGCGCGTTCGAGCTGATCCACAGATTGCCGAACACGTCGGCGCGCATGCCGTCCGGACCGCATTTGATGCCGTCGAGCATCATGTCGGTGAACAGCCGCATGTTCGCCGCCTTGGTGCCCTGGACGTCGAACGCGTAGACTTCGCGCTTGCCGCCCGGCCCCGTATCGCCGGGACCGGCGCCGGTGCTGATCACGTACAGCGTCTTGTAATCGGGCGAGAAGCACAGCCCGTTCGGGTCGGGCAGCTGGCTTTCGGCGATCGCGACCTCGAGCTTGCCGCTCGGGTCCCAGCGGTAGACGGCGGTCGGCAATTCGCGTTTCCTGCCGCCGATAGCGCCGGCATTGGGGGCACCGACCCCGGGCTTGATCAGACCCTGCGGGTTGGTCGGGCCGCCGGCTTCGTCGGGATGCCCCTCGAGCATGCGGTCGCCGTAAGGCGGGTCGGTGAACCAGATGCTGCCGTCGGGATGCGGGACGATATCGTTCGGCGAGTTGAGCCCCTTGCCCTCGAAATTGTCGGCGATGACCTTCAACGACCCGTCGTGCTCCCAGCGCACGACCCGCCGGTTGAAATCCTCGCAGGACAGCTGGCGGCCCTCGAAATCGAACGAGTTGCCGTTGGTGTTGTAGGACGGCTTGCGGAAGGCGACGACGCGCTCGGCGTCCCACAGATAGCGGTACTGGACGTTGCCGCTGACGTCGCTGAACACGAGATACTGGCCCTGGCTCGACCAGGCCGGACCCTCCCCCCATTGCGCCCCGGTCCACAGCCGCTTGACCGCAGCGTTCCCGGGCGCGATTGCGCGAAATGAGGGGTCGACGACGAGTACGTCGGGATCGGGGTAGATCGACGGATGGCCGGGGCTCCAGTCGCGCGGCGGGGTGGTGATCGTGCTCGGCGGGGTGCCGGTCTGCGCATTGGGCGCCGGGGTCTGCGCCGGCGTCGTGCGCGACAGCGCAACCGCGCCGGCAAGGCTTGCCGTGCCGAAGACCAGGCCACGGCGTGACAGAGCGGGCTTTTGGGCCATGATGCCTCTCCTCCCTCGATGTCTTTGCGGCGATAGTGATGCCGGCTTGCCGCCGGGGCAATCCACCGCTGCGGCGGCTTTGTGATAAAATCCTCCCATGCTGACCATCTCCGATGTCACGTACCGCGTCGGCGGCAAGCGCGGCCGCGCGCTGCTCGACCATGCGAGCGCGCAGATCCCCGAGGGGAGTAAGCTCGGCCTGGTCGGGCGCAACGGCATCGGCAAATCGACGCTGCTCGATCTGATCCGCGGTCGGCTTCTGCCGGACGACGGCGAGATTGCGTTGCCGCGCGGCCATCGCATCGGCTTTCTGGCGCAGGAGGCGCCGAGCGGCGAGGCGACGGCGCTGGCCACGGTGCTGGCGGCGGACCGCGAGCGGACCCGGCTCATGGCCGAACTCGACCGCGACCCCGATCCGGCGCGCATCGCCGAGATCGAGGCGCGGATCGAGACGATCGGCGCGCGCGCCGCGCCGGCCCGCGCCGCGCGCATCCTCGCGGGGCTCGGGTTCGGCGCCGAAATGCAGGAAACGCCGCTCGATGCGCTGTCGGGCGGGTGGCGCATGCGCGTGGCGCTCGCCGCGGTGCTGTTCGCCGAGCCCGACCTGTTGCTGCTCGACGAGCCGACCAACCACCTCGACCTCGAAGCCTCGCTGTGGCTCGAACGCTATCTGCGACGCTATCGGCACAGCTTCATCCTGGTCAGCCACGATCGCCAGCTGCTCAACGCGGCGGCGACCTCGATCCTCCATCTCGCGGCCGGCAAGCTGACCCTCTATTCGGGCAATTTCGACGCGTTCCTGCATGCTCGCGGCGCGGCCAAGGCGCGCCAAGCCGCGCTCGCCCACCGGCAGGAGCAGCAGCGCCGGCACATGCAGGAATTCGTCGACCGCTTCCGCTACAAGGCGTCGAAGGCGCGCCAGGCACAGAGCCGCCTGAAGGCGCTGGCGAAGCTCGAACCGGTAGCGCTGATCGCCGAAGCACCGCCGATCGAGCTGCACCTGCCCGAGCCGGCGCATTTGCGACCGCCGCTGATCAGCCTCGAACAAGCGAGCGTCGGATACGTCCCGGGGAAGCCGGTCCTGTCGGGCCTCGACCTGCGGCTCGACCCGGACGACAGGGTCGCGCTGCTCGGCGCTAACGGCAACGGCAAGACAACCTTCGCGCGCCTCCTGGCCGGCCGGTTGCCGGCGATGGCGGGCCATGTGAGCCGGCCGTCGAAGCTGGTGACCGGGTTTTTCGCGCAGCACCAGATCGAGGAGATGCGGCCGGCCGAGTCGGCCTACGACCACCTCGCGGCGCTCCTGCCGCAGCTGACGCCGGAGGCGCTGCGCACCCGGCTCGGCGGCTTCGGGTTCGGCCAAGACAAGGCGTTCGTCCCGGTGTCGTCGCTCTCGGGCGGCGAGCGCGCGCGGCTCAACCTCGCGCTCGTCACCCACGACGCCCCGGCGCTCCTGATCCTCGACGAGCCGACCAATCACCTCGACATGGAGACCCGCGAAAGCCTCGTCGAGGCGCTTGCCGAGTATTCGGGCGCGGTCGTCCTCGTCAGCCACGACTGGCACCTCGTCGAGTTGGTGGCGGACCGGCTGTGGCTCGTCGAGGACGGAACGGTCCGGCCGTTCGACGGCGACCTCGACGCCTATCGCCGGCGACTCGACGATCGCGAGGCGGCCGCGGAGGCGCGCGCCGGCAAGCCGACCGAGCGCGATTCGCGGCGCCAGTCGCGGCGCGAGGCGGCGCAGCAGCGCCTGGCGCTCGAACCGCTGCGTCGCAAGGCCCAGCTTGCCGAGATGACGGCAGCAAGGCTCGCCGCCGAGCAGCAGGCGCTCGACCGCACGCTCGCCGCGCCCAACCGGTTCGCCGGAGCCGGCGGCTCCCTCGCCGAGGCGCTCAGGCGGCGCGCCGAGCTGGCGCGCCGCATCGCCGAGGCCGAGGCGCAATGGCTCGCTGCCGAGGAGGCGATCGAGCGCGCGGTGCGCCAGTAACGACGCGGTGCGCCCGCACCGCCTCGCGCGGCCAAAGGCCGCAGCGCCGGCCGCGGCGCGCCAGCACTTTTGACAGCCCCGGACGCTGCCCGCAAAAATGGTTCGCAGGAGCGGCGTTTTGCCGCTCCGGCCACCCCGAAGGGCGCCATGACCGATACTCCGGCTCTCAGCGACCGCAATCTCGAGGCGACAACCCACATTTCGCTAAAGCGTGAGCCGGCGTGCTTTGCGTTCCTTTCGGCGCAGTCGGCGCAAGCGCCGATGCCGATCGACGCGATCAATCTCGACCTGGCATCCGCCGATTATTTCCAGGGTCGCGCCTCACTGTGGACGACGCTGGAAATCCGCTCGGGGGTCAACGCCGAGCGGCCGGTGGCGCTGCTGGGCTTCGACGAGACGTTTCTGCGCCCGTTCACCCGGGCGCTGATCGAGGCATCGACGACGCGCGCAGCCTATCGAATGACGATACTCCCCGAGAAGCCGACGGGCGGTCGCTGCCGCGTCGTCGAGTATGTCACCGGCCCGGGCACGGCGCTGAAGGAGCTGGTCATCCACCCGTTCGAAGCGGTCGCTACGATCGCCGCGACCGGCCGGAGCGACGGCGACGAGACCCTATTCCAGCTGCCGCGGACCGATAATTTCCTGCGCGCCTTCGCCAAGATGGCGTTCAGCGCCGATCAGGCGCTGCACGATCTCCTGGACGAGATGAACCGCCTCGCCCGCCGCCGCACCGGCGAGGGCGCGGCATAACCGAGCTATTCGGCGGCGTCGCCGGTTTCGACGAGGTGCGTCAAGGCAAAGGCGCCGAAGAAACTGCCGTCCATCGGCTTGGCGAAGAGGAAGCCCTGGCCATAGGTGCAGCTGTGGCGCCGCAGGATGTCGCGCTCCACCGCGGTCTCGACCCCTTCGGCGACGATGTCGGCACCGTAGATGCGCGCGATCTTCAGCATCGCCAGCACGAGTTCCTTGCCGTCGTCGGTATCGATGCGGGCGGTGAAGCCGCGGTCGATCTTGATCATATCGACCGGGTAGTCGCGCAGCGCGCCGAGCGCCGAATAGCCGGTCCCGAAATCGTCGATCGCAACGCGAATGCCCAATTCCTGCAACTCGCTCAGCACTGAGCGGGTCACCGCCGGATTGCGCATGACCGCCGATTCGGTGATCTCGATCTTGAGCCGCCCGAGCGGGAAACCGCTGTCGCGGATCTCGGCGAGCGTCGCCAGCAGCACGGACGGGTCGTTGAACTGCCGCGCCGAGACATTGACGCTGACCCACTCCAACAGGTCGCGGCCGTACAGCATCTGCCAGACCTGCATCTGCCGCACCGTCTCGCGCAGCACCCAGCAGCCGACCGGCACGATGAGGCCGCTTTCCTCGAGTACCGGCAGGAAGGCGGCGGGCGCCACGAGCCCTTCGCTCGGGTGGTTCCAGCGCAGCAGCGCCTCGGCGCCGACGACGCGGCCGGTGGCGAGTTCCAGGATCGGCTGGTAGTGCAGGACGAACTGGTTTTCCTCGAGCGCCGCGCGCAGCTGATCGAGCAGCGCCAGGCGGCGGCCGACCGTGCTGGTCAGCGCCGGCTCCCAGACCTTGGCGTTGTTCGGGCCGCGCGCCTTCGCTTCCTGCAAGGCAACGTCGACGTCGCGCATCGCGTCGTCCTCGCTGCGGTGCGACTCGTCGGTGACGATGTAGCCGATACTGGCCGAGAGGCGGATCCGCTGTTCGCCGACGACGACCGGGCTCACCGCCAGCTGCAACAGGCGACGGGCAAAAGCCTCGGCGTCGGACAGGCTCGGCGCGGGGTTGCCGAGGATGATCGCGAATTCGTCGGCGCCGAGCCGGGCGACCATGTCGTTGCGCTGCATTACGGCGTTGCGGCCGTATTGCGGCCCCGATGACTGGCGCGAACGGGTGCCGGCGAGCAGGCGGTTGGCGATGACGCGCAGCACCGCGTCCCCCGCGCTGGCGCCATAGAGGTCGTTGACCCCTTTGAAATTGTCGATGTCGAGCAGGAAGATCGCGGCCGGGCGACGCGCGCCGCTCGACGGCGCGATGGCGGCGCGCACCCGCGCCATGAAGCAATGCCGGGCGGCAAGGCCGGTCAGCGCATCGGTGGCGTGCTGGAGCGATTTCTCGGTCGCCACGCCGACCGTCTCGTGCAGCGTCGCGACGATGCCGACGATCGCGCCGTCGCGGTCGCGGTGCGGCCGCGCGCTGACGACGCGGCTGCTGGCGCCATCGGCGCGAAGCCCGTCGTCATCGAGGCTGACCTCGACCGTCTCGCCGGAGAGCGCGCGCCGGTGCACTTCCGCCAGGGCGGCGGCACCGTGCGAATCGACCTGATCGTGCGAGCGTCCCGCCAGCCCGTCGGAGACGATGCCGAACGCGTTCAGCCAGCGGCTGTTCGCCGCGATGTAGCGAAGCTCTCGATCAAACAGCGCGACCGCAGACGGTATGTCGGCCACAAACCGCGCCATCCATTCCGGCAGGGGGGTCTCCGGTTTCGGGCTGGGCTTCGTCACCATGACCATAAAAAAACAGGGTTACTCGATGGCCCGGAAGCTATTGCCCGGCGCATTAAAGGTTCCTGAACAGCAGGGGATTGCGCCAGAAAGATTAGGCGTGAAACCGACAAAATGATGTTTGATAATGAGTTAAATTGCCGAGCGTATTGCCTGGGCCACGAGTGATTTCGGCGACTTACTATTTCTTTAACGAGTGGGTCGGCGGAGGCGAATTCGCGAGGCGCAGCGCCACAAGCAGCAAGGGGGCCGAAGCCCCCTTGCCCGTGTGCGCCGAGGGGGCCGGAGCCCCCCGTTCGTCACAAAGCTCGACGTCTCAGGGCGACGGCTTGATGGTGGATTTGCCCGGCGTCTGGTAGTTGTTCGGCGGCGGCGACGGCGGCGGCGGCGCACTGCCGGCCTGGATGCGCTGCAGCTCCTGCTGGTTCAGCTGCTCGGTCATCTGGTCGCCTGCGCTCATCTTGTGGTGGACCACGTGGTGCATCGGCTTTTTAGGGGCCGGCGCCGCGGTGGTCGCCTTCGGCGCCGTAGCGCTCGGCGGGGTCGACGGGGTCATCGGAGCGTTCTGCGCATAGACCGGCGCGGCAAGCGCGCACACGGCGGCGATGGCGACGCCACTCAAGAGATGCTTCATGATTGTTTTCCTCTGTGGCAATTGGGATTTCCTTCGACGCGGCAACGGCGTGCTCTGCCCGGGCGCGGTCCGGGGAAACTTCAGTGGGAAACGATGGGTTTGTTGCGTTGTTCCAACCAAGACGCGACGTTCCCCCGCGTATCCGGCCCGGCCGGCGCCGGATAGTATGACGGGAAGGACGCTGGTTTCAAGGAGTTAAGGCGCATCTCCCTCGATCCGATTCGCGTTTCGCGCGAGCCGTCGCCGGCGTCGCGGGTCGCGGCTGGGCTTTGCCGGCTCGCGCTCGGCGCGCTGCTGATGCTGCCGGTCGCGGCGAGTGCCGCGACGCACGACGAGCTGACGATCGGCGTCGTTCAGTTCCCGGCAACGCTCAACCCCAACATCGACGCGATGGCGGCAAAAAACTACGTGCTCGGGTTCGTGTTGCGCCCCTTCACGGTCTACGACGCCGACTGGAAGCTCGTCTGCCTCTTGTGCACCGACCTGCCGACCGTCGAGAACGGCCGCGCCGTCGTCACCGACCTGCCGGACGGCAGGAAAGGCGTCGACCTCACCTACACGATCCGCCCCGACGCGCGCTGGGCGGACGGCGCCCCGGTGACGACCGAGGACGTGAAATTCACCTATGAGGTCGGGCGCAATCCGCAGAGCGCGGTCAGCGACGCCGAGCTCTACCGCCGGATCACCTCGATCGACGTCAAGGACGACAAGACGTTCACGCTGCATTTCGACAAGCTGACCTACGACTATGCGGCGATCGACGACTTCGTTCTGCTGCCGGCTCATCTCGAGCGCGGCGCCTTCGCCGACCCGGCGCAATACCGCGTGCGCACGCTCTACGCCACCGACCCGACCAACCCCGGACTTTACGACGGCCCCTACCGGGTCAGCGAGCTGGTGCCCGGCTCGCACATCGTGTTGGAGCCGAACCCGCACTGGGCCGGGCCGATGCCGCCGTTCCACCGCATCACGATCCGCGCCATCGAGAATACCGCCGCCCTCCAGACCAATCTGCTGTCCGGCACGGTCGATATGGTGGCGGGCGAAATCGGGCTGCCGCTCGACGAGGCGCTCGCGTTCGACAAGCAGCACGGCGGCGCCTTCACGATCCTCTACAAGCCCGGGCTCACTTTCGAGCATGTTGACTGCAACCTCGCGAACCCGATCCTCGCCGACCGCCGCGTGCGCGAGGCGTTGCTCGCGGGGCTTGACCGCCAAGCGATCGTCGCCTCGCTGTTCGCCGGGCGCCAGGCCGTCGCCGACAGCTTCGTCGACCCGCTCGACAAGGGGTACAGCAACGACGTGCCGCATCATCCCTACGACCCGGCGCGCGCCGACCGGCTGCTCGAGAACGCCGGCTGGCACGCGCAGGGCGGCGGCGCGCGCAAGAACGCCGACGGCCAAACCCTGTCGCTGGAGCTGGCGACGACGGCCGGCAACCGCTCGCGCGAGCTGGTCGAACAGGTGCTGCAAAGCCAGTGGAAGCAGATCGGCGTCGACGTCCGCATCCATAACGAGCCGGCGCGCGTACTGTTTGGCGAAACCCTGCCGCACCGTCATTTCGACCTGGCGATGTACGCCTGGATCAGCGCACCGGAGAACGTGCCGCGCTCGATCTTCCGCTCCGACGAAATCCCGAGCGCGGAAAATGCCTATGCCGGCCAGAATCTGGGCGGCTATGCCAGTCCCGAGATGGACCGGATCATCGACGCGCTCGAGGTCGAACTCGACCCCGAAAAGCGCAAGGCGCTGTGGCAGGAGGCACAACGGCTTTACGCGACCGACCTGCCCTCGCTGCCGCTCTATTTCCGCTCAGACGCGTTCATCCTGCCGAAATGGCTGACCGGGCTGCGCCCGACCGGCAACCAGTACCCGTCGACCCTGTGGGTCACCGATTGGCGCGCGCAGCCGTGATTGCCCGCTTCGTGCGGCCCGGCGGAGAGCCAATGCCGGGCGGCGTCCGATGATCCGCTTCGCCGCCATCCGCCTCGTCGAGATCGCGGCAATGCTGGCGCTGATGTCGTTCGTGATCTACGGCCTCATCGGCTTGATGCCGGGCGATCCGGTCGACTTGATGCTGACCTCCGACCCGCATCTGAGCGCCGCCGACGTGGCGCGGCTGAAATCGCTCTACGGCATCGACCGGCCGCTCATCGAGCGCTATCTCGCCTGGGCGCAGATGGCGCTGTCCGGTGATCTGGGCTATTCGCGGCTGTTCTCGGCGCCGGTGGCGGCGGCCTTGTTGCCGCGGCTGGCGAATTCGCTGGAGCTGCTCGGCTCGAGCTTTGCGCTCGCCTTCCTCCTGGCGCTGGGGCTCGGGATCGCCGCCGCGCGGCATCCGGGCAGCCGGCTCGATGCGGCGATCAACTTCACCGCCTTCGCCGGGATATCGCTGCCGACTTTTTGGCTCGCGTTGATCCTGATGCTGATTTTCGCGCAAGGGCTCGGCTGGCTGCCGGCGAGCGGCATGGGCGAAGCCGGCAGCGGCGCGCTGCTCGACCGCTTGCGCCATCTGGTCCTGCCGGTCGCGACGCTGACCATCGCCAGCCTCGGCGGCTACACGCGCTATGTCCGCGCCGCAATGCGCGACGCGCTGGGCCAGGACCACATCCGCACCGCGCGCGCCAAGGGGGCCAGCGAGCTGCGCGTGGTGTGGCATCACGCGCTGCGCAGCGCCCTGGTGCCGATCGCGACGATCCTTGCGCTGTCGTTCGGCACGCTGGTCTCGGGCGCGCTCATCACCGAGGAGATGTTCGCCTACCCGGGAATGGGAAAGCTCATTTTCGACGCGGTGATGGGCAACGACTATAACCTCGCGCTCGCCGCGCTGCTCCTGGCGACCGCGGTGACGATGGCCGGAAACCTTGCCGCCGACCTGGCCTATGCCTGGCTCGACCCGCGCGTGACTTACCGGTGAGACTCCCGCTTCTGCTGCTCGGGGCGATCGCCGCCGCCGCGCTGGCGATGCCGCTCGTTGCCGCGGCGCTCCACGCCGACCCGAGCTCGGTCGACCTTCTCGACCGCTTCGCCGGCCCGTCGGCTGCGCACCCGCTTGGCACCGACGAGCTGGGCCGCGACATGCTGCTGCGGCTGCTGGAAGGCGGCCGCGTCTCGCTGACGATCGGCGTCGCCGCGGCGCTGACGGCGGCGGCGATCGGCACCGCGATCGGCGTCGCCGCCGGTTATCTCGGCGGCTGGACCGACCGGCTGCTGATGCGCCTCACCGACGCGGTCATCGCGCTGCCCCTGCTGCCGCTGCTCATCGTCTTTGCGGCGCTCGACCTGCGCAAGCTGGGGGTCCCGCATTGGGTCGCCGATTCGGCCGCGATCAGCCTCCTGCGGATCGTCGCGCTCGCGGTGCTGATCGGCTGGACCACCGCGGCGCGCCTGGTGCGCGGTGCGACGCTGGTGACCCGGCAGCGCGATTTCGTGCGCGCCGCGCAGAGCCTCGGCGCCGGCACGCTGCACATCCTCGTGCGCCACATCCTGCCCAATGTGATGGCACCTCTGGTCGTCGCGACGACGCTCTCGGTCGGCGACATCATTCTCCTTGAATCGGTGCTGAGCTTCCTCGGGCTCGGGGTGCAGCCGCCGCTCGCCAGCTGGGGCAGCATGCTGTCCAACGCCGAAGAGCTGATGAATTCGGCGCCGCTGCTGGCGGTCTACCCCGGCGCGCTGATCTTTCTGACGGTGATCGCCTGCAATCTCTTGGGCGATGCGCTGCTCGCGCGCTTCGACCCGCGCGACCCGGCGCGTGTCTAGCGCGCGTCGGCGAGCGACAAGAGCGTCGCGTTGCCGCCCGCGGCAGTCGTGTCGGTCGAGACCGTGCGTTCGGTCGCGAAGCGGTGCAGGTAGTGCGGTCCGCCGGCCTTCGGCCCGGTGCCGCTGAGCCGTTCGCCGCCGAACGGCTGCACGCCGACTACCGCGCCGATCATTGTGCGGTTGACATAGCTGTTGCCGACCCCGACCCGGTCGAGGATATGCCGCACGGTCGCGTCGATGCGGCTGTGGACGCCGAGCGTGAGCGCGAACCCGGTCGCCGCGATCTCGTCGATGACCTGGTCGAGCCGGTCGGCGCGCCAGCGCACGACGTGGAGGATCGGCCCGAATACCTCGCCGGTGAGGCGCCGGGCGCTGTCGATCTCGAAGGCGCGCGGCGCGAAGAAGGTGCCGTGCTCGGCGCCGGCGGAGAGCGCACAGCGGTAGAGCAGCCTACCCTCGCGGGCCATGCGCTCGGCATGATGGTCGAGCGCCGCGCGCGCCGCATCGTCGATGATCGGCCCGACATCGCTCGCCAGCAGCGCCGGATCGCCGACCCGGAGCTCGGCCATCGCGCCGGCGAGGAGCGGCAGCACGCGCGGTGCGATATCCTCCTGCACGTAGAGCAGCCGCAGCGACGAACAGCGCTGGCCGGCGCTGTCGAATGCCGAGATCAGCGTATCGGCGACGACCTGCTCGGGAAGCGCCGACGAATCGACGATCAGCGCGTTCTGTCCGCCGGTCTCGGCGATCAGCGGCACCAGCGGCCCCGGCCGCGTGGCGAGCGCAAGGTTGATCGCGCGCGCCGTGTCGGTCGAGCCGGTGAAGGCGACCCCGGCGACGCGCGGATCGGCGGTGAGCCGGCCGCCGACGCTTTCGCCGCCGCCTGGCAGCAGGTGCAGCACCTCGCGCGGGACGCCGGCGGCGAGCAGCAGGCGGATCGCAGCGGCGGCGGTGAGCGGCGTCTGCTCGGCGGGCTTGGCGACGACCGCGTTCCCGGCGGCGAGCGCAGCGGCGATCTGCCCGGTGAAGATCGCCAGCGGGAAGTTCCACGGCGAAATGCAGGCGAAGACGCCGCGGCCGTGCAGCGCCAGACGGTTGCGCTCGCCCGTCGGGCCGGGCAGCGCCAGAGGTTCGGCGAAATCGGCCCGGGCGCGCGCCGCGTAATAGCGCAGGTAATCGGCCGCTTCGCGCACTTCCGAGAGCGCGGCGGGGATCGTCCGGCCGCCCTCGCGGACGACGAGCGCCATCAGCATATTGCGCTCGCGCTCGTAGAGATCGGCCGCGCGTTCGAGGGCGGCGGCACGCTCGCCGGCCGGGATGCGGTCCCAGCCCGGCGCGGCGCGTGACGCCGCGGCCAGCGCAGCCTCGACCGAGGCCGCATCGGCGGCGATGACGGTGCCGATTTGCCGGCGCCGGTCCGCCGGGTCGAACACCGCTTCGCCGCGCCCGGCACGTTCGCTGCCCGCGACGACCGGCGCGGCGGTTGCCGGCGTGCGCAGCGCCGCCGCGAGCCCGTCGCGCAGCGCGGCGAGCGCCTGCCGGTCGGCGAGGTCGATCCCCGCCGAGTTCGCTCGCTCCGGCCGATAGAGGTCGCGCGGCAGCGGAATGTCAGGATGCGGTTTCGGCTCTGTCCGCGCCAGCACCGTCACCGGGTCGGCGACGATCGCCTCGATCGGCTGGCGCTCGTCGACGATGCGGTTGACGAACGACGCATTGGCGCCGTTTTCCAGCAGCCGCCGCACCAGATAGGCGAGCAGATCCTCGTGGCCGCCGACCGGGGCGTAGACCCGGCACGGCCGGTTCGTCTTATCGGCGCCGACGATCTCCTCGTACAGCGTCTCCCCCATGCCGTGCAGGCGCTGAAACTCCCAGTCCTGCCGGCCCGCGGCAAGCTCCAGCACCGCGGCGATCGTATGCGCGTTGTGCGTCGCGAATTGCGGGTAGAACGCCGTGCCGGCGGCGAGCAATCGCTTCGCGCAGGCGAGGTAGGCGACGTCGGTCGCGACCTTGCGCGTATAGACCGGATAGGTCGCGAGCCCGCGCTCCTGCGCGCGCTTCACTTCGCTGTCCCAATAGGCGCCCTTGACCAGCCGCACCATCAGCCGGCGCCGGTGCCGCGCCGCCAGATCGGCGAGCCAGTCGATCACCGCCGGCGCGCGCTTCTGATAGGCCTGCACCGCCAGGCCGAACCCGTCCCAGCCGACGAGCGAGGGCATCCCCGCCACCGTCTCGACCAGGTCGAGCGAGAGTTCGAGCCGATCGGCCTCCTCGGCGTCGACGGTGAACCCGATGCCGGCGTCGCGGGCGCGCTCGGCGAGGTCGACGAGGCGCGGCAGCAGCTCGCGCATCACGCGGTCGCGCTGCGCCTCCTCGTAGCGCGGATGGAGCGCCGACAGCTTGACCGAGATGCCGGGCGCCGCCGCGACCGGTCGCCCGGCAGCGGCCTCGCCGAGCACCGCGATCGCCGAGGCATAGGCGGCGTGGTAGTGCTCGGCGTCGGTCGCGGTCTTCGCCGCCTCGCCGAGCATGTCGTAGGAATGGCGGTAGCCCTGGCGTTCCGCCGCCGCGGCGCGGCCGAGCGCCTCGCCGATGGTGCGGCCCATGACGAACTGGCGGCCGAGGATGCGCATCGCGGCCAGCACCGCCTGGCGCACCACCGGCTCGCCCGAGCGCGCGACGAACCGGTGGAGGATGTGGGCAAATTCGCTTTCGCCGTGATTGTCGTGCAGCATCCGCCCGGTCAGCATCAGCGCCCAGGTCGAGGCGTTGACGAAGACCGAGCCGGAATGGCCGAGATGGCTCTGCCAGTCGGCGGCCGCGATCTTGTCGCGGATCAGCCGGTCGACCGTGTCGCTGTCGGGGATGCGCAGCAGCGCCTCGGCGAGGCACATCAGCGCCACCCCCTCGGGCGAGGACAGCGCGTATTCGTGGAGGAACGCATCGATCCCGCCATGCGCCGGGCCCTTGGCGCGCACCGCGGCGACGAGGCGGTGCGCGGTTTCGCGTATGCGGCGCAGCGCGGCGCGCGGCAGCTTCGCGGCGGCGAGGGTCAGCGCGTCGGCGGCCGCCTCGTCGCGCCGGTTGGCCTCGGCAATCGCCGCGCGCAGCGCGGTTTCCGGCGGCAGCGGATCGACAAAGACGAGGTCCATGCCGCGAGGATACCGCTCGCCGCGTTCAGCGGAAATCGCGGCTGGGGATGTTGATCGTCGGCTCGTACATATCGCGCGGATTGTAGCCGGGCACGCGCTCGGGGAGCCCGAGCGGCAAGCGCCGCGGGATTTCGCCTGCGCCGCGCTCGCGCAGCGTCTGAAGGTGCGCGGTCATGTCGCGCAGATCCTCGGCGACGACGTGGATGACGCCCTCCTCGCGCTGCAGGCGGCCCTTGCAACAGATCATCGTCGCGCCGAGCACGGTGCGGCGAAAGCGCTCGAAGACCGGCGGCCAGACGATCAGGTTGGCGATGCCGGTCTCGTCCTCGAGGGTGACGAAGATGACGCCCTTGGCGCTGCCCGGCCGCTGGCGGATCAGCACGATCCCCGCGATCGCGACGCGGCGCGCTCCGGTCACGTAACGCTCCGGCAGCGTGGCGAGCGCGGCGGCGGGGAGGATGCCCTGGCAGCGCAATTCGTCGCGCAGGAAGGCGAGCGGGTGGCGCTTCAGGCTGAGGCCCAGGCTGCGGTAATCCTCAACGACATGCTCGCCCAGCGGCATCGCCGGCAGCAGCGCCCCGGCGCGGGCTTCCGAATCTCCGTCCCTCTCTCGCGGCGCGGCAGAGGGGGGGAGACTCGCGAACAGCGGCAGCGGCGCTTCGCCCAGCGCCTTCAGCGCCCAGAGACCCTGGCGCCGGTCGAGCCCCCCGGCCCGGCGATCGAGCGAGCGCAGCGCATCAGCGGCGGCGAGGCGTTCCAGCGCGGCGCGGCGCAGCCCGCTGCGCCGCCACAGCGCCGCCGCATCCGGATAGCCGGCGCCGCGGCGCTCGACGAGGCGCAGCGCGTCGTCCTCCGAGAATCCCTTGATCTGCCGGAACCCGAGACGCAGCGCGAGGCGGCCATCGCCATCGCTGCGGGAGGGTGCCGACGGCTCCAGCGTACAGTCCCAGTGGCTGCGGTTGACGTCGACCGGCAGCACCTCGACCCCGTGCTCACGCGCGTCGCGGACGATCTGCGCCGGCGCGTAGAACCCCATCGGCTGCGAATTCAACAGCGCGCAGGCGAACACCTC
>Ga0335078_10008172_pt1 | contig 15557 bp, 13 predicted proteins | sample Lox_Sample_32_FD_206711 | JGI IMG/M metagenome (GOLD analysis project Ga0335078, IMG submission 206711) | Soil microbial communities from Loxahatchee National Wildlife Refuge, Florida, United States - Lox_Sample_3.2 | ecosystem: Environmental > Terrestrial > Soil > Wetlands | place: USA... | reverse complement strand
GAGCGCGGCGCCCACACGTTCGTGGGCACGTTCGACGGCCATCCGTACGTGGCTCCGTTCAGCGGCAACATCATCGAGCTGTGCCCGGTGGGCGCGTTGACGTCGCAGCCCTACCGGTTCCGGGCGCGGCCGTGGGACATCGAGAACGCCACCGGCATCTGCACGCTGTGCCCGTCGCAGTGCAACGTCGAGTTCACGGTGCGGGACGAGAAGGTCATGCGGGTGCTCGCGCGCGAGCCCAAGCACGAGGGCGTCGACGATGGCTGGCTGTGCGACAAGGGCCGCTTCGCCTATCAGGCGATCCACGTCGACGAGCGGATCACCGAGCCGCTCGTCCGCGACGGCGGCAGCCTGCGGCCGGTGTCGTGGGACCGTGCATTGGAGGCCGCCGCCGGTCTGGCCCGCCATAAGCGCGCGGTCGGCGCGCTCGTCGGCGGTCAGGCCACCAACGAGGAAGGGTTCCTGATCGCACGGCTGATGCGCGAGGGGCTGCAGTCTTCGGACATCGACTCACGCGACGGCGCGCCGCTCTCGCCGGATCTTCTGCGAGCGCTCGCCGCCCCGTCGTTGCAGGCCACCGTGGTCGACCTCGAGTTCGCCCACACGATCCTGATGGTCGGCTGTGAGCCGCTCGACGACGCACCGATCTTCGACCTGCGCATCCGCAAAGGCGTCCGGCGTCATGGCGTCAAGCTCGCGATCGCGACCTCGCGCCCGAGCGCGCTCGACGCGAACGCGACCCTCAGCGTGCGCTACCCACCCGGCGAGGAGGCCGAGTTTCTGGAGGCGCTCGACCGGGCGCTCGAGGGCGGCGCCGCCAACACCGCGCCCAGGTTCGCGGAGCTCGCACGGCACCTCACCGACGGCGGCGAGGACGTCGTGATCCTGTGGGGTGAGCGCCACCTGAACGCTCGCGCCCTCGCCGCGCTGCTCAGCATCGCCCAGCGGCTCGGGCTCGACGGCCGCGATGGCGCCGGCTTGCTCGAGATCCCCGCCGGCGCGAACGGTCGCGGCCTGCGCGAGGCCGGAGTGCTCCCGGACACCGGCCCCGGCTACAGCGACGTCGGCGCGCCGGGGCGTGGAGGCGCGAAGATCGCACGGGCCACGCTCGACGGCGACATCACCGCCCTGTGGCTGTTCCAGACCGACCCGGTCCGCGATCGTCCCGACCGGGCCCTGTGGGAGCGCGCGCTGCAGCGTGCGGCGCTCGTCGTCGCGCACGGCTCCGTGCTCACCGAGGGACTCGCGCAGCACGCCAACGTGATCTTCCCGGCCGACTCCTATGCCGAGAAGGAGGGGACGGTCGTGCACCCCGACGGGCGGCTCCAGCGGCTGCGGACCGCGATCGCCCACCCTGGCTCGGTCCGCGCCGGCTGGTCGGTGATCGCCGAGATCGCCAGGCGCGCCGGCCTCGACACCGGCGTTCTCACGTCGCCGATGGCGTTCGCGCAACTGGTGCAGGCGGTCCCGTTCTACCGCGGGATCACGCTCGAGGCGATTGCGGGGCGCGGCGTCCGCTGGCCCGAGCTCGACGTGGCGTCAGAGTTCCCGAGCTCTGCGGTCACGACGGATATCGTCGAGACGCAGCGGTCGGCCGCGGCGCGAGCCGCCGCCACGGAGAAGTCCGCCGCCGGACGAGCCGCGTCGAGGTCGCGCGGGCGAGCTGCCGCCGCGGCGCCCGCGCCCAACGCCAATGGCGCGCTGCGCCTCGGCACCTATCGCTCGATCTGGGCCTCGCCCGAGGTCGAGGTCTCGCCCGCGCTCAAGTTCACCGTCGCCCGCCAGCAGGTCGAGCTCTCGCCCGAGGATGCGTCACGGCTCGGAATCGGGAACGGGGAAGCTGTGTCGGTCTCGCAGAACGGGACCACGCTGCGCGGCACCGCCCACGTCCGGTCCGGCGTCCCCGCCGGGACCGCGTTCCTGGCCGACGGGATCGCCGACGGCTCCGCCAACGCCCTCACCGAACCCGTCGTGGAGGTGCACAAGCGGTGACGATCACGCTGGCGGACGTCAACTACTTCGAGCCCTGGTGGGTCCAGATCGTCAAGTCGCTCGTGATCTTCGCTGTCGTGTTCGCGATTCTCCCGATCCTGATCGTCTACGAGCGCAAGCTGCTCGGACGTTTTCAGGCTCGGTACGGACCGAACCGGGTCGGGCCGTTCGGGCTGATGCAGCCGTTGGCGGAGATCGTCAAGTTCGCGATGAAGGAGCCGTTCCGGCCCACCACGTCGGTCGGGTACCTGTTCCGAGCGGCTCCGGTGATCTCGATCATCACCGCGGTCGGGGCGCTGGCGATCATCCCGTGGGGCGACGTCCAGCACATCTTCGGCCAGCAGGTGGGGCTGTACGGGATCGACGTGTCGATCGGACCGCTGTACGTGTTCGCGCTGGCGGGGATCTCGTTCTACGGGATCATGCTGGGCGGGTGGTCGTCAGGCTCCAAGTACTCGTTCCTGGGATCGATGCGCGGCGCCGCGCAGCTGATCTCCTACGAGGTCTCCCAGGGCCTCTCGATCGTGGGCGTGATCATGACCGCGCAGACGCTGTCCCTGACCGGGATCGTCCACGCCCAGGAGGGGATGTGGTACTTCATCCCCCAGTTCGCCGGCTTCCTCATCTTTCTGGTGGCGTCGTTCGCCGAGACCAACCGTGCCCCGTTCGACCTGATCGAGGCTGACGCCGAGCTCGTCGGCGGCTACTTCACGGAGTACGGCGGCACCCCGTTCGTCGCCTACCTGTTCGCTGAATACGCGAACATGATCGTCGTCTCCGCGATGGCCGCGACGCTCTTCTTCGGCGGCTGGCTGCTGCCGTTCGGGATCGACCCGCCCGGCTGGGTCGACCCGTTCGTCGTGCTGGCGAAGATCGTCCTGATCTTCTCCTTCTTCGTCTGGATCCGGGCGACGCTTCCCCGCCTCAGGTACGACCAGCTGATGGCGTTCGGCTGGAAGATCCTGCTCCCGCTGGCAACCCTCAACCTCGTGGTGACCGCAGTCATCGTGGCCTCATGACCCCGTACGACGTCTCAGACGATGTGATCGAGGTGATCCGCTCGCCCGCTCGCGGCCCGGTGGCCGGCGCCTACCGGGTGTTCGGCGAGACGCTCAGGGGCCTGAAGACGACGTTCGCGCGGATCGTCGAGGGTCCGGTGACGATCCAGTACCCGGAGGAGAAGACGCCCGTCTACCCGCGCTTCCGCGGACGCCACCGGCTGCACCGCTTCGAGGACACAGGCCTCGAGAAGTGCGTCGGCTGCTCGCTGTGCGCAGCGGCCTGCCCGGCCGACTGCATCCGCGTGGTCGCGGCCGAGAACACGCCCGAGAACCGCGTTTCGGCCGGCGAGCGGTATGCCGCGGTCTACGAGATCAACCTCAGCCGATGCATCTTCTGCGGCTATTGCGAGGTCGCGTGCCCGTTCGACGCGATCACGATGGGACACGACTACGAGATGTCCGACTACACGCGATCGGACCTGATCTTCACCAAGGAGATGCTGCTGGCCGAGCCGATCGAGCGCACGCCATTGCGCCGGGAGGGCGAGTGAGCGCGTGAGCGCGGTGCTCTTCTTCATCGCCGCGATCGGCGCGATCACCGGCGCGTTCGGGGTCGTGATGCTCCGCAACCCGTTCTACAGCGTGCTCGCGCTCGCGTTCCACCTGGTCTCGCTCGCCGCGCTGTTCCTGCTGCTGCGGGCCGAGTTCGTCGCCGCCGCGCAGGTGATCGTGTACGCCGGCGCGGTGATGGTGCTGTACGTGTTCGTGGTCGCGTACGTCGGCGGCGGCGAACAGCTTGCGAGCCGAGGGGCGCTGCGGGTGCTCGGGCCGTTGTTCGCGCTGGCGCTGGCGATCGAGCTGTGCATCGCGATGCTTGGCGCCGGTCTGAAGGGCGTCAACTCGAAAGGGGCGGCGTTCGTGCCCGGGTTCGGGACCCCACGCTCGATCGGACAGCTGTTCCTGACCAGGTTCCTGTTGCCGTTCGAGGTCGCGTCGATCCTGCTACTGGTGGCGGCCGTCGGCGCGGTCGTGCTGGCCCGGCGCCGGCGCGGGCTCGAGCCCGACGAGCAGTTCGAGCGGCGGGTCAGCGCGCCCCGGCCGGCGTGGACGGGCACGATGGCCGAGGCGGGCGGCATCCGCATGCCCTTCCTCGACGAGCAGCCCGCGCCTGGCGGCGTGCCGGTGGCGACGCCCACCGGCGATCGCTCGGGCTCCCCGGATCCCGAGTACGAGGGCGGCTGGTAATGAACATCGGCTGGTACCTGGCGGTGTCCGCGATCATCTTCTGCATCGGCGCCGGCGGCGTCCTGGTCCGGCGCAACCCGCTCGTGATCCTGCTGTGCCTCGAGCTGATGCTGAACGCGGCGAACCTCGCGCTGGTGGCGTTCGCGCGGATGTGGGGAAACCAGGACGGGCAGGTGTTCGCGCTGATCGTGATGGTCGTGGCCGCGTGCGAGGTCACGGTCGGCCTCGGGCTGGTGGTCGCGATCTACCGCCGCCAGCTGCCGATCGACGTCGATGAGCTGAACGAGCTGCAGGGATGAGCACGACGACCCTCGGCTGGCTGGTGTTGGCGTGCCCGATCGCCGGGACGATGCTGATCGGATTCGGCTACGCCCGCTGGCCCGGCCGCAGCGCCGGGTGGATCGCGACGTTCGCGATCGCGCTGTCGTTCGTGTTCTCGGTGCTGGCGTTCATCAAGCTGCAGGGCCTCAGCCCCGACCATCGCCAGGTGACCTCGACCCTGTGGGACTACGACGTCTCGGCCGGCGTCGACGCCAAGCTCCAGATTCTGATCGACCCGTTGTCGATCTTCATGATGCTCGTGGTCTCGGGCGTCTCGGCGCTGATCCACCTGTACTCGGTGTCGTACATGACGCTCGACAAGGGGTACTCCCGCTTCTTCAGCTACCTGAACTACTTCGTGTTCTCGATGCTGCTGCTGGTCGAGGCGGGGAACTTCGTGCTCCTGATCGTGGGGTGGGCGTTCGTGGGCGCCGCCTCGTACCTGCTGATCTCGTTCTGGTACCGGCGCACCACCGCGACCCGCGCCGGAATCAAGGCGTTCGTGATCAACGTGGTCGGCGACGTGGGGCTCGTGATCGCCACCTTCATCATCTTCCAGCACACCGGCACCGTGCAGTTCCTGCCGGTGTTCCACTCCGTCCCCCACGACTTCGTGCACAACGGGGCCCCGATCGTCGTCGCCTGCCTGCTGCTGCTGGTCGGCGCGTTCGCCAAGTCCGCGCAGGTCCCGCTCCACACCTGGCTTCCCGACGCGATGGAGGGCCCGACGCCGGTCTCGGCGCTGATCCACGCCGCGACGATGGTCACCGCCGGCGTGTACCTGATCGCGCGCATGCACGTGCTGTTCGAGTGGGGCCCGACGGCCGCCGACGTCGGCGCGATCGGCGGCTGCCTGACGCTCGTGCTCGCGGCCACGGTCGCGCTGGTGATGACCGACATCAAGCGCGTGATCGCCTACTCGACGATGTCCCAGATCGGCTACATGATCATGGGCGTCTGCGTCGGCGCGTACTCGGCCGGACTGTTTCACCTGATGACGCACGCCTTCTTCAAGGCGCTCCTGTTCATGGCCGCGGGCTCGATCATCGGCGCGATGGCGGGCGACCAGTCGCTGGACCACATGAGCGGCTTCCGCAGAGCGCTGCCGTTCACGTTCATCATGTTCATCGTCGGAGGCCTTGCCCTGTCCGGGATGCCACCGTTCTCGGGCTGGCTGTCGAAGGACGACATCATCGGCTTCCTCGACCATCGCGGCGGCGGCTTCGAGATCCTCGGGATCGTCGGCTACCTCGGCGCGCTGATGACCGGCATCTACACGTTCCGGATGATCTTCCGCGCGTTCTTCAATGAGCCATGCGAGGAGGCGCGGGAGCTCGAGCAAGGCCATCTCCACCATGCGGAGGTTCCGCGCAACCCGATGACCGGCGAGGAGGAGGACGCCGACGTCGGCTTCCCCGGCCCCGGCCACTTCATCGCCGAGCGCGAGCTCCCCATGAAGATCGCGATGAGCGCGCTGGCGGTGCTGGCCGTGGTCGGCGGCCTCGTCCAGGTCCCGGGGATCGACGACGCCATCACTCGGTTCCTTGAGCCGACGTTCGCCGATTCGAAGTACGTGCACGTCGAGGTCAGCACCGGCCCGGCGTGGTTGGGCCTGGTGATCGGCGCGCTGATCGCGATCGCGGGCGTCACGATCGCGTACCGGATCTGGGTGGCGCAGCCGGGTACTTCTTTGCGTCTGCGGGAGCGGTTCGCGGGCGTGTACGTGTTCCTGTCGAACAAGTGGTACTTCGACGAGATCATCGACTTCGCGATCGTCCGGCCGACGCTGTGGCTCGGGCGCGTCGTCACGACGGCGTTCGAGCGCGGCGTGATCACGGGCGTGATCACCGACGGCACGACGAGCGTGGTGCGCGCCGGCTCGGCCGCGGTCCGCCGCGCGCAGACGGGCTTCCTTCGCTACTACGCCGCGCTGATGATCGTGTGCCTGTCGGGCGTCGCCCTCTACTTCCTGCTGTCGAGCTCATGACGCTGTCGATCCTGATCTGGCTCCCGCTGGCGATTTCTTTGGTCGCCGCGTTGCTGCCGCGGGATGTCGTCGGTCGGGCGGCGGCGGTCGGCAGCCTGGTCACGCTCGGGATCGCGATCTCGTTCCTCGCGCGGTTCAAGCTCGGGCACCCGGGGCTGCAGTTCGTCACCGACGACGTGTGGATCTCCGCGCTCGGGATCCACTACAAACTCGGGCTCGACGGGCTGAACGTCGCGCTCGTCGTACTCACGACGGTGCTGTTCAGCGCGTCGCTGTGGTGGTCGTCGTTCCGGGCGTGGGAGCGCCCGCGGAGCTTCTACTTCCACTTCGGGCTGGCCGAGAGCGCCGTGCTCGGCGCCTTCTGTGCGCAGGACCTGGCGCTGTTCGTCGCGTTCTTCGACCTGATGCTGATCCCGTTCTACTTCCTGGTCGGGATGTGGGGATCCGGGGAGCGCGTGCGCGCGACGACCAAGCTCGTGATCTACACGCTGGTCGGGTCGTTCTTCATGCTCGCCGGCGCGGTGGCCACCGGGGTCCTGGTGTCCGATCGGACCGGGGAGTCGTTGAACTTCGCCCTGTCCGCGCTCGCGCAGGTGCACCTGTCGCACAGCTCGCAGGACTGGATCTTCATGTGTTTCGCGCTCGCGTTCCTGGTCAAGATGCCGTTGGTCCCGTTCCACGGGTGGCTGGCCGACGGTTACAAGTCGATGCCGATCCCGGCGGTCGCGGTGTTCTCCGGCGTCGTCTCGAAGGTCGCCGCCTACGGCTTCCTGCGCGTCGTGCTGCCGCTGTTCCCGTACGCCTCGGTGCACTTCCAGATGCCGATGCTGGTGCTGTGCCTGATCTCGATCATGTGGGGCACGCTGGTCGCGTTCACCACGACCGATGCGAGGATGGTCGTCGCCTACTCGAGCGTCGCGCAGCTCAGCTTCATCACGCTCGGGATCTTCTCGCTGAAGCCGACCGGCGGTCAGGGCGCGCTGCTGCAGATGGTCAACCACGGCCTGGTGACCGCGCCGATGTTCTTCATCGTCGCGGCGCTGGCGGTACGCGCCGGCGGGTCGGAGGACCTGCGCGACATGGGCGGGATCGCGTTCCGCGCGCCGGTCCTGGCCGCGCTCGCGCTGATCGTCGCCCTGGCCACGCTCGCCATGCCCGGCTCGTCGAACTTCATCGGCGAGTTCATGATCCTGCTGGGGGTGTTCCAGGCCAAGACCGCGGTCTCCGTTATCGCCTTCCTCGGCGTGATCGGGGCCGCCGTGTACGCGCTGCGGCTGTTCATCACCGCGCTCCATAACCGTGTCGGGCGTTCGGTGGCGTCGCGTGAGGTGGTGCTTGCCGAGGGGGTCGCGATCGTCCCGGTCGTGGTCGTGATCCTGGTGCTGGCGTTCTACCCGCAGTTCGGGCTGAAGCGCTCGGAGCCGTCGTTGCGCGCGACGATCGCACCGGCGCAGCTCCAGGCGGCGAGCGGTCATGCGTTGAAGGTGGCGGCAGGTAACGGCGTGAGGGTCGCGAGCCGATGACTTTGTTGCTGGCCGCGGCCCACATCAAGGGGCCCCACATCGACTGGAAGGCGTTCTCGCCGCTGCTGTGTCTCGGCGTCGGCGGTCTCGTCGTCCTACTCGTCGGCTTGTTCCGGCCGGCGGTGATCCGCGAGAAGATCGTGCCCGCGCTGACGGTGATCGCGTTCGCATGCACGATCGCGGCATGCATCTGGCGCTTCCACCATCCGGCGTCGATCATCTCGGGCGCGCTACGGATCGACGACCTCGCGCTCGAGCTCGACATGCTGTTCGCGGTGGCCGGGATCGCGACCGTGCTGATGTCCTGGCGCGCGATCGCGCCGCGGGAGTCGGGGCACGGCGAGTACTTCGCGCTGCTGCTGTTCAGCGTGCTCGGGATGGCCGTATTCGTCTCGGCCCAGAACCTCGTGACGCTGTTCCTCGGGATCGAGCTGCTGTCGATCCCGCTGTACATCCTGTGCGCGTCCGAGACACGTCGCGAAGGGTCGCTCGAGTCGGGACTGAAGTACCTCGTGGTCGGATCGGTCGGGTCGGCCACGCTGGTGTACGGACTGGCGCTGGTGTACGGCGCCACCGGGTCGACCGACTTCGCCGCGATCGGCAACGCGATGTCGCTGAACAAGTTGTCCGGCGGCGTGCTCGGGAACGCGATGGTCCTGACCGGCCTCGGACTGACGATCGTCGGGTTCGCGTTCAAGGGGTCGGTCGCGCCGTTCCACCAGTGGACGCCCGACGTGTACGAGGGCGCCCCCACGCCGATCACGGCGTTCATGGCCACCGCCACCAAGGCCGCGGCGATGGGCGCGTTCATCCGCTTCTTCGACTTCGCCGCGCTCGGCGCCCAGGACACGTGGGCGCCCCTGCTGGCGACGATCGCCGCGATCACGATCATCGTCGGCAACGCCGGCGCGCTCGGGCAATCGTCGTTGAAGCGGATGATGGGCTATTCCGGCGTCGCCCAGGCCGGGTACATGCTCGCCGGCGTCGTCGTCGGCACCCGCCTCGGCGTGCAGGCGACCGTCTTCTACCTGATGGCGTACCTGTTCATGAACCTGGCGCCGTTCGCGGTGATTGTCTGCGAGGAGCACGAGCGACCCGACGGGGACTACCTGAGCGCGTTGTCGGGCCTGGGGGCGCGCAACCCCTGGCTCGCCTGGCCGATGACGATCGGGATGCTCGCGCTCGCCGGCATCCCCGGCACGGTCGGCTTCATCGGGAAGTTCGAGCTGATCAACGCGCTCGTGTCGGGGGATTACACGTGGCTCGCGATCGTCTTGGTGATCGGCTCGATGATCTCGCTCGGGTACTACCTGCGAGTGGTCGCCACCGTGTGGATGCGGCCGCCGGTGGCGGCGCCGGTGCCGGCGGCGGGCGCCGGTCCGGTCGCGCCCGGACCCGGGGAGCTCGCTCCGATCGCCGGCGGCTCGCTCGAAGCCGACGAATGGGACGTCGGAGGGCCGGGTCCGGCCGGAGCCGCGTTGCGCTATTTCGAGGTCCTGTTCGTGGCGGTGGTGTTCGCGACGGCGACGATCGTGTTCGGGATCTTCCCGTCGCCGCTGTTCACGCTGGCGACGCACGCGGCGAACGCGCTGTCGGGCCTGTTCTAGGGGTGGATCGGCCGGCGGCGGGTGAATCGGCCCGCGGCGGGCGCCCGCGTCCGCGCCAGCCCCGCGCGCGGACCATGTACAACGCAGCAAACCGCCCGCCGGCCGGTCCCCCCGGCCCACATAAGCATGGTGGACATGCTTATGTGGCCGGTGGGCTGCCGCAGCGGGGGACTTTGGCGACTTTTACAGGTCGGGTTAGCTTCGAGCAGGCGATCGGCGGTCGACGCGAGCTCGGCGAGGGAGGCGCTGAGCACCTGCGACTGCGCGCTCGTCTTCTGGGTCGCGGAGGACGTCTCCTGCGCCGACGCGGACGATTGCTCGGACGGCCGCGATCTCGCTGGAGGTTTCGGTCATCCCGCCAACGCTCTGTGAGATCACGGCGATCTTGTCTCCGATCTCGCCGAACGCCTGCTGATCGGCCAGCTGGGGCGCCTGCTGCACGAGGTCGACGACGCGGTCGATCTCGTGCCGGATCTCATCGACGAGCTCGGCGATCGTGGTCGCCGATCCGCCGGACTCCTCGGCGAGCTTGCGGACTCTTCGGCCACGACCGCGAACCGGCGGCCGTGCTCGCCGGCGCGCGCGGCCTCGATCGCGGCATTGAGCGCCAGCAGGTTCGCCTGGTTCGCGATCCCCGTGATCGTCTCGCGGATCCGGTTGATCTCGCTCGACTTGCGGGCGAGCTCGTCGATCCCGGCATGCGCCTCCTGCCCCGAGACCCTGACGCGCTGCATCACGCGGTTCGCCTCGCCCGCCGCCTCGACGCCCTGCTCGCTCAGCTCCTGCGTGCAGTCCGTGGCGGCCGACACCGCGGCCGCCAGCTCGCGACTCCGCTGGGCATCAGCGCCTGGCGCTCGGCGCCCTGGGCGACCTCCGAGCTCGCCGCCGCGATGCCGGTCATCGCGTGCGTGGTCTGCTCGACGTTGTCACGGACCTGCCCGAACACCTCGTTGATGTCGCCAGAGGAGTCGATGAACAGGCGCAGCGATCGTGCATTGTCGCCTTGAGCTCGGCCCCGCGATCCGAGAGATCGCATCTGGCTCCGGGACTGTCGATTCCGGCGAGGTCGACTCCCATCGTCGCGAATGTGTCGAAGTAGAAGGCGTCGGTGATCGCCTGGAGGTCGTAGCTGAACAACGATCCCGATCGCGCGCTCGCCCTCCGCGAGAACCGCAGAGTCGGCGCCGGCCTCGCCCCGGCGGCGCAGGCGATCCTGCTTCCAGCAGCCTCGCGAAGTACTCGATCCCGAACGGCTGGGATTGTCCCGACTCGGCAAGGATCCGCCGCCAGTGGGCTGTGCGAGCCGCCCGCCACTCGTCCTCGAGAACGCCGAGAGCGACCCGTCTGTCGGCGGCATGACCCCGCAACCGCGTCGGACCACGGCCGAAGCTTCGCCGGCAGCGCCACCACCTCCCCGTCGAGACCGATGAACCGACGGCGCAGCGCCAGATTCTCAGGTGTGACGTGGTACAGCGCGGCCAGTGATTCCGTTGAAAGAGGATCCCCCCACGTTCGTCATGGGCACGCCGGATTGCGCTGCCCCCAGGTCCTGGCCAGCTAGATCGTCCAGTACACCGGGAAACCTTTAGAGCAGTCGGAAGACCGTCAGACGAGGCCGCGCGGATCGACCGCCCCGACCGCTACGCTGCGGCGTCGGTGGACTATCCGGTCGAGAGCTTCACGGAGGCCGAGCGCGAGCGCCTCCGCCCCCACTTCACGAACCTCGACCGACCCGTGTTCGCGCTCGTCAACCTGCCCGAGACGGTCAAGGCCGCGCTGTTCGCGCGGTATTCGCGCTACCCCGGGACGCTGCGGCGCCTGTTCCTCGAGGAGTTCGCGGACGATCTCCCCGCGGCTGCGGTGATCGACCAGGGCGAGGGCAGGCGCGCCGCCGAGCTGTACGAGCGCATCTTCCTGGGCTACGGTGACGATTCGGTAGCGCAGCTCGGCGGTGCCCACGTCGCCTGCGAGTGGGTGTCGAACGTTCTCACCAAGGTTCTCCAGCGACCCCGCCTGGCGGGCTATCTGGAGCAGTCGACGCGCTACATCGCCTACGACGCGCCGATGCCCGGATCGGATCCCGCCCACCCCAGCTACCGCTACTACCGCGACGAGTCCCTCGGTCCGGGATACGAGCGGGCGATGGATGAGCTGTTCGGGATCTACTCGGACGCGCTCCCGCGGGTCTGCGCCTGGGCCGAAGATGAATTCCCGCGCACCCGCGACGACCCGCCGGCCGCGCACGCACGGGCGATCAGGGCCAAGGCGCTCGATCTGCTGCGCGGCCTGCTGCCCGCGAGCTCGTTGTCCCACATGGGGATCTTCGCCACCGGCCAGACGTACGAGCAGCTCATCCTCCACCTGCTCGCGCACCCGCTCGAGGAGGCGCGGAGCTGTGGCCGGATGATCCTCGACGAGCTCAGGACGGTCACGCCGAGCTTCCTCACCCGCGTCGAGCGTCCCGACCGCGGCGGCCAGTGGATCCGCTATCTCGAGTCCCGCGAGCGCGCCGGCGAGCGGTGGGCGGGGCGCCTCGGACTCGACGCTGCCCAAGGTCCCGCGGGTCCGTCGGTCACGCTCTTGCGAGCCGAGGGTGACGAGGATGACCTGCTGGCGGCGCTGCTGTTCGAAGCCGGCGCCGCCTCCGAGGAGCAGATGCGCGAGGCGATCGCCATGCTCGACGCCGGCACCCGCGCTCAGCTGCTCACGGACCTTGCGGGCGAGCGCGCCAACCGTCGCTACCGCCCGGGACGGGGCCTCGAGGCGCTTCGCTACCGGTTCGAGATCGTCGCCGACTACGGCGCGTTCCGCGACCTCCAGCGTCATCGGATGCTGACGGTCCAGTGGCAGTCGTTGACCCCCGATCTGGGCGCGGACATACCCGAACAGGTCGAGCTCGCCGGCTGCGGAGACGAGTATCGCCGCGCGCTCGAGCTCTCCCAGCTCGAATACGAACGTCTCGCCGGCGCCGGCCTCGCCACCGCCGCCGTCTACGCGCTATGCCTCGGCTACCGGATCCGGTTCGTGCTCGACGTCAACGCCCGTGAGGCGATGCAACTGATCGAGCTGCGCTCGGGCCGCGAGGGTCATCCTAGCTACCGAGCCGTGGCGCACGAGATGCACGCTCAGATCAGCGCGGTTCACCCCTCGGTCGGCGCGCTCATGACTCACGTCGACCGCGACACCGAGCCTCGCCTCGAGCGGATCCTGGCCGAGATGCGCAGCCACGCGCGCGTGACCGCCGGCTCCTGACGACCGCGCTCCCACGACGTAGGGCGACCAGGTGGCCACCGCGGCTGATGCTGACCCGCGGCGTGCCTCGAGCGGATCGTGGAGTCCGGCTCGACGGCTAACGTCAGAAACCGGGCCCGGCTGAGTAACAAGCGTCACAAGCGACGCTAACCTATTCAAGGCTCACCATGGATCTGGCTCTGGGCGTCGTACTAGGCATCGGAATCGCCGCAGCGCTCACCGCGGTGTGGAGAGCCGTGCGCGGTCCGAGGACGACCGGCATTCCCGAGGACGCGATGCAGGCTGCCCTCCACGCCGCCACCGCCACCCTTCCGCACCTGCGGCGCGGTCTCAACAGTCGCACGGCGGAACGAGCCGTCCCGAACCTGCGGGCGCTGATGGGCGCGGCCGCGATCGCGCTGGCCGACACACGAGCGGTGCTGGCGATCGAGGGCGAGGGGCGCGAGCAGGTCAGACCGGGCGACCTGCTCTCGCGCCTGCTCGAGCGGGCCCGCGACAATCGCCTGCACATCGTCCCGCGGCTCGTCTCCTCGGATCCGACCTGCCCGCTCCGGTCGGCGGTGCTGGCGCCACTGGTCGCCCAGGACAACCGGATCGGAACGCTGATCGCGTTCTACAGATCGGTCGGGCGCCCCAGCCACCACGAGCTGCGGGTGGTGCAGGAAGCCGCCAGTCTCGTCTCCGCCCAGGTCGAGCTGTCGCTGGTGGCGGCACAGGAGGAGCGACTCGCCCAAGCTGAGCTGCGGGCGCTGCGGGCGCAGATTTCCCCGCACTTCATCTACAACGCGCTGGCGGCGGTCGCCGGCGATATCCACGCCCGGCCGGAAGAAGCGCGCGACCTGCTGATCGACTTCGCCGAGTTCACCCGCTACCTGTTCCGCGACGGCCGCTCGTACGTGACGCTGGGCGAGGAGATCGAGCACGTGGAGCGCTACCTCCGCCTCGAGCAGGCGCGGTTCCGCAAGAGCCTGCACGTGACGATCGACGTGCCCGATTCGACCCGCGGCACGATCGTGCCGGCCATGTCGGTGCAGCCGCTGGTCGAGAACGCGGTACGTCACGGGGTCGAGCAGGGCGCGGGCACCGGGCGGGTGACGATCTCGGCCGAGATCGTGGGCGGCGACGTGGAGTTGCGGGTCGCCGACGACGGCGCCGGGATCGAGCCCGAGCGCCTCGACGCCGTGCTGGCAGGAGCCGGCGGGGGCATCGGAGTGTCGAACGTCGACGCGAGGCTTCGGGCCACATTCGGCGAGCGGTACGCGCTCAGGATCGAGTCCGCCGTGCGCGAGGGGACGACCGCGGTCATGACCGTGCCTAACCTCCGCGGCGAGGTCGCGGATCCCGAGCTCGTCTGGTCGGCATGAGCTCTGACCGGCTGACGATCCTCGCCGTCGACGACGAGCACACGCAACTCGAGGACCTCGCGAGGTTGCTGCGGAGCTTCGCGAGCGTGCGCGAGGTGGAGTGCGCCTTCGGCGGCCACGACGCGTTGCTGAAGGCGTCCAGTCAAGCCTACGACGCGATCTTCCTCGACGTCCGGATGCCCGACCTCGACGGCGTCGAACTGGGGCGCGTGCTAAGACGGTTCGCCTCGCCGCCGCAGCTCGTGTTCGTGAGCGCGCATGACGCCGCCGCGGTCGAGGCGTTTGAGCTCCGTGCGGTCGACTACCTGCGCAAGCCGGTCAGCCGGCGCCGCCTCGAGGAGGCGGTCGAGCGGGTCGTCGCCGCAGTCGAGGCGACCGAGGCGCGTCCCGACGGGAACGGGCGGCGCTCACGCTCGGTCACCGCGGGCGAGAGCGAGATGATCGCGGTCTCGAGCGCGCGCGAGCGCTCGACGCGGCTGATCAACCGCGGCTCGATCCTGTACGTCCAATCGCACGGAGATTTCGTGCGCATCGTCACCGAGGACGGTCGCTACCTGTTGCGGACGACGCTCAACGAGGTCGAGCACCGGTGGGAGCCGTTCGACTTCGTCCGGGTGCACCGACAGTACGTGGCCAACCTCGCCCGCGCGGTCGAGCTGCGCCCGATGTTCGGCGGCACGGCCGAGCTGGGGTTCGCCGGCGGGCAGTGGATCCCGGTGGCGCGCCGACACGTGACGGACTTGAGCAAACGCCTCGGAGTCTGAGCCAAGGGTCCGTAAAGAAGCGAGGCGGAGGTCACGCCGCGCGGCCACCGGGTGGCTGACGCGCGGATACAGCAGCTGAGCGAACGCAGGAGGTGTGAGGTGCGCTCCGGGGCCCCCCGCGCCCGACCCGGACCGAACCGCTCGTCCAACGGCCGGCGTCCGGAGACTCCCCGGAGCGCGCCTCACATGCTCATGACTCTTCGGAAGCGTGCTCCTCCTGGACCTTCCCCTCGAGCTGCTTCATCACGTCGGGATCACGCAGCGTCGTGACGTCACCGAGCGCGCGGCCTTCGGCGATGTCCCGGAGCAGCCGGCGCATGATCTTGCCCGACCGCGTCTTCGGCAGGTCGTCGGCCCAGATGATCCGCTTCGGCCGCGCCAGCTTGCCGATCCGCTTGGCCTATAGGTCATCCTGGTTGTTGCCTCGACCGCCGCCGAGAGAGGGCTTCGCTTTGCCTGCCCCCCGTTGTGGAGGGCCTATCGTGGACCAGCCCCTCTCGG
>Ga0335078_10008170_pt1 | contig 15558 bp, 16 predicted proteins | sample Lox_Sample_32_FD_206711 | JGI IMG/M metagenome (GOLD analysis project Ga0335078, IMG submission 206711) | Soil microbial communities from Loxahatchee National Wildlife Refuge, Florida, United States - Lox_Sample_3.2 | ecosystem: Environmental > Terrestrial > Soil > Wetlands | place: USA... | reverse complement strand
CATCGCCCCTGGACTGTAGAGCCGGAGGAACGTGCGGCGGCGGCCGGGGGAGGCCGCCGCCGCGAGGGGGAGAGGAACGACGTACGTCTGCTGTTTCGCACCGCCGGCGCCTTTTCCTTTAGGGTCGGCGGCCGGTGCGGAGCGCACTCGTCACCGGCGGCTCGTCGGGCATCGGCCTCGCGATCGCGCGCATGCTCCGCGACGAGGGGTTCGAGCTGACGGTCGCGTCGCGCACGCTCGAGAAGGTCGAGGCGGCCGCGGCGGAGCTCGGTGCGCTCGGCATCCAGGCCAACCTGGCGGACGAGGGCGACTGCATGCGCATCGTCGCCGAGCACCGCGAGCGGTTCGGTGGGCTCGACGTGCTCGTCAACTCCGGTGGGATCGGGATCGGCGGCCGCATCGACTCACTCGTGACCAAGCACGTCGACCTCCAGCTCGGCGTGAACCTGCGCGGTCTGCTGCTCGTGACGCGCGAGGCGATCCCGCTGCTGAAGGAGAGCCAGGGCTGGATCGTCAATCTCGCCTCGATCGCCGGGACGACCGCGACGCCCGGGCTCACCGTCTACGGGGCGACGAAGGCGGCGGTGATCGCACTGACGCGGTCGCTGAACGCCGAGCTCGACGGCGACGGCGTACGGGCGATCGCGCTGTGCCCGGGGTTCGTGGACACCCCGATGGCCGAGTGGTCGGGCCTCGAGGCGGACGAGATGATCCGCCCGGAGGACTGCGCCGAGGTCGTCCGGATGTGCCTGCGGCTGTCGCCACGCGCGCGGATCCCCGCTGTCGTGATCGAGCGCGTCGGCTCGCTCGAGCGCGGCTACTGACGGCGCGCACCGCCTGTCACCACTCGAGAAGAAGGAGCATCGCCCTGCTTGCGGCGCGCCACTGGCGCGGGTCCGGCGGGCGGCTGCCCTGGCTGATGTCGTTTGCCGGCTCCCCACTGGCACGACATCGGGATGGGAGGGCCTCAACTTCTACGCTGGCCCGTCCCAGAAGCCGAGGCCACCGGGATGGATGCCCGTCGCATGGACGGCTCCAACCACAGCGGCGACCACCGTCAGCGCGAGCACGATCGTGCTACGACGGCGGAGCAGCAAGGCCAGCTTGGTTGCCACAGAAAACACCTCCTTCCTCAGAACCGGAAGTCCTGGAGCGCCTCGGCGGCGCGGCGATAGAGCACTGCCGCCCTCCGTTCGTCGCCCCTCTTCGTCGCCAGGTCGCCCTGTGCGATCCATGCCGCGGCCCGGTGGGACGCGGACGAGAGCTGGGAGAGAAGATCCTCGGCGCGGTCGAGCGCCGACTGCGCCTCGTCGAGCCGGCCCTGGTCGAGCAGCGCACGCCCGAGGACGAGCTGGACGTTGCCGGCCTCGTCGAGCATGTCCTCGCGCTCGCCGATGATCTGCAGCGCGTGCCGGGCCTGCTCCTCGGCGCGCACGGCGTCGCCGGTGCGCAGGTGGACCTGCGCGAGCGAGGAGACCGCCTTGGCGGCGTCCTCGTCGTGACCGACTTCGAGCGCGACCGAGAACGCGTTCTTCAGGTGCTCGACCGCCTTCTCCGGCTTACCGAGCAGGAAGTCGAGCCCGCCGAGGTTGTTCAGGAGGCGGCCGACGTTCTGGCGGTCGGCCAGGTCCTCGTACTGCGCCTTCGCCTTCTCGGCGTACGTACGGGCGAGCACCCAGTGGCCGTCGCGCTCCGCGAGGACCGAGGCCTGGAAGTAGGCCTGCCCGAGCGCGCGGCTGTCCTGCATGGCGTCGGCGAGCTCGAGCGCGCGCTCGACGTCCTCGCGCGCCGCCTCGAAGTCGCGCTGCCGCCGGTAGCACCGCGAGCGCCACGCGAAGATCCCGAGGCGAAGCTGGTCGCACGGCATGCCCGAGCGCTCGGCGAGGGCGAGCGCCTCGTCGAAGAGGGCGACAGCCGTTGCGATGCTCTGGAGCAGGCACCGGCAGACGCCGATCCGGTAGAGCACCTCGGCGCGGTCGACATCGGAGAACTCGGGGCGCTCGACGATCGTGCGCGCTTCGGCGAGCCGCTCGAGGCCCGCCTTCACGTCGCCGGTCTGCGCGAGCGCGATGCCCTCGCCGTTCAGCGCGCGGACGTGCAGCTCGACCGCGCCCGTGCCGAGCACGGCGGGCAGCGCCTTGCCGTACTCGGCCAGCGCCTCGTCGGCGCGGCGCTCGTCGAGCAGCGCGTCGGCGCGGGCGAGGATCGTCTCGGCGCGCGCACGCTCGTCCGCGGACACGCCGCTCTCGAGGAAGGTCTGGTCGACGCCGAGACGGAGCGCGAGCCACGCGATCGTCTCGGAGGTCGGGCGCGTCTTGCCGCGCTCGATCTGCGAGATGTACTCCTTGGAGAACCGGTCGCCGGCGAGCTGGCCCTGCGTCAACCCTGCGCCGATCCGGAGCTGGCGCAGCCGCTCGCCGAGCCGCGGGACGCGGGGCGAGCCTGTACGAGCGGTGACGGTCGGCTTAGTTGTCATGGGCGAAGGCCGTTGTATCCGGAGAACCCACTCTCACCGATACTTGACTCGGCTGCAATCCCCCCTTTTGGCCATCCCTCAAAAGGGGCATAAACACGAAGGACACCAGTCAACTAGCCGAGTGTTATATCACTTGACCGAGGCACTTGACAGATGCTCTCAGACCTCGTACAGTGAGCCCACCTTGCACCGAAGCCGACGCCAGGTCGACGTGCAGGGGGAGCGCCAGTAGGGCGCGCCAACCGGATCGGACGTCTGGGCCGCAGAGCCGTTTGACCGGAGGCGCCCGAAGCAGGCGCACCGCCTGACCAGGAAGGGCCCCGGGTGCCGCAGCCGGGGCTCTTCCTTTTGGACCGGCTCTGTCTAGGCGAGCATCCAGCGGCGGCGCTCGCGCCGGACCGCCTCGAAATCGCTTCCGAGCAGGCCCCCCAGCCGCTGGTCGATCGTCGCGAGCAGGCCGCCCGCGACGAAGATCCAGGCCTCGGCGCGCGGGTCCCGGTCGGCCGCGATCGCACCGCGGGCCTGGCCGCCGACGATCATCGCGGTGAAGAAGTCGTGCACCTCGCGGATCTGGCGCCGCAGCGCCTTGGCGATCACGGGGTCGTCGCCCGCCTCGTTCAGCCCCTGGATCCAGAGGTCGATCAGGCGGATCTTCGCCCGCTTCGCCATGAAGGCGTCCGCGACCGCGCCGAGGCAGGTCTCCGGGCTCGCGGCGACCGCCGACTCGGCGAGCTCGCGCAGGTCCGCCCAAGCCTCCTCGAGGCACGCGACGTAGAGATCCCGCTTCGAGCCGAAGTGCCGGTACAGGATCGGCTCCGAGATGCCCGCCTCGCGGGCGATCTCGGCCGTCGTCGCGCCCCGGTAGCTCGAAACGGCGAACACCCGGCAGGCGGTGTCGAGCACCGCCTGCCGGCGTTCGCCGGCGGTCAATCGCTGGCGCGTCTGGGTCACGCGGCCTCGATCACGGGCGCGACCTCGGGCTCGGCCTCCGTCGCATGCTTGTGCTCGACCTTGCGGATCGCGACCGTCGCGACGACGGCGCCGGCGAGGGCGAGCAGGGCGGCCACGCGCAGCGCGTCGTGGAACCCGTTCAGGAACGCCTCCTGCGGCGTGCTCCCCGAGGCGAGCGCCGAGCTCACGCCCGAGGCGACGATCGCGCCCATCACCGCGATCCCGAGCGACCCGCCGACCTGGCGCATCGAGTTGAGGACGGCCGACCCGACGCCGGCCTTGTCCACCGGAACGCCGCTCATGGCGGCCGCCGTCGTCGGGGTCATCGTCGTGCCCATCCCGATGCCGCCGATGAGCAGCCCGGGCAGGATCGCCCAGAACGTCGCGCCGGCGCCGAGCGTCGAGTAGTAGAGCAGCATGATCGCGAGCAGCGTCATCCCGCCTCCGACGAGCCAGCGCGAGCCGAAACGGTCGGAAAGGCGCCCCGCGAGCGGTGCGATCAGGATGATCAGGATCGTCATCGGCAGGAACGACGCTCCGGTCTGCACCGGCGAGAAGCCGAGCACGTTCTGCATGTACAGGGAGACGTAGAAGAACGTCCCGAACATCGCCAGGCCGACGAACAGCATCGCCACGTTTGCGCCGCTGAACGTGCGGTTGCGGAAGAGGCGGAGCTCCAGCATCGGGAGCCGCTGGCGCAGCTCGAGCACGACGAACGCGCCGAGCGAGACCGCCGCGATGGCGAACGCTCCGAGGATCTGCCACGACGTCCAGCCGTAGCTGTTGGCCTCGATGAAGGCGAACGTCAGTGCGAAGAGACCGATGGCCGATGTCGCCAGGCCGGGCACGTCCGGACGCTGTTCCTTGGAGGTGTCGCGCGTCTCGTCGATCAGCAGCGGGGCGCTGAGCAGGCCGACGATCCCGATCGGGATGTTGATGAAGAAGATCCAGTTCCAGTTGACGTGCTCGGTCAGGAGACCGCCGACGAGCGGCCCGATCGCGAGCGCCATTGCCGACACGCCGGCCCAGATGCCGATCGCCGTCCCGCGCTGCCGCGCCGGGAACGTGGCGGTGATGATCGACAGCGTGGCCGGGTTCATCATCGCGCCGCCGAGGCCCTGGACGACGCGCGCGCCGATCAGGAACCCGCCGTTCGGAGCGAGGCCGCAGGCCAGCGATGCGCCGGTGAACACGACGAGGCCGGCCATGAAGATGAGCCGGCGGCCCATCAGGTCGGCGAGCTTCCCGCCGGTCAGCATGAACGCCGCAAACGTCAGCGCATAGCCGGCGACCACCCACTCGAGCTCGGACAGCGACATGCCGAGCGAGCTCCTGATCGACGGCAGCGCGACGTTCACCACCGTGTTGTCGAGCATGATCATGAACAGCCCGACCGACACGGCCGCGAGCGTCCACCACTGCTTGTTCTCCGCGGTCACGAGCCGCTGCCTCATCGCGTTCCCCTCCGATCGCTCAAGTTAGCGAGCACTAAGTTAGCAGACGCTAACCAGCTGCGCTCGACGTACGCTTCGGCCGTGAGCGCTCCGATCGTCTGGCGGCCCGACGCGGAGACCCTGGAGCACGCGAACGTGACGCGCCTGATCCGCCGGGCCGGCGTCCCCGACTACGGGACGCTCGTCGAGCGCTCGTGGCAGGAGCCGGACTGGTTCTGGCCGCTCGTCGTCGAGGATCTCGGGCTCGAGTTCGCGCACCCCTGGGACCGCGTGGTCGACACCTCCCGCGGCCCGGAGTGGGCGACGTGGTTCACGGGCGGCCGGGTCTCGATCGCGCACAACTGCGTGCACCGCTGGGCGTCCCGTCGACCGGACGCGGTGGCAGCGGTCGGGCTCGGCGAGGACGGGAGCCGGCGCGAGCTCTCGTTCGCGGGGCTCTCGCAGGCGGTGACACGGCTCGCCGAGGAGCTCGCGGGGCTGGGCGTCGAGCCGGGCGACCGGGTCGCGATCTTCCTGCCGATGTCGCCCGAGGTGGCGGTCGCCTCGCACGCGGTGGCGCATCTCGGCGCGATTCAGGTGCCCGTGTTCTCGGGCTTCGCCGCGCCGGCCGTCGCCCAGCGCTTGCAGGCGAGCGAGGCGAAGGTCGTGATCACCCAGCGCGAGTCGCTGCGCCGCGGCCGGGCGGTGCCGATGCTCGAGATCGTCGAACAGGCCCTCGAGCAGGCGCCGGGCGTCGAGCACGTCGTGCTCGCGCCGTTCGAGCTCGACCACCGGCCGGGCACGCTCGCGCCCGCTCAGGTCGACTCGGAGACGCCGTACCTGCTGACGTACACGTCGGGCACGACGGGAGCGCCGAAAGGCGTCGTCCACGTGCAGGGCGGCTTCCTCGTCTCGATCGCGCGCGAGGCCGCCTACCAGGCCGACGTGCACGCGGGCGACGTCATGCACTTCGCCACCGACATGGGGTGGATCATGGGCCCGTGGACGCTCGTCGGCGCAGGCGCCCTCGGCGCGACCGTCGTCTTCGCCGAGGGTGCTCCCGACTGGCCGGCGCCGGACCGCCTCTGGTGCACGGTCGAAGCGGAGCGGGTCACATCGCTCGGCCTCTCACCCACCCTGGCGCGCGCGCTGCTTCCGCACGGGGCGCCCGCTGCGGACCTCTCGAGCCTCCGCACGTTCGTCACCACCGGCGAGCCGTGGAACCCCGAGCCCTACCGCTGGCTCTTCGAAGAGATCGGGGGGTCGCGCGTCCCTGTGATCAACTGCTCCGGAGGAACCGAGGTCGGCGCCTGCTTCCTCTCGCCGACCGTCACCGGGCCGATCAAGGCCTGCTCGCTCGGCGGCCCGGCGCTCGGGATGGCGATGGACATCGTCGACGACCGGGGCGCCTCGCTGGTCGGCACCGGCGAGGTCGGTGAGTTGGTCTGCCGCCGTCCGTTTCCCGGGATGACGCGCGGCTTCTGGCGCGACCCGGACAAGTACCTCGACACCTACTGGGCGCGCATGCCCGGTGTCTGGGTGCACGGCGACTGGGCGTCGGCCGATGCGGACGGTTTCTGGTTCCTGCACGGCCGCTCGGACGACACGCTCAACATCGCCGGCAAGCGGATCGGGCCGGCGGAGCTGGAGTCGGCGGCGATCGACCACCCGGCGGTGCGGGAGGCCGCAGCGATCGGCGTGCCGCACGACGTGAAGGGTGAGACGTCATGGATCTTCTGCTGCCTGCTGCCCGGCACCGCTCCGAGCCCCGAGCTGGAACGGGAGATCTCCGGGACGGTGGCCGCCCGCCTCGGCAAGGCCTTCGCGCCCGGCCGCATCATCTTCGTCGAGTCGCTGCCGCGGACGCGCTCCGCGAAGATCGTGCGCCGGGCAGTGCGCGCGACGGCGCTCGGCGCCGACCCGGGCGACCTCTCGTCGCTCGAGAACCCCGAGTCGCTCGAGGCGATCGCGGCGGCGGTCGGCTGATGCGTCCGAACACGCTCCGCTGGCTGCTGATCGCGCTCGTTGCCGTTTCAGCAGTGCTCAGCGTCGTCGGGAACAAGGCATCGTCGCCGATCATCGGCTGGCTCGCGTTCGCGGTCTTCTTCGTCGCCGTCGTCCTGTACTTCAAGTGGCGCCGCGCCCTGCACAATGTGCGCAAGGCAGCAAATGAGGCTCGCTCTCGCTCAGATCAATAGCGTCGTCGGCGACATCGACGGCAACGCGGCGCGGATCGCCGAGTGGCTCGAGCACGCGCGGTCGGATCACGCCGACGTCGTCCTCTTCCCGGAGCTGGCCGTCACCGGGTACCCGGCCGAGGACCTGCTGCTGCGGCCGGGGTTCGTGCGCGCGGCGAGGACCGCGGTCGACGACATCGCGCGGCAGGTTCACGGGATCACGGTGCTCGTCGGCGCCCCCCATCTCGACGCCGACCTGTTCAACGCCTGCTTCGTCCTCGCGCACGGCGAGGTGCGCGGCGTCTACCGCAAGCACTACCTGCCGAACTACGGCGTCTTCGACGAGGACCGCTACTTCGCGCCCGGCCGGGACCTGCTGCTCCTGCGCTTCGGCGACGTTCTCGTCGGGCCGACCGTCTGCGAGGACCTCTGGCAGCCGGGGCCGCCGGCGACCGACCTCGCGCTTGCGGGCGCGCAGCTGGTCGCCAACATCTCGGCCTCGCCGTTCCACGTCGGCAAGGACCGCGAGCGCGAGGAGATGCTGCAGGTGCGCGCCCGCGACAACACGTGCTTCGTGGCGCTGTGCAATGCGGTCGGAGGGCAGGACGAGCTGATCTTCGACGGCCACTCGGTCGTCATCGACGACGACGGCCAGGTCGTCGCACGCGCGGCCGGGTTCGAGGAGGAGCTTCTCGTCGTCGACGTCGACCCCGTCTCGGCGATCGCACGGCGGCTCCGCGACGTGCGGCGGCGAGCGCTCGCCCGCGGGCGGCGGCCGCGCGAGGTGCACGTGGTCGAGCTCGCACCGCCGGCGGACAAGGACGACGTCCGCCACCCCGCACCGAAGCCGCAGGTCGACGACCTCGAGCAGATGCGGCTCGCGCTCGAGTTGGGCCTCCGCGACTACGTGACGAAGAACGGCTTCGGCGACGTCGTGATCGGCGTCTCGGGCGGGATCGACTCGGCGCTGACCGCGGCCCTGTGCGTGGAGGCGCTCGGCCCGGCGCGCGTGCACTGCGTCTCGATGCCGTCCCGCTATTCGTCCGACGGGACCCGAGGCGACGCCCGGCGGCTCGCCGAGCAGCTCGGCACGGACTTCCGCGAGCTCCAGATCGAGCCGATGGTGACGGCATACGACGCGGCGCTCGCCGAGCACTTCGCGGGACGCGAGGCCGACCTGACGGAGGAGAACCTGCAGGCGCGCATTCGCGGGACGCTGCTGATGGCGCTCTCGAACAAGTTCGGGTGGCTCGTGATCGCCACGGGCAACAAATCCGAGCTGTCGGTCGGCTACTCGACCCTGTACGGCGATCTCGCAGGCGGCTTCGCGCTGATCAAGGACGTGTACAAGACCGACGTCTTCCGGCTGTCGAAGCGCCTCAACGAGCGCATCGGCCGGGAGCTGATCCCGCAGTCGATCATCGACCGCGCGCCGAGCGCCGAACTGCGGGCCGACCAGCTCGACGAGGATTCCCTGCCGCCCTACCCGAAGCTCGACCGCGTGCTCGAGGCGTACGTCGAGCTCGACCGCTCACGCGAGGAGCTGTCGGAGGACGGCTTCGACCGCGACGTCGTCGAGCGCGCGCTGGCACTGGTCGACCGGGCCGAGTACAAGCGCCGCCAGGCGCCGCCGGGCGTGAAGCTGCGCCCGAAGGCGTTCGGCCGCGACCGGCGGACGCCGATCACGAACCGCTGGACGAACTAGGTCAGCTCACGATCTGCTGCAGGACGACCCCGAGCACGGGGACGGTCAGCGTGAGCGCGTAGCTCGTCCAGCCGACGATGACGAGCGCGCGCCGCGACCGCTCGCCGCCGCCCGCCCGGATCTCCGCCTGCAGCCGCGGACCGAGCACGAAGTTGTGCAGATAGGAGACGATCAGCAGGCAGACCGCGAGCGACACCTTGACCCACAGGACGATCTGGAAGGCCGGAGTCGTCTCCCAGTCGCGCGCCGCGAGCGCGACGCCCGTCACGCCGGCCACCAGCAGCGACCCGTAGCCGAGCGGGCGCCAGCGCTGTCCGAGCTCGCGCATCGCGCGTCCGCGTTCCGGCCCCTCGAGCGTCCGGACGACCGGAACGCCGACGAAGATCAGCGCGGTCGATCCGCCGACCCAGACGGCAGCGGCCAGCAGGTGCACGGCGACGAGGACACCCTCCACGCGGCCTCAGGCTAGTTGCATCACGGGCGACGGCCGGGGGCCCGTGGGCGCCTCCCTCCGCTCCGCGCGTCGACCGTCAGCTGACAATCGAGCGCCGGGCGGCGAGGCGGCCCACGCCCCTGCCGTTCTCGCCGCATCCGCCGAGGCGGGCCTCGGGCAGCCACCCCATAGCTGCCTGTGCCTTCTCGAGGCGAACTGCGACCGCTCCGAACCTCGCCCCACCGAGGCCGAAGTTGCCGATCAACACGTGGTTGAGCGTCACGGGCCCAATCCTGCAGGCAGGGCTGTTGCTGGGCATCGGCCGGACGGGCGATCTCACCGTCCTCCTCAGGGAGGACATCAGGTGAGCTTGCGCACCAGCTCGGCGAGCGAGGGCGGCACGATCCGGTCCGGCGTCGCTTCCAGCTCGGCGAGCGTCCACCAGCGGAGCTCGGTCACGCCCTCCGCCCGCAGGTCGACCGTCGGGGCCGCCTCGCGTCCGGGAGCCCTGACCAGGTAGAAGCGCTCGCGCTGCCGGATGATCCTGCCGCCCCACGGGAAGGTGTGCTCGCGCTCGAAGACGACCGGGCCGGGGTCCTCGGGGCCCTCGAGCCCGGCCTCCTCGCGCAACTCGCGGCGCAGCGCGTCGACGTCGGACTCGCCGTCGTCGACGCCGCCCCCGGTCGTCGCCCACCAGTGCTCGCGGCTGACCGGATGCTCGAACCGCACGAGCAGGACGCGCCGGCGACCGTCGACGACCACACCGCGCACGGCCTGCCGCTCGACCGGAACGATCCAGTCCCGCAGCTCGGCGAACCACCGCAAGCGCTCGTCGTACGGTACGGCCGCGTTCGCCGGCGACGTCGACGGGAGCACGAACAGCGCGGTCGAGCCGATCGTCCGGAGCTGCGGCCCGAGCTCGGCACGCTCGCGGAAGAGACCGCGGTAGGCCTCCTTTCCGACGAACGCGACCGCCCGCGGCTCGAGCTCGCGTGCGATCCCCTCGAGCCGGGCCCGGTCGAAATCGCCCTGGCGGAGATCGCCCGACCCGGGTGTCGTCCGGTAGGCGGCGTTGGTGATCCCGAGGCCCAGCGGCAGCAGCGAGAACTGATCGGCCGGGTCGACGAGCTCCGGGGTGAAGCCCGCGTCGTGCAGGAGCCGCCAGAAGTCGTTGCGGGGATTGGCGAAGTGGGCCGCGGCTGCCGCGGAGACGCGGCCCGGGTTGATCCCGCAGAACACGCACCGGAGGCCGGGCGCGAGGACGTCGGGGACGGCGCTAGGAGGGCGTGCGGCCACGCGGCCGACAGCGTGGCATGCGCTGCGTCCACGTCGCGGTGCAGACCCACGAGCTCGGGAGCGGAGGGGCCGGCTTGCGGCCCGAGACGATCGAGCCGCGCCTCCGCGTCCACGTCCGGCAGACGCGCGTCACGCAGCCTCCCGCTCGGGCCCGCGCGCATCGAGGCGGAGCTCGAAGTGGCGCCGTACCTGTTCACCGGCGAGCGGCGGGCGGCGCGGCACCGCTCGGAGGACGCTGACCTGGTCGCTGCGGTGCGCGCCGTAACAACGGGCGTAGCACTCGGCCTCTGACAGCGGCCTGAGCCTCATCGCCGACAATCTAGGTCCGGGGTCGGACGGACCCGTGCGCACGCATGCAGGTAGCGTTGGCGCCCGTGGCGCAGGTAATGACGACCGTCGATGCGGTCCGCGAGCGCTTCTCCGCGCTTCGGCAGCCGCTCGCGTTCTTCGACGGTCCGGGCGGAACGCAGGTCCCGGACTCCGTGATCGACGCGATCGCGGACTACCTGCGCACGTCGAACGCGAATATCGGCGCGCCGTACGGGACGTCACGGCGAACGGACGCGCTCGTCGCGCGTTCGCGCGAGGCAGCGGCCGAGCTCCTCAATGCCACGACGGAAGAGGTGGCGTTCGGGCCGAACATGACGACGCTCAACTTCGCGCTCACGCGAACGGCAGGGCGCGAGTGGACCGCAGGCGACGAGATCGTGCTGACCAAGCTCGACCACGACGGGAACGTCGCGCCGTGGCTCGAGCTCGCGCGCGACCGTGACCTCGTCGTGAAACTCGCGGAGATCGACGACGAGTGCCGGCTCGACGTGGAGCACCTCCGGTCGCTGCTGTCGGAGCGAACGCGAGTCGTCGCGTTCCCGTACGCGTCCAATGCCGTCGGCACGGTCACGCCCGTCGCCGAGATCGCGGCGCTTGCCCACGAAGCCGGAGCGCTCGCCTGGGTGGACGCCGTGCACTACGGGCCGCACGGGCCCATCGACGTGCAGGAGATCGGAGCCGACGTGCTCGTCTGCTCGCCGTACAAGTTCTTCGGGCCGCACATGGGGCTCGCCTATCTGAAGGCGGAGGTCGCGGAGGCGTGGCGGCCGTACAAGGTCCGCCCTTCTGCGAACAGCCCGATCGGCGCCAGGTTCGAGACGGGGACCTCGCAACACGAGCTGCTCGCTGGCTTCGTCGCCTGCGTCGAGCACCTCCAGTGGATGGGCTGGGACTACGTCCTCGAGCACGAGCGCACGCTCGGCCAGCGCTTCCTCGACGGCCTGCCGGGCAGCTGCGGGCTGTACGGCATCACGACGATGGAGTCGCGCGTTCCGACCTTCGCGTTCAACGTCGCGGGCCGCACGCCGGAGGAGGTCGCCGTCCAGCTCGGCGACGCCGGCTATGCCGTGTGGCACGGGAATTACTACGCCGTCGAGATCTTCGACCGCCTCGGACGCCCGGACGGCGCGGTCCGCGTCGGGATCTGCTCGTACAACACCGCCGACGAGGTCGACGGCCTGCTGGCCGCGCTCGGCGACCTCGGCTAGGACTCCGCGCCTCACGCCGCAGTCACCAAGCCGGGATACCGTCCGGCACCCTGGAGTCGACCGCGCCCCCAGTCGCCTCGGCACGAATGGAGCGTCGCCGCAGGATGCGGCGGCGCCGGCGCATTCGCCGCCTCAACCCCGCGCTCAACGACAGCACGCAGTGGGGCTACACGATCTTCGCCGTCTACCGGCGCCTGCCCGGCCCGGTCACCGCCCCCTTCAGGTGACCTCCGCTCGCTAAGGCAGAACGCCGAGCTCGTCGAGCGACGTCCGGAGCTCCTCCGCGTCACGGTAGACGCGGAAGGCACCGGAAGCGGTGAGCTCTGCCTCGCCGTAGCCGCCGCTCATCAGCCCGACCGACAGCATCCCGGCGCGCCTCGCCGCCAGGAGGTCCCACACCGCGTCGCCAACGACGTAGCACTCGGCCGCCTCGACGCCGAGGCGCTCGGCGCACGCGAGAAACAGGTCGGGCTCGGGCTTCGCACGGAGGACGTCGCCGCGTTCGACGACGACCGTCTCCGGCGGGACGCCGAGCGCGTTCAGCGACTCGTCGATCTCCGGGCGCCGGCCTGACGTCGCGATGCCGTGCACGACGCCGCGCTCGCGCAGCTGGCGGAGGAGGTCGACCGCGCCCGGCAGCGGCCGCCGCGTCGGCAGCAGCTCGCGAAAGAGCTCGCCGTGCCGCTGCTGCAGCTCCTCGGCCTCCTGCGGCGACAGCTCGCGCCCGACCTCGCGCCCGGCCGCACGGGCGAACAGGCCGCCGCTCATGCCGATGCGGCGGTGGATGCGCCAGCCGTCGATCGGGAACCCGGCGTCGTCGAAGACGCGCTGCCACGCGAAGACGTGCGCGTAGACGGTGTCGATGAGCGTCCCGTCGAGGTCGAAGATGAGCGCCGCGCGCATCAGCCCGGGTACGCCGATCCGGCGGCATTCGCCCACGGCGAGCCGGGCGTGCGGCGGATCGGATCGGGATCGATGCCGCGCGCCGCTGCGATCGCGAGCGTCAGGAGGTGGAACCGCACGATGTCGACGACCGGATGCCGCGTCGGGACAAGCGTCGTCTCGCAGCCCAGCGTCTCGAGGGCGCGCACCGCATCGTGGGCGCGCTCGGCAGCCCGGCCCTCCCCTTCGAGCACGAACGCACGGACGCTGTCGTCGATCGCGGCGAGGTGGCCGTGCAGGAGCTGCTCGGTCTGGTGCGCCCCGGCCGACACCCACGCGCCTTCGCGCAACTTCAGCACCGCCTCCTGGGCGGTCGGCCAGTCCCGGCCCGCCCCGGCGACGAGGATCTTCTCCTGCGCCACCGGCGCGACCGTCTGCTCGAGCGCGGCCTCCACGGCGCCGGCGAGCCAGGCCGGATCGCGACCGTGGATCGCATCGAGCGCGGCGACGGCGCAGGTGTAGCTCGCGGTGTGGCACCACGAACGCTCGATCTCCGGCGTGCACACGATCACCTCGTCCGCCAGTGCCGCCAGCGGCGAGGACGGCGTCCCCGTGACCAGCCACACGTCCCCCTGGAACGCGCGCGCCGCCTCCAGCGTCAGCTCGGTCTCGCCCTCGTGGGAGACGCAGACGAGGACGTCGGCGTGCGGCGGGGCCAGCACCGCCTCGAGCGCCTGAACGGCCGGGCCTCCGGTCTGCGCCGCGTGGAACGACGTGCCGCACCCCGTGTGGACGACGCGCGCGTCCGCGGGAAGCCGCCGGTCGGTCGGGACCTGGCGCAGCCACTCCGGCTGGGCCAGCACTGCGCGCTGCATCTCGCTCATCAGGACGGTCTATAGCATCGCCGCGATGGACGAGTTCCCCTGGACGCACCGCGAGCGGGTCCGATTCAACGACTGCGACGCGATGGGCCACGTGAACAACGCCGCGTACTCGACCTATCTCGAGCAGGCGCGGATCGCCGTCCTCGGCGGTCTCGAGCCCTTCATCCTCGCCCGGGTCGAGATCGACTTTCGCGCCGAGCTGCGCTCGGGCGACGAGGTCGAGGTGCGCACCCGCTGCCCGCGGATCGGCAACCGCAGCTTCGACCTCGAGCACCAGCTCTGGGTCGGCGGGAAGCTGGCAGCCGAGGCGAAGAGCGTGATCGTCGGCTACGACTACGGTACGAGTTCATCGGTCCCGCTCTCGGACGATCTCAGGAGGAAGCTCGCCGCATGACGGTCTACCAGCGCAACGCACTCTCGAACGGCCTCCGCGTGCTCACGGCGCCGCTCGACCACGCCCAGTCGGTCACCTGCTACATCATGCTCGCAGCCGGCTCGCGCTACGAGAACGCCGGCAACCGCGGGATCGCGCACTTCGCCGAGCACATGTTCTTCAAGGGCACGGAGCGGCGTCCGACGGCGAAGGACATCGCGCTCGAAGTCGACCGCTTCGGCGGCGAGTTCAACGCATTCACCTCGAAGGAGTACACCGGCTACTTCATCCGTTGCGCCGGCGAGCAGCGCGACCAGGCGCTCGACGTCCTCGTCGACATGATCCGCAACTCGAAGTTCGAATCCGAGGAGCTCGAGCGCGAGAAGGGCGTGATCGTCGAGGAGATGAACATGTACTTCGACACGCCGCGCGACTACGTGTCGTCGGTATACGACGAGCTCCTGTTCGGCGACAACCCGCTCGGCTGGGAGACGCTCGGGACGAAGGAGACCGTGACCGGCGCGACACGCGACACCTTCCTCGACTACATCTCGGAGTGGTACAAGCCCGAGCGCATGGTCGTCGGCGTCGCCGGCATGACGGGCGACGACCTACTGCCGCGCCTCGAGGACCTGCTCGGCGATATCGAGACGGCCGACACCGGCAAGCCGGCACCGTCCGCCGTCGAGCGGTCGCCAGAGCCGCGCGTGCGCATCCATTCGAAAGACTCCGACCAGGCGAACGTCTGCCTCGGGCTGCCGAGCTACCCGCTCGACCACCCCGATCGCTACGCGCTGCAGCTCCTCGGCACCGTCCTCGGCACGGGCATGTCGTCTCGCCTGTTCCTCGAGGTACGCGAGCGGCGCGGTCTCGCGTACTACGTCTACGCGCTCAACAGCTCGTTCACCGACGCGGGCACGCTCGTCTCGCAGGCCGGTGTCGACCTCAAGCGCGCCGACGAGGCGGTCGGCGTGATCGCGAACGAGTTCAAGCGGCTGGCGCAGGAGCGAGTCCCGGAGGACGAGCTCGAGAAGGCTCGCGCGCTCTCCAAGGGGCGTTTCGTGCTGCAGACCGAGAGCCCGAACGGGCTACTGCTCTTCGGGCTTCGCCGCGAGGTTCTCGAGGGGCGCGCCGCGGAGCCGTCCGAGCTGATGGCCGGGCTCGACGCGGTCACCGTCGAGGACGTGTACCGCGTCGCGCAGGACGTGGTCGCAGACCAGGGCCTGCGGCTCGCGGTGATCGGACCGTTCGACGACCCGTCGCTCTTCGAGGAGCTGCTCTAGTTGTAGGACCCGAGCACGTTGGTTCTGCTGGCCGGGGGTTGGTGGCCGAGGGCTGAGTGTGGTCGTCGATGGTTGTAGTGCCAGAGCCAGCCGTCAAGGGCGCGGGTGCGTTCGCGGCTTGAGCCGT
>Ga0335078_10008169_pt1 | contig 15558 bp, 11 predicted proteins | sample Lox_Sample_32_FD_206711 | JGI IMG/M metagenome (GOLD analysis project Ga0335078, IMG submission 206711) | Soil microbial communities from Loxahatchee National Wildlife Refuge, Florida, United States - Lox_Sample_3.2 | ecosystem: Environmental > Terrestrial > Soil > Wetlands | place: USA... | reverse complement strand
GCGTCAATATCCCCGCCGGCGTCGAGGACGGCACGCGCATCCGCCTCGCCGGCGAGGGCGAGGCCGGCGTGCGCGGCGGCGCGGCGGGCGATCTCTACATCTTCCTCGCGGTGAAGCCGCACCGCTTCTTCCAGCGCGACGGTTCGCACATCCATTGCCGCGTGCCGATCTCGATGGCGACCGCGGCATTGGGCGGCGCGATCGAGGTGCCGGCGATCGATGGCGGCCGCGCCAAGGTCCAGGTCCCGGCCGGCACGCAGTCGGGGCACCAGTTCCGGCTGCGCAACAAGGGCATGTCGGTGCTGCGCTCGCCCGCGCGCGGCGACATGTATGTCGAGGTCTCGGTCGAGACGCCGGTGAACCTGACGAAGCGCCAGCAGGAATTGCTGCGCGAATTCGAAAAGGCCGGCGAAGGCGCGCGCACCCAGCCGGAAAGCGAGGGCTTCTTCGCCAAGGTCAAGGAGTTCTTCGAAGACCTGCGCGAATAAGCGCCGCTTGGGAGCGCGCATTCAGTGACGGGCGACGCAGTCGAAGAACCGGCGCTGGGCGCGGAACAGAGCATCTGGCGGACCATGGCGACGCTCGGTCTTCTATGGCTCGCCGGCATGTCGCTGCGCTTGACGCTGCTTGCGGTGGCGCCGCTCCTGCCGCTCATCCATCGCGATCTCGGCCTCAGCGAGGCCGAGATCGGCACGCTCGGCAGCCTGCCGTCGCTGCTGCTGGCGTTTGCGGCGATCCCTGGCGCCGCGCTGATCGCGCGCTTCGGCGCCCGGCCGACGCTGCTGGCGGGGCTCGTGCTGACGGCGCTCGGCTGCGCCGCGCGCGGCGCCGCACCCGGCATCCTTTCGCTGTACGCCGCGACGGTCGCGATGGGCGCCGGCGTCTCGATCATGCAGCCGGCGATGCCGCGCCTCGTCCGCGACTGGATGCCGGACCGGATCGGCTTCGCCACCGCGGTCTACAGCAACGGCCTGCTGGTCGCGGAGATCCTGGCGGTGGCGCTTGCCATTCCCGTCGTGCTGCCGCTGGCCGGCGGAAGCTGGCGGTTCTCGCTCGTGCTGTGGGCGGCGCCGATCGTGGCGACGGCCGCGCTGGTCGCGGCCTATGCACCGCGCGCCCCGGGCGCAAGCCGGACGCGCGCCGCGGGCGCGGGGTCGTGGTGGCCCAATTGGCGCGATCCGCTCATCTGGCGCCTCGGTTTCATGCTCGGCGGCGTCAACACCGTCTATTTCAGCGCCAACACCTTCCTGCCCGACTACCTGCACGGGATCGGCCGGCCGGAGATGGTGGGCGACGTGCTGACCGGACTCAATGCCGGGCAGCTGCCGGGCTCGCTGCTGATGATCGCGCTCGCCGGGCGGCTCGGCCGCCAGCGCGCGACCTATCTTGCGATGGGCGGCCTCATCGCGGCCGGCATCGCCGGGATTTTGCTGAGCCGCGGCAACGGCATCATCTGGTGGGCAGCGCTCGTCGGCGGCGCCAATGCCGTGCTCCTCATCCTGATGCTGGCGCTGCCGGCGCTCCTCGGCGCCGAGCACGACGTCCACCGCATCTCGGCGGCGATGTTCACGATCAGCTATCCGTGCGCCGTGGTGCTGCCGATTCTCGGCGGCTTCGTCTGGGATCTGACCGGCATTTCCGTGCTCGCCTTCGCCCCGGCCGCGGTCGGCGCGATCGCGATCCTGGCGCTCGCGCCGGGCCTCAATTTGCAGCGGCGCGCGCAGCGCGACAGCGAGGGCACCCTTTAGCACCCCTTGCCTCGCGTCGGCGCCGAGATTTATCCTCGTCATCAAAGCCCGACACCGGAGGCAAGCTATGGCGAATGTCCCTTCCAGCAGCGACAGCTCGTTCGATTTCCGTCGCGCGATAGGCGAATGGCGGATCCCGAACATCGATCTCGAGGCGATGGCGCAGTGCCAGCGCCGCAACCTCGAAGCGCTGACCCAGGCGAACCAGGTGGCGCTCGAGGGCACGCAGACATGGGTGCGGCGCAATCTCGAGCTCGCGCGCCAGTCGATGGAAGATCTGCAAGCGATGCTGAGCGAGATCACCAAACCCGACGGCTCGATGGAGGACCGGCTCGCGCGTCAGGCGGAATTTTCCAAGAAGACGATCGAGAAGGGGCTCGAGAATTTCCGCGATTTGACCGAGCTCATGACCAAGGCCAATGCCGATGCGATGAACGTCATCGCGCGGCGCATGAGCGAGGGGCTCGAGGAAGTGCGCGACCTGGCGAAAAAGGCCGCCTGAGTTACTCCGCGGCGGGGCGTGCGCGCGCGCGCCGGCGCGGCGCGGGCGAGGCGCTGTCGGGTTCGGCCAGCACCGCGGTCAGGCGCTCGCGGATAGCCTTGATCCGCTCCTCGTGCTCGACCTTGTGGCCGAACAGATCCTTCACATAGAAGACGTCCACCACCTTCTCGCCGTAGGTCGAGATCTTCGCGCTGAAGATCTGCAGGTTGAGCTGCGTCAGCGTGCGCGTCAGCTCGAACAGCAGACCGGGCCGGTCGCGGCCGTTCACCTCGACGACGGTATGGGTGCGGCTGGCGGTGTTGTTGATGAGGACGCGCGGCGGGACCTGGAAGACGTGCGTGCGGCTCGCGATCGCCGGCGGCGCGTTCAGCTCGATATGGGGCTTGATGCGGCCCGACAGCACGTTCTCGAACAGCACGGCGAGCTTTGCCAGCTTCTCCGGCCGGTCGAATGCGCCGCCCTGGCGGTCCTGCACGAGGAACGTGTCGAGCGCCATGCCATTCGAGAGCGTCAGGATGCGGGCATCGACGATGTTGGCGCCGGCCAGCGCCAGCGCCCCCGCCATGCGCGAGAACAGACCCGGGTGGTCGGCGGTATAGATCGTGACCTCGGTGACGGCGCGCGCCGGATCGACGCGGGTGTCGACCGTCAAAGGCGCGCCGCTGCGCTCGGCCTCACGCGTGATGCGCGCCTGGCGCACGATCGCCTGCGGCTCGAACGAGAGCCAGTGGTTGGGATAGGTCTTGGCGACGAAGGCGCCGAACTCCGCGTCCGAGAAATCGCGCAAGAGCCCGCGTACCTCGGCCTGAAGCGCCGTGACGCGCGCGTCGCGCGTGTCGCCCGAAAGCCCGCCCGACATGAGCTCGACCGCGCGTTGATAGACCTCGCGCAGGAGCGTCGCCTTCCAGCCGTTCCACACCCGGGGGCCGACCGCGCGGATGTCGGCCACGGTCAGGATTAGCAGGAGCTTGAGGCGTTCGGGCGACTGCACCTGTTCGGCGAAATTGCGGATCGTCTCGGGGTCGTCGATGTCGAGCTTGAAGGCCGTGCCGCTCATCAGAAGATGCCAGCGCACGAGCCAAGCGACGGTCTCGGTCTCTTCCGCGCTGAGCCCCACGCGCGGTCCCACCTTCTCGGCGATCTGCTCGCCGAGGATGGAATGGTCGCCGCCGCGACCCTTGGCGATGTCGTGCAGCAGCACGGCGAGATAGAGCGCGCGACGCGAATCGATCGTCGGCATGAGCGCCGTGGCGAGCGGCAGCTCGTCCTTCAGCTCGCCCGACTCGATCTTGTGCAGGATGCCGATCGCGAAGATGGTGTGCTCGTCGACCGTGTAGACATGATACATGTCGTACTGCATCTGTGCGACGACGCGGCCGAAATCCGGCAGGAAGCGGCCGAACACGCCGGCCTCGTTCATGCGCCTGAGCGCCGTCTCGGGATCGTGCCGCGAGGTCAGAATCTCCATGAACAGCCGGTTCGCCTCGGCATTGGCGCGGAGATCGGCGTCGATCAGCTTCAATGACTGGGTGATGAGGCGGAGCGCATGCGGGTGAATGTCGAGCCCGTGCTCGTCGGCGACGTGGAAGAGGCGGAGGAAGTTCACCGGGTCGTCGCGGAAGGCGTGCTCGCTTTCGACATCGAGCCGGTTGGCATCGACGGTGAAGCCCGCGACATGGCGCTTGCGGCTCCAGCGGCGCCACGAGAACAGCGGCTGGCGCTCCTGCTCGGTCTCGAGCAGCGCGCAGAAGATGCGGGTCAGATCGCCGACATCCTTGGCGATCAGGAAATAGTGCTTCATGAACCGTTCGACGCCGCGCGTGCCGACATGGTCGGTGTAGCCCATGCGTCGCCCGACCTCGCCTTGCAGGTCGAAGGTGAGGCGGTCCTCGCCGCGGCCGGTGATGAAGTGCAGATGGCAGCGCACCGTCCACAGGAAATTCTGCGCCCGCTGAAAGCGCTGCGCCTCGTCGGCGTTCAGCACCTTGTGCTCGACGAGATCGGTCACGTCGTCGACGCGATAGACGTATTTCGCGATCCAGAAGAGGGTGTGGAGATCGCGCAGGCCGCCCTTGCCTTCCTTGACGTTGGGCTCGACGAGATAGCGTGAATCGCCCAACCGCGCGTGGCGCTTGTCGCGCTCTTCGAGCTTTGCCGCGAGGAACTGGGCGCCGGTGCCCTTCATGATTTCGGCCTCGAAGCGGCGCTTCAGGTCGAGATAGATGTCCTGGTCGCCCCACACATAGCGCGCTTCGAGGACGGCGGTCCGGATCGTGAGGTCGCTTTTCGCGCGCGCGATCGTCTCGTCGATCGAGCGCGTCGCCTGGCCGACCTTGAGGCCCGCATCCCAAAGCGTGTAGAGCATGTACTCGACGACCTGCTCGGTATGCGGCGTCTCCTTGTAGGGATAGAGGAAGAGGAGATCGATGTCCGAGAAGGGCGCGAGCTCGCCGCGGCCATAACCGCCGACGGCGACGAGGGCGAGGCGCTCGCCGTCGGTGGGATTGGCGAGCGGATAGACGCGCGTCACGATGAAGTCATAAAGGACGCGGATCACCTGATCGACCAGGAAGGCCAATGCGTGCGTCGCCTCGGTGCCGGACGCGCCCGCCTCGAACCGGCGCCGCACCTCGGCCCGGCCGTCGGCAAGCGCGCGCTTCAGGATCTCGGCCACCGCGGCGCGCGCAGGCTCGGCCCGCTCGGCGAGGTCGTCGAGGCGGGCCTGAAGGGCGCGCCGATCAACGATCTCGCGCTGGCGCTCGATGAGGCTCATGGGATGGCGATTTTACACCGCCCGGCGCGGCGAGGCCACCCGTCCCGCCCTCAATTATTGCAGCGACGAAAGCTGGCCCGTGATCGCGCTGCCAAACGGGACCCAGGTCTTGCCGTCGAAGCGCACCAGCCGCATCTGCTTCAGCGGCACGTAGTCGTCGGGCGCGGTGTTGATCTCGACCCCCGGCTGGAAGGTCGGCAAGACGACGTGGTGGAGGTGCGTCACCTGGCGCATGATGTTCTCGCGCGAGAGATCGTCGCCGCACGCCTTTAAGATGCGCACGAGCATCATGCCTTCGGTATAGCCGGTGATGTTGAAAAGATCGGCCACATCGCCGCCCGGCATGTATTTCGCCATCCAGGCGAGCCAGTCCTTGAAGCCGGGATCGTCTTGCCATTGCGGATCGGTTGGATCCTTGAGATAGGCGGTCGAAATGAGGCCGACGGATTTCTCCAGGCCCGCCGGCTTCAGCACCGCGGCGACGGCGCTTCCCTCGAAATTGACGAAGTAGAGCGGCTTCCAGCCGATGTCGTAGACCTTGCGAATCGCCTGGGCCGAGAATTTGGGCGTCGCCGCGACGAACAGCGTGTCGGCGCCCGAGCCTTGCAGCGAGATGATCTGCTGATCGACGCTCGGGTCGCTCACCTCGTAGGTCGCGCTCGCGACCACCATCGACTTGGCCTTGGCGCCGAGCCCAGCGATGAAGCCGTCGTAGAGGTCCTTGCCGAAATCGTCGTTCTGGCGGAGCGTGGCGATCTTGGCGTTGGGCTTGTTGGCGAGAATGTACTTCGCATAGATGCTGCCCTGGATGAGATAGCTCGGCAAAAACGCGATGGTCCAGGGAAAACGCTTGGGATCGGCGAAATCGTGGCTGCCCGAGCCGATCCACAATTGCGGCACCTTGCGCTCGTTCAGGTATTTCTCGACCGAGAGATTGGTCGGCGTGCCGATCGAGCTGAACATGAAGGCGACCTTGTCCTGCTCGACGAGCCTTCGCGTCTGCTCGACCGTCTTGGGCGGGCTGTAGCCGTCGTCGGCCTGGACCAGATTGAGCTTGCGGCCGTTGACGCCGCCCGCATCGTTGATCATGCGGAAATAGGCTTCCTCGGCGCGGCCGATCTGGCTGTAGGCCGAGACCGGGCCCGACAGCGGCAATGTCTGGCCGAACTTGATTTCGGTATCGGTGATGCCGGGGGCGTAGTGTTTCTGCGCCAAGGCCGGGAACGCCGCGAGCGCGAACGAAGCGATGACGGCAAGCCGCGCGAACAGCCTCATCTTGTCCTCCCATCGCCCGTCTGGCGCGGGCGCGGGGGAAGCCTATCACGTCATTGCCCGCCCGCCAGCCCCTTGAGGCGGTAGATGAGCTCAAGCGCCTCGCGCGGGGAAAGCTCGTCGGGGCGCACCGCCGTCAGCGCCTGCGCGAGCGGCGATGGCTTCACAGGCTCGGGCGCGCGCTTTACCGCGGCGAAGAGCGGCAGATCCTCCGCCAGGCGCGCGAGCGCGCCGCCCTGCTCGCTTGTCTCGAGCGTCTTCAGCACTTCCTCTGCCCGCGCGATGACGGCAGGCGGCAAGCCTGCGAGCTTCGCCACATGGATGCCGTAGGAGCGGTCGGCCGCGCCGGGCGCCACCTCGTGCAGGAACACGACGTCGCCCTGCCATTCCTTGACCCGCATGGTGTGGCAGGCGAGTTCCGGCAGCTTCGCCGCGAGCGCGGTGAGCTCGTGGTAGTGCGTCGCGAAGAGCGTGCGGCAGCAATTCACCTCGTGCAATTGCTCGATCGTCGCCCACGCGATCGAGAGCCCGTCGAAGGTTGCGGTGCCGCGGCCGATCTCGTCGAGGATGACGAGCGAGCGCGGAGTCGCGCGGTTGAGGATGGAAGCGGTCTCGACCATCTCGACCATGAAGGTCGAGCGGCCGCGCGCCAGATCGTCGGCCGCGCCGACGCGGCTGAACAGACGATCGACCACGCCGATCCGCGCGCTCGCGGCCGGCACGAACGAGCCCATCTGCGCCAGGATGGCGATGAGCGCGTTCTGGCGCAGGAACGTGCTCTTGCCGGCCATGTTGGGGCCGGTGATGAGCCAGAGCCGCCGCCCGTCGCCGAGCGTGCAGTCGTTCGGCACGAAGCCCGCGCCATGCGCCGCCGCGAGCGCCGCCTCGACCACCGGGTGGCGCCCGCCCATGACCGCAAAGTCGCGGCTCCGGTCGATCTCGGGCCGAACATAACGTTCGGCCGATGCAAGCTCGGCGAGCGCCGCCGCGACATCGAGCGCTGCGAGCGCCGATGCCGCCGCGGCGATCGGTTGGGCCGCCGCCATCACGGCGGCCACGAGTTCCTCGAAGCACGAGAGCTCGAGCGCCAGCGCCTTGTCGGCCGCCGAGGAAATCTTGCTCTCGAGCTCGCCCAGCTCGACCGTGCCGTAGCGCACCGAGGAGGCGAGCGTCTGGCGATGGATGAAGCCTTGCCCGAGCTTTGCCGCGTGCTGCGGCGTCACCTCGATGTGATAGCCGAGGATATTGTTGTGGCGGATCTTGAGCGAGGGCACGCCGGTCTCGGCGGCATAGCGCGCCTGGAGATTGGCGACCATGCGCCGGCTTTCATCGCGCAAGGAGCGCAGCTCGTCGAGCGCGGGGAGATATCCTGCGGCGATGAAGCCGCCGTCGCGCGCGAGAAGCGGCAGGTCGCCGGCCAGCGCCCGCGCGAGCTGGCCGGTGAGCGCCGAATGCTCGCCGAGATCGCGCTCGGCGGCGGCGAGAAGCGCGGGCAACGGCGCCTTCGCCTGCAAGGTCTGGCGCATGTGCGCGGTCTCGGCGAGCGTGTCGCGCAGCGCCGCAAGATCGCGCGGGCCGCCGCGGCCCAAGCCCAACCGCGCCATCGCGCGCGCCATATCGGCGGTGCGGCGGAGCGCCGCGCGCAAGCTTTGCCGCAGCCGCTCGCCGGCGGCAAGACAGGCGAGCGCGTCGAGCCGCGCGTCGATCGCGGCGGGATCGGTCAAGGGCGCGGCGAGGTGCGCGGCGAGAAGCCGCGCGCCGGCCGGCGTGACGGTGCGGTCGATGACGGCGAGAAGGCTGCCCTTCCTGCCGCCGGCGAGCGTCTCGGTGAGTTCGAGATTGCGCCGGGTCGCGGCATCGATCTCCATGAAGGCGCCGCTTTCGAGCCGCTTCGGCGGCTTCAGGAGCGGCACCTTGCCCTGCTGCGTCAGCTCGACATAGTCGGCGAGCGCGCCGACCGCGGCGAGCTCGGCGCGGCCGAACGCGCCGAATCCATCGAGCGTCTTGACGCCGTAGAGCGCCTCGAGCCGCTTCCTCCCGTTCTCGCTGTCGAAGCGCGCGTTGGCCAGAGGCGTGAGCGCGCTTTCCCAGTCGGCCCACAATTCGCCGAGGTCGGCGCGCGCGGCCAGCCGCTCGGGCAGCAGGATCTCGCCCGGCGCGAGCCGCGCCAAGGCGGCGCCGAGTGCGCGCTCGGCGAGTTCCTCGGTCGCGACGTCGCCGGTCGAAAGGTCGAGCCAGGCGAGGCCGAGCGCGCCCTGCGCCTCGCCCAGCGCCGCCAGGTAATTGTGGCGGCGCGCGTCCAAGAGGCTGTCCTCGGTCAGCGTGCCCGGGGTCACGATGCGGATGACGGCGCGTTTGACCGGCGCCTTGGGTCCGCGCCGGCGTGCCTCGGCCGGGTCCTCCATCTGCTCGCACACGGCGACGCGGAAGCCCTGGCGGATGAGGCGCGCGAGATAGGCCTCGGCGGCGTGGATCGGTACGCCGCACATCGGGATGTCCTCGCCGTCGTGCCGGCCGCGCTTGGTCAGCGTGATGTCGAGCGCGGCCGCCGCCTTGGCCGCGTCGTCGAAGAACAGCTCGTAGAAATCGCCCATCCGGTAGAACAAAAGACAGTCCGGATGCCGCCGCTTCAGCTCCAGGTACTGCGCCATCATCGGCGTCGCCTCGACGGCGGGGAGTGGCGGCGGGGCCGGAACATCGTTCATGGTTTGGGCAGGGTAGCATTCCGCGCGCGCGAAGGCGAAAATGCCGTCCCGCGCGGGAGTGAAAGATGGTGGACAAGAAAAAAGACGATCGCTTTCCGGTGGTTCGCGAGGCAGTCGCGTCGTTCCGGACGCGCGAACAGTTCCGCGAGGCGGTGAGGAAGCTGCTGGCGGCGGGGTTCGTACCGGCCGACCTGTCGGTGCTGGCAAGCCACGATTCGCTCGAGGTGGCGGGAAACGTCGCGGGCTATGCCGGCGCGCCCAGCCAATTTCTCATGGCCGGCCTCACCGACGAGGTGAATTTCCTGGGACCGCTCACGGTCGCGGGGATCGTGCTTGTATCGGGCGGGCCGATCGCGGCGGCGATCGCGGCGCTGGTCGGCGCCGGGCTCGGCGGCGCGGCGATCAAGGAGCTGCTCGACCGTTACACCGCCAATCGCCACAGCGCCGCCTTCGCGGCGGCGCTCGCGGCCGGGGCGGTGCTGCTCTGGGTGCGCTGCGCCGACGCCGATCTCGAGACGGTCGCCGCCCGCATCCTCGACGAGGCGGCCGGACGGAACATCCACATCCACGCCCGGAAGGCGTGAGGGACCCGCGAAAAAATTTCGGCCGCACTGATCCGCGCCGCGGCGGCGGGCGTATTCATCTGTGGACCCTGTCGCGTTTCCCCCGCGACATTCCCCCCCACTTAGCCCCGCTTCGGCGGGGCTTTTTGTTTGCGCGCGCGGTCCCGCGCTCCCTACAGTCCGCGGCGATGGCAACGGGTGAGATGCGGGGGACCCGGGCACGCGGGCGTGGCGGCTGGCGCGCCGCCCTGCCGCGGCTCATCGTGAGCGCGCTCATCATGTCGCTTCCGGCCTTCGCGGTGCTGGCGATTCTCGCGTATCGCGGCACGCTGCCGCTGGCGCCGGCCGTGGTGGCGGCGGCGGCGAGCTATGCCGGCGTGCTGATCGTGCTGAAGCCCCTGGTCTTTGGCGTGGCGGCCGTGCAGGCCGCGATCGAGAGCATGATCATGGACGACGCGGCGGCGCCCGATGTCGAGAGCCTGGCGCCGTCGGTGCGCGACCTTTGGCTCGCGCTCGGGCGCTGGACCCGCACCCTGCGCGCGCTGGTGAAGGCGCGCGAGGACGAGCTCGAGGCGGCGCGCTCGGTGCTCGAGGCCTTGCCGGAGCCGCTGTTGCTGTTGGATGCCGACCGGCGCGTCGTGGGCTCGAACAAGGCGGCCGAGGCGCTTTTGGGCGAGAATCTGAAGGAGCGCGACCTCGCCGGCGCGCTGCGCCATCCGGCGGTGCTGCCGGCGGTTGACGCGGTGCTGCGCGGCGAAGGGCCGAGGACGGCCGAGTTCGACATCACGAGCCCGGTCGAGCGCCATCTCTCGGCGCGCATCGCGCCGCTCGCGCCGCGCCGCTCGGAGCGCGCGGCGGCGGTGCTGCTCCTCAACGATCTCACGGCGATGAAGCGCGCCGAGCAGCTCCGCGCCGATTTCGTTGCGAACGCAAGCCACGAATTGCGCACGCCGCTCGCCTCGCTCGTCGGCTTCATCGAGACGCTGCGCGGCCCCGCGCGCGACGACAAGGCGGCGAGCGAGCGCTTCCTCGCCATCATGGCCGAGCAGGCGGCGCGCATGCAGCGCCTGGTCGACGATCTTCTCTCGCTGTCGCGCATCGAGATGAACGAGCACCGCCCGCCGACCGCGGCGGCCGATTTGGGCGCGGTGGTGGCGAGCGTTGCCGCCGCGCTCGAGCCGCGCGCCAAGGCGCGCGGCATGCGCATCGAGCTCGACCTGCCGGACGAGGCGGGACTGTTCGTCCCGGGCGACGGCGACGAGTTGACCCAGGTGTTCCAGAACCTGATCGACAACGCCATCAAGTACGGCGCGCCCGGGACCTCGATCGACGTTCAGGCGCGCCATTCCTCGCGCCTTCTGCCGGCCGCGCGGGGCGGGCGCGAACGGGCCGCCATCTCGCTCTCGATCCGCGACCACGGCGCCGGGATCGCGCGCGAGCACCTGCCGCGCCTGACCGAGCGCTTCTACCGCGTCGATCCGGCCCGCTCGCGCGAGATGGGCGGCACCGGTCTCGGCCTCGCCATCGTCAAGCACATCGTCAACCACCACCGCGGCCTGCTCGAGATCGAAAGCGAGCCCGGCCGGGGCTCGACCTTCACCGTCCATTTGCCGGTGGAATAGGTCTATCTATTTGAATTTATTGTAAAATCAGGATTGGGTTCGTTCCGTAATCTTGGCCTCGCACCCGCCCCCGCAGGGGCGAGAAAATTGGCTTCGTTCGGCGAAATCGCCAATTCCCGGCAAATTGCGTGAACCAATATTGGCTTCGTTCAGTCGTTTTTCTTTCGGCTTTTTGGCTCCGTCGGAGCGCTCACACCGCATGAAGCGTACGAGCCGGATATGGCGCGGTCTGGGCTGCCTTGTCAATCGGCCGGGGTCGTGCCGCCGGTCTGTGTCCAAACCGTCATAAAACCGCAACAGAGGGGCGCTACTGCTGTGGCCGTAAGAGGTGGGGCATGAGCGGAACGGACGCTCTGGCCGGGCGCGTGCCCCTGGAGACAGGGACGAGAGCCGGCCGCCAGAAGATCGAGGACGCGATCTTCCGCGGCGCGACGCGGACCTTCGCGATCGGCGTGCTGGTGCTGCTGCTTGCCGTACTGGCCTCGCTCGTCATCGGCGCCATGCCGGCGATCCGGCGCTTCGGCATCGGCTTCGTCTGGAGCGAGCAGTGGAACCCGGTCAAGGATCTGTTCGGCGGCCTGCCGGCGATCTATGGCACGCTCGTCACCTCGGCCATCGCCATGATCATTGCGGTTCCGGTCGGGCTTGGCGTCGCCCTTTTCCTGACCGAGCTGTGCCCGCCCTGGGCGAAGCGGCCGATCGGCACGCTGGTCGAGCTTCTGGCCGCGATCCCGAGCATCATCTACGGCATCTGGGGCTTGTTCGTGCTGGCGCCGGTGCTGCAGCTCACGGTGCAGCCGTTCCTGGTGGACACGTTCGGCCAGATCCCGCTCCTCGGCGTGCTCTTCGCCGGGCCGCCCTTGGGGCTTGGCATCCTGACCGCGGGCTTCATCCTCGCCGTGATGGTGCTCCCCTTCATCGCCGCCGTGTCGCGCGACGTGTTCCAGACCGTGCCCCCGGTGCTGCGCGAAAGCGCTTACGGCATCGGCGCGACCACCGCCGAGGTCGTGCGCGACATCGTCATTCCCTATACCCGCGTCGGCATCGTCGGCGGCGTCATGCTGGGCCTCGGCCGCGCGCTCGGCGAGACCATGGCGGTCACGTTCGTGATCGGCAATTCGCACCGCATCAAGGCCTCGCTTCTGGCGCCCGGCACGACCATCTCGGCGACGCTCGCCAACGAGTTCACCGAGGCGGTCGACCAGATCTACACGGCGTCCCTCATCGAGCTTGGCCTCATCCTGTTCGTCATCACCTTCATCGTTCTGGCGATCGCCAAGCTCATGCTGATGCGGCTCGAAGGGCGGAGCGCGAAATGACGCTGTACCGCCGGCGCCGCCTCACCAACTACATCATCCTGATGCTGTCGCTGGGCGCGACCGCGGCCGGCCTCATCGTGCTGTTCCTCATCCTCGGCGCGCTCGTCTGGAACGGCATTCCCGCGCTCAACGGCACGCTCTTCACCGAGATGACGCCACCGCCCGGCAGCCGGGGCGGGCTTCTGAACCCGATCTTCGGCAGCATCGTCATCACCGCCGCCGCCACAGTGCTCGGCACGCCGATCGGCATCCTGACCGGAACCTTCCTCGCCGAGTTCGGCCGCGGCACGTGGGTGGCGCCCGCCGTCCGCTTCGTCAACGACATCCTGCTCTCGGCGCCCTCGATCGTCATCGGCCTCTTCGTCTATGAGGTGATGGTCGTGCCGATGGGACATTTCTCGGCCTGGGCGGGCGTCGTCTCGCTCGCCATCATCGTCATTCCCGTGGTCGTGCGCACGACCGAGAACGTGCTCGTGCTGGTGCCGTCGGCCTTGCGCGAGGCGGCGATCGCCTTGGGCGCGCCGCGCTGGAAGGTCATCGTCATGGTGACCTACCGCGCCGCGATCCAGGGCATGTTGACGGGCGTGATGCTGGCGGTGGCGCGCATCGCCGGCGAGACCGCGCCGCTGCTCTTCACCGCGCTCAACAACCAGTTCTGGAGCTCCGACATGAACGGGCCGATGGCGAACCTGCCGGTCGTCATCTTCCAGTTCGCGCTGTCGCCCTATGCCGATTGGCAAGTGCTCGCCTGGGGCGGCGCGATGCTGATCACCTTCACCATCCTCATCCTCAACATTTTGGCCCGCTGGATCGCGAGCCGAGGCAGCTTCCAGCAATGAGCATCGAAGTCAGCCGAGTCATGGATACTCCCACCCCCGCGCCCGTTCCGCAGCCGCCGCGCACGCACATGGCGGCGCCGATGATGCCGTCCGACAAGCCGCGCGCTGTCGAGCCGCTCGGCGAACCCAAGATCGCGGTGAAGGACCTGCGCTTCTTCTACCGCGAGTTCATGGCGGTCAAAGGGGTGAACGTCAATTTGCACGACAAGCGGGTCACCGCCTTCATCGGCCCATCGGGCTGCGGCAAATCGACCGTGCTGCGCTGCCTCAACCGGATCTACGAGCTTTATCCCAATCAGCGCGCGACCGGCGAGGTGATGATCGACGGCGCGAACATCCTCGACCCCAAGATGGACCTGAACATCCTGCGCGCGCGCGTCGGCATGGTGTTCCAGAAGCCGACGCCATTCCCGATGTCGATCTACGACAATATCGCCTTCGGCATCCGGCTCTACGAGAAGCTTCCGTCCCAGGACCTCGACGTGCGCGTCGAGCAGGCGCTGCGCCGGGCGGCCCTGTGGGACGAGGTGAAGGACAAGCTGAAGGCGAGCGGACTCTCGCTTTCGGGCGGACAGCAGCAGCGGCTCTGCATCGCCCGCGCGATCGCGACCAAGCCCGAGGTCCTGCTCCTCGACGAGCCGGCCTCGGCGCTCGACCCGCTTTCGACCCAGCGCATCGAGGAGCTGATCGCCGAACTGAAGCCCGACTATTGCATCGTCATCGTCACGCACAATATGCAGCAGGCGGCGCGCTGCTCGGACTACACCGCCTTCATGTATCTGGGCGAGCTGATCGAGTTCGACGAGACGGGGTCGATGTTCACGCATCCGAAGATGCGCCAGACCGAGGACTACATCACCGGCCGCTTCGGCTGAGGAGCGAGCGATGGTCTCCGAGCACATCATCAAGAGCTACGACCAGGAACTGCACCGGCTCGACAACATCGTGGCCGAGATGGGCGGGCTCGCCGAGAGCCAGCTCGCCTCGGCGATGGAGGCCGTGGCCAAGCGCGACGTCGATCTCGCCTCGGCCGTGATCGAAAGCGACACGAGGGTGGACGAGCTCGAGCGCGAGATCGAAAGCCTGGTCGTGCGGCTTCTGGCGCTGCGTCAGCCGATGGCGCGCGATCTGCGCCAGATCATCGCCGCGCTCAAGATCTCGACCGATCTCGAGCGGATCGGCGATTATGCGACCAACGTCGCCAAGCGCTCGATCGCGCTCGACCAGGGTCCGCCGGTGCGGCCGGTCTATGCGCTCCCGCGCATGGGGCGGCTCGCCGGCGCCATGATCAAGGACATCCTCGACGCCTATGTCGAGCGCGATGCCGAAAAGGCGATGGCGGTGTGGCTCCGCGACGAAGAGCTCGACGAGATGTATACGAGCCTCTTCCGCGAGCTTTTGACCTACATGATCGAGGATCCGCGCAACATCACGCCGGGCACGCACCTTCTGTTCATGGCGAAGAATCTCGAGCGCATCGGCGACCACTGCACCAACGTCGCCGAGACGCTCTATTTCCTCATCAACGGCGAGCCGATGCAGCAGATGCGGCCGAAGCGCGACCGCACCAGCCTGGGCCTGCCCGACGAGACGCCGGAAGAGAGCCAGAAGGCGGAGGGCGAACGCTGATGGCGCCCTCGGTCCTGGTGGTCGAAGACGAGGCCGCGCTCTCGACGCTGCTCAAGTACAACCTCGAGAAGGAAGGCTTCGCCGTGAGCGAAGCGCGCGACGGCGAGGAGGCGCTGCTCCAGCTCAAGGAGCAGAAGCCCGACGCCGTGCTGCTCGACTGGATGCTGCCGCGCCTCTCGGGGCTCGAGCTGTGCCGCCAGATCCGGCGCGCGCCCGCCTGGCGCGATCTGCCGGTCATCATGCTGACGGCGCGCGGCGAGGAGGCCGACCGCGTGCGCGGCCTCGACAGCGGCGCCGACGACTATGTCGCCAAGCCGTTCAGCACGAGCGAGCTGATCGCGCGCCTCAAAGCCGTGATCCGGCGCGCACGGCCGGCGGCGCAGGCCGAGGTGCTGCGCTTCGGCGATCTGTCGCTCGACGGCGCCGCGCACCGCGTGGCGCGGAGCGGCGAGGCGGTGCATCTCGGCCCGACCGAGTTCCGCCTGCTGCGCTTCCTGCTCGAGCGGCCGGGCCGGGTTTTCTCGCGCGAGCAGCTTCTGGACGCCGTCTGGGGGCGCGACGCCGAGGTCGAGCTGCGCACCGTCGA
>Ga0335078_10008168_pt1 | contig 15559 bp, 14 predicted proteins | sample Lox_Sample_32_FD_206711 | JGI IMG/M metagenome (GOLD analysis project Ga0335078, IMG submission 206711) | Soil microbial communities from Loxahatchee National Wildlife Refuge, Florida, United States - Lox_Sample_3.2 | ecosystem: Environmental > Terrestrial > Soil > Wetlands | place: USA... | reverse complement strand
CTCGCGCACGATGAGCACGTCTACGTCGTCCGAGACCGCAGGCCGCAGGTTCGCGTACGCGTCGAGGGCCGCGCGCAGCCGCAGCAGGCCCTGCTCCGGGCGAACCTCCGCAGCGTCGAACTCGGGATCGCCGACCGGCCCCTTGAGCACCGCGTCCGCGCCGAGGCAGGCCTCGAGTGTCGCCTCCGGGAGGGGGTCGCCGGTCGCGCGAATGGCTGCCGCGCCGATCGGCCGCTCGTCGAGCACGACGTCGGGCGCGACGAGCTCGAGCACGAGCCGAGCCTCCGCCGCCACCTCCGGCCCGACTCCGTCGCCGGGCAGGAGAACCACGGTGAGGTCACGCATCCTGGAAGGCGCCCTCCACGAGCGAGCGGGGCTGGCGCCCGCGAGGCCGCGGCGTGAAGCCCGCAGCGTCGATCGCGGCGTTCCAGCTTCCGAACACGCGGCTGACGGTCTGCCGCGACGGATGGTTCTCGCCCGCCTGGTCCCACTCGTGTGTGAACGGCGGACGGCTGTGCTTGCGGTACCAGAGCGTGATCGCGTACACGATCGTCTCCGGGGTCCAGCGGAAGCCGGGCCTCGGACCGGTTCTCATCGTCTACCTCCTCTACGCGGCGTTGGCGCCGATTCCAGGTACGGGAGTCCGGCAGAGCAGACTGACGCGCGGGAAACCCGCGCGTCCTGACGACGGCATCGCACGCGATGCCTAGGCGGCGACACCGAGTCTCTCCAGGATGAGGTCGGCGTCGGGGTCGACATGGACGGGCTGCACGCGGTCGGCGACGAGCGCCGGCGTCTTCAGTCCGTCGCCGGTGACGAGCAGGACGACGCGGTCGTCCTCGCCCAGCTCACCGCGGCGGACGGCTTCGCGGAGCGCGCCGAGCGCTGCCGCCGGCGCGGTCTCGCCGAAGACGCCGGTGGTCTCGGCGAGGAGCTTCATGTTCTCGGCGATCTCCGCCTCGGGAACGGCGTGAATCGAGCCGCCCGAGGCCCTCGCGGTCGCGACCGCGAGGTCGCCGTCGGCAGGGCTGCCGATGGCGATCGAGCGCGCGATCGTCGCCGGCTTCACCGGCTTGACGCGACCGCCCTCGGCGAACGCGCGGGCGACCGGGGAGCAGCCCTCGGCCTGGCCGCCGAACACGCGCGGCCGGGTTCCCTCGACGAGCCCCAGGTCGAGCAGCTCGCCGAAGCCCTGGTGGAGCTTCGAGTACATCGCACCCGACGCGATCGGCGCGACGACGGCGTCGGGCAGATCCCAGCCGAGCTGCTCGGCGATCTCGAACGCGAGCGTCTTCGAGCCCTCGGCGTAGTACGCCCGCAGCTCGACGTTGACGAACGCCCAGTCGAGCTCGAACGACAGCTCCACCGACAGCCGGCTGCAGTCGTCGTAGGTCCCGTTGACGGCGTAGATGGTCGCGCCGTAGACCGCGGTGGCGAGGAGCTTCTCCGGCTCGAGGTCGGCCGGGCAGAGCACGGCCGCCTCGATCCCCTCGGCGGCCGCACGCGCGGCGACCGCATTCGCGAGGTTCCCGGTGGACGAGCACGCGAGCGTCCCGTACCCGAGCTCGAGCGCCTTCGCGGCCGCGACCGCGACCACGCGGTCCTTGAACGAGTGCGTCGGGTTCGCGGTGTCGAGCTTGAGCCACAGCTCGCGGACGCCGAGGGCCGACGCGAGCCGCGGTGCGGCGACGAGCGGCGTGTTCCCCGGCGCGAGCCGCGGCTCGGCGGGCGGCGCGACGGGCAGCAGCGGCGCGTAGCGCCAGATGTTGGCGGGGCCGGCCTCGATCTCCTCGCGCGTCACGACGCGGCCGTCGGCGTAGATCGGGTCGAGGGGGCCGAAGCAGCGACTGCAGACCCCGACGGGGTCGAGAGGCACCTGTGTCTCGCAGATGCGACAACGAAGTGCGGTGGCGGGCACTACTGACTCCTTTCGTCCGTGGCTCGGCATCCGACCGGGATTGGCACCACGCTCGTTCGAGCAGGTTGCCGAGGCGTCACAGGGCCGGTTCCCTCAGCCTCTCTCGATGCGGAGCCGGACAACGTCGCCCGTCTCCTGTAGTCGGGACTATACAAAAACAAGTGCGTCACGCGAGCACCGCCCCCTCGCTCGCGGAGGAGACGAGCCGCGCGTAGCGGGCGAGCGCGCCGGTCGCGTACCGCGGCTCCGGCGGCGTGACCGCCGCGAGGCGTGCCGCGAGCTCCTCGCCGGAGAGCTCGACCTGCAGCGTGCGCCCCTCGACGTCGAGCGCGACCGTGTCGCCGTCGCGGAGCGCGGCGATCGGGCCGCCGCGCGCCGCCTCCGGCGCGACGTGCCCGACCATGAGCCCGTGCGTCGCCCCGGAGAAGCGGCCGTCGGTGACGAGCGCGATCTCCTCGCCGAGCCCCTCCCCCACGAGCGCGGCGGTGACGTGCAGCATCTCGCGCATGCCGGGGCCGCCTGCAGGCCCCTCGTAGCGGATGACGACCACGTCTCCGGGGCGAATCGACTTCGCCTTCACTGCGGCGAAGCACTCCTCCTCCGAGTCGAACACCCGCGCCGGCCCCCGATGGTGCAGCCGCTCGTGGCCGGCGAGCTTGACGACGCATCCCTCCGGCGCGAGGTTGCCGCGGAGGATCGCGAGCCCACCGGTCGGCTTCAGCGGCCGCTCGATCGGGACGACCACCTCCTGGCCGGGTGTCTCGACGACGGCGGCCGCGACCTCTGCGAGCGTGCGGCCGTCGACCGTCGGCGCGTCGCCGTGGAGCAGGCCGGCCTTGTGCAGCTCGCGTGCGACGAGGGCGACCCCGCCGGCGGCGTGGAGGTCGGTGGCGACGAAGCGGCCGCCCGGCTTGATATCGGCGACGATCGGGGTGCGCTCCGCGATGCGGTCGAAGTCGTCGATCGTGAGGTCGATGCCGAGCTCGCGCGCGATCGCGAGCAGGTGGAGGACGCCGTTCGTCGATCCCCCGGTGGCGGCGACCGCGGCGGCGGCGTTCTCGAGCGCATCGCGTGTCATCAGGTGCGACGGCCGCACGTCGTCCTTCACGAGCCGCATCGCCATCGTGCCGGCCTCGTACGCGGCGTCCTTCTTCGCAGGATCCGTGGCCGGGACGTCGTTCAGGCCGGACGGGGCGATCCCGAGGAACTCGACAACGGTCGCCATCGTGTTCGCGGTGAACTGCCCGCCGCACGCGCCGGCGCCCGGGCACGCGACGCCTTCGAGCTCGTGCAGGTCGGCGTTCGACATCCGGCCCGCCGCTGCGGCGCCGACCGCCTCGAAGACGTCCTGGATGGTGACGTCCCTTCCGCGGAATCGCCCCGGTGCGATCGAGCCGTTGTAGAGGACGAGACCGGGCACGTCGAGCCGCGCGAGCGCCATCACCGCCGCGGGGATCGTCTTGTCGCAGCCGACGAGGCACACGAGCCCGTCGAGGAGGTGCCCGCGCACGACGAGCTCGATCGAGTCGGCGATCGTTTCGCGCGAGATGAGCGACGCGCGCATGCCCTCGGTCCCCATCGAGACGCCGTCGGAGATCGCGATCGTGTTGAACTCGATCGGCGTACCACCGGCCTCGAGGATGCCGCGGCGCACGTGGCGCGCGAGCTCGCGCTGGTTCCAGTTGCACGGCATCGTCTCGATCCAGCTCGTCGCGATCCCGACGAGCGGGCGCGCGAGCGCGTCGTCGTCGAGGCCGATGCTCTTCAGCATCGCGCGCGCGGGCGCGCGGTCGACGCCGTCTGTGAGCGCCGCGCTGCGGCGCTTCGCCGGATCGGTGGGACGCGAATAGGGGTCGCTCATACGGGGCCGGCTCCGGCCGCGGTGACGTCAAGGCGGCGGACTTCGCAGTCGAGGAACCGGCGGGCGAGCTCGGCCTCGACCTCGGCCTCCCGCCCGCGGTCGGCCCACACGAGCACGGTCGGGCCGGAGCCGGAGAGCGCGGCACCGAGTGCGCCCGGCGGCAGATCGGCGCGCACGTCCGCGAGGTGCGGCGCGTTCTCGGCGCGGTACGGCTCGTGCAGACGGTCCGCAGCACTCGCTGCGAGCAGGGCCGAGCTGCCCGCAGCGAGCGCCGCGCCCAGCAGCGCGGCTCGCCCCGCGCTGTAGGCCGCGTCCTCATGAGGAACCGCTTGCGGCAGCAGCTCCCGCGCATGCGCAGTGAGGACGCGGGTCTCGGGGATGAGGGCGACGACCGCGGCCGGCAGATCGTCCGCGATGCGGGCGATGCGCCCCTCCCACGTGAGGCAGACGCCGCCGGCGAGGGCGGCGGCGAGGTTGTCGGGATGCCCTTCGAGATCGAGCCCCGTCTCGAGCAGCTCGTCCGCGGTCGGCTCGACGCCTGCGGCGATCGCCCCCGCGACGAGGCCCAGCGCGACCGCGGATGCGCTCGAGCCGAGCCCGCGCTCGCGCGGGATCCGCTCGACGAACCGGAAGGAGTGGCCACGAGGCGACGCCAACTTCGCGAACGCGCGCACCGCGAGATTGCCGAGATCGGTGTCGCCGCTGCCGGCCCCGTTCACCTCGAGCTCGTTCCAGAGGTCGAAGGCGACACCGGCGACGTCGAAGCCGGGACCGAGATTCGCGGCGGTTGCAGGAGCTCTGACGTGAATGCTCACGCGGCGAGCCTCTCGACCGCATCGGGATCCTTGAGCCCGTTCCCGGTGAGCACGCACACGACGCGGCCATGCGCGCCCGCGGCGGCGACCGCGGCCACGCCGGCGGCCGACGCCGGCTCGCAGAAGAGCCCCTCTTCACGGGCGACGAGGCGCCACGCGTCCTCGATCTGCTGCTCCGAGAGCGCGATCGCGACTCCGCCCGAGCGGTCGAGGACGCCGGCGACCTCGTCCTTGTGCACCGGGTCTCCGATGCGGATCGCGGATGCGAACGTGTCGCTGCGCCGCTCGGCCTCGCCGAGGACGAACGTCGGGAGCTGTCCGCCGAAGCCGAGCGCGTACGCGACCGTGTTGCCGCCGCCGCCGTAGGGAAGCGCGAGCACGTCCGGCAGGCCTCCGAGCTGCTCGATCACCTCGCGGGCGGCCGAGCTCTGTCCCTCGATGCGGTCGGGGTTGATCGAGTTGACGTTGACGTAGCCCTCCTCGTCGGCGAGCCGGCGCGCCTCGCGGTGCGCCTCTTCGAACGTGCCGTCCAGCTCGCGGATCTCGGCGCCGGCGATGCGCGCCTGCGCGACCTTCCCGCGCGCGACCGCGCCGCGCGCCGAGTAGACGACGGCGGGAAGGCCCGCGCGCGCCGCGTACGCGGCGGCGGAGGCGGCAGTGTTGCCGGTCGACGCGCACACGACGCCGCGCGCGCCGTGCTCGAGCGCGCGGCCGACGGCGACCGCCATCCCGCGGTCCTTGAACGAGCCGGTCGGGTTCGCGCCCTCCCACTTGAGCCACAGCTCGACGCCGAGCCGCTCCGACAGCCGCGGCGCGGCCACGAGCGGCGTGCCTCCCTCCCCGAGCGTGATCACAGCGTCCGCTCCGCGATGACGGGAAGGAAAAAAGGGGCGCGGAGGACCTCCGGGAACGCGGCGATCTCGCGCAGCGCGGCCGACACGTTGCCGAGCGGCGCGCGGTGGAGCACGAGCTCGAGCGTCGCCGCGCCCTCGTCGAGCCGCTGCACGAGCTGCGCGACCGACACGTCGTGCGCGGCGAGACGGCTCGCGGCGTGCGCGAGCACGCCGGGACGGTCGGAGACCTCGAGGTGGGCGTAGAACGGCGAGGCCCAGTCGCTCGACGGCAGCCGGACGAGCTCGCGCCAGCAGGCGTCGTTCTGGAGGAAGCCCGTTCCCGAAGTGCCGACGACGCTCACGAGGTCGGCGACGACGGCGGACGCCGTCTCGATCCCGCCCGCGCCCGGCCCTTCGAGCGTGATCTCGCGAATCGCGTCTCCCTGCAGCATCACGGCGTTGAACGCGCCGTCGACCGAGGCGAGCGGGTGCGAGCGCTCGACGAACGCGGGCTGGACGCGAACATCCACGGCGTCGTCGACGAGCGTGGCGATCCCGACGAGGCGCACCACCATGCCGAGCTCGGCGGCGGCCGACACGTGCGCGGGCTCGAGCTCCTCGATTCCGCGGCGCTCGACGTCCTCGAACCGCACGCGCGACCCGAACGCGACCGTCGCGAGAATCGCCATCTTCGCCGCCGCGTCCGCCCCGCTGACGTCATCGGTCGGGTCCGCCTCGGCATAGCCGAGCTCCTGCGCCTCGGCGAGCGCTTCGGCGTACGTGCCGCCGCGCTCCATCCGCGAGAGCATGAAGTTCGTCGTCCCGTTCACGATCCCGAGCACGCGGTGGACGTTCGAGACGACGAGCGACTCGCGCAGCACCTTGATCACCGGGATCGCCGCGCACACCGACGCCTCGAACCGCAGTTGCACGCCGGCGGCGGACGCGGTCGCGAACAGGTCGGCCCCGTCGCGCGCGATCAGCTGCTTGTTCGCGGACACGACGGGCTTCCCCGCGCGCAGGAGCTCGCGCACGTAGTCGCCCGCCGGGGACACGCCGCCCATCACCTCGGCGACGACGTGGACGCCCGGATCGCCGCGCAGCGCCTCGAAGTCGGTGGTGAGCACTCCCTCGTCCGCGGGGAACGGCCGCTCCTTCGCCGGGTCGCGGACGAGCGCACGCACGACGCGCAGGCGGTGGCCGGTCGCGCGCTCGATCTCGTCGGCGCTTTCGGCGAGCAGGCGGCTCACGGCGGAGCCGACGGTGCCGTAGCCGAGGAGGCCGATGCCGACGTCAACGGACGCCGCCACGCGCTTCCTGTCCGAGAAGGCCCTCGATCCCCGCAAGCTCGCGCAGCTCCTTCCCTACCCGCTCGATCTCGCGGGTGCGCTCCTCGCCCGCCTTCCGCAGCTCGGCGAAGCGCGGGCGCCCGGCCTCGTCGTCGGCAAAGAGCTCGCGCGCGAACGCGCCGCTGCGCACCTCGTCGAGGATCCCGCGCAACCGCTCCTTCACGCCGTCGTCGACGACGCGCGTCCCCCGCGACAGGTCGCCGTACTCGGCGACGTCTGACACCGAGTAGCGCATGTACTCGTAGCCGCCCTGGTACAGCAGGTCGACGATGAGCTTCAGCTCGTTCAGGCACTCGTAGTACGCGATCTCCGGCTGGTACCCCGCCTCGACGAGCACGTCGAAGCCCGCCTGCACGAGCGCGGGAACGCCGCCGCACAGGACCGCCTGCTCGCCGAACAGGTCGCTCTCGGTCTCCTCGGCGAACGTCGTCTCGAGCAGCCCGACGCGCGCGCAGCCGATGCCGGCGCCGTACGCGCGCGCGAGCTCGAGCGCGCGCCCGCTCGCGTCCGCGTGGACGGCGACGAGGCCCGGCGTGCCGGCGCCCGACACGTACAGCTCGCGGACGCGGTGGCCCGGCGCCTTCGGCGCGACCATGATCACGTCGTGGCCCTCCGGCGGTGTGATACGGCCGAAGTGGATATTGAGCCCGTGCGCGAACAGGACGGCGGCGTCGGGCTCGAGGTTCGGCTCGACGTCCTCGTCCCACACGCCCTTCTGCACGTGGTCGGGGACCAGGAGCGCGACCACCTGCGCGCCGCGGACGGCCTCGGCGATCGAACGCACCTCGAGGCCGGCGTCCTCGGCCTGCTCCTTGGACGCGCTTCCCTCGCGCAGGCCGACCTGCACGTCGACGCCGGAGTCGTGGAGATTCAGCGCATGCGCGTGACCCTGGCTGCCGTAGCCGATGACGGCAACCTTCCCGGAGAGGAGGTCGAGGTCGCCGCTGCGGTGGATCGTTGCCATGTCGGTTCCTTTCAGGCGAGGACGCGTTGCGTCGGTCGGTTGCGGTTGGGCTTGAGCGCGCGGCCGAGGCCGATGCGCCCGGTGCGGACGAGCTCCTGGAGCCCGTGGGGGCGCACGAGCTCCTCGAACGAGTCGACGTCCTCCGGGGCTCCGGTGAGCTCGAACACGATCGAGTCGGGGCCGAGGTCGACGACGCGTGCGTTGAAGACCTCGCCGAGCGCCATCAGCTCCGCGCGCTTGGCCGGAGGCGCCGCCACCTTCATGAGCACGAGCTCGCGCTCGATCGACTCGCCGGGCGCGAGCTCCGACACGCGGAGGACGTTCACGAGCTTGTGCATCTGCTTCTCGATCTGCTCGAGCGGGCTCCCCTCGCAGTCGACGCGCAGCGTGATGCGCGAGACGTCGTGGCGCTCTGTCGGGCCGACCGCGAGGCTCTCGATGTTGTAGCTGCGGCGGGCGAACATGCTCGTGATGCGCGTGAGCACGCCCGGCTTGTTCTCCACCAGGACCGAGAGGGTATGTCTCACGCCGGCACCTCCTCGGCGTCGTCCTCGAACTCGACGAGGTCGAGCGCGGCGGCACCCGCGGGGATCATCGGGAAGCAGTGCTCGCGCGGGTCGACGCGCGCGTCGACCACTGCGGTGCGCCCGCACGAAAGCGCCTCCGAGAGCGCGGACTCGAGATCGGACTCGTCGTCGACCGTGATCCCGACGGCGCCGTACGCGCGTGCGAGCTGCGCGTAATCGGGCACCGAGTGCGTGAGGTTGATCTGCGAGAAGCGCTCCTCGAAGAACATGTCCTGCCACTGCCGCACCATGCCGAGGTAGCCGTTGTTCACGATCACGACGACGATCGGCAGGTCCTCGAGCACCGAGGTCGCGAGTTCCTGCTGCGTCATCTGGAAGCAGCCGTCCCCATCGACGCAGACGACGGTCGCATCGGGTCGCGCCGCCTTCGCGCCGACCGCGGCCGGCAGCCCGTAGCCCATCGTCCCGAGGCCGCCCGAGGTGATGAACGTCCGCGGCCGATCGCAGCGGAGGTACTGCATCGCCCACATCTGGTGCTGGCCGACGCCCGTCGTCCACACGACGTCGTCGCGCCCGGCGGTCAGCTCCTGGAGGGTCTCGAGCACGAGCTGCGGCTTGAGCATCTCCCCCTCGCGCCGGTAGCGGAGCGGAAACTGCTCGCGCCAGTCGGCGATCTGGCGCAGCCACGGCTCGGTCGCACCCGGGCGCGCGCGCTCGCCGAGCACCCGCGTCAATTCCGCGAGCACGGGCTTCAGCGGACCGACGACCGGAACGTCTGCGTGGCGGATCTTCGAGATCTCCGCCGCGTCGACGTCGAGGTGGACGACGCGCGCGCCCGGTGCGAACGCCGAGAGCTTGCCGGTGACGCGGTCGTCGAAGCGCGCGCCGACGGCGACGATGAGGTCGGCCTTGTTCAAGGCCCAGTTCGACCACTTCGGGCCGTGCATCCCCGGCCAGCCCGCGTGCAGCTCGTGCGTCTCCGGGAATGCGCTCTTCGCCATCAGCGTCGTCACCACCGGCAGTCGCGCCGCCTCGGCGAGGGCGCGCAGCTCTTCGGTCGCGTCCGCGTTCAGGACGCCCCCACCCACGTAGAGGATGGGCCGCTCCGCCGCGGCGAGCGCATCGGCGGCAGCCAAGATCTGCCGCTCGTGCCCGCGGCGGGGCGGCTTCCATCCCGGGAGGGACACCTGGTCGGGGTACGAGAACTCGGTCGCCGCCTCCTGAATGTCGCGCGGGACGTCCACGAGCACGGGGCCGCACCGTCCCGTGCGCGCGACGTGGAAGGCGGCCTTGATCACGTGCGGGAGCTCCTCGACGTCCTGCACGAGCCACGAGTGCTTGACGATCGGGATCGTGATCCCGGTGATGTCGCACTCCTGGAAAGCGTCGCTGCCGATCAGGCTCGACCGCACCTGCCCGGTGATGCACACAAGCGGGGTCGAGTCCATCCACGCGTCGGCGATCGGCGTGACGAGGTTCGTCGCCCCCGGGCCGGAGGTGGCAATCGCGACGCCGACGCATCCCGAGGCCCGCGCATACCCCTCGGCCATGTGCCCCGCGCCCTGCTCGTGGCGCGCGAGGACGTGGCGGACGGTCGTCCCGCGGGCGAACGCGTCGTAGAGCGGAAGGATCGCGCCTCCGGGCAAGCCGAAGGCGACGTCCACCCCCTCCGCCTCGAGGGAGCGAAGAATGGCGTCGGCGCCGTTCATCCTCATACGGTCTCCGGCCAGAACTCCGCGTTGCGGTTCGAGAGCTGGAAGCCGGCGAGCACGCGATGTGTGAACTCGCGCGTCGAGGCAACCGGGTGGAGGACGCTCGGCGTGCGCGGGCTGTCGAGGAGCGCGGCCGAGATCGCACCCGCAAGGGTGGCCGCCGCCGCGCGCCGTCCCAGTCCCTGCTCGAGCATGAGCGCGGCCGCGAGGAGCATGCTGCTCGGGTCGACCACGCCCTGGCCGGCGAGGGCGAACCCGCCGTCCGGCGACGGGACGAACAGGCTCGGCCCGTGCTCTGCGAGCAGGCCGTGCGCGGCGACGCGGTGCGCTGCTGCAGCCGCGGCGATCTCGACGAGGCCCTCCGCCCACGCCGGCGCGACCGCGACGACGTCGAAGCGACCCGGGTTGAATGCGGCGAACGGGAGCGCGTCCTTCGGCGAGACGTACTCGACGCGAACGTGCTCGTGGCCGCCCGCGGCGGTCTCGACGAGCTCGCACCAGGCGGTGTCGCCGACACACGACAGCCGCATCTCACGAGACTCCGCGATCGCGAACGCACGCTCGACCGCCCACTCGGCAGCCGCTTCGGACGTCGCGGTGACGAACTCGACGTCGTCTCGCTCGCCGAAGCGCACACGCGTCACGCGTGCCCGGAGGTCGAGCTCCGCAATGACGTCGTCGAGCGCAGGCTCCTCGGCGCCGGCGACGAGCACCGCGTCCGCTCCGAGCACCGCGTCGCGCGTGCTCGCCGGCACCGCCTGACCGAGGCGCGCGAGTGCGACCCCGCCGAACGGCGCGTGCACCTGGTCGAGCTCGAAGCCGTGCACGCGTCCGACGGCGTCGAGCGCGCGGAGCGCCTCGGCCATCAGCTCGGGCGCGGTCCCGGCGCCGGTGAGACAGGCGACCGTGCTCCTGCGGCTCATGCCGTCACCTCCTCGAACACGGCCTCGACGGGGACGCTCCCCGAGGAGTCCGCGAGCACCTTGAAGCGTCGGAACGCCGCCTCGAGCTCCTCCTTGCTCAGCCGCATCCCGAGCTCGGCGCAGGCGCGGGCGAACGCGTGCCGGCCCGAGTGCTTCCCGAGCGGCATCGTCATCCGCACCCCGACCTGCTCGGGATCGATGATCTGGTACGTCCGCTTGTCCTTGAGCATCCCGTCCTGGTGGATGCCGGCCTCGTGCGCGAACGCGTTGGCGCCGACGACCGCCTTGTTCGGCTGAACGACGTAGCCGGTGAGCTCCGAGACGAGGCGCGAGGCGGCGGCGATCTCCTCGGTCTCGATCGCCGTGTCGGCCTCGTACCAGTCGCGCTTCAGACGGAGCGCGACGACGATCTCCTCGAGCGACGCGTTGCCCGCACGCTCGCCGATGCCGTTCACCGTGCATTCGACCTGGCCGGCGCCGACCCCGACTGCCGCGAGCGAGTTTGCGACCGCCAGTCCGAGGTCGTCGTGGCAGTGCGCCGAGAGCGTGACGTCGCGGATCTCCGGACAGCGGCGGCGGACGGCGGAGAGGAAGTCCGCGTACTGCTGGGGAAGCGCGTACCCGACCGTGTCGGGGAGGTTGATGACGGTCGCCCCGGCCCCGATCGCCACGCGGCAGACGCGGGCGACGAACTCCGGGTCGGAGCGCGTCGCGTCCTCGCACGAGAACTCGACCTCGTCCACGAGCGAGGACGCGTAGCCGACCGCCCACCGGGCCTGCTGGACGACCTCCGCCGGCTCGAGCCCGAGCTTCTTCTCCATGTGAATCGGGCTCGTGGCGAGGAAGACGTGGATGCGCGACCGCCGCGCGCCCGCGAGCGCCTCGCCCGCGGCATCGAGGTCGGATTGCACGGTGCGGGCGAGCGAGGCCACGGTCGGCCCCTTCACGGTGGCGGCGACCGCCCGTACTCCCTCGTAGTCGCCGGGCGACGCCCCGGCGAAGCCTGCCTCGACGACGTCGACCCCGAGCCGCTCGAGCTGCTCCGCGATCGCCGCCTTCTCGTCCGGCTGCAGCGCGATGCCCGGCGATTGCTCGCCGTCACGCAATGTCGTATCGAAGACCGAGATCCTGCGACGAACGGACACGAACGGTTCCTCCTTCACTCCCGATAGAGGTCGCACCTGTGGTGCGGTGAGGTCGGTGTGTGCGCCTACGCGGCGCGTGTTCGCGTCCTCTCCCCGTTAGGGGAGAATGAAGATGACGCCGAGAAGAATGAGCGCGCACGCGACCACGAGCCCGTTCCGGGCTGTGGGGACGCGTGTCAGCGCGGTCGTCATCGCCCCCTTAGGGTGCATGGCTCGGCGGCGCTTGTCAAATCGGCCCTCGGGGCGCCGTTGGCCGGTTTGTCCTTGACGCCGTCCGGGGCCCTCCCTAGCGTGGAGGCACGCGCGGGACGACGACGTTCCCCCGCGGAGGCAGTGAGGCCTCAGGACTCCGACGAGTCCTGGGGCCTTTTTCGTTGGAGAAACGAGGGGAGAGACGATGCTGTATCCGCACTGGCTGAACCCCGGCGACAACGCCTGGCAGCTCACGGCCGCGACGCTCGTCGGCCTCATGAGCATCCCAGGCCTCGTCGTGCTCTACGGCGGCGTCATGCAGAAGCGCTGGTCGGTGAACGCGATGATGCTCACGTTCGTCGCCTTCGCCGTCGTGCTCGTGGAGTGGGTGCTCTACGGCTACAAGATGGGCTTCGGCAACCCGTGGCACGGCCTTGCGCACTCGGGGTTCTTCGGCAACTTCGTCGGCCAGCCCGGCAGCGTGCTCAGCCACGGCTCGCTTCAGGGCCAGGGGAACATCCCGAACGTCGGGAAGACGGACTTCCCCCTCTCCTCCCTCGTCTACTTCCAGTTCGTCTTCGCCGCGATCACGCCGATCCTCATGCTCGGCTCCGTCCTCGGCCGGGTGAACTTCAAGGCGTGGATCCCGTTCACGCTTCTCTGGGGCTCGTGCGTGTACACGATCAACGCCTTCCTGCTCTGGGGCGGCGGCTGGTTCGCGCACAAGGGGGCGGTCGACTTCAGCGGCGGCTATGTCATCCATCTCTCGGCCGGCGTGTCGGGGTTCGTCGCCGCGGCTGTCATCGGGCCGCGCCTCGCCCGCGACCGCGAGATCGACGCGCCGAACAACCTCGCGATGGTCGCGGTCGGCGCCGGCCTCCTCTGGCTGGGCTGGAACGGCTTCAACGGCGGCGACCCGTACAACGCCGGAGCCGACGCCGCCGCAGCCGTCCTCAACACGAACCTCGCGACCGCGGTCGCGTTCCTCACGTGGCTCGGCTGCGACTATGCGACGAAGCGGAAGCCCTCGCTCCTCGGCAGCGTCAACGGAATGATCGTCGGCCTCGTGGCGATCACGCCCGCCGCGGGCTTCGTCAACGGCTACGGCGCGATGGTGATCGGCCTCACCGCCTCCATCCTCGTGTACGTCGCGTACAACTACCTCGCGCTGCTCCGGCCGTTCCGCAACGTCGACGACACACTCGGCGTCGTCTACACGCACGGCTTCGCCGGGCTGTTCGGCGGCTTGCTCACCGGCCTGCTCGCGGACTCGGCGATGCAGATCGTCCCCGGCGTCTCCGTCACCGGCGGCCTGCACCTCCTGAAATGGCAGGCGCTCGCCGCAGCCTGGGTGGTGGTGTTCTCGGGCTCGGCGACCTTCGTCATCCTCAAGGCGGTCGCGCTGTTCGTACCCTTGCGGATGAGCGAGGCCGACATGGAGATGGGCGACCTCGCCGTCCACGGCCACGAGGTGTATCCATCCGACATCCCGTCGCTCGCCTACCCCTCCGGCCTGCCGGAGGGGGCGGTGGCGGCGGTTCCGGCGGCTCAGACGTGACGACGGTCATCGTCTCGTACGACGGAACCGACAACGACCGCGACGCGCTCGCGCTCGGCCGAATCCTGGCCGGCGCGGGTGCGTCGCTCGAGCTCGCGTACGTCAGCCACCGCAGCGAGCCGGAGCCGGACTCGCCGACGGACGTGCCGTTCCACGTCGTCGACAACGCCTCGACCGCGGAGGGTCTGCGCGAGCTCGCACTCGCGCGCGACGCCGAGCTCGTCGTGTTCGGCTCCGAGTACCGCACCGCGAAGGGACACGTCGACCCGCAGGCAACTGCACGCCGCCTCCTCGACGGCGGGCCGGTGGCGCTCGCGCTGGCCCCTGCCGGCTTCGCCGCCAACGGGCTCGAGGTGCGTACGGTGGCGGCGGTGAGCGAGGACGGCGACCCGTGCGCACGCGAGACGGCGGAAGCGCTCGCGGCGGCGCTCGGCGCGGAGCTCGCGGAGAAGGCGGCACGCGGCGTCGACCTGCTCGTGCTCGGCTCGAAGCCCGGCACGGTGAACGGGCGCGTCACGATCAGCGCCGCCGCCGAGTACCTCCTCGAGCTCGCGGAGTGCCCCGTCCTCGTCCTCCCGCGGGGAGTCGCAATCGGATTCGGCCCTTGACGCGCCGGGAGCGGAACTTCGTCGCCGGCGCGGTCGCGCTCGCGGTCGCGGCGACGCCGGCGGCGATCCTCGCGGGACGGGGAGGCGGCCCGCCGAAAGGCTGCGTTCGCGTGACGGAGCCGGGATTCATGGGCGGTCAATCGGTCCTCGAGTGCGTTAACCGGAGAACACCGGCGGTGGTCGTCCGGCATCCGAGCTAGGGTCGATGGGCCGATGCTGCGCAAGACGATCTTCCCGAAGCCGATCGCGATCGTCTTTGCCGCGCGCAACCACGTGCGCTAGTCGGCCTCCCCTTCCGCCCCGCCGACTAGCCGCACAGAGGCGGATCCTCCCCTACTCCTCCGGAGCAGCCCGTTGCCGCACCCGAAAACCGGCCTGTACGACCCCTCCTTCGAGCACGACGCATGCGGCGTCTGCTTCGTCGTCCGGCCGGACGGCGTGCGCACGCACGAGACGGTCGAGCGCGCGCTGGCCGCGCTTGCGAACCTCGAGCATCGCGGCGCCGCGGGCGCGGACAAGGACACGGGCGACGGGGCCGGGATCCTCGTCCAGCTCCCCGATGCGTTCTTCCGCGCCGAGCTCGGGAACGAGCTTCCGCCCGCCGGCGCCTACGGCGTCGGGACGTGCTTCGGCGAGCGATGCGATGCGCTCGAGGCGGCGGTCGAGCAGGAGGGCCTCCGTGTCGTCGCGTGGCGGGACGTCCCCACCGACGACCGGCACGTCGGCCGCACCGCGCGCACCGTGATGCCGCGGATCCGCCAGCTCGTCGTCTCGGGCGAGGGCCTGACCGGCGACGCGCTCGAGCGGAAGCTGTATGTCGTCCGCCGCGTCGCGGAGCTCGCCGCGGGGCAGGACCTCGTGATCCCGAGCCTGTCGTCGCGCACGCTCGTCTACAAGGGGATGCTCACCGCGCCGCAGCTCGCGTGCTTCTACCCCGACCTGCGCGACCGGCGGTTCGAGACCGCGCTGGCGCTCGTCCACTCGCGCTTCTCGACGAACACGTTCCCGAGCTGGGAGCTCGCGCACCCGTACCGGATGATCGCCCACAACGGCGAGATCAACACGCTGCGCGGCAACGTCAACTGGATGCGCGCGCGCGAGTCGCAGCTCGCGTCCGAGCTGTTCGGCCGCGACCTCGCGAAGGTGCTGCCGGT
>Ga0335078_10008167_pt1 | contig 15562 bp, 11 predicted proteins | sample Lox_Sample_32_FD_206711 | JGI IMG/M metagenome (GOLD analysis project Ga0335078, IMG submission 206711) | Soil microbial communities from Loxahatchee National Wildlife Refuge, Florida, United States - Lox_Sample_3.2 | ecosystem: Environmental > Terrestrial > Soil > Wetlands | place: USA... | reverse complement strand
TGGGCGCAACCTGATCGTGCACGTAGAACTGCACCACCTCGGTGGCCGCGCGGATGCCGGTGTTCTCTACTTCCGCGCTTACGCGCACAGTTCCGGCCGCTGTCACGGCCGGGGTTTCTACCCGAAGATTGCTGTACTTGAAGGTGGTGTAAGTCAATCCATAGCCGAAGGGAAACAGCGGCTGACTGCTCTCATCGAGATAGCCAGTGTGCCAGCGGTCGGGCGCACTCGGCCGGCCGGTGTTCTTATGGTTGTAATAAACCGGAATCTGCCCCACCGAGCGCGGCCAGCTCATGGCCAGCCGGGCGCTGGGGGAAACCTCGCCCGAAAGAACGTCGGCAATTGCATTACCCGCCTCGATTCCCAGATACCATGCCTGCATGATTGCCGGCACATGGTCGTTGGCCCAGCGGATATCAAGCGGACGGCCGCTCTCCAGCACCAGCACAACCGGCTTGCCCGTGGCAACCATAGCCTCAAGCAATTGCTGCTGCTCGCCCGGAAGAGTCAGGTTCGCGCGCGAGCTGGCCTCGCCCGTCATCTGCGCCAGTTCTCCCAGGAAAAGGATCACGACATCGGCTTTACGGGCCGTGCTGACCGCTTCCTCAATGCTGGCTGGCCCGCTGGCGGCTTCTCCGCTTGCGCCAGTGGCGGAGGTGGGCGCGGGCGCACCCGCTCCCACCCGCCGCTTCTCGAAAGAAGGAATATCTACGCCCTTGGCATACAGAATGTCAGCGCCAGCGAATTGCGCCTTGATGCCGGCGAGCGGACTTACCGCATCTTCCGCTCTCCCTTGTCCCGCCCAGGAGCCGAGTTGGTCGCCTTTGTCATCGGCCAGCGGCCCGATTACGGCGATAGTCTTCGTGTTCTTGTCCAGCGGCAGCAGACGGCCCTCATTTTTCAGCAGAACGATAGATTCATCCCCCAGCTTGCGCGCCAGTTGCCGGCTCTCGGCCGTCAGAAGATCGGTCTGCTCGCGTTTCGGGTCAGCGTAAGGATGCTCGAAAAGCCCGGCGCGGAATTTCACCCGCAGCACGTCGCGGACGGCTTCATCCACCACGCTCATGGGCAGCTTGCCGGATTTCACCAGGTCCGGAATTTGCGTTCCGAACGCCCCGCTGGTCATATCCATATCCAGGCCCGCCTTCATCGCGATCAGCGCCGCCTGCGCCTGGTCTGCCGCGACGCCATGGGGCATCAATTCGTTGACAGCGTTATAGTCGCTGACCACAAAGCCGCGAAAACCCCACTCGTCGCGCAGGATGTCGGTGAGCGTGTGATGGTTGGCCGTTGCCGGAACGCCATTCAGGTCTTCGAATGCCGACATCAGCGTGCCTGTGCCTGCCTTCACCGCCGCGTGAAACGGCGGCAGATAGACTTCGCGCAACAACTGCTCTGAGATATCCACGGTGTTGTAATCGCGCCCGCCCTCCACTGCCCCATAGGCGACGTAGTGTTTAGTGCACGCCACCAGGCTGCCGGGATCGGATATGTCTTTACCCTGAAACCCGCGCACCTTGGCCGCGGCGATCATGGAACCCAGGTATGGGTCCTCGCCCGCGCCTTCCACCATTCTTCCCCAGCGCGGATCGCGGCTGATATCCACCATCGGCGCAAACGCCCATTTCACGCCCTCGGCGCTGGCTTCTTTCGCCGCCACGCGTTCCGCCTGCTCGATCAGGGCGGGATCGAAACTCCCCGCGCTGGCAATCGGCACCGGGAAAATGGTGCGGTAGCCGTGAATTACATCGTAGCCAAAGAGCAGCGGAATCTTCAGCCGCGATTGTTCGACCGCGATTCTCTGCACCGCGTTCACCTTCTCCGCCCCCAGCACGTTGAAGAGCGAGCCGGCCTTGCCCTCTTTCACCAGTTCCAAATTCTTGTCTGACGCGCCGTCGTATTGCGCCAACTGGCCGGCCTTTTCCTGCAGCGTCATTTGCTTGACCAGCACGTCAATCCGGTGCTCGATGGCGGCATTGGTCAGTGGTTGCTGCGCGGCGGCCGCCCAGCACGTAACGAAAAAGAAGAGCAGAAGCAATGCCGGACGGCGAACGCGAGTCATCATCTTTATATTTCCTCCGCGCGGTGGCTGGCAGAAACGATTTTCTTCAATATAACCCGCCGCTTGCAACTATGCATAAGTATTACCGGGCCGCCTGGAATGCATACCAATGAAATTCCAGGGTCTCTCCCAGGTGAGACAGAAAATATGCCGCGCTGTGATCGCCCGGGTACAAATGGAACTCATGCTTTACGGCTTCTACCTCAAGCTGGCGGTGCAGCGCCTCCGCCCCTGCCTCGAATCCGTACTCATCACTTTTGCCGCAGTTGAAATAGACCTTCAACCTGGCGATGCGGACCTTGTTCTCCCGTGCCAGCACGAAGGGATCATTCTGCCGCCAGTGCGGCACGTTGATCGGATCTCCGAATACCGGCGCCAGCAACCGCCCGAGCTGCGCTCCCGAGCGCATCGCAGTGTCAAGCTGCTGGGGCGAATCCGTAATCAGCGCCGCGCTCTGCGCGCTCACCGAAGAAAACATCTCCGGATAGGCCAAGGCGAAGCGCAGCGCGCCGTAGCCTCCCATCGAAAGTCCGCTGATGGCGCGCCCGCTCTTTCGCCGCTGCACATGATACCTGCCTTCGATGTAGGGCACGAATTCCCGCACGAAGAAATCGCTGTAGGGCACTTTGCCATCAGCCGAGTTGATGAAAAAGCTGGCCCAGCCCTCGGGCGTCACGATCAGGAAGTCGCCGATCTTGTTCTGCTGCCGTAAGTCCTGAATCAGGTCCCATCCCCCGCTGCGAAACAGCGTCTGCTCGTTTTCGCCCAGCCCGTGCAGAAAATAAAGCACCGGATAAAGCCGCTTCGCATTCGAAGGCGAATCATATCCCTCCGGAATGAGCACGCAATAGCGGACATTTCTCTTGAGGAGCCGGCTCGGCAGCGCGCTGCAGTCAATGCGGCTCTGCCCGAAAATCAAAGAAACCGGAATGAGCAGGAAAGCTGAAACGACCAGGGTCCGCAGCCCGCGAGCCATGACTCCAGTTTACTCGTAGCGCAGCGCTTGCACTGGATCCAGCCGCGCCGCGCGGTTCGCCGGGTAAAGCCCGGCCAGCAGGCTAAGAACAATGGCGAACCCAATCGCTCCCCCTACCAGCCACCCGGGCACGTACCAGATTTGCGCCGGAGGAAAATTCTGCCGCTGCAGATACACGTTGGTCCCGAAGTTGATCACCCGCCCCAGCAGCCAGCCGAAAAGCACGCCCACAATGCCGCCCAGAATTCCCATGGCGCCGGCTTCGGCGAAAAACAAGCCGCGCACATCGCCATCGCTCGCGCCCAGCGCCTTCATGATTCCGATCTCCCGCCGCCGCTCCAGAATCGCCATCACCAGTGTGTTGACGATTCCAATCGAAGCCACCGCCAGAGCCAGGCTGCCGAAAATTCCCAGGAACAAATCCAGCACTGCGAAGAACTGCCGCAGATTACGGGTGGCGTCAACAATAGAAAATGTGTTGAAGCCCAGCTTCTTGATCGCTTGCTCCACCGCCGGCACGTATTTCGGCGTGCTCACCCGCACGCTGAGCGTGGTGTAGGCAGGTTCGCTTCCAACCACATTTGTGGTGTCGCGCAGGTCCGCCACTTGCATCACGTGCAGGTTCTGCACCAGCTTGAGCGGTATAAATACGCGCCCGCGCTGTGCCCCGCGCATGCTCTCGGGGTCGAGGTCGGTCACGCCCACGATCTTGAGCGTTTCGGTCCGCGAAGTCACCGAGTAGGAGGCGGTGGACATATCCGCATTGGCCGACGGCGAAGCCGTACGCTCCACGTAGCGCATGCTCAGTTCTTTGCCCAGCAAAGGCTTTGCCAGCGATGCGATGGCTGCTTCCGGCTCGCCCGGCTTGCTGCGCTTCTCGAGCAACTCTTCGGCGAAGGAGCGCTGCAAGATCGCCTCCGCTGCGGCGTCTGACGAAAAGAAGTTGCCTTGCATGCCCTCGAACGAATCATTGCTCTTTGCCGAGAATGGCAGCCCGGCCACCATGGTCAGATAAGGCTTGTCCTCGAAGCGCACCTCGGTGACAAAGCGAATATCGGGATAAGCCTCCAGCACGTTCGGCAGTTTTTCAATTTTCTGGCGCGCAGTCTCGTTAAGCGCGGGGCTTTGCGCCGGAGCAGGGCCGTTCTCCTGCTGCTCACGGCCGAAGTCGCGCAGGTCGCGGCGTGACATCACCACCACCGTATCGAATAGCCCCGATCGCTCCAGCCGCCGCGAGGCCAACTGCTGCAGGCCGACGCCCAGCGCCAGCATTGCCACCAGTGAGGCTACGCCCACCGCAATTCCTACGGTAGTGAGCGAGTTGCGCAGCACCGATTCGCGCAGGTTGCGCATCGCCAGCTCAGTCACATCGTGCAGCTTCACTGCGCGCCTCCGGGTACAACCGCCTGCTCGGCCACCAGCTTGCCGTCAGAAAGAAAAATCATGCGGCTGGCGTAGCTCTCGGCCAGCGCCCGCTCATGCGTCACCATCACGACGGTCATTCCCAAGGACTGGTTGAATTCGCGGATCAGATTCATGATCTCGGTGCCGGTGTGGCTGTCGAGGTTGCCGGTCGGCTCATCCGCCAGCAGGATGCGGGGCTGATTGATCAGCGCCCGAGCCAGCGCCGCCCGCTGCTGCTCGCCGCCGGAAAGCTCCGCCGGACGGTGACGCACTCGGCCGCTCAGCCCCACCCGCTGCAGCGCTCTCTCCGCCAGCGCTCCGCGCTTGCTGCGGTCCACTTCGGCAAAGCGCATGGGCAGCTCCACGTTTTCAATCAGGCTCATGCTGGGAATCAAATTGAAGGATTGAAACACCATGCCCACGGTGTGCAGCCGATGCCGGGCCAGTTCCGGACGCGAAAGCGCTGCCAGATTCCTGCCCTCTACTTCGACTACTCCCGAGCTCGCCTGGTCGAGCCCGGCCAGCAGGTTCAGCAAAGAGGATTTGCCCGATCCGGAAGCGCCCAGCAGCGCCACGAACTCGCCGCTCCGTACCTGGAATGAAATGCCATCTACGGCGCGGATCACCGCCTGCCCCATGCGGTAATGCCGGCAGAGATTTTCCGTGCGCACGGCGAAGCCATTACTGGAAGCAGTGGTGCCAGGGACAATGCTCATGGGGCTAGGGCGCGTCTCCCCTCACCAGGTCCAGGGCATCAGGTACAGCGCCGTTGCGCCCGGCCATGGAACCTGCTTCTCCGGCGGGCACGGCATCGCCTTCGCCCGGCGCCAGAAAGAGGTTCGTCTCCAGCCCGTGCTGCCTGGTATACAGGTCGTAGTAGCGCCCGTGCAGGGCGTAGAGCTGGTCGTGCATGCCCTGCTCCACAATCCGCCCCTGCTCCATTACCAAAATCTGGTCGGCGCGGCGAATAGTGGAAAGCCGGTGCGCGATCACGAATGTGGTCCGTCCCTGCATCAGATAGGAGAGTCCCTGCTGGATCAGCGCCTCCGATTCCGAGTCCAGGCTGGACGTGGCCTCATCCAGAATTAAGATGCGCGGTTCAGCCAGAATGGCGCGCGCGATCGAAACCCGCTGCCTCTGCCCGCCCGAAAGCTTTACCCCGCGTTCGCCAACAATGGTGTCGTACTTCTCCGGAAAGTTTTCCGCGAACTCATCCACCCGCGCGATGCGGCACGCCCGCAGAACCTCTTCCTCACTCGCCTCCGGCCGGGAAAACGCCACATTCTCTCGAATGCTTCCGTCAAACAGGAACGACTCCTGCAGCACTACGCCTAAACGGGTGCGGTAAGACTCCAGCCGCACCGTGCTCAGGTCAACTCCATCCACCAGCACGCGGCCTTCTGTCGGCACATGGAAGGCGGAGATCAGCCCGATGGTTGTGGATTTTCCCGATCCCGAGGATCCCACCAGGGCCGTGACTGTTCCCGGCTCAGCGCGAAACGAGACGTCGTGCAGCACGGTGCGGCTGCCGTCGTAGCTGAAGCTCACATGCTCGAACTCCACCCTGCCGTAAATTTCAGGCAGGCTGACCGTGCGCTTCGGGTCGCGGTCTTCCGGGCCGAGGCTCAGAATTTCCTGCGTCCGCTCCAGTCCGGCCAGGGCCTCGGTCAGTTGCGTCCCGATGGAGACGATCTGCGAGACCGGCGCCACCAGAAATCCCAGAAACAAGGTGTAGGTAAAGAATCCGCCGATGGTCAGCGTACCCGCCATGATCTGCCGCGAGCCCACATACATGATGACCACGCCCACCGTGCCCAGCAGCAGGCTGGCGGAAAGGCTCATCAGGGAAGTTGCCGTCAGGGTTCGCATCACGTTTTCCAGCAGCCGGTGCACGCCGCGGGAGAAAACGTTCTCCTCTCGTCCCTCGGCGTGATACCCCTTCACCACCCGCACGCCGCCAAACGATTCCGCCAGCCGCCCCGTGACCTCGGCGTTGATCTTGCTGCGCTCGCGAAAGATCGGACGAATGGTCTTGAGGGCGGTGCGCAGCGCCAACGCAAAGACCAGAAGAAATGCAAAAGCCACTCCCGTCATCAGCGCGCTGATGCGCAGCAGCACTACCAGCGCAATGGCCGCCGTGAGCAGTCCTCCCGCCAGGTCCACCAGGCCGGTGCCGATCAGGTTGCGCACCCCTTCCACATCGCTCATCACCCGCGCCACCAGCATGCCGCTCTTGTTGGAATCGTGGAAGGTCACGGGCAGGCGCCCAATATGCGCCTGCACTTTTTGCCGCAGCTCGGCAATCAGCCGCTGGGCGGCTTTCGAAAGCAGCTGCGTCAGCGAAAACGACGTTATGCCCTGCACCGCGGTGGCCGCCAGCACCGCCAGCACCAGAGGCTTCAGCAGTTGCGTCTGGTGCTTAACGATGACACTGTCAATCAGGTACTTCGTGGAATAGGGAAGCACCAGGCCGGAGACCCGGTTGATGACCATCAGCCCGAAGCCGAGCGCCAGCAGCCCGCGGCGCGGCTTCACCAGTTCCCAGATCATGGGAGCGACGGCGCGCAGGTTCGGCTTGGCCCCCTGCGGCCTCTCCCCCGACGCTTTGGAGGCGTGTCCCAAACCCCTTAGACTCGGCGCCACTGAAACTAGCTTCATTTTCTGGCTTATCCCGCGCTCTGCAAAACTTGTGCCCGCTCCGCCATTTGCCCGCGAAGCTCGTAACTCATTGCCGCATCTATAGTAAACTCCCACCGGCCCACAAACGCACTTGATGATGGAACTCTATCGCTGGCTTCCGCCGGAAGCGGTCAAGATCGTACTCGTCCTGTTTCTCTCGTTCCTGGTGGGACTGGAACGCGAGGAGCGCAAAACCGGCGAGTTTGGCTTCGGCGGAGTGCGTACTTTCCCGCTGATCGGCCTGATCGGTTATTCGCTCGGCCTGCTTTGCGGCAACCAGCTCCTTCCCCTGATTATCGGCTTTGCTGCCGTCTCTTCTTTTCTTCTCCTCTCGTACTGGCACAAGCTCTCCTCCTCTTCGGTGGCCGGCGTAACTACGGAAATGTCGGGCCTCACCACCTTTCTGGTCGGCGCGCTGGTTTACTACGGGCATTTCTGGATCGCCACCGCCCTCAGCGTCGCCAGCCTGTTGCTGCTCGAACTCAAAGCCGCGCTGGAAAGACTGGCCAAGGTCATCCCGGCGGAGGAAATCCTCACCTTCGCGAAGTTTTTGTTGCTTTCCGCAGTGATTCTGCCCATCTTGCCTGACCAGCCCTTCGGCCGCTTTCATATCAACCCCTTCAAGACCTGGGTTGTCGTCGTGGCGGTCAGCGCCATCTCATACGGCAGCTATGTTTTGCAAAAACTTACAAAGGAGCGCGGCGGCGTATTTCTCGCCGCCCTGCTTGGCGGCGCTTATTCCTCCACTCTGACCACGATCGTTACGGCCCGGCGCGCTGCGCGTGACCGTCATCCGCATCTTTTTTCCGGCGGCATTCTGATCGCCTCCGGCGTCATGTATTTGCGCTTGGCGGCGCTGCTGGCACTGTTCAACCGCCAGTTGGCCGCCCTGCTGGCGCCGTCTTTTCTCGTGCTCGCCGGGCTGGGAGCCGGCGCCGGCTGGCTCTGGTCAAAACGCCCCGACCCGGAAGGCGGGGAGGTACGGCGCGAGTTCGCCCCCGGCAACCCTCTCGAGTTGCGGCCGGCTTTCCTGTTCGCCCTGCTGTTTCTAGCGATGCTGGTGTGTACTCAGCTGGCCGTGACTTACCTGGGAAGGGCGGGCGTAGATGGCTTGGCTGCCCTTATGGGCGTAACCGACGTGGACCCATTCATTCTGGGCATGACGCAATCTGCCGGCGCGGCCACACCCTTGCACCTCGCCGCAGTAGCAGTGCTGATCGCTGCCGCCAGCAATAACGTCATCAAGGGCATCTACGCCTACACCCTGGCTGATCGAAAGACCGGGGCCCAGAGCCTGGCGCTCCTGATCGCGCTTGCAGTCTTGGGGTTGCTGCCCTTGTTCTGGGTCTGATTCGCTCTTCCGTGCGGGGGCGGGCATTTCCGCCCCGCCTCCAATTCCCGGCACTACGATCTCGGGCAAACTGTGACCAGCGTGAAAGCATGACTTCAAAGCGCGCTGGAAGATAGAGAGAAGTAAACGCGCAGTCGCGTGGAAGCGTGTTCAGCGCCACTTGGCCGCTCATCTGGTGTAGGCCTGGGCCACCGTATCGAAATCCTGAGAACGGGAATCAGAGGTGTACGGCGCGGTCGTTGCGCCAGCATCGTCTATCCTTGTTGCCATTCCGAACCTGCTTCAGCCCCCGAGGAATCCGCTCTTAACCGTGCGGTGCAGGAGCAGTCGCTGCCCGTGTCCTCCGCGATCCTCGGCGGTCAAAGGCCTTGAGAATCGCCCGCTTCGACGCGCCAACTCATCGCGCTCCGGATAGTAGCTCCGTTCGACAGTCATCATTAGATGGGCACGAAGGCGGGCGAGGAAAACTGTGAAGCCAAGACCTTCGTGAACCTTTATGGTTCAGCGGTCTTTTCTGACCCCGCGAGACCGGCCCACCCCCAGCCTCTGGCTGCGGTTTTCAGCCTTTCCCGCCGATGGTATGATGAGTCAGGCGTCGGCTCCGCCGATGCCTCTTCACGCACTCCTCAGTAGCTCAATGGCAGAGCATCCGGCTGTTAACCGGAGGGTTGTAGGTTCGAGTCCTACCTGAGGAGCCATCTTTTCAAGCACTTCCTTGGACGGACTTCCGGATAATCGCGACGTTTCCCCGAATCAACGGTTCCAAACGGTTCCAAAATCTGGAGTGCATGCAGTGTTTATGCGGGTCCAGCCGGTGGAGCCAGCGGCCCCCAGGACCCAACGCAGCGGCCGGCATTCCAAATCAAATTTGGCAGCTTGCAGTCCACGTGCTTCATTGCAGCATAGCTACGGTCTGCTGCTCGTGGCCGGAGCCGGGTGCCTTAATCCGGATCCTGCAGTCTTCTAGAGCTGAAACCCCACCGACCACCTGCGGGCGTTGGTCGGCGGGAATCCCAGCCACTGCTTACGATCTGCCTGTCGTGGCGACCTAATTGGATTCGTTAGCTTCCGCCACGCGGGCCTGATGGCTTGCGTCGGAAACAGCCTTCATGAACTCGGTCGCCACTTCCGGAGTTGCCGTCTTGCCCGATAACACGGCGCGAAACGGGACCTTCTTGTGATAGATGGCGCGGGTTGAGTCGTCATCCTGCTGCACAACTGCACCTTCAAGCGTAAGCCCGGCAAATACGCCTCGGGCACGCGAGTAGGTCAACATTTCGGTGTTCATCTTCCAGTCAGTCCCGGCGGACGCGTGCCGGCCAACCGGACCAGCTGCCGCGGAACCTTCGCCGCTGATCTTGAACTTGCTGGAGAGCAGGTGCTGCAGGCCCTGATCGTTCATGACCAGCATTACAACGTCCACGCCCTCGACTCCAATTTGCAGACCCCAGCTCCCGCCGTTGACTGAAACGAACGCCGGCGCGCTCCATCCCACGGGCGTGCGGCAGGTCGCGACGCCGCGTCCGTGCTTCGCGCCGAAGATGAAGCCGCCTTTAATAAGGTGGGGAACTACGATCATGCATTTGGCGCTGTCGAGAACTTCTTCGGGGATACCGTTGTCGGGAGTCGCCATCAGCGCGTTCAGAACTTCGGTCGAAAGTTTAAGGCGGCCGACCGCATCCTCGCGTGCCGACGCGCCCCAGGCGTTGACGCTGAGGAGAAATAGACCACTGGCCAAAAACATCGTGAGCAGTTTCTTCATAGTGATTCCTTTGTGATAGCTGTCGAGCTAAGAGGGAACAACTTCAGATAGGCTGACTTAGTTCAGAAGACCTGAAAGAGAAGGCAGACGCTCTTCTCACTGCTAATTATCTCCGATAAGGCGAAGCAGAAGCTGAGCAACATTGCTCACTGCCGTGTAGCGGAACTAAATGACATTTCTGTCCACGAGGACTGGCTGAAATTGAAGGCGGGGAATGTGAGCAATCCGGAACAGAGTTGCCGACCCTAGCCTGTCATTCTGAAGAACGACACGAGGGGGACATCCTTGAGGCGCCGACTTCATCGTTGGGTGGCTCGATCTCGAGAATACTTTGCCTCGGTCGTGCAATTGCTCAGAAGCCTGTTTAACAGGAGGGGAACGCACGGCGGGGACACCAATTATCTAGTCGTGTGTCCCTGGTGCGGGCTTATTACCTCTAAGCATAAGAAGCTGTGCCTGGAGTGCGGAAAGTCCTTGAAGTGCGCTTAGACGGCTGTTTCGCGGCGAAACCTTTGGGCCGCAGCGCGGCACTCCTGCAGCGTATAGCGACGCACGATTTTGTCGGAGCGGTCCACCTCGGTTACCTCGCCGCCTTGCTGGGCTCTTTCCAGAGCTGCTGCTGCCTCTTCGAGACTCGGGTAGCTACCGCCATCCACCGGCTGGCCATTTTTATATATCTGAAAGAACATTGAGCCCTCCGGCCCCGGCTATTGAGCGCGGCCTACTTTGGAGTGGAACAACGAACGCCAGCCATGACTCGTGGCCGCCCACAAGTTTCGCATGGCAGCATGTCCAAAGCTTTCGGGAGGGCCAGCTTTGGCCGCGGACTGGTCTCGGGCACGGTGTGTTTTCAAAGAGGGCTGTCCAGTAATGAGCACGCACTTTTCTTTTGGCTTGGCCGTACATACCGGGCAACGTACAGACAAGATTTGCTTCAGCGATTGAGGTTTCATAGTGCGCCGCGACTGCCCAGCCCAGCGGTGAACGGCGTCTGCCGCGGCAGGTGCAGGTCCACAACGTGCTGATTCATTGCCGCCGCCGCTTGGGTGCGGAGGTTGCCGTTAACGCTGTCGAACTCCAGAGTGTTGACGGTGTGCTTGCAGGCAATACATTTGAACGCAATCCCGCCGTTCATTCGTTTTGTTGTGTAATATCGCACCGACTCATTGTAGTCCTGCTTTCGAGTGCGGCTCCCGGGCAATAGATGCTGGCCTTTCGCGCACGCATCCACGGCCCAGGGCTTGCCGCCACATCCTCCTGACGACGCCGTTGTACCCGGCCTCGGTGCCGATGGAATGCGGGTCAAGCCACTCGAAGTGCGCGCAAGGAGGCGCGCGCTTCGCCACCGCTGATGTCGGGCACGATGACGAGCTCCAACACCTTGACATTCGAGAGCTCCACCGAGTGTTCTTCAGCTTCCCGAACTGTATCGGGAGGGCTAAAGTTCCACTGCTGACGCACAATATCCCGGAAAGGCTGTTTGCCGTCCGGGGACCAACGCAGCACGAATTCTTGAGTGCGCTTGATATTGGTCTCCTCGAACACCAGCCCGATACGCCTGAGCGTCTGCGGAGTATCGAACACCACGCGTACCATCTGCGGTCCGGCGGTCGCCGCCCGCCACCCACGACTCTCGTCCAGAAGCAGTGCCGCTTCAACCGGATGGCTCTGGTCCTGCGATGTGACCTCCGCCAAGGCTGTGCTGCTTAAGTCCAGCCAAGTCTGCTGAAGAGGTGCCGGGGTTTCCAAAACATTGCCAATCAGGTTCTTACGCATTGTGGTTCTCCCTTCGGGTTCCTTGTATTGCTGGTTTGGATGCGGTAAGTCCGTTCTCTGCAGGTCTAAGACGGTGTCCACTGGCTCACCGTCTTAGCCGCTATTCGCCAACAGAGGCGGTCAGCAGTATCCAGCAAGCCATGCGTTTCCCCTGTCTGTCGCGGGCGGCGTGGTCTAACCCTATTTATCTGAAGCCGCCAGGCGCCGATCCCGGTGCGGTTCGCTACGTGGCAGACCCGTGCTTAACTCACACTTCTGGCCCGGTTTGGCGCCACAGGTAGGACAGGGAACCGTTAGGGCCTGTTCCTTCTTGGTTTTCATGACTGCATAATGCCGCATCGCTGAACAGCGAGATGGTCAATTGTGACCAGCACCGGCGTGTTTTTTTAAGTTCGTGGAAAATGAGCAATCTTGACCATCGCGCCGGCTCCGCAAAGAGCACCATCAGGGAATAAAGGGAAAGCGGATGAAAGCGCGGCCAGGTATAACCGAGGACGACCGCCGTTCCGCGCCTCATTCATTTTATGGAGTCCTATATGTCTAGGTACTGGACTAGCGGCGGCCAATCTCCGGAGCCGCCTCTCTCATATCCAGGCGCAGCTCCTGATGCGGATCGTGCCAGAAAGCCGCCCCTGCCCGATTTGCCATACGCGCCCTACACGGAAGAGCCCGAGCAGCATGGGCCCCCTACGAGCGCCCTAAAAATATCTAGCTCAACATCAACACCGTCGTAAGAAGTGGAGAACGGTCTGCATGTCGAGACGTAAAATGCGGCCCGGGCCGAAAATTGTTCCCCAGACCAGCGAAATGGCGCGCGGCCAAAATACACCATCGGAGCAGCAACGGGACGACAACCAACGTGCGGACTTCGTCAGCCAGGCTGCGGAACGGGTCGTGGGCGAGACCCCGGAGAACCAGGACTGAGGCGGCCCGGCGTTTCCCGGCCACTTACGGCCGCACCACCATGAAATCCCTACGTTGGATTTTCGCTTTCGCTTTTGCCGGCTGCCATCACAGTCACACGAGCCGCGTATTCACCATTGAAAGAAGGACCTACCAAGTGTGCTTCGATTGTGGAAAGAGATTCGACTACTCGTGGGCGCTCATGCAGGCCATACGATCAGGCCCTGGCCACACCAGCGGGCGGGACGGCGTCCCCAGAGATGCGGAATCTACCACGATTGATCCAACGGTCGCCCAGGCATCGTAGTCTCAACTTATTTTCGATGTGAGCTATCTTGCTCAGACGGGAAAGCCGGTAGCTGTCATTCTTTATTCACCTGAGTGTGTAGAGGGAGCCGCGACGCCGATCGTAGCTCTCACTAGTTCAGGTCGCTGCGGCAGCCTCCGGCCGAGCCAACCTCAAGCGGCCACATCCAGCCAATCGGCAGTCTTCATCCGTGCGCATGCCTGAAACCTCCGGCGGGCACGATTCGACCCTATAGCTTTCGGACACAAGAATACTGGCGCCTCCCCGCGATGGATGCGAGGCGGCAGCCCGCGCAACAAGAAAGGTCAGATCATGCCTTTGATTCAACTCCTGGAAGTTCTCGTGACGGTGGGTGTCCTGCTCTGGCTGATAAATCGCTTCATCCCGATGCAGAGGTCCATCAAGTCAATTCTGAATGGCGTCGTTGTCATCGCAGTGGTCCTGTGGATACTCAATGTTTTTGGGCTCTTCCACTCGCTTTCTCGGATCCACGTTGGGACCTGACTCTAGACTGACCGGCGGCATGAAGCAAACCGCCTGAGCGAAGACCAACAATTAGAAAGAGCAGACATCTGCCACAAGGAGATCCATTGAAAACGGAGCTGTTGTTAGCTGCAGTAATCGCCCTGAGCCTGAACGCCCTAGCCCAGACAAATTCTCAAACCACAGGGTCTGTTGAGCCCATGGATTACACGCCGACGTTCCACGTCATCGTGACCAGCCGGACGACACCCGCGATAAAGTATCAGCATCGCAGCGGAGCCACCAAGCTTGATTTTGCCGGTACAGAGCTGATGCCGCAGGCGCGCGGCCAGGCCAAGGTGGAGAGCAAGAGCGGTTACATCGAAATCGAAGTGGAATTTGCCAATCTGCAGAAGCCCACGACTTTCGGCAACGAATATCTTACCTACATCCTGTGGGCGATCTCTCCCGAAGGCCGGGCTGTAAACCTGGGTGAAGTGCTGGTGGGTGATAACCATCGCAGCAAGCTGGACGTTACCACGGATCTGCAGGCATTCGCTCTGGTGGTTACCGCGGAACCTTATTATGCAGTGCGCCAGCCCAGCAACGTAGTGGTGATCGAAAATGTCATCCGCGAGGACACCAAGGGAACGGTCGAGGCAGTCAACGCCAAGTATGACCTTCTCGAGCGCGGCGGGTACATTCCCACCGGCTATAAATTCGATCCGGTGATCCTGAATTCCGAGCTGCCATTGGAATTCTTCGAAGCGCGCAATGCGCTGCGCATCGCTCAGTCCGAGGGCGCGGCCAATTACGCTAGCGACAGCTATCAGCATGCAGTTCGCCTAATGGACCAGGCGGACGGCTACGCCACGCGAAAGCACCTCGATAAGAAAGCTTTGATCGGAGTCGCGCGCGAGGCAGTGCAGACCGCGGAAGACGCTCGCGCCATCACCGTTAAGAGAATTGCCCAGGAGCGCCAGGAAAACGAACGCCGCGCGGCGGCCTTTGCCCAGGCGCGAACCCAGGCGGAAGCGGACGCTGCCACGCGGCAAAAGGAACAGGCGCAAGCTGATCAGGCGCGAGCGGAGTCTGCTAAAGCCCAGGCAGAGTCGGACACAGCCAGGGCACAAGCCGCCAGGGCCCAGGCAGAACTGGCAACCGCCAGCGCCCAGTCCGAAGCTGCTCAGGCCCAGTCGGATTCCGACAGAGCCAAAGCAGACCTGGCTGACAGTCAGGCCGCTTCAGCAACAGCTTTGGCCGCTGCTCGCTCGGATACGGAGCAAGCACGACTGGCCGCACAGGAGGCCCAGTTGGCCTCGCAGCAAGCGGAAGCCGATAAAGCGGCCATGCGCACGCGGTTGTCGGAGCAGTTGAATTCAATCCTTCAGACTCGCGACAGCGCGCGTGGCCTCATCGTCAGCATGTCCGATGTTTTGTTTGACACCGGCGAATACTCGTTGAAGTCCGGCGCGCGGGAAAAACTGGCGAAAGTCGCCGGAATTCTCGTCGCGTACCCAGGACTCAATATTGAAGTCGGCGGCTACACAGACAATGTGGGCAGCGATGCGATGAATCAGACATTGTCTGAGAATCGCGCCGGCTCGGTCCGCGATTATCTGGTGAATCAGGGAGTCGCAACCGCGTCCATTACGTCGAAGGGGTTCGGCGAAGGCCAGCCAGTAGCTACCAACGACACCGCCTCCGGTCGCCAGCAAAACCGAAGAGTGGAGCTTGTCGTATCTGGCGAAGCCATTGGAAGCCCGGTCACCACAGGAAGCTTGCGCTAAGCAAGCTTGCATCATCCAGCAGGAATGGAGCACCCATGAAAGCACTCAGATTCACCAGTACCGCCATCCTGTCCTTGCTTCTCGGAGTCG
>Ga0335078_10008166_pt1 | contig 15562 bp, 14 predicted proteins | sample Lox_Sample_32_FD_206711 | JGI IMG/M metagenome (GOLD analysis project Ga0335078, IMG submission 206711) | Soil microbial communities from Loxahatchee National Wildlife Refuge, Florida, United States - Lox_Sample_3.2 | ecosystem: Environmental > Terrestrial > Soil > Wetlands | place: USA... | reverse complement strand
GAGGAGACCGTGCTCGAACCGGGGGCGCGGGCATCGGTCGGCACCGGAATCGCCGTCGAGATCCCCGACGGTCAGGCCGGACTCGTCCTGCCCCGCTCGGGGCTGGCGGCGCGGCACGGGATCGCGCTCGTGAACGCTCCAGGCCTGATCGACGCCGGCTACCGCGGCGAGGTCCGAGTGCTGCTGCTGAACACCGATCGCAGCGAGACGTTCATCGTGCAGCGCGGTGAGCGGATCGCTCAGCTCGTGCTGGTCCGGATCGAGACGCCCGAGGTCGTCGAGGTCCGCGAGCTCGCGGTGACCGAGCGGGGCGCCGGGGGCTTCGGCTCGAGCGGCCGCGGACCCTAGGGGCCCGTCGTCGAGGTCGAGCTCGGGGTTGAGGTCGTGGTCGAGGGCTGGGGCAGCACGCCCTCGGACTGGAGGAACTGGGTCGCGACCGTGGCCGGGTCCTCACCGCCGATCTCGACCGCGGCATTCAGCTCCCGCATCATCGGCAGCGTGAGCAGCGCGCTGACGCGATTGATCGTGGCCTCGAACGCCGGTCCCTCAGCGTCGAGCGCCCGGACCGACGCCACGGGGACGACGTTGCCCCACCCGAACACGTTCTGCGGGTCCGCCAGCAGTGGATAGCCGCCGCTCAGCAACTGAGGATCGGTCGTCGACACGACGGCGGCTTGCACGGTCCCGTTGTCGAGTGCCTGGTACTCGGGGGCCCCAAGCTCGAGCGGCTTGAACGTCGCCGGGGTCACGCCGTACATCTGCTCGATCGCCGCAAGGCCGGTCGGGCTCTGCTGGAACTGAGGCGGCCCTCCGAGCGTCAGCTGGGACGCGAGCGGGATCAGGTCGGAGATCGACTGCACGTTGTTCTCGACCGCGTAGTCGAACGTCACCGCGATCGCGTTGGTATCGCTGAACGGCGTCGCGTTCAGCAGCGCGAGGCCGTGCTTGAGCGCGTAGTGCTGCCCGGCCAGGTACGCGTCTCGGCGCGACCGGAAGGAGTGCTGGATGCCGGCGACGGTCGAGTTCCATGTGTCCAGGTACTCCGGATACATCGCGAGCTGCCCGTTGGCCATCGCCTGCTGGATCACCTCGGGCGGACCGATGCTCTGATTCAGCGCCACCGAGAAGCCCTGGGCCTTCAGCGCCTGGTAGTACAGCTGTCCGAGCAGGAACTGCTCGGGGGTGTTCTCATCGCCGATCGTCACCGGCGGCCTGCCGGCGCCGGGGAGCGTGACCGTCTCAGTGACGGTGGTGGTGGTCGTCGTCGTCGCGGTCGTCGTGACCGTGGTCGTGGTCGCCGTCGCGGTCGCACTTGTGCCTGGCGTGGCCGCCGTCGCCGGATGCGATCCGCTTCCGCATCCCGCGAGCCCGAGCGCGGCGATTCCGCACGCCAGCGCCGACGAGACCGAGCTCGTGAGGCTTGCCCCTCTCCTCATCACCTCAGGCTCTCACACTCCGGCGGCTCGGCGCGCGTCCGCGTGGGCGTCCGCCTCGAGCCGGTCGTCGAGCGGCTCGAGCCGGTCGAGACCGGCCGCGGTCTCGATCAGCCAGTCGGCGAACCACGCGTTCTTCGGAAGCAGCGGGCCGTGAAGGTAGGTCCCGATCACGTTCCCGCGCCGGACGCCCTCGTGGCCGTCGGCGCCGTTGTTGCCGTATCCCTTCAGCACTCGGCCGAGCGGCGTCGCGTTCGGACCGAGATGCGTGCGACCACCATGGTTCTCGAACCCGGCGAGTACTCGCCGCACACCGGGGTCGAGCTCGACCTCGATGGCCACGTTCCCGATCAGCCGGGCCTCGTCCGAGCGGACCGTGACGAGATCGACCAGGCCGGTGCCCGGGAGCGTCTCGTCGCCGAGCTGATACGAGTGTCCGAGCAGCTGGTAACCACCGCAGACCGCGAGGATCACAGCGCCCCGGTCCGCGGCCGCGTGCAGCGCGTCGCGCTTGACCTCCGCGAGGTCGAACGCGCACAGCTGCTGGTCGCGGTCCTGTCCGCCCCCGATGTAGTAGAGATCCGCGCCGTCGGGGTCGAGCCGCTCGCCGAGACCGCTCGCGGAGACGCTGAAGTCGATCCCCCGCCACCCGCAGCGCCGCTCGAGCAGGAGCAGGTTGCCGCGGTCGGCGTAGATGTTCATCAGGTCGGGATACAGCGCGCACACGCGGAGCTCAGCCACCGAGGATCACCACCTCGCTACCCGAATAGTCGGCGGTCTCGCGCACGTGCTCACGCCGCGCCGGTTCCAGCCCCGCGGCGGCGCCCTCGCGCTCGAGATCCTCGACCGTGAGCAGATCCAGGTGGATCAGGTCCTGCTCTACCGTCCGCTCGCCCGTCCGCGAGACCGTCTCGCGCCGGCGCTCGAGCACGAAGCCGCCAGGGTCGGCGCGCACCGCGATCGGCTGGCTCGAGTACACGATCCCGTCCTCCTCGCGGAGGTCAGGGAGCGGCGCCGGCAGTCCGTCGACCACCTCGTACAGGTCAAGCACCTCGGCGATCGCCACCGCCAGCGCGCCACCGGGCAGCAGGTGCCGGCGCGCGCAGGCGAGGAACCGGCCGCGGCCGTCCGGGCCGCCAAGCAGCTGGATCGTCTGCATCGGCACGATGATCAGCGGGAACCGCACGGGTAGATCGAAATCGCGCGCGTCCGCGACCACCGTCGTGACGTCCTCGCCGTCGGCTCGCCGTGCGAGCGCGCCGAGCAGCGCCGGCTCCCGATCGAGCGCGGTTACCCGGTAACCCTCCCGCGCCAGGTGCAGCGACACGCGGCCGGTGCCCGCGCCGACGTCGAGCACGGGATCGCCGTGCTCGGCGGCGAGCGACCGCCACAGCGGCAGATCCTCGACGTAGCCGCCGCACTCGACGTCGTGCCAGATGACGCTCATCGACCGCCCACCGTCTCGGGCTCCCAAAAGCGCAGCGCATGGCCGCGCTCCGCCAGTTCCCGGCGCAGCTCGAGCAGCGCCGTGTATGTCGGTAGCACGTACAGGTGCCCCGACTCCACGGCCGCGAGCGCCTCGTCGAGTGCCGACGGGAGCGCGGGCGTGACGTGCAGGCGGTCGGTGGGGACGCCGGCGTACTTCAGGCGCACGGCGAGCTCGGCGGCCCTCGTGCCGGCGCAGGTCACGCGCCGGACGTGACCGGCGAGCATCTCGAAGTCGGCGTCCCACACCCAGGAGACGTCGCGTCCGTCGGCGGTCCGGTCGTTGAGGACCGCCAGCACGTCGAGCTCGTCTTGCTCGAGCGCGAGCGTCCGCAGGATCTCGTTCGCCCCGGCCGGGTTCTTCACGAGCAGGACCTGGAGCTCGACCTCGCCGATCGCGATCCGCTCGGCCCGGCCGAACGCCGCTCGCACGTCGTGCAGGCCGGCCACCACGGTCTCGAGCGGTACGTCGAGCGAGAGGCACAGGGCGGCGGCGCCGAGCGCGTTGTAGACGTTGTACAGCCCCGGCAGCGGCAGCTCGACGGGCGTGCTCCCGGCCGGCGTCGTCAGCTCGAACGTCGACCGGCGGGTGCCGTCCAGCTCGATCCGCTCGGCCGCGACCGACGGCGCGGGGCGCTCCCGACCGCACGACGGACAGCGGTAGCGACCGAGATGGCCGAGGTAGATCGCCTCATACACGTACGCGGCGCCGCAGCGGCGGCAGTGCTTGGAGTCGGAGGCGTGCTGCATCTCGGGGATCGCGACCGACGGGTCCTCGACGCCGAAGTAGGTCACGTTGGGCGCGTCACGGCCGAGGTCGGCGATCAGCGGGTCATCGGCGTTCAGCACGAGACGCCCGGTTGCCCCCGCCTCCGAGGCCACGGCCGCCCACCGGTCGGCGATCGTGTCGAGCTCGCCGTAGCGGTCGAGCTGATCGCGAAACAGGTTGCCGAGCAGGATCCCACGCGGCTCGAGCTGGGGCGTGACCCGGTCGAGCCAGAACTCGTCGATCTCGAACAGCCCCAGCTCCCCATCGATCCCCCCGCCGCTGCGGGCGGCCGCCAGCAGCGTCGACGCCACGCCGCCCGCCATGTTCGCGCCGGCCCGGTTGTGCACGACGGGGACGCCGGCATGGCCGAAGACCGACGCGACCATCGCCGCCGTCGTCGTCTTGCCGTTCGTCGCCGAGATCACGACCGTGCCCCGAGGCAGGCGCTCGGACAGCTCCGAGATCGCACCCGGCTCGAGCGCCATCAAGACCTTGCCGGGCAGGCTCGTGCCTCCGCCTCGCCCGGCACGACGGGCAACCTCTCCCACCATGCGGGCGGCCGCGATCTTGGCACCGAGCAGCGTCATCGCGGCACGATCGTCCGCACGGCGCCGGGCAGCGCGCGGATGGTGACTGGAAGCTCGGTCAGCGGCTCTCCGTCGGCGTACAGCGTGAACGGCCGCGTCGCCTCGATTCGCACCTCCTGGGCGCGGACCAGGTCGACGCCGCGCTGGCGCAGATGCCGTCCGCTGAACACGGTTGGCGCGAGCGCCAAGAAGCGAAGCCGGGACATGTCTTCGATGGTGACCACGTCGAGCAATCCGTCGGTGAGCGAGGCGTTTGGGGCGAGGAGCATGCCGCCGCCGAACGCCTTCGAGTTGGCGGCGGCCACCGAGTAGCCGGTGAACCGCCTGGTGGGGCCGCCGTCGAGCGTGACCTCGAACTCTGCCGCCTGCCAGCTCGGCAGCGCTCTGAGCAGCGCGTACGCGTACACGAGGCTACCGCGCACTCGCGTGGTCTCGTTGGCGATGCGGTTGGCGACCGAGTCGAACCCGCAGCTCGCGATTCCCATGAAGGTTCGGTCGCCGGCCTGGCCGATATCGAGCGCTTGTTCCACACCCTCGGCCAACACCTCGCAGGCCGCGACGGGCTTGCGCGGAATCCCGAGGACCCGGCAGAGGTCGTTGCCGCGGCCGCCCGGCAGGATCCCGAGCACGCCTTCGGAGTGCTTCAGCGCGCCGGCGACCGCGCCGATCAGCCCGTCGCCTCCGAACGCCACGGCGACCTCGCCGTTCGCCGCCGCCTCGAGCGCCAGCTCGCGCGCGTGCTGCAGGCTGCTCGTGTACTCGAAGCGCTGGTCGAGTCCGAGCCGCCGGATCTCGGACTGGACCTGCGGGAGCGCGCGCGCCGGACGACCCCCGCCGGCCACGGGGTTGACGATCAAGAGGACTCTTCGCACCGCCCAGATCATGCCGCAGAGCAGCGCCCGCGCCGCCCTCCCGCAGATTGCTAGGCTTTGTCGCGCATGGCACTTCGCCTCGATCTTCGACTTCTTCTCCTCCCCCCTCGGGGGGAATAGCGCGTGGGCGGCCGCACGTAGCCGCGAGATCAGCACCGAGAAGACATCGAGACCGAGAGATCTAGGAGTGACATGAGCAAGCCTGAGGACCCAAGCCGAGTACTGATCTTTGACACGACGCTGCGTGACGGAGAGCAGTCGCCCGGCATCTCACTGAACACGCAGGAGAAGCTGGAGATCGCGCAGCAGCTGGCGCGGCTGGGCGTGGACGTGATCGAGGCGGGCTTTCCGATCACCTCGCCGGGCGATTTCGAGGCCGTCCAGGAGATCTCCCGCACAGTCGAGGGACCGGTCATCGCCGGGCTGGCGCGGACCCATGTGGCCGACATCGACGCGGCCTGGAACGCGGTCAAGGACGCTGCGCGGCCGCGGATTCACACGTTCATATCCACGTCCGACATCCACATCCAGTACCAGCTCCAGACCACGCGCGACGACGTCAAGGGGCAGGCCCGCGCCGCGGTTGCGCACGCCAAGCAGTACGTGGAAGACGTCGAGTTCTCGCCGATGGACGCCACCCGCGCCGACATCGAGTTCACCGCGGAGGTGTGCCAGATCGCGATCGACGAGGGCGCGACCACGATCAACATTCCCGACACCGTCGGCTACACGATGCCGCACGAGTTCACGGCGTACCTGGAGCGGTTGTACGAATTCGTCCCCTCGCTGAGCGATATCGTCCTCTCGGTCCACTGCCACGACGACCTGGGGCTGGCCGTGGCCAACTCGTTCGCCGGTCTGCTTGCCGGCGCCCGCCAGGTCGAGTGCGCGATCAACGGGATCGGTGAGCGCGCCGGCAACGCGTCGCTCGAGGAGATCGTGATGCTGCTGCACACGCGTTCGGCCGACGTCGGGCTCCACACGGGCATCGTCACGCGTGAGATCGCCCGCACGTCGCGGATGGTCTCCCGGCTGACCGGCTACCCGGTGCAACCGAACAAGGCGATCATCGGTCGCAACGCGTTCGCGCACGAATCGGGCATCCACCAGGACGGCGTGCTGAAGGAGCGGACGACCTACGAGATCATGGACGCGACTACGGTCGGACTCGAGGCCAACTCGATCGTGCTGGGCAAGCACTCGGGGCGGCACGCCCTGCAGCAGGCGTTAGCGGACCTGGGCTTCGAGCTGTCCGGCCAGGGCCTGAACACCGCCTTCAAACGCTTCAAGGAAATCGCGGACAAGAAGAAGCACGTCACCGCGATGGACCTCGAGGCGCTGGTCACCGATGAGCTGCGCGAGGAGATCGCGAGCTACCAACTCGAGTGGTTCGACGTCGAAGCGTCCACGCGCCGGCCGCCGCACGCGACCGTCGGCATCCGGACTCCTGACGGCGACGAGGTCACCGGCTCGTTCACCGGCGACGGCCCGGTCGACGCGATCTTCCGCGCGATCAACGCCGCCACCGGCACCGACGCCCGTTTGCGCGAGTTCCGCGTGGACGCCGTCACCGGCGGCCAGGACGCGCTGGGCGAGACGTCGGTGGTGCTCGAGGTGAGCGGCGTCAACGGCGCCGGTCAGGGAGTCTCGACCGACATCCTCGAGGCCGCGGCCCGCGCCTACGTCCGCGCGCTGTCGAACGCGATCCGCCGGCGCGGGGTCATGGCCGAGGCAGAGGAAGCGACGGCTGTGGCTGCGTCCGGACGGCCGGTGCGGACGCCGTGACGAACTGAAGGCCCTGGCGGTAGCCCGCAGCCAGCACCTGTCCGCGGCGCTCGCGGTCCATGAAGTTCGTGCCCATCACCTCGGCGCACTCCGCGTTGGGCGCCAGCATCTGCACAGCGGCGCCCCGACGCCGGAGCGCGAGCGCCTCGACCGACACGGCGGTGCGCGACACCCCACGAACCACTCCGAGCACGCCGCCCGAGCTCGGCAGGCTTGCGGTCGGGTTCAGGCACAGCACGTGGGTGTCGCGACCGGCGGGGGCGGCGTCGAGGTTGGTCGGGCTCCAGACGCCGCCGTCGACGTACTCGCGGTCGCCGATCTCGACCGGCGCAAACAGCCAGGGAACGGTGCAGGACGCCTCGACTGCCTCCGCGACGGTCGCTCGGGGCGCGCGCGGGCTGCCGAACACCACCCGCCGGCCGTTGCCGCGGTCAACGGCTGTAATCCGCAGCCGACCGTCGAAGCGGGGATCCAACCGCTCGATGTTGCGTCGCAGGTCGGCCAGCGTGTCCTTCGGCCGCGGCAGCCGGCGGAGCAGCAGGCCGCGCGCGACCGCCCCACCGGGTGCGGCCAGGCCGAGCGCGAGCGGCGCGAAGGTCGCGGCCGCGGCGAGCGCCCAGGCGCCGGCACGGCGGGCCGCGGCCAGCCCGGCGGCCGCGAGCCCGTCGACCGGGCGCGGCGCGGCCGGGGGCTCAAGTTCTGTCCCGACCGAGGACGGGCGACGCGGCGGCTGGCCGGCGACCAGATGGGCCGCGACGATCGCGCCTGCGGAGGTGCCCACGTAGTAATCGCAGTCGCGCAGGTCGAAGCCGGTGCCATCCTCGATGCCGGCCAGGACGCCCATCATCCAGGCCTCGCCGAGGACTCCACCGCCGCCGAGGACGAGCACGTCGGGTCGCGAACGCATCCGGTTGAGGCTAGCTGGGCGTCGGCCGCGTATGTGATAGCGTACGCTCGTATGTCATCTACCGCGACGACGACGAGCGCCGATGGGAGCCTCGGGCCGCGCGTCCGCGCACTCCGCGAGGCTATGGATCTGTCCCTGCGCGACCTCGCCGAGCGGTCCGGCGTCAGCGCGCCGATGCTCTCGCAGGTAGAGCGGGGGGAGACGAGCCCGACCCTCCAGGTCGCGAAGCGGATCGCCGCGGGGCTCGAGCTCCGGTTGTCTCAGCTACTCCGGCTCGACGAGGACGGCGCGGTGACCGTCGTCCGCGCAGGTGAGCGCCGCAACGGCCCGGCCGCGGTGGCCGGCCACACCTACGAGATCTTGACCCCGCCGCTGCCGGGCCAGCGTGCCGAGCTCTCGCGCCACACGCTGGCGCCCGGAGCGGTCACCGGCGGCCCGGGGGACCCCCCGAGGCACGAGCCGGGAAGCCGCGAGACCGCGCTCGTCGAACGCGGCAAGGTCGTCTTGTTTTGCGACGGCGAGCGGTACGAGCTGCTCGATGGCGACTGCGTCACGTTCGACGCAGACCTAAATCATCATTTTGAAAATCCAGGCCCTGAGGAAGCCGTGCTACTCGCGGTACTCAGCGCGGGGCTACGGAGGAGCTGATGCCAAAAACGCTGTTCGACAAGATCTGGGATGCCCACGAGGTCGCGCCCGGTCTTCTATACATCGACCTGCACCTGGTGCACGAGGTCACGAGCCCGCAGGCCTTCGACGGGCTCCGGCTCGCCGGACGCCAGGTGCGCCGGCCTGACCGCACCCTGGCCACGGCCGACCACAACGTTCCGACGGACGGGACGCCGGTCGCGTCGAGGATCCGCGACGAGCTGTCGCGCGTCCAGGTCGAGACGCTCGAGCGCAACTGCGATGAGTTCGGCGTCCCGCTGTTCTCGCTGGGCTCGGACCACCAGGGGATCGTCCACGTGATCGGTCCCGAGCTCGGCGTCACCCAGCCGGGGATGACGATCGTGTGTGGTGACTCGCACACCGCGACCCACGGCGCGTTCGGTGCTCTCGCGTTCGGTGTCGGGACGAGCGAGGTCGAGCATGTGCTCGCCACCCAGTGCCTCGTCCAGTCGAAGCCCAGGTCGATGCGGATCCTGTATCACGGCTCGCTCGGCTTCGGGGTCACGGCCAAGGACCTGATCCTGGCGACGATCGGCCAGATGGGCGTCGACGGCGCTGTCGGGCACGTCGTCGAGTACGCGGGGCCGGCGATCGAATCGTTGTCGATGGAGGGCCGGATGACGGTCTGCAACATGACGATCGAGGGCGGCGGGCGCGCCGGGATGGTGGCGCCCGACGAGACGACGTTCGAATGGGTGATCGGTCGTGCGGCAGCGCCCGATTCAGTGCCGGAGGCCTGGCGGGATCTGCGGACCGACGAGGGGGCCTCGTTCGACAGGCAGGTCGACGTCGACGCCTCTCAGATCAGCCCGATGGTCACCTGGGGGACGACGCCGGGGATGGTCGTGCCCGTGACCGGTGCGGTTCCCGAGCCGAATTCCGATCAGGACGAGCGAGCGCTCGAGTACATGGCGCTCGAGCCCGGAACCCCGATGGAGGAGATCAAGCTCGATCGCGTGTTCATCGGCTCCTGCACGAACTCGCGGATCGGCGACCTGCGGGCGGCGGCCGAGGTCGTGGCCGGGCGTCGCGTCGCCGACAGCGTGTACGCGATGGTCGTGCCGGGATCGCAGCAGGTCAAGGTGCAGGCCGAGCAGGAAGGCCTCGACGACGTTTTCCGGGCCGCCGGGTTCGACTGGCGCGGTGCGGGCTGCTCGATGTGCCTCGGGATGAACCCCGACATCGCCGCGCCGGGCGAGCGCGTGGCGTCGACGTCGAACCGCAACTTCGAGGGACGACAGGGACGCGGCGCTCGCTCGCACCTCGTGTCGCCGCAGATGGCGGCGGCCGCCGCGATCGAGGGCCGGTTCGTCGACATTCGCGAGTGGGAGGGGAACGGACGATGAAGGCGATTGAAACCATCACCGGCCGCGTGTCGGTGCTGAACCGCGACGACGTCGACACCGACCAGATCATCCCCAAGCAGTTCCTCAAGCGGGTCGAGCGCACCGGGTTCGGCGAGTTCCTGTTCTTCGACTGGGCCAAGCAGCCGGGGTGGGACCTCCCGAGTAACCCGATCTTGGTCGCCGGCCGCAACTTCGGCTGCGGGTCGAGCCGCGAGCACGCGCCCTGGGCGCTCGAGGACTATGGCTTCCAGGCGATCATCGCGCCGAGCTTCGCCGACATCTTCCGCTCGAACTGCACCAAGATCGGGTTGCTGCCGGTGGTGCTGGGCGCTGAGGAGTGCGCGTCAATCGCGGCCGCAGGTGAGGCACAGGTCGATCTGGCGGCGCAGGAGGTGCGGTGGCCGGGCGGCACGGCGAGCTTCGAGATCGACCCCGAGATCAAGCACCGGCTGCTGAACGGCCTCGACGACATCGCGCTGACTCTGGAGCAGGACGACGCGATCGCGGCCTACGAGAGCGGGCGCGAGCGGCCGGGTCCGGTCACGACCGCGCTGGCGTCATGAACGTGGGCGCCTCCCGCGATTGGGATGCGGCGACATACGACCGCGTCTCCGACCCGCAGCTCGCCTGGGCGCGCGAGCAGCTCTCGCGCCTCGAGCTCGTCGGCGACGAGGCGGTGCTGGACGCGGGGTGTGGATCGGGACGCGTGACCGCGCTGCTTGCCGACCTGGTTCCGCGCGGGCGCGTGTACGCGGTAGACGTGGCACCTTCGATGGTCGAGCACGCCGCCGCTGCCCTCGGTGACCGGGCCGTCGTGCTCTGCCAGGACCTGGTCGAGCTCGACCTCCCCGAGCCGGTCGACGCGATCTTCTCGAACGCGACCTTCCACTGGATCCACGACCACGACGGTCTGTTCGCCGCTCTGCACCGCACGCTCCGCCCAGGCGGCCAGCTCGTCGCCCAGTGCGGTGGGCGGGGCAACATCGACGCCTTCCGGACACTCGCCGACGACGTCGCGGGGGAGGCGCCGTTCGCGCCCTACTTCGCCGACTGGAAGCGTCCGTGGAACTACGCCACCGACGTCGACACCGCTGACCGTTTGCAGCGAGCCGGCTTCGTCGACGTGTCGTGCTGGCTCGAACCCAAGTCGGTGACGCCCGATGATCCGCGTTCGTTCATTCAGACCGTGTGCCTGGTGCGGCATCTCGATCCGTTGCCGGCGGAGCTCCGCGATGAGTTCGTCGACCGGGTCCTGGCGCGCGCCGGGGAGCCATTCGTGCTCGAGTACGTCCGGCTGAACATGACCGCGAGGCGGCCAGAACCGACCTAGCCGCCACCCGGCTACGTCACGCGCCGGCTCGGGGCCAACCCGTGCTCATAGGCGAAGATCACCGCCTGGACACGGTCGCGCACATCGAGCTTCATCAGGATCCGCTTGACGTGCGTCTTGACGGTCGACTCCTCGATCACCAGCTCCGACGCGATCTCGGCGTTGGATAGACCGCCCGCGAGGAGCTCGAGCACCTCACGCTCGCGCGGGGTCAGGTCCCCGAGGTCCGCGGGAGCGCCCTGCGAATCGGGCTGGGTTGTCAACCGGTCGATCACGCGCCGGGTCACCGACGGCGACAGCAGCGACTCGCCGGCGGCGATCGTGTGCACCGCCCGGATCAGCTCCTCGGCCGGGGTGCGCTTGAGCAGGAATCCCGAGGCGCCGGCGTGCAGGCCGCCGAAGATGTAGTCGTCCTCCTCGAACGTGGTCAGGATCAGCACCCGGGGCGCCGGCGCGGCGTTCGCGAGTTCGCGAGTGGCCGCGATTCCGTCGAGGTCGGGCATCTGCACGTCCATCAGCACCACGTCGGGTTCCCGGCGCCGGGTCAGCGCGATCGCCTCTCGGCCCGTCGCGGCGTGACCGATGACCTCGATCCGGTCGTCGCTCTCGAGCACCGCGGCGAGGCCTGCGCGCATCAGATGATCGTCGTCGGCGATCAGGACCCTGGTCATGGCCCGTCTCCGTACGGGAGACGGGCGCGCACGCGAAAGTCTCCGTTGACTCGTCCGGCCTCGACCTCGCCACCGAGCAGCGCGGCGCGCTCGCGCATGCCGACCAGCCCGTGGCCGCCGTTGCCGGCGCGCGCCGGCGCGTCGTCGCCCACGGCGTTGGAGACGGTCATCTCGAGCTCGCGCTCGCCGAACGAAAGCTCGACATGCGCGTCGCCCGCGCCGTGCCGCGCCGAGTTCGTCAGCGCCTCCTGGAGGATCCGGTAAGCCGCCCGGTCCACCCCCGGGGCGAGCGGCCTGCGTACACCAACGCTCGCGATCGTAACGGTCAGATCGGCGGCGTCATGCTGCGCGACCAGCGACTCAAGCGCCGCCAGGCACGGAGGCGGCTCGACTTGGCCGCTTGGTCCCGCGTCCTCGCGCAGCGAGTGGACGATCTGATCGATCTCGGCGACCGTCCGTTGGGCGACGGCCTCGATCGTCTCGAGCGCGGCACGCGAGCGACTTGGATCCTGCTCGTGCCACAGGCGCGCCGCTCCGGCCTGGACCGCGATCACGTTGATGGCATGGGCCGCCGAGTCGTGCAGGTCCCGCGCGATCCGGGTGCGCTCCTCCGCCAGCGCGAGACGCCGATCCTGGAGCGCGTCGCGCTCGGCGCGGATCGCGCGCTCCTCGAGCTCGTCGATCTCCTGCCGGCGCAGGCGCGTGCGCTCGCCGGCGAACCACGCGAGCGCCCACACGAGGCCGCCCACCAGAACCTGGATCAAGGGCAGCTTGTCGTGTCCGATCGCGAACGCCGCGATGTGGATGCAGAACATCCCGGCGACGATCGCGGTCGTCCGGCGAGTCCACGGCCGAGCGGGGTCACGGCTCGCGGCCAGCAGATACAGCGCGATGGTGGGGCCGAGCGGCGGACCCGCTGGATACCCGCGCAACATCAGGATCGCGCTGGCCGTGGTCGTGAACAGAAACACCGCCAGGGGTGCACGCCGCCAGGCGATCAGTGGGAGTGAAGTGCACGCCGCGAGCACGACGCCGATCGGGTCGAGTGTGTGCGTCACGCTGCCTGACGTTCCGAGGCCGTGCGCCTCAAGCGCGATCGTCCCGCCGAACGCGCCGACCGTGATCACGACGTCCAGCAGCCACTGCCTGGTGGTCCCCGGCCACCGGTGATACCTGGCTGCAATCACGGCGAATTTCAGGGTACCGCCGCAGCCGCGCGCGCTCGTCCCCCTCAAGGAGGATTCGCGCTCGGGAAGATTAATCGCCCGGGAGCCGTCTCGGAGCATGATGAGGTTCAAGCGGCAGACCGCGACGGCCCTCGTGCTCGCGGGCGCGGCACTGGCAGCGGGATGCGGTTCCGCGGCCGCGACGCACTCGACGACCGCGCCCTCGACGACCGTGCCCTCGACGGCTACCCACGCCGCCGGCGCGCCGGCGCACCCGGTCGCCGCGCGCTCCACCACCCCGCCGGCGTTCGCGTGGCTTCGTCCCGCGCCGGCGCCTCCGGCGTGGCGGCTTGCACGGCTCACCGGTGCCGCCGCGCTCGCCTACCCACCGTCCTGGCAACGGATCCAGTCAGATCCCGGCACGGTGTCCGCGGCGGTCGTCACCTCCGGCACCGGCCTCATCACCGAGTACCTGAACGCGACGCCGCAGCAGGCCAACGAGACGCTGGCCGACTGGAGTAGCTTCCGCCCCGCCCACAACCGCGAAGAGGGCGACAGCCAGGAGCAGGTGCTGGCCGCCGCGCGCGACCTGAGGTTTCGCGACGGCCGCGGCTCGTGCGTGATCGACCGCTACCGGACGAGCCGCACCCGCTACACGGAGATCGCCTGCCTCGTCCGGGCGCCCACCGCCGAGACCGTCATCGTCGCCGCCGGCCTGGCATCACGCTGGTCGCAGGAGGCGCCGGCGCTCGAACGCGCGGTGTCGGCCTTCCTCCCGTAGCGGATCCCCCGTAGGAGGACCCCCAATGTCCTCCGAAGGGGGGACGACAGTTCCCGGCGTCGTGCCGACCATTACGGCATGAGTTCGATTGACAAGACGTTTGAGACGCTGGCGCGAGCGGTCGTACGCTTCCGCTGGCTGGTGGTGGCGTTCTGGCTCGTCGTGGCGATCGCGGTCAGCGGCGCGTTCCCGTCGCTGTCGAGTGAGGTCAACAACGACAACAGCGCGTTCCTGCGAGCGAGCGCGCCCAGCACCAAGGCCGCGAACCTTGCCGCACCGCTGCTGGGCGGCGGCGCCGGCAAGACGACGACAGTCCAGGTCGTCGCCTCGCGCCCCGGAAAGCTGACCCCGGCCGATCTCGCCGCGATCCAGCGCGAGGCCGCTGCCGTCCGGAAGGTGCCCGGAGTACTCGGTTTGGGCGGCGTCGAGGTCTCCTCCGACGGCCAGGCAGTTGAGCTCCGGGTGCGCGTGAACGCCGCCAGAAACGACATCGCGAGCGACAAGACGATCGTCGACGACCTGGAGAACACGTTCACGAGCGCCGGCGCGCCCGCCGGCCTTCAGCTTCACCTCGCCGGCCAGATCGCCACCGCTGTCGCGAACCAGGCGAGCTCGAACCGCTCGGGCAACGAGGTCCAGCTGTTCTCGTTCCTGTTCATCATCGTCCTTCTTCTGCTCGTGTTCCGAGCGCCGCTGGCGGCGATCGTGACCCTCCTGCCGAGCGGGCTCGCGCTGCTGCTCTCGCTGAGGGTGATCGGCGAGCTCGGCGCCCACGGGCTCGAGATCTCCTCGATCACGCAGGTGCTGCTGATCGTCCTGCTGCTCGGAGCCGGCACCGACTACGGCCTGTTCCTGGTCTTCCGGGTGCGCGAGGAGCTGCGCGAGGGCCGGAGCGGTCATGACGCGGTCGTCCGGGCGCTGGTCCGTGTCGGCGAGTCGATCACCGCGTCGGCCGGGACCGTGATCCTCGCGTTGCTGACCCTGCTGCTGACGACCTTCGGTCTCTATCACGACCTCGGGCTGCCGCTGGCGATCGGGATGGCGATCATGCTCTCGCTCGGGCTGACGCTGCTGCCCGCGCTGTTGGCGATCTTCGGCCGAGCGGTGTTCTGGCCGTCGAAGATCAAGCCCGGGCCGCAGCGCGACGGGCTGTGGGCGCGCATCGCCGCCCGGCTCGTACGCCGGCCCGCGCTCACACTCGGCATTGGCGCAGCCGGGTTCCTGGCGCTCGCGGCGGTGGCGCTCGGCTACAGCTCCTCGGGGTTCGGGGGCGCGACGAGCGCTCCCTCGGGCTCCGACGCCGCCGCCGGCAACGCCACGCTGGCGGCGCACTTCCCCCAGACCAGCAGCAACCCCGCGAACCTCGTGTTCGAGTATCCGCAGTCGGTCGCCGGAAGCCCGGACGCGCTCGTCACGGCGTACGACTCGCTGCGGTCCTCGGGGCAGTTCACCGCGATCTCGGGTCCGCTCGACCCGAACGGCACGGCGCTCGCGCCCTCGCGTTATTCCCAACTCGCTGCGCAGCTCGGGCCTCCAGGGCAGTTGCCGGTTCGCGAGCCAGCGTCGCTGAGTGTCCCGCGCACTGATTACAACGCCTACCGAGCATCGGCCCAGTACATCTCCTCCGACGGCAGGATCGTCCAGTTCGAGGCGTCGCTCGCCGCCGGCTCGCAAGCATCGACGGCGGCCATGAACGCCACGCCGACGATCCGCGACGTCGTGGAGCGTGCGGCGAACCGGTCGGGGGCGGTCCAGAGCGGC
>Ga0335078_10008165_pt1 | contig 15563 bp, 11 predicted proteins | sample Lox_Sample_32_FD_206711 | JGI IMG/M metagenome (GOLD analysis project Ga0335078, IMG submission 206711) | Soil microbial communities from Loxahatchee National Wildlife Refuge, Florida, United States - Lox_Sample_3.2 | ecosystem: Environmental > Terrestrial > Soil > Wetlands | place: USA... | reverse complement strand
CTTCGGCAGGCTCCTGCGCCCTACCCCTCGACGGGTCGCCCTCACACCCCGTCAATGGACGAGTGCGCCCTCCGGAGGGAGGCCGCGGCGGATGGTATCGTGCCGGGCGGCGGGTCCCGGGAAGGCCTCTCGCGTCCCGGCCTCCACTTTCTGGGGAGGAGAGAGCGGTGTGGGTGGCACTCGAGATCGCCGTCGCCGTGCTCGCCGCGTGCGCCGCGGCCGGGATCGCCTTCTCCTCCGTCCAGCGGCTGCGCCACCCGGCCCGGGACCTCGGCGCCGCTCCGGCCGGGCCGCTGCCGGTGTTTCCGGCCGGCTTTCTCTTCGGGGCGGCCACCTCCTCGCACCAACTCGACGGCGGCGCCGGGCTCTCGGACTGGTCGCGCTTCGAGGGCGAGAGCGGGCGCATCGCCCGGGGGGAGAGGAGCGGAACGGCCACCGGCCACCGCGATCGCGTGGCCGAGGACGTGGGGCTCCTCGCGGCGACGGGGGCGAACGCGTACCGGTTCTCCGTGGAGTGGGCGCGGCTCGAGCCCGCGGCTGGCCAGGTGGACGAGGCGGAGTGGGACCGCGTCCGGGACGAGGTCCGCCGGCTCCGGGCTTCCGGCATCACCCCCATGGCCACGCTCCTGCACTTCACCCTGCCCGCCTGGCTCGCGGACCGGGGCGGGCTCCTGGCGCCGGGGTTCGCCGACCTCTTCGGCCGTTTCGCGGGCGAGGCCGCGCGGAGACTCGCGCCGGAGGTCGACCTCTTCTGCACCGTGAACGAGCCCAACGTCCAGGTCTTCAACGGCTACCTGGACGGAGTCTGGCCGCCGGGCGTCCGCTCGCCGCGGAAGGCCTGGCTGGCCTTCGAGGCGCTGCTCCGGGGCCACAGCGCAGCCGTGCGCGCCATCCGGGCCCTGGCGCCGCGGGCGACCTCCGGACCGGCCGTGAACCTGATGCAGTTCGAACCGGCGAGCCGGGGATCGGCCCTGGACTGGCTCGCCGCCTGGGTGGCCGCGGCCGCGTTCGACTGGTCCTTCCTCGACGCGCTCGCGACCGGCCGCATGCGACCGCTCCCCGGCCACGGCCTCCGGGGCGTCCCGCTTCCGGAGCTTCGCGGGACGACGGACTGGATCGGCGTCAACTACTACACCCGAAGCCTCGTCCGCTTTTCGCCCGGAGCCCCTGGCTTCCTGGCCCGGGAGCCCGGCCCGGGGCCGAGGAGCGACCTCGGCTGGGAGATCCGACCGGCCGGGCTCCTCTCCCTCCTCCGCCAGGCGTGGACGCGCTACCGACTGCCGCTCTACGTGACCGAGAACGGCATCGCCGACGCGGCGGACAACCGCCGGCCCGCCTTTCTGCGGGCCCACCTCCAGGCGGTGGGGAGAGCGCTCGCGGACGGGGTGCCGGTCCGCGGCTACTTCCACTGGTCCCTCCTCGACAACTTCGAGTGGGCCGACGGCTTCGCCCCTCGCTTCGGCCTCTACGCCGTCGACTACGCCACGCTCGCTCGCACCCCCCGCCCGTCCGTCGCGGCCTTCCATGCCGCGGCGGACGAGATCCGGGCGGCGGCGCCGGCCGGTCGCTAGCGGGGAACCCGCGCCCGGCGGTCCGGCTCAGGCGTGCGTCGATTGGCCCTGCTGCTGCAATCGGCGGGCGAACTCCTCGCCTCCCCGCCTCATCTCCTCGGCGGTCATGTCCTTCTGGTGCGTGGCGAAGGACCAGAGGTACCCGTACGGATCCGCGACGGCGGCGCAGCGGTCGCCCCAGAACATGTCGGCCGGCGGCATGGTCGACTTCGCCCCTGCCTGCACCGCGCGGTTGAACTCCCGGTCGCAGTTCTCCACGTAGAGCCACATCGTCACCGGGACGGGACTGGAGGTGGTGGGGGCGGTCCGGCCCATCCCCGGCATCTCGTCGTTCAGGAAGAACACCGAGTCTCCGATCCGGAGCTCGGCGTGCCAGACGCTCTTCCCGTCCGGGGCCATCATGCGGGAGAGCTCCTGCGCGCCGAACGCCTTCTTGTAGAAGTCGATGGCCTGAGCACAGCCGCGGACGACGAGGTTCGGCGTGAGGGTGTGCATTCCTCTCGGTATTGGATTCACTCCAGCCATGGCACTCCTCCGTGGGATGGGACAGGCGAGACCCTTAACCCTGCCGTCCCGGGAGGCACGACCCCAGGATGGGTCGTCTAAACGATCGTTCGTAGCGCCGAGAAAAGTGCCATCACCGGGAAGCGCCTCGGAATCGACGAGGCCCCTCCCTTTCCCTCCCAAGGCGGCACCCCATCGTCGCCGCGGTGGCCTACGGGCCGGCCTCTCTCGCTCGGCCTTCGCGATTAGATGAGCGAGAGGAACGGAGGAGCCCAATGGTACTCGTCACTGGAGCAACCGGAACGGTCGGTCGGGAAGTGGTCGCGCAGCTCGTCGCCGGCAAGCACAGGACGCGGGTCCTGGTCCGCGACCCCGCCAAGGCGCGCTTCGACTCCGAGGTCGAGGTCGCCGTCGGCGATTTCGGAAAGCCCGAGACGCTCGCGAGAGCGGCGGAGGGAGCGGACCGCGTCTTCGCGCTCTCCAGCGGACCCGAGCTCGCCGAGCACCAGGGGAACCTGGCCCGGGCGGCCAAGCAGGCGGGGGCGAAGCAGATCGTCAAGCTCTCGGTCCTCGGAGTGGCGAGCGGCGTCCGGAACGCCATCGTGCAGTGGCACGAGGACGCGGAGCGGCGGATCCGGGACTCGGGCCTCGCCTGGACGTTCATCCAGCCGGCGAGCTTCATGTCCAACTCGCTCGCCTGGGTCCCGATGGTGAAGTCCCAGGGAAAGGTGTTCGCGCCGTTCGGAGACGGGAAGTTTCCGCCCATCCACCCGCGGGACATCGCGGCGGTGGCCGTGAAGGCGCTCACCACGCCGGGGCACGAGGGCAAGAGCTACCCGCTCACCGGGCCCGAGGCGCTCGGGGTCGCCGACCAGGTCCGGATCCTGTCGGAGGCCTTGGGCAAGCCCATCCAGTACGTCCCCGTGCCCGACGAGGCGGCCCGGGACGGGATGCTCAAGACCGGCCTGCCGCCCGTCCTCGTCGACGCCCTCCTGCAGATGGCCGGCATGATCCGAGCTGGCAAGCTCGCCGAGGTCCGGCCCACGGTGGAGCAGGTGACCGGCCGGAAGGCCCTCACGTACCGGGAGTGGGCTCGGGAGAACGCCGCCGCCTTCCGGTAGCGCCCGCCCCCGTCGATCCCTCCCGGTGGGGCCCCTGGACCCGCTCGGCGGGCGCGCCCCGCGAAGGGGCCCCGCCACCGGCCTCGCTCGCCAGGGTACGCGCACTTCAGGTATTAGACTCCCCCATGCCCCGATCCCTGCCGCCTCTCGCTGCCGTTTTCGCCGCCCTCGCCGCCTGCTCGGCCGCACAGCCGGCGCCCACTCCCGCCGGCTCACCGCCGGCCCCGGTCAGGGACGCGAGCGGCCTCGACCTCGCCGGGATGGACCGGTCGGCCGTGCCCGGCTCCGAGTTCTACGGGTACGCGAACGGCACCTGGCTCCGCAGCGCCGTCATCCCGCCCGACCGATCCTACACGGGCCCTCACCTCGCCGTCGTCGACCGCGTCGCCGCTCGCACCCGGGCCATCGACGAGGAGGCGGCCGGCGCGGCGGCGCCGACCGGCAGCGAGACGCAGCAGATCGGCGACTACTACGCGAGCTTCATGGACGAGGCCGGGATCGAGGCGAAGGGGCTCGCCCCCCTCGAGCCGACGCTCGGGCGCATCGCGGCCATCGGCGACAAGAAGGAGCTCGCCGCGGTCCTCGGCTCCACCGTCCGCGCGGACGTCGACGCCCTCAACATGACGAACTTCTACACGGACCACGTGCTCGGGCTCTGGGTGGAGCAGGACCTGAACGTCCCCGCTCGCAACACCGCCTACCTGCTCCAGGGCGGGCTGGGCCTCCCCGACGGCAGCTACTACACCGGCACCTCTCCGCACTTCGCCGAGATCCGCACCGCTTACCGGGCGCACCTCACCGCCTTGCTCTCGCTCGCCGCCGTCGCCGACGCCGGCGCCGTGGCGGATCGGGTCATCGCCCTGGAGACGCGGCTCGCGCAGACGCACGCGAGCCGCGTCGAGTCCGAGGACGTGGCCCGGGCGAACAACCCCTGGACCCGCGCCGATTTCGACGCGCGGGCGCCCGGGCTCGACTGGGCCACCTTCCTGAAGAGCGCCGGGCTCGAGCACCAGGAGCACTTCATCGCCTGGCACCCGCGGGCCCTGACCGGCCTCGCCGCCCTCGTCGCCAGCGAGCCGCTCGCGGCCTGGAAGGAGTACCTCGCCGCCCGCGCCCTGGAACACGCGGCGCCGTTCTTGCCGAAGGCGTTCGTCGAGGAGCGCTTCCGCTTCTACGGGACCGTGCTCCACGGAACGCCCAAGCTCCTCGAGCGCTGGAAAAGGGGAACGGCGGTCACCGACATGGCGCTCGGCGACGCGGTCGCCAAGGTCTACGTGGCTCGGCACTTCCCGCCCGAGGCGAAGCGGGAGGTGCAGGGGATGGTGACCGAGCTCCTCGCCGCCTTCGGGCGGCGGATCGACCGTCTGGAGTGGATGGCTCCCGCCACCAAGGCGCAGGCAAAGGCGAAGCTCGCCACCCTCCGGGTGGGCGTCGGCTACCCGGACCGCTTCAAGAGCTACGCCGGCCTGGTCGTCGTCCGGGGCGACGCGCTCGGCAACGCGCAGCGCTCCGAGCTCTTCGAGTACCGGCGCGCGCTCGCCAAGCTCGGGCTCCCGCCGGACCCCGGAGAGTGGGCCATGCTCCCCCAGACCGTGAACGCCGTGAACCTCCCGGTGCGAAATGCGCTCAACTTCCCGGCCGGGTACCTGGAACCGCCCCTCTACGACCGCCAGGCGAGCCCGGCCGTGAAGTACGCCTCCATCGGCGCCACCATCGGCCACGAGATCAGCCACAGCTTCGACGACCAGGGAGCGCTCTTCGACGCGCAGGGGCGGTTCGCGAACTGGTGGACGCCGGCGGACCTGGAGCACTTCCAGGCCGCGGGCGCGCGGCTCGCCAAGCAGTTCGACGGCTACCGCCCCTTCTCGGACCTCGCCGTGAACGGACAGCTCACCCTGAGCGAGAACATCGCCGACCTCGCCGGCCTGGCGGTGGCCTACGACGGCTGGCGGTCGTCGCTCGGCAGCCCTCCCGAGCAGGGCAGGAGCGAGTTCACCCCGGACCAGCAGTTCTTCCTCTCCTTCGCCCAGAGCTGGCGACTGAAGGAGCGCGAGCAGGCCCTGCGCGAGGCGCTCCACACCGACGGCCACGCTCCGGACCAGTACCGTGCCCTCACGGTCCGGAACCTCGACCCGTGGTACGCGGCCTTCGGGGTCACGCCCGGGGAGGCGCTCTACCTGCCGCCGGCGGAGCGGGTGCGGGTCTGGTAGCACCGGGGCTCGGCCGGGAGCGGGCCGAGGGCTCACCCCCGCGACGGCGTCGGGCACGCGGGGCCGCTCACCGGCGCAGAACCGGCACCTCCCTCGAGACCGCCTCGCCGGCGCGTCCGGCCGCCGCGCCTCTTTGCGTTGACGCCCGGCGGCTCCCGGGGCTACTCGACCGGTATGCGCGAGACCCATCGGCCGCTCACGGTCGTCGCCTTGCTCCTCGGTCTCTTCCTCGCCGCCATGGAGATGACGGTGGTGGCGACGGCCATGCCCACCGCCGTCGGCGACCTCGGCGGCCTGCACCTCTACGCCTGGGCCTTCTCCGCGTACATGCTCACCGCCACCGTCTCCATCCCCATCCACGGGAAGCTCGCCGACCTGCGCGGCCGCAAGCCGGTCATGCTCGCGGGCATCGCCCTCTTCCTCGCGGGCTCCATGGCGTGCGGCCGGGCCCGGAGCATGGAAGGGCTGGTGGCGTTCCGCGCCCTCCAGGGCCTCGGCGCCGGGGCCATCCAGCCCATGGCCCTCACCATCGTCGGCGACCTCTTCGACGTCCGGGAGCGCGGCCGCATGCAGGGGCTCTTCGGGGCCGTCTGGGGCGTCGCCGGCCTGGTGGGACCGCTCCTCGGCGGCGCCATCGTGCAGTGGCTCTCCTGGCGCTGGGTCTTCTACGTGAACGTGCCGCTCGGGCTCGGCTGCGCGCTCGTGCTGGAGACCGCCTACCACGAGCGCGTGGAGCGCCACCAGCACCGGCTCGACCTCGGCGGGGCGCTCCTCCTCGCCGGCACGGTCCTCTCCGTCCTCGCCGCCACGCGCTCGCCCGCCACCGGCGCCTGGGCCCTCCCCCTCGCGCTCCTCCTCGCCCTCCTCCTCGTCGCCGCGGAGCGGCGCGCCCCGGAGCCGATCCTGCCCCTCGACCTCTTCGCGCACCGGGTCATCGGAGTGGCCTCGATCACCGGAGCGCTGGTGGGCGCAGCCATGATCTCCACCGTCACCTTCGTGCCCCTCTACGTCCAGAGCGTCCTGGGCGGGGGGCCGACGGCGGCGGGCGGCGCCATCGCTCCCATGGTCATCGGCTGGCCCATCGCCTCCGCCGCGAGCGGCCGGGTCCTGCACCGCGTCGGGTACCGGCCGCTCATCCGGGGTGGCCTCGCCATCTCCTTCCTCGCGGCGCTGGGGCTCGCGCTCCTCCTGCGGCCCGGGGCGCCCTTCTGGCTGCCGAGGCTCCTCACCGGCCTCTACGGGATCGGCCTGGGGATGGCGAACACCCCCACGGTCATCGCCGTCCAGAGCAGCGTGGCCTGGAACCGGCGCGGGGTGGCGACCGCCTCCACCATGTTCTTCCGCACCATCGGCGGGACGGTGGCAGTGGGGGTATTGGGCGGGGTCCTGGCGGCGTCGCTCGCCGGCGGCGCCGCCACGCCCGAACAGGTGGAGCAGCTCCTCGGGCCGGAGCGCCGGCTCCTCGACCCGGCCCTCCTCGCCTCGCTCGCCGGAGCGCTGCAGACGAGCATGTCGCGGCTCTTCTGGGCGGCAGCCGGCATCGCCGGCGCCGCGCTCGCTGCCGGCCTGGCCTTCCCGCCCTTGACCGTGGCGACGGCGGGGGCCGCGATGCTCCCGGCGGGCCGCAGCGAGGCGCCCTGACGGAGGGCTCGGCCAAGCGGCCGCGGGGGAGCTCGGGGAGCGGCTCTCCCCGCCCCGGCGACGGGACGATCGGCCCCGAGCCGCTTCGCAACGGGTCCTCGCCAGTTTCAGTGGGAGAGATCGGACCCGTCCGCCGCGGGTTCGAGTCCCGGGCCGGCGGCGGCCGAAGAAAACGGACCGAGGGGCAGCCGGAGGACGCGCCTGGGAGAGAGCGACTCGGCGACTGGGCCCGGGATACCCGGGCGCCAGAGGCCTCGCGATCCGGGGGAGCGGCAGCCCCCCCGGATCGGGCGGCGTCACCTACTGGCTTACGTGGCCGTAGCAGGCCTTGAGGCCGGGGTAATCGTAAAAGTGGCTGCCCGGGGCGTGACGCGCAGGGTCACAGGCCGCGCTGAAATCGATCTCCTGTTCGTTCAGCATCATCTTCACGATGAGATCGCCGTTCCCGTCGCTGTAGACGTCCCACTGGACGTTGGCGGCCATCGGGGCGTCGACCTCGTCCCGCCACGGGCTGGCCGTGGGAGAGGCGAGGTCGACGTTCCACGGACTGTTCGGCGCGTAAGTGTAGGTCTCCGCCGCCGGCAGCTGAAGGAAGATGCTCTTGAGCCCCAGGATGGACGCGAAGGGCGTCACGATCTCCGCGTGAGCGAAGCGCAGCTTCGCGCCATTCGTTAGGTTGCCGCTCTGGATGGCGTCGACCTCGTCGAAGAAGTCGTTGAGCAGGATCTGGGCCATCGCGTACGTGGCATTGCCGTCCTCCACGGCCCCGGGCCCCATCTGATAGAAGTCGGTCGCGTCTCCGAGGTAGTTGAAGACGGCCGCCTGTGCGTCCGGAATGTACTTTGTGAAATCCATGCCGTTCAGCTCGGCCTGCATGGCGGGCACGATGATGTAGATGGCGAAGAGGTTGTTCGCGGCGTCCAGGGCGCTGTTGATCGTCGTGGTGCCGCTTCCCGTGGTCGTGTAGCTCTTGCCGTCCGCGCCGGTGAAGGTGAACGTACCGATGTCGCTGAAGCTGTAACCGGTCGTGCCGAGCTTGTTGATGAAGTCCTGGGTGAACAGCTGCTGGAGGATGACCTGCGCGGCCGCGTTGGCGTCCGGGATGGCGTTGATGCTGCTCACGAGTGCCGTCTGGACCGGGTCACTCGCCTTGAAGCTCTGGTAGGCCAGGCTCGCCTGGTAGGTCGCGTAATAGGGGTCGCTCGGATTGGCGACCTGGTCCTGCGCCGCGCTCAACTTGTGGAAGTACAGCAGGAAGCGGTTCGTTCCTGGCAGCTGGGTCTTCGGCTTGGTTCCGTAGCCGGTGATTGCCGGCGGGTAGTCGATGAGAGGACTCAGCGCGGCGTTGCCCGCGGCTAGGGCTCCCGTGAAGTAGCGGGAGCTGTCGTACGCTCGATTCACGCCCGACGTCTGCACGACGAGCTGGCGGTTCTGAGCGGCCACCTGTGCGAAGTAGGCAGGCAGGCGCTGCAGCGCGCGGGTGGCGAGGCTCTGGTGTTCCTGGGCGCCGAGCTGCGTCAGGTTGCCGTAGCCAGGGGCAGTGATCCCCGGCACGCCGGCCCCGAGCACCGTGTTCGCTTGAATGAAGGCTAGGACGTCGGGCCCCAGCTGCTGTCCGAGCGTCGTCAGGGCGCCGTCCGACTGCGCCTTGAGCCACATGTTGTAGACGACAATGTCCGAGCCCTCGCTGGACATCCCGCGAGCTCCGTGGCGCGCCAGGAGCTCCGTGTAGACGGGGCTGAATCCCGCGGGCGCAGCCTCGTAGGTGGAGGGGTCCTGCTGCGGCTGATACAGGGTCTCCGTGGTGAGGTTGGGCATCGGCACGGGGCACTGCACCGTGATGGAGACGGAGGCCGAGTTGCTGAGTCCCGTCGCGCTGTCCGTAACGGTCACGGAGAGGGTGACGGGGACCGCACCGCTGCCCAGCAGCTCGCAGTACGCGGGCGTGTAGAGAACATCGGAGGGGTTCCCACTCGACTTCGGGCTGAAGGTTCCGGCCTGGGGGACGGTCAGGCCGTCAGAGAACGCGTAGGACCAGGTCGGGTGCGCCGCCCCGTCGGCGGGCACGACCGCGGATTCGGACGGCTGGCCGGGGCCGATGGTGATGGGCGAAACCTGGAAGACGAAGGTGGGATCCGCCCCGACCACCGGCGAGACGAAAGACACGGCCACCTGGGCGGTGGCGACGCCCCCGAGTCCGTCGCTCACCTGGAGGCTGATGACGCAGGTGCTCCCGGCCGGTACCGAGGTTGGCGTGAAGGCCGTCGTGCTTCGGGTGCCCTGGGGATCCGGCGCAGTCACGGCGCTCGCGAACGCGCCCGGGCAGCTGGCAGACCATGCGAAGGTGATGGGATTGCCATCGGGGTCCGTGGCCACGGCGGACAGAGGCAAGGCCTGCTCGGGGAGAGCCTGGGCGTCGGCGGACGTAATGCTCACGATCACCGGAGGGTCATTGAGCGTCAGGGAGATCGCCACCCCGCCGGTGGAGGGGGACGCACCGACGGTGATGTTGATCGATTCCTGCGAGGAGAGCCCGTGGCTGTCCGTGACGGTCAGGGTGACGGCGAAGGCGCCCGTTCCCGGCGGAGTCCATGTCGTACTGCTGGAGGTGGCGCCGCTCGTGACGGAGCCCAGCGTGCCTCCGCTCGCGGTCCAGGCGAACGTGATCGGGTCGTTCGGATCCGGGTCGCTGGCAGATGCGCTCAATTGAACGACTGCACCCGTCCCGACCTGGGTCTGGTTCGCAAACAGGCTGGAGATCACCGGGGCGCTGTAACTCGTGTTCGTGGACGGGCCCTGGAGAACCAGCGCGACCGTCGTGATGCCACCGCCGGGCACCGTGACCGGGCCGCCCGGGAACGGCGTCGGGGTCTGGTAGAGGATCTGGCCGGAGGCATTGACCGCCTTCGCATAGACGTCGTAAGCGCCGGCCGGGACGTTCTCGAAGGTGGTCGACCATTTGCCGCTGGCCGGAGACAGCCATCCCTGGATGCCGCTTCCTGCCGTCGCCGGCGTGAGCTGCACCCAGACGCCCGTGACTCCGCTACTCGCGAGTGCGGAGGCGTCCGCGGTGAGCGCGATCTCTCCCACCGCGCTCTTCACGGGTTGAAGGCCGGAGCTTCCACATGCAGCAACACCGAGGGCGACGATTGCCGGCGTGAGGCGGCGCATCATGGCGGTTATCACTCCTATTAGGGATGCGGACGAGATGGGGCTCCGCGATTGAACAAGGAAAATCCAGCTCGATCCCGGCGTGTTGCCGCGATCGACTGTGCGTCACGGTTGGGTTCCGACGACGCGCGAATAACACTTTAGTTGGGGCGAGCCGACAAGCGACGATGTGGTGACGCAGGAGCGACCGACGATGCCTTTCCCGAGGAGCCCGACCCCACCGCGGGACCCGTCCCTCGGACCTCGAGACTTCGGAGGGTGGTGCCCTCCTCACGCCTTTCCGCGACGGCCCAGGGATGGGAGAGGGGCCCCGGGAACGGACCGCAGCATGGGGTGACTTCCATGAGCGAGATGAGCGAGTGGTACTTCGACCGCTACGGAGCGCCAGCGGTGCTGAAGCTTCGCAAGCGCGCCGTCCCGGTCGCTGGCCCGGGCGAGGTCCTCATCCAGATCCTCGCCGCGGCCATCAACCCAAGCGACGTGAAGAACGTCTCCGGCCACTTCAAGTCCCCGACCCCGCGCGTCCCGGGCCGGGACTTCGCCGGCGTGGTGGTCGCGGGCTGCGGCCGCGAAGGCGAGGAGGTGTGGGGAAGCGGCCCTGGATTCGGGGTGGCCCGCGACGGCGCCCACGCCCAGTACCTTGCCCTTCCCTCGGCGTGGGTTGGCCGAAAGCCCAAGCACCTCGACATGGCGCAGGCCTCCGCCGTCGGCGTACCCTTCGTCACGGCGTGGTCCTCCCTCATCACCGAAGGGCGTCTGCAGGCGGGGGAGACGGCGCTCGTCACCGGCGTCTCGGGCGCCGTGGGTCGAGCGGCCACGCAGATCGCCCACTGGAAGAAGGCGCGCGTCATTGGCTCCGCCCGGTCCGCCGAGAACCCCTCCGGCGCGGACGAGATCGTGGACGCGACCCGGGAGGACTTGTCCCGGCGGGTGATGGAGATGACGGGGGGCCGGGGGGCCGACCTGGCGCTCGACACCGTCGGCGGGACGACGTTCGAGTCCTCGCTGCGCTCCCTGCGGCGCGGCGGGCGCCAGATCGCCATCGCCAGCAACCCGCAGGTGGTGAGCTTCAACCTCGTCGACTTCTACCACGGCATGAAGCACCTGGCCGGCGTGGACAGCATGGGTCTCGGCGGCGAGGCGATCGTCGCGCTGCTGGAGGAGATGCGCGCTGGCTTCGAGACGGGGGCCCTAACGCCCCCGCCCATCCAGACCTGGGCGTTCGAGGAGGCGGTCCCGGCCTACGAGGCGGTCGCGCGCGGCGGCGCCCCGGTGAAGCACGTCCTGCTCGTGGGGTGACCCCGGGCGGGAGTCACTCGGACGCGACAGGGACGCTCGGTCAGGCGGCTCCGACGGGCTGAACCTGGAACCTCACCTCGCCCGCGCGCAGCTCGGGGATCTGCGCCCCGCCTGCGAAGCCCACGGGCAGAGGACCCGGATCGCTCGTGATCCCTTCCCAGGTGAGCCAGTGCTGCCACCCGCTCCAGGCATCCTCGAAGACGATGTCGGGGCGATCGGGGACGTGCGTCGGCTTGCGACCGCTTCGGCAGTAGGACTCCCAGATGGCGCGCGCCCTAATCTCCGCCGCTTCGTAGCAGGCGCCGCAGGGAGCGGCGGCGTCCCGGCACTCTTCACATCGGTCGGTCCGGACCATGGCCTCATTGGACCAGAAAAGCCCCATCCGCGGGTTCCCACGGCCGTGTGTCGCGCCCCATGACCCGGCGTGCGAGGATGACCTCTGGTGAATCTGACCATCCCGGGCCCCTGGGTGGGGAGGGCGAGGTGCCGAGGTGCGGGACCGGGTCCTCGTCGCGAAAGGTAGCCCGAGGTCGTCTCTCAGGCGTCCGGGTGGGCGCGGGACCGCCCGCCCGCGCGCCCGAGCCTCGCGCCCCGGTGAGGGAGCGAAGGCGATGCGCGCGGCGCGGCCCGAGGTCGCCGGCGCCCGGCAAGACCTGCGCCCGGCCCCGGGGGACGATGTCAGCGTTCCGGGTACCGGAACTCGATCGGCACCTTCACGTCCGGGTGGAGGCTCCGCGCCACCGGGCAGGTGCGCGCCACCTCCTCCAGCCGGCTGCGGTGCTCGGGGCGGACCTCGCGCGGCATGGCGATGACGAGGACGAGCTCGCCGATGCGGCGGGGCGGCGGGGTCATCCGCTTTTCGACGTTGGCGCGCGCGTCGCCCCAGGAGAGCCCCTCGCGCTTCGCCGCGAGGGCCATCGTGCTCAGGGCGCACGAGGCGAGCGCCGCTCCCACGAGGTCCGTGGGGGAGAAGCTCGATCCATCTCCCCCGTTGTCCTTCGGGGGGACCGTCGAGAACGTCGCGCCCGAGGGACCGTGCTCGAGCTTGCAGGTGAGAGCCGACAAGGATGCGGTCATCGGAACGCCGGACATGGGAATCCTCCTCGGAAAGGTGATCTACCTCGAATCCGGCAGGGCCGCTGCCCGCGGAGCTCGAATCGCCCGTCGGCCCAGGAGATTCGCGGCACTCGCGGCGTCCGCCCCCTCCCCTCCCGGCGCGGCGGGCGTCCGCCTTGCGCCGCCCTACCCCGCCCCCTATACTGAACACATGTTCCGGTTCCGGCCTGCGGCGCGCGCCTCGCGGTCGATCTCCCGGCGCCTCGGCGGCCCCTTGCCGTTTCATGCTCTCTGGCCGCTCGTGCGGGCCGATCTCGAGGAGGCCGCAGCGGCGAGAGAGAGCGCGCCGGCGCGGGGAGGAGCGCTCCTCGCTCTCCGGCTCGCTCCGGACGCGCACCGGCCGCCGCTCGAGTGAAGGCCAGGCCACCCCGGGGCGAAGTGCCGGGCCGGGGCCTCCCCATCTCCGGCGCGGAGGAGGCCCCCGCCTGGAGTACAGTGGGCCGTCGCCGTTTCGCGGGGACGAGGGGACCATGCCCGAGACGATCATCGAGCCGTTCCGGATCAAGTCGGTCGAGCCCATTCGCATGACCACCCGAGAGGAGCGAGCTCGCCTGCTCGAGGAGGCCTCGCTCAACGTGTTCCGCCTCGCCGCCGAGAGCGTCCTCCTCGACTTCCTCACGGATTCCGGGACCGGGGCCATGTCGGCGCGTCAGTGGGCGGCCATGATGGAGGCGGACGAGAGCTACGCCGGCGCGAAGAGCTTCTTCCGCTTCGAGGCGGCGGTGAGAGATCTCACCGGCTACCCGAACGTAATCCCGACGCACCAGGGCAGAGCCGCCGAGCGCATCCTCTTCTCGGTGGCGACGAAGCCCGGCCAGGTCGTGCCCTCCAACACCCACTTCGACACCACCCGCGCCAACCTGGAGTACGGCGGGGTGGAGGCGCTCGACCTCGTCATTCCGGAGGGGCTCCAGCCGAAGTCCCACCACCCCTTCAAGGGCAACATCGACCTCGGCCGGGTGGAGCGCTTGCTCGCCGAGCGCGGGGACCGAGTCCCCTTCGGGATGATCACGGTGACGAACAACTCGGGCGGCGGCCAGCCCGTGTCGCTCGAGAACGTGCGCGCCTACGGCGACCTCCTCCGGCGCCACGGCAAGCCTCTCGTCATCGACGCCTGCCGCTTCGCCGAGAACGCCATGTTCGTGAAGATGCGCGAGCCGGGCCAGTCCGGTCGGTCGGTGAAGGAGATCGCGCAGGAGATGTTCTCCTTCGCGGCGGGCTGCACCATGAGCGGCAAGAAGGACGCCCTCGCGAACATCGGCGGGTTCATCGCCCTGCGCGACGAGCGCTGGGTGGAGGCGGCCCGGAACCTCCTCATCCTCACGGAGGGCTTCCCCACTTACGGAGGGCTCGCGGGACGCGACCTCGAGGCCATGGCCGTGGGCCTGGAGGAGGTGCTCCACGAGGACTACCTGCGCTACCGGCTCCGCACCGCCGAGTACCTCGGGAAGAAGCTCCTCGCCGCCGGGGTCGCCATCGTCGAGCCCACCGGAGGCCACGCCGTCTACCTGGACGCCCGGGACTTCCTCCCGCACCTCGGGCCGGAGGACTACCCGGCCTGGTCCCTGTGCAACGCCCTCTACCTCGAGGGCGGGATCCGCGGCGTCGAGATCGGGTCGGTCATGTTCGGCAAGCGGCTGGAGGACGGCTCCGAGACCTACCACGGTCTGGAACTCGTCCGGCTCGCCTTCCCGCGGCGCGTCTACACGCAGAGCCACTTCGACTACGCCGCCGAGGTGATCGCCGCTCTCAAGGCGCGGGCGCGGGAGGTGCGGGGGGTCCGCATCGTCAAGCAGAGCCGCTACCTCCGCCACTTCACGGCGGAGTTCCGCTGGGCCTGACGGCCCGGGCGTCCCGGCCGGGGAAGGCCCGCGGCGCTCGGCCGCGACCTCACTTCGGCAGGGGCGCGAACGGCGGACGCCGGGGCGACTTCAGGTACTCGGCGATGCGAGGCCGCTTCGCCACCCGCTCGGCGAAGGCCACGAGCGACGGGTAGCGATCCAGGGCGGCGCCGAAGCCGTTGTCCCGGATCATCTCGAAGAGGTACCAGAGCCCGAGGTCGGCCACGGTGAGGGAGGCGCCCACGAAGGTGCCGGTCCCTCCGCCGTTGCTCTGGAGCGAGCGGTCGAGGTAGCCGAGCCAGCGGGGCAGCGTGGAGGAGGCGAGCTCCGAGCGCAGCGCCGGGCGCTCCGCCGGGGCCGCCGTCGCGAGCTTCCGGAGCTCGGCGCGCACGTCGTCGACGGCGCCGAGGAGCTCGTCCACCCGCGCTTCCTCGAGCGCGGTCTTTCCCCGCAGGCCGTGGGCGCGGGCGATGTGGTTGGCGATGGCCGCGCTCTGGGCGAGGCGCAGGCCACCCGGCTCCTCCCATACCGGCACGGCCTCGAAGGGCAAGGCGCCGCTCGCTTTGAGGGCGGCGAAGTCGGTGGGGCGTCCGTCGAGCGGGGGCGTGCCGCGCCCCACCGGGTGCTCCTGGTACTCGACTCCCGCCTCGGCGAGCACGAGCCGGATCACCTCGGCGCGACCGCGAGCGGCAAAGTAGATGAGCGTGGGCTTGGGCATGGCGGTGAGTCTAGCTCAACCCGCCCGGCGCGAGGCCGCTCTTCCGCTCGGAGGAGCATCGGCATCGCTCCTCCCGCGAATGGCCCCCCCAGCGACCCGAACGGGCCTAGACTGGTGTCCTCGAGGGGCAGGACCGCGCGATCTCCGGTCGCTCGCGGCCAGGGCCGGGAGGCGGGGCAGGGATGAGCAAGGAGCGACTCCCGGGAGGACGGAAGCCGAGCCTCCGGCCGGGGCTCCTCCTCGCGGTCGCGGCGCTGGGCCTCGCGCCGGCCGAGCCCCTCGCCTGGGGCCGGGCCGGCCACGAGGTGGTGGGGGCGATCGCGGAGCTCCGCCTCGGCCCGAAGGCCCGCTCCCTGGTGCGCGAGCTCGCC
>Ga0335078_10008164_pt1 | contig 15565 bp, 4 predicted proteins | sample Lox_Sample_32_FD_206711 | JGI IMG/M metagenome (GOLD analysis project Ga0335078, IMG submission 206711) | Soil microbial communities from Loxahatchee National Wildlife Refuge, Florida, United States - Lox_Sample_3.2 | ecosystem: Environmental > Terrestrial > Soil > Wetlands | place: USA: Florida... | reverse complement strand
CGCTGCGTGAGCGCGCTGTCAGGGGCCAGGTCCGTCACCGCCGGAGCATCTTCGGGCTGGACGTACTCGTCTCGCTCCTTGATCAACAGCCAGTTCGGCTTGTCGGAACGATCGCGATCGGGATTCTCCCGCATGCGAACCAGAACCCACTTCCCCTTCAGCTTGGTCCCGTTCAGGATGAATTTCAGATCGCCTTTTTCCAGGCCGCGATCGGCGTCTCCCAGCGGCTGCCAGTCCCCGAAATCCCACACCATCACGGTGCCCCCGCCGTATTGGCCCTTGGGGATGGTTCCTTCGAATCCACCGTATTCCATGGGGTGATCTTCCACCTCGACGGCGAGCCTTTTGTCGCCGGGAAAGTAGCTTGGCCCCTTGGCGACGGCCCAGCTCTTGAGCACGCCATGCCAGCCAAGCCGGAAGTCGTAGTGCAGTTGACGGGCGGCGTGCTTTTGAACTACGAACGGCAAAGATTCCGCAGCCTTGGACGACTGGCCTGTTCCGCCGCCACGCGGTTCTGCCGTCACAGCGAAATCGCGCATCTCGCGATAACGGGCAAGCTGGCGATCCACCGTCGATGCCGGATCGGAGTTGGTCTTTTTGCGTGAGGGCATCAGGCTTGGCGTGGGGCAGCGAACCCTGACAGGAACCTTGACTTGACCTCTTCGATCAGGGTCTCGCGGTTGCTTTTCGTGAGCAGTTCATGGCCGGCGCCGGCGATCGGCAGCAGGTCGGTTCGCGATGGTATCAGGCTCAGTGCCGATTGCATCTCCGCGATCGTACCGAATCCGTCCCGCATGCCGTGCACGAAGAGGGACGGGGTTTGCAGTGAGGGAAAGTGCCTGGTGCGCAGTTCCGCGGGCTTCTTGGGCGGATGGAGGGGGTACGAGAGCAGGAGAAGAGCCTCAACCAGCTGCGGCTCGGCCGCAGCCAGCATGGACGCTTGTCGCCCTCCGTACGAGTGACCGCCCAGGGCAACCCGGCCCGCACCCAGCCGGCGCATCGCAGCCACGGCGGCCCGCAATCCTGCCTGATCGCGCTCCGCGCTTCCCGGATGCGGCGGCCCATGAGGGCGAAGCTGCCGAAAGGGAAGATCGCAGCGCAGCACCATCCAGCCCTCTGAGCCGAAGGCATCGGCGAGCACCATCAGCAGTGGGGACGCGCAGTTGGCTCCGGCGCCGTGCGTCAGAATCAGGCCATTCGCGCCGGGGTGGGTCGAGGGATAAAGGTATCCCCGAACCGGCGCATCCTTGTTCGAACCATCGGAGAACGCCTCGAAGTTGAGCATGGCGCTTTCTATTTAAAAGGATATCTGCCGGCCGCGATACGGCATGGCGGCCACGCTATCCAACTCTCTTGCGGGCGATCGCACCGGCAGGAACCGAAGCTACCGGCTTGCGGAGCAGTTCGGGATGCTGGGAGCAGTACCACGCATAGGCCGCGTCCTCGCCTTTTTCAGCCATGATCGTGCAATACGTACAGCGATCGCCTGCCTTCGCGACTTTTTCGTCGCCGCAGTCGGCGCAGTAGACGGGATGGGATTCGGCATGGCACTCGTCGGAGCAGAACACATCGCCGTTCCGGTCATCGATCACCGCGCCGGCATCGAGGTCGACATACCCCGGATCGCTGAACGTAGAAGCGTGCGCAGTTCCGCATTCGGCTTCGCAGTTCCGGTTGGCGCAGTGGATGGAGTTTCGGTAACCCATGATGTGTTGCCCTCCAACGACGCATCTACGGTGTCGACAGTGTCCCAGGGACTGCCGAGGCCTAATTTTACCCGGTTCGGAGCCTGTAGCGTGATATAAATCCCCGAATCGATCGAATTGCAGGCGCCGCGCAAGGTTAAGAGTACGCGCCGGATTCAGCATGATTTCAGTCGTTGGCACGTCGTTCAGCTGAAAGCTGCCTCTGCGGTTCACGTTTCGCCAGTTCCGGGCGCCATTCCCCGAGCGGATTGGATAAACGTCCTGTTTTCTGAAAATTGACTCGGTTGTGCCGGGGCGATATACTGCCGCGCATCCGCACTCGATCTGGCCCTCTACGGAGCGCTGTTGCAGGATCACGCCGCCACCCCGGTTACGGAACTGCTCGTCCGATGGCGCTCGGGAGACAGCGAAGCGCTGCAATCGCTGATCCCGCTCGTCTACGACGAGATGCGCCGCCTCGCGCATGGCTATCTCCGGCGGGAACGGCCTGATCACACGCTCGAGAGCACCGCCTTGGTGCACGAAGCCTATGTGCGCCTCACCGGAAGCGCTCTACCCCACTGGCAGGACCGGGCCCACTTTTTCGGAATCGCCGCCAATCTCATGCGCCAGATCCTGGTGGAGCACGCGCGCAGCCGCAACACCGGCAAGCGCGGCGGCACGGTTCTGAAGTTGCCCATTGACAGCATGAATGAACCCAGCCGCCCGACAGACCTCGACGTGGTGGCCCTGGATGATGCGCTCAAGGACCTCGCCCGGATCGACCCGCAGCAGAGCCGCGTGGTGGAGCTGCGATTCTTTGCGGGACTGTCGATCGAAGAAGCGGCCGAAGTGCTGGGCGTCTCGGCATCGACCGTGAAGCGCGACTGGAACACGGCAAGGATCTGGCTCTTTCGTGAACTCGACCGGACGAAGGCACGATGACTCCGGAACGCTGGCAGCAGATTCGCGCCGTATTCGAGCAGGCCGAAGGGCTCGACGAGGCTGAGCGCAGGCCGTTTCTCGACCGCCGATGCGCGGCCGACACCGAACTTCGCCGTGAGGTCGAATCTCTCCTGCAAGCCGCCTCCCAGGCGAGTGACTGCTTCATGGCCAGGCCGGCAGTGGACCTGCTTCCGCGCGCGTTGGCCGGCGAAGCGCAGCCGTCGCGAGTCGGCCGGCGGATCGGCGTCTACAAAATAGTTGCGGAGATCGGACATGGCGGCATGGGCGAGGTCTATCGCGCCGCCCGCGTCGACGGGCAGTTCGACCAGGAAGTCGCCATCAAGCTGGTTCGCGTCGGAATGAGCTCCTCATTCGTCGTGCAGCGCTTTGTCCAGGAGCGGCAGATCCTCGCTTCGCTGAATCATCCGTGCATTGCCCGCCTGCTCGACGGCGGATCGACCGACGACGGGGTGCCTTACCTGGCGATGGAACTCATCGACGGCGAGCGGGTCGACGCCTACTGCGAGAGCAGAAAGCTCTCCGTCAGCGAACGCCTGCAGTTGTTTGTCGAGATCTGCGAGGCCGTGCAGTACGCCCATCAGCGGCTGATCGTACATCGCGACATCAAGCCCACCAACATCCTGGTCACCAATGAAGGCGTGCCCAAGCTGCTCGATTTCGGCATCGCCAAGATTCTGGATCCGGATCCTCGCGAGGAGACGACGCTCGCCAGCCCCATGACGCCCGAATATGCGAGCCCGGAACAGATACACGGCGAGCCGATCACCACGGCCACCGACGTCTACTCGCTCGGCGTTGTTCTCTACAAGTTGTTGACCGGCCGCTCTCCTTACGGCTCCAGACCGCGCACTCCGATCGAGGTGTCGCGTGCCATCGCCGACACTCATCCGCAGCGGCCCAGCAGTATTGTGATGTCGGCTGACCCGCCCAGCGAGAAGTCCCAGCCGTCGGATCCGGCGTGTTCTGTGACCAGCTCGCGCGAGCCGACTCGACCGAGGCTCCGCCGCCGATTGTCTGGAGACATCGACAACATCCTTCTCAAGGCGCTGCGCAAGGAGCCGGAGCTCCGCTACGGCTCAGTGCAGCAGTTTGCCGACGACATCTCGCGCCACCTGAACGGACTTCCGGTTCATGCGGCGAAGGGCTCCTGGAGCTACCTGGCGCGAAAGTTTGTCGCCCGCCATCGCGCGGCGCTGGTCGCAACGGCCGCCGTCATGTTGGCGCTGACGGCCGGCATCCTCGCCACCGAGCGACAGGCACGCATCGCCGGCAGGGAACGGGCGCGCGCTCAGAAACGATTCGACGACGTCCGCAGGTTTTCCGATTCCCTCATCTTCGATGTCCATGACGCGCTGCAGGCGATTCCGGGAACGACTTCGGCCCGCAGCCTGCTGCTCGACCGCGCGGTTCAATATCTCGACAGCGTAAGCAGGGATGCGGAGGGCGACGCGGAATTGCAGCGAGAACTGGCGCTGGGTTATCAGCGGCTGGCGACCGTGCAAGGCGACGGCTCATCGTCGAATGTGGGAGCGATATCGGCTTCCGAATTGAGCACCCGCAAGTCCATGGCCCTCTTCGAGGCGGTCGCCAAAGCCAATCCGGACAATGTCGCCGACCAGCTCAACCTCGCCACGGCGCATCGCCAGAAGGGCTTCTCCGATGTGTACTATCCAGACGGCCAGCCGGAGATCGAGGCCGCGATCCGGATCACGGATCGCCTCATGCGCACAGAAAGCGCGAACACCGGCGTCCTGATGGAAAGGGCACTGGAGTTTCAGGGACTGGCGCTTTCCTGCGGCATCTCCGGGGACAGGTCGCGATCGATCGAAGCCTTCCGCCAGGCAATGTCCCTGTTGGACGCTGTTGCGAGCCGCGATCCCGGAAACCGGAATCTCGTCGTACGAAGAGCCAAGCTATCGGTTCAGTTCGGCGCCGAGCTCACGTATGCCGGCGCGCTGGATAAAGCGCGGGAAGAGACCGAGGCCGGTGTGCTCGCCCTGCAGAAGCTCGTCGACCAGGGCGCGCCACCTGACATTGTGCGCAATCTGGCCCAGTCCCGGTCCTATGTCGGGAGGATTGACCTTTTGAGCAACAACACGGCCTCCGCGGGCCGAAACCTGGCGCGAGCGCGTGCCCTGGTTGCCCCGCTGGCCAAGGCCGATTCCGGGAACGTCATGCTGACCATGGATCTGCTCACCACCGGCTTTCAGCAGGGACGATTGCTGGTCCTGCAGGGCAGATACCAGGAGGCGGAAACGCAATTGCAGCGCGCGATCGACAACATTCACAAGCTCGGATCCGACGAAGACACAGGGCCCGGAGACGGCGTCATGTTCGCGTGGCTCGGGCAGGCCCAGTCAGGCGAGAGAAAGTTCGCAGCGGCGATCGAGTCCTATAAGAAGGCTGCCAAAGCCATTGAGGACGAGGTTCAGTACGACGATGGGAAGACGGGATTGATTACGGTCTATGCCCTGATCGGAGATACGCTTGCGTCGTTGAATCGGCCAGAGGAGGCTGAAGCCGCCTTCGCCACAGCCCAGGCCAAATCCCGCGCCATCGTTCCCGGTCGCAGCGATGTTGCGGCCATCTACTCGCTCGCAGCCGTCCGCGGCGGCATGGCTGGCCTGTGGATGGCGATGTCCGACAAGGCGCAAAGCCCCCCGGATCGCGAGCGACTTCGCGGTCAGTCCTGCAAGGCGTTCGAGGAAAGCCTGGCATCGAGGACGCAGTTCGGGGTTGCATTTCGATTCAATCCGAACGAGTTCCCGGCGGGAGACCCGATTCGCGAACCCCAGTTGCGCCGAGCTTGCGGTGTATCGACGACTCCGTCGAGGCTATTCGGATCTGGCCGCCCGGAGTAACGTCCGGCTCCGGCGGATTGACAGAGAGTGTGCTCTGTCGCTAACGCATTTCCTGAGTCACTGTATCCCGATGCCGCAACATCCAAGTCGACGCGACCCCAAGGTCCGGGGTCCCCAGCGACGGGTCTTTGTCGCTGGGGTGGAAGGAGTGGCGACGTTGTACCGGGGCTAAAAAGGACAAACCAACTCAGGAATTGCCATAATGTGCTCACGGGGGCCCACGGCAATACCTCTCAGTTCATGGACAAATTCCCGCGTTCCCTGCATTGTAGATGCCTTGGATCTGTGTGGCGGTCAATTCGCCGCTGAACATCTGTACTTCGTCGATGAGACCGTTGAAGGGGCGGTTCAGATCGCTCTGCTGGCCGATTGCCAACCACGCGCCGCTATACGAAACATCTCCATTCCACGATGCCTGGCCCGCGGTGACGGAAGGTTGCAGAACTCCGTTGTAGTAGATCTTTCCAACGCCATTCGCCGATCTTGTCGCGGTGACCAGAACCCATTGGTTCATGCGAACCTGAGTCTGTGCATCCGTTATGTGCCAGCTTCCGTCGCCGCCAATGTTGAAGTGAATATGGCCCGGAGGAGAGCCGCTTACTCCGTCAGGATTGGTTCGGCCGTCATAGAAAATGGTCGCGCCCGACGTGGTCCCGTCATGCTGGCTGCCGGCGATCAGACCCATCGCGCCGGAACCGTTGTCGGTGGGGTACGCTGTCACGTAGATCCAAGCCTGGAGAGTAATGGCGTTCTGAATCTGCAGGTCAGTGGGCACCGGTTGACCGATCAAGACATACTGGTTGCTGCCGTTGAAGCTGAAGGCATCATTATCAAGTCCCAGCGCGTATCCGGCGCCGTTCTCGAGCGATCCATTGTTGCCGTTTCCGGTTTCGTCCGCTGCGCTGTCGTCCGCTTTCCACCAGCCCACCAACGATGCCGGCGCGAACGACGATTGCGCGTAGCATGCGCCGCCCGGCACGATCGTTGCCGAACAGGAAGCATTCGTTCCGCCGTTGGTGCCGGTGCAGGTCCAGGAGAAGGTTCCGTTGTTCGTTTCGCCGGAGACCGTTCCAGATTCGCAGAGATTGGTGCTGGGTGGATAATGGAAGGTCTTTCCGTTCGCAGTGCCGCACGAGCCGTTTGTGGCAGTCGCAGCGCCGGTGGTGAACATGCTCAGCACCTGCCAGCCGCAGTTGTTGAAGTTGTTGCCGGCTACGTCAGTCATGCACCAATTCGGATTGTTCACCACAATGTCGAAGATGGTGTTGTCGAGCAAAGGTGCTGTGGGCGTCAGCGTGACGGTGGTGTAGTCCGACGAGACCGAGAGCGTCGCCGGCACGGTAGTTTGCGTGTTGTGCGTCCTCAGGTAAATGTGGGACGCATCGATGAGCACCGGGTTCATCGCTTCGCTGAAGGTCACCGAGATTGTGGCCCCGGTTACGGGCACGTTGGTTGCGCCATTTGCCGGCAATGCACTGCTGATGCTCGGGCTGTTCCAATCGAAGCTCGATCCGGTGGTGAAGCTGCCGGTAGCCGGAGCGGCGGGATTGCCGCTGATATCGGTCACGCCCGCAATGCTGTAGGTGTAGGTGGTGTTGGGACTCAGCGCCCACGGCAGATCGACGGCGGCGATCGTGTTGCCCCACTCCGCATAGGTGGAGATCGGTATCGGACTCCCGCCGGCAGGTGTGAGCGAAACATTGCCCAGAGAGTTCGGCGCGACGGGCTCATTGAACTCGAGCATGAGCGCCGTCGACCAAGGCCCTCCGCTGCTGTTCAGCGGCACATTCGTCATGCCGTTGGGCGGATTGGCCTCGACCAGAACGGGCCCGGCGATGCTCGCGCCTCCTCCCGTGTAGAACCAGCTATTGCCGTTGTTCTGGCCGTTGCCGGTCAGATCGATGCCGCCCTGGCAGTAGTACTGGTATTCGGCGTTCGCAAACAGGGGGTTCTTTGGCGTCATGGTGACTGCCATCAGGTCCGGCGACCACTGGTACGTCACCGGAATATGAGCGTTCTCAACATACCCGTAGAGATAGGTGTTTCCGTCATAGATGCTGCTTGGGTCCATGGGCTCGGAGTAGCGGCAGGTGTAAGAAGCGTTGGTGGAAACACCGCCCTGCCCGCTGCCGAAATCCAGATTCACCGACGGCTGGTTGTAGTCGGGCAGCGCAGCCGTGCTGAACTGCTGGCTGACCGGCGCAAAGAGATTGCCGGCGTAGTCAAGGATGTTGTTCGTGCTGATCGAAATCACGCTCGATGCCGGCAGCGGGTTGAGCGGAGAGAAGTTGGCGCCCAGCAAGTCGGCTCCGCTCAAGTTGTAGGACCAGTAGCCCGGGATCGAATTGCTGCCGGTCTTGATCTGGATATTCGTCGAGTTGATGGTGGCGCGATCGGCCGGCTTTGAGAACTGGAAGCGGAGGTAGGCGTTGGTTCCGACGTTGACCACGTTGTTCGGCGGCCCGACGGTGATCGTGCCCGGCGTGGTGTCGGGTCCGCTGGTGGTGTTGAAGTATGTCACCCAGCAGGACGCAGGCGCTGCCACTCCATTGGTTCCTTTCACCGAGCCGTTGGTGCAGAAGCCGTAGAACGTACCCGGATTCCATCCCGATGCGGATGGACGGACACGAACGATATTGGGCAGGCCGGTGGGAACCGAAGCGGAGAACGAAGTGGCCGGTCCACTGTTCAGGTAGACGTTGCCGCTCACGGTCGCGGGATCGATGGGGAGACTGTACTGGATGTCGATCTGGGCGTTCGTAGGCACCACGGTGGAATTGCAGCAGGCCGGGCTGACACTGACGATCGTTGGCTGCGCGGTGGTTGGGTCAACCGCCGGAGCGGTGTAGAACACGTTGCTGGTTCCGTTGATCGCGTTGCCATCGGTGTCGTACACGTTCGAGAAGAACCACTGGACAGTGGCTCCGCTTGGGAAGGCCGTTGCCGGCGTGTATTGCACCTCGTATCCGTCGGCGATGGCCTGTACCGTGCCCGCATACACCTGTCCATTGACGGTGACCATCAGGTTGCCCGGCAGCGTGGAAGGATCGACCGGACGATTCACGTAGAGCGTGAGCAGAGTACTGGTGGGCACGCCCGATGCGTTGCCGCCCGGAGCCGTCCCGACAACGCTGCCGTTGCCAGAGGCCGGATTGGAGCCGGTGGTAAATGTGCTCGAGTAGGTCGTAGCTAGCGTGTTCCCTGCGTTATCGCTGATTCCGCCCGCGGGCAGGTAGATCGTGTACTGGGCATTGGAGTAGAGCGTGCCCGAATTGAAGTACAGGGTCCGGCTATCGCTGGACATGCTGATGCTGCCACGGTCCTGCAGACCCTGGCCGGCAAAGAGGAGCGCATTGTTGGGGTTGTTGTAGACGCTGTAAGGATTGATGCCCTTGTTGAAGGTGACGCTGACGGTCGTATCCGGTTTGACGTCGATTGCGCCGGGCAGCGGGCTTGCCGACAGCACTTTGAGAGGCGTGTTGTCGGCGGTTCCGGAGTTGACCGTGAAGTAGTCAATCTGCGTCCAGCAACTGCCGTTATTGAAAACCTCACCCAAAATATCGGTGGGACCGCCGCAGGCGCCGACCCAGACTTGCGCGGAGGCCGGATATGGACTGCTGGGGGTGAACTGCGCCTGATTGAGGGCGCTCAGCACCCATGTTCCGGCCAGTGGATAGTTGCTGTTCCACCCATCCATCACCATGAGAGTGCTCAGTGTGGAAGGGATGAGTTCCTGGCTGAACGTGATGGTGATGACCTGAGTCTGGCTGACGCTTCCTGCTCCCCATCCGGGATCGGCGCTCGTCACCGTGAGGCCGGTGGTGATGGGCGCCGTACCTGTCGTGAATCCGCCGGAATAAGGCACGACCGCATTGCCGTTCGCGTCGGTGAAGTGGTCCACCTTCACGGTGTAGCTTGTGCTGGCAAGCAGCGCCGCGGATGGCGCAAAGTTGATCTGCTGCACGCTGACCACGGAAACGGTTCCCGACACCGGACGATTGAGTGAATCGAAGAGCTGAATGGCGTTTTGCCCAACCGAAGTCGGATCGACCGGCGCGCTCACGGTTGCAATCACCTGCGTGTTCAGCGGAATGTTGGTGGCGCCGTTAGCTGGGGTGACGGCGACCGTCGGTCCCGTCGTTACCGCGCCGCTGCCTGTCCAGAAGTAGACAATGGCACCGTTGCCGCTATTGCCGTCCTCATCCTGGAAGCCGCAACAGGCCTGGAAGTAATAATGCGTGCTGGGCTGCAGCGCGATCTGCGGAACCATCGTCACTTCGAGGCCGTCGGCAGAGGGCTCGACTGTGAGCGGTATCCACTGGCCAGTATCGTAGAGATACAACCGGAAGGTATTGTTGTTCACGGTGATCGGATTCAGCGGCTTGTTGAAGACGAGCTTAGGCGTGACGTTCATGCCGACGGTGTTGTTGTTGGCAGGGTCAGAGTTGATGGCGCTGGGGGCGGAGATGTCGTAACTCGCGCCGGTGGTGAATGTGTTCGTGACGGTGGCGACCGGATTGCCCGCAGGGTCCTTCACTCCCGCCACGGTCATTACGTAGGTCGTATTTGCTGCCAGCGGCGTGGACGGGATGAGTTGCACAACGGTGTTGCCCGAACTGACCGACGCTGAAGTCGTGACTGCGGCTCCGCCGGTACTGAGGGCCACATTGCTCAGGCTGGTTGGATCGATCGGCGCCGAAAACTGCGCTTCGATGATCGCATTCGTGCCCAGGCCTGTCGCATTCGGCAGCGGATTGAAGTGGATGACGGTCGGCCCGGAGCTTGTGCTGCCAAACTCCGCGTAGAAGTACGTGCCATAGCCATTCAGCGCGTTGGCCGCCAGATCGGTTCCGCCGTTCACGCTCAGGTAGTATTCCCGTCCCGCGGCCAGCGGAGCGTTTGGAACGACGTAGGCGGTGGACTGGTCGGCGCTCCAGGTGAGCATGACGCCGGTGCACGTCCAGTTCCCCAGCGTGTCGTAGAGGATGATGTTGCCGCAGCCTCCCGAGCTTGCGACAGAGAACGTGGTCACATCCATGGGCTCGCTGAATTGCACCGTGAACGACGAATTCGTCGGCACGCTGCCATTGGACGGAATGCTTGTGGAGACGACGCTCGGGCTGGTTGTGTCCGGACCGCTGCCGGTCTGGAAGCTGGAAGTGTAGCTGACCGGATTGCCGACGAGGTCGAGAACGCCGTTCAGCTTCAGGGTGATCGTGCTGCTGGGCGGCAGCGCCTGGTTGGGCACGAACTGGACCCGAGTATCATTCGAGCTGAACCAGAATGTGCCCGCCAGCGGATTGCCGCCCTGGCTGACCTGGAACGTGCTGCTGTTCACGCTCACCGGATCGATGGTCTTGTTGAAGACGACGCCCGGGGACACGTTGATGCCGATGTTCGTCGACCCCTTGTACGGCACCGCGCTGATCACGATCGGCATGGAGCTGTCGGCTGAAGACGCAGTGTAGAAGTAGTAGTAGTTCGCGGTGGCCGGCACGCTCGTGGCGCTTTGCAGGCCGGTTGTAACGTACAGGTAGATGTAAGCATGCGGGCTGAGCGGTGTGGACGTGGACGGCACAAGCCGAACCTCGTTGGGCTGCGGCATGCTGTAGGTCGCGCTCACATGCAGTCCGGTGCTGCTGTCGTAGAGATAGATGTTGGTGCTGTTCACGGTCGCCGGGTTGAGCGGCGTATTGAACTGCACGTCGACGATGGAATTTAGGGCAACGTTGCTGCTGCCATTGGTCGGCGAGATGACCTGAACCGTAGGCGTCAGCGTTGACGGGTCGGCCGCCACGTAGAAGTATCCCGAAGCGCCATTCACCGGCGTGTCGTAGGTGGACTCAATGAGCGTCCCGGTGGTCCACCACTGGATCAGCGCGCCGGCGGCGAACGGCGTGCTCGGAGTGAAGGCCAGCACGTATCCGTTATCGAGCACCTGCACGTTGCCCGGCACTGCAAGGTTGTTCTGCGCCACTTCGATGCCGTTGGCAGCAGTGCCCGGATTAATCGGAAGGCTGAAGAACAGGGTCAATGGAGCCGTCGGATCGATTCCGCTCGCACCGTTTCCAGGACGCGTACTGGTCACGGATCCATTGGTATTTGAATCCCAATAGGTGGTTGTGAACTGGCTGCGGAAATTGCCGAGCCCATTGCCTTGCCAGTCCTGGAGCCCGCTGCCCAGAAACGCGGTCATGGAGGTGCCGGAAGGCAGAGCATAGCAGTTAAAAGCAAGGGTCGCGTCATCCTGAGAGTGCGACATGCCGGTGCACCACGGACTCTGGCCATCGCCGGCGAACAGGGCGAAATCGCTGGAGTTCACCGTGTTCAGGTTCACAGAGCGATTGAAGGTGGCTGCCACCGGCGCTCGCAGGCCCACGTTGAGCGCGTTCTTTGCAGGCGTGAAGGCAACCACCTGGAACGGCGACCCTGCCGGCACGACGGTGCTGCCGGTGGTGAAATACGTGAGCTGGGTATAGCAGCTTCCCGCGGTGTCTCCCGCCAGATCCATCGGGCCGTTGCAGGCGCCGACCCATATCTGGGTGTTGATCGGCAACGGAGAGGCCGGGGTGAACACCACCTGGTTGCCGGTGACGGTGTACGTGCCGGCGATCTCCTGGTTGCTGTTCCAGCCCACCATCACCGGCAAAGTGCTCGAATTCACGGTTGCCGGATCGAGCGGATTGTTGAATGTGAGAGTGACCGTCGTGTCCACCGGCACATTGGTCGCAGCCCAACTCGGAGAAGCGTTCGTAAGGGTCAGGCTGTTGACGAGGCTGGCCCCGCACTTCTCAATGACCGCCTCGAGACGAAACGCCTCGTAATAGTTATCAACCGAACCCCACCCGAGCGCCAGGGAGTTGGTGCCGGGCTGCACCCAGCTGGTGATGTCGACCGAGATCGGAGCAGCTGCGCCGGTGTAGCCCATGTTGGCCATGATGGCGCTGCCGTTGATGCCAAGCAGTCCGTTGTCGTCGATGCCCATGCGTCCCGTGAGGCACAGATGGTAAGAAGGCAGCGGATCGGGCAGATTGAACGTGGTCGAATAGACGCCATACGTATTGTTATAGGGAGTAGTGGGGTCAATCAGGACCCAGGACGAGTTCGGCCCGTTGGCCGCCCATCCGCCGTACCAGCCTGCCGCATCAGGGCCAACAACCTTCAAAGGTTGTGGAGTGCCTGGAGCCGAGAACGTGCTCTCAGACGGCGTGCCGGATGTGGCGACATAACTCCAGTGCGAATCGGGAGTGCCCGAGGTGGTGATCAAAGCGCCGGTTGCGCTGATGCCCGTGGAGACGTTGATCGCCGGCAGGCTGGTGGCCGTGGTGAAGGAACTGGTGAAGGTTGTACCTGCGTTTCCGGCCAGGTCATAGAATCCGCTGACCTGGATCGTGTACTTTGTGCCCGTCTGCAGACCGGCTTCGAACATGCCTGAAGAAGTTGCCGGCGTGAAGGTCAGCGTGACCAGGTCCCCGGCAAGAATTGCCGTGCCGCTCACCGCCGATCCGCCTGCCGTAGGAATTAGCGAGATCGTGTTGTTGTCGACCGAATCCGGATCGATCGGCTCGTTGAAGTGGATGACAACCTGCGCATTCAACGGTACGGATGTCGCTCCATCTCCGGGCGATACAGTGGCTACCGTCGGTGCAGCAACATCGCTTGCCGCGCCCGTCGTAAAGTACCCGTTCATCCCGTACAGGTAATTGCCGTCGGCATCGTAATAGCCTCCCGCCTGATAGAGGGTGTAGTACGTGTCAGGCAGTAGTGGATACTGCGGCTTGAACGTGGCGCTCATCCCGTTCGGGGCAACGGTTACTACACCGCGAACGTACTTCCCGCTGTCGGCGTTGTAGAGAACCAGAGTGCTGGTGTTGATGTTGATCGCATCGATGGGCTTGGAGTAGTTCACCCTGGGAGCAAAGTTGAGCCCGACATTGGTGATGAAATTGACGAAGTCCGGCCCCGAGGTGTTCTGGGTTGTGTCTGCGCCGGCGCCGGTGGTGAACGTGAACGAACCCGGAGTGAGAGAATTGCCTGCCGTGTCAGCGAGAGCGTTGCTGTAGCTGACCGTGTAAACCGTGTTCGCTTGCAGCGGAGCAGCGGGCGTAAACGTGAGGATGGTTCCCGGCCCCCACGAGCAGCAATACGCCGGCCCATTCCAGCTGTAGGTTCCTGAGACCGGATTGCCGCCCGCCATCACGATCATGCCAGCCTGGGTCGATTCATTCATATTGGCGCTGAATTCAAGTTGGATCGGAACGTTCGTGCCGATACCGCTCGATTTGGCCGGCGGATTGATCCCGATCACCGTGACCGGCGTCGTGTTGGCAGTGAACTTGGTGTAGAAATATTGCGCGTAGTCGCCGAATGCGTTGCCGGTTGCGTCCTTGATGCCGCTGGTCAGGTGGAGATAGTACATAGAGTTCACAGCCAGCAGGCCGGAGATATTGAAGCTGAGGATGCGTCCCGTAGCATCCACGCTCAGGGTGAGCGGGACCTGGACCCAACTGCCCGGATTGCTCGTGAGGTAGAGGATTACGTTACTGGGGTTGATCGTGGTGCGATCCATCGGTTGGCTGAAGACCGCGTAGAAGCTGCTGTTGATCGGGATTCCTCCCGCATTCGGCGCCGGGCTCATCGAAATCAGATACGGCGCCGGTATGGTGGACGTCTGTATGGTGAAGCCGCCCGCCACCGTTTCAACTTCGCTGAAGGTTGTGATCGTCACGTCGACTGGCCCGAGAGGGGCGCCGGATGGGATGACGATATTCGCGACCAGGCTCGTCGCGCTGCTGACGACCGTGGAACTCACAGTGATGCCGCCGCCAAACGCCGCCGTCGTTGTTCCGTTCTGCCAGTTCGTATATTGCCCGGTGATCGTGACGGGAAGGCTCTTTCCCGGGTTGCCGATATTCGGATTGATCTGCGCCACGACTGGAGTTCCGGGAAGAACCGTGAAACCGTTGCTCAATGTCTGCGTCTGTCCGTTCGTCGTTACGGAGACATCGCGAGGCCCGACGGATGCATTCGCCAGAATGGTGAAATTCGCCGTGAGCTGCGTGGTGCTGGTCACATTCACGAAGTTGACCGTGATGCCCGAACCCATGTTGACGCTGGAGAGACCCTGCTGGAACGTTGTGAACACGCCGGTGATGACGGTACTGCCCGTGGAACCAGCGGCTGCCGTGCCCGGAATGACCTGCACGAGCGCCGGCACGCCGGCCAGGACCGAGAAGCCGCCGGTCATGGTTGCGGTTTCAGTGCCGGTTTTCACCGTCACATTGCGCGAACCGATCGTCGCCGTCTGGTTGATCGTGATGTTCGCAACCGCGGAAGTCGAGCCCGAAACAGCCAGCGAATTCACCGTGATGCCCCCGCCAAAGTCGGCGATGCTCGTTCCGTTCAGGAAGTTCGTATACAACCCTGTGATCGTGACACTGAGATTCGTGTCGGCCTGATGACCGGTTGGCGGAGTCACGGACGCGATCTGCGGCGCGCCCAACGTCACTTCAAATCCACCGAGCATGACGGCGATCTCGCCGCCGGTGGTGAGCGTGACGTTGTAGGCGCCAAGCGGCGTACTGCTCGGGATGGAGATCGAGACATCGGCATGGAGCGCGTCGACCACGCTCACGCCTGTCGCCACGATGCCCCCGCCGAACGAAGCCGTTGTCACACCGTTCTTGAAGTTGGTCTGGCTGCCCGTCACGTGAACGGTTAGCGACGTGTTCTGGCGCCCGCTCGACGGATTCACGCCGTCAATCGCAGCCGGGCCCAGAATCACGCGGAAGGCATTTGCCAGCGTCACCGCCTCACTTCCGGTCGTGACCGACACGTTGTTGTAGCCGAGCGGCGCCGTGGGCTGCACGGTGACATTGGCGATGAGTGAAGCGTTACTGGTGGCATTCACTGAGTTGACCGTGATGCCCGGGCCGATGCTGACTACGCTGGTCGAGTCGAAGTGGGTGTAGAGGCCGGTGAGAACGATGTCCTTGGTCTGACCTTGCGCCGCGGTTCCCGGCACGACGGCCAGCAACTCCGGCTGCGTCTGCA
>Ga0335078_10008162_pt1 | contig 15566 bp, 11 predicted proteins | sample Lox_Sample_32_FD_206711 | JGI IMG/M metagenome (GOLD analysis project Ga0335078, IMG submission 206711) | Soil microbial communities from Loxahatchee National Wildlife Refuge, Florida, United States - Lox_Sample_3.2 | ecosystem: Environmental > Terrestrial > Soil > Wetlands | place: USA... | reverse complement strand
CACCGTTTGTTGGTTTGCGTCGTACCACTCGTTGACATCCTGCTTCACATGATGCGTGTGAGTGTTGTTCTGCACGTCGAGCTTGAAAGGACCCTTCTCGATGGTGATATTCGTGTCTTTTGTAATGGTTTCGTTGTGCGTACCGTCGACCTTTATCGCGCGGTTGTTGTGAATGGTCTGCGTGTCGTCGTGCTCCACTGTCGTGCCCATGTCTTTTTGGGCGTGGATCGTGATCTTTTCTTTGCCCTTCGTGTCATCGAAGGACAACTCGTTGTAGCCGCCGCCCCCTTTCGTGCTGTTTGATTTGAATCCGCTGATGTTGCCGCTGTCTGGCAGTGGATAAGGAGGCATCTGCTCGGCGTTGTAGACCCGCCCGGTGATGATCGGCCGATCGGGATCACCTTCGAGAAAACTCACAATCACTTCCTGGCCGATGCGCGGAATCCACATGCCACCCCAATTCTGTCCTGCCCAAGGCTGCGAGACTCGAACCCAACATGAACTGTGCTCATCTTTCTTTCCCAGGCGGTCCCAGTAGAACTGGACTTTGACGCGTCCGTACTTATCGACCCACACCTCCTCTCCCGATTTCCCTACCACTACTGCGGTTTGCGGTCCTTGCACGAATGGTTTTGGAGTCTTGCGCTCAGCGCGCAACGGCTCCGAAGCCAAGGCACAGCTGAACTGATTGGAATATCTTGCGGCAATTGCTTCGTCGTCCCCGTAATTTCCTCCTGCGGAGGCGCTATGAGATACCTCGGTAAGGACGTAGCTGTCATTAATGTCATCCAGGTAGTGATCTTGCAGGTCGAATTTGTAGCCTGAAGTGAAGACACGACAAGTACTCGCTCCAGAGAACCATTTGTGTGCAGCTTCCTCTTCTTCCATGCGGATGCGGGTGAACGTCTTGCCATCCGCGGTGGTCATGAACAAGCCGGGGTAGTCGTATAACTCGTATGCGCTATTCCCACCTATCTCTTCAACCGTTGGATCGCTGGTCATCAGACTCAGGCTCGGCTTCTCGAAGTTGTAGTCGGTTTGGGAAAACTTGCCGGTGTGGAGTTCTTGTCGAGAATCCCATCCGATGATCACATCCTCGGAATCCAGGTCTCCTACCACCTTGTTGTAGCTGACCGTGTCCTGGACCGGGCAGGGCTGGTAGGCGGTATTGGAATCCGCCAGGACGAGAGTGTGCCTCCCTTCCTCATGTTCGAAGTAATAGAAAATCCCGTACTGCTCCATCAAACGGGAAACAAAATTGAAGTCCGTCTCCCGATATTGCACGCAATACTCCTGCTCCTCGTAGGATCCGGTCAGCACTTTCTTGAATTGGCTGTTGGCGTACTTCGAAAAGATCTCTTCCAAAATGTCAGGAATAGTCATGTTCTGGAAAATGCGACAGTCGGCGTTGCGGGTGAGAAACCAGAGCCAGGGAACGACTTCCATCTCGTAGTGAGTGAAAAGCGTCGCCGATGCCGCCTGTGCGAACTGGCTGACAAAGCCATTGAAAAACCGTTTGCTGCCATCCTCAAGCCGGATGCTGAGCGTGACCTGTTTTCCGATGACGTCCTCCATCTGGATGTCTTTTTTTTCGGACAACAGATCCAAATGAAAGCTGAAAAGCCGCGATATGCCTTCTCGGCCGTTGAAACCTCTCAGCAGAAGGACATCCTCTCCGAGCGGCGTATCGAGTGCGATTAGCCTCTCCGTCTGGGTATAAGGCATTTTGGACGAACCCCTTTCTACCGTAAGCCTGACGCTGACCAATGCTCCGCCGCATGCAGAGGCAAACGGGGCCCATTGCGGTGCGCGGTACTGAATTTTCTTGTAGGGCCGACCCCAGGGGGATGGAGCGAGAAGCGATGCTTGCTCAGAGGCTTTTCGCTCTGGTGGACTTCAACAAATATGGCGAAAACTATATTCCTGCAGGGCTGCCGCCGTCAATCAGTCGAAAGAAACAGGGCAAACGCACAATCGCAACCGGTTCGGGCAGGCCGGCGATTTCAAAAGAGCTGCGTCGCAAATGGGCATCGCTTCCCGTTATGCCCGGACGTATTGTGTTCTTTCAGAAGAGCTATGGCGAACTGCTCCGCTCTCATGGCTGCCTTCTTGTCGTCGTCCGATTTCAGATCAACGCGGCTGGCAAGCCTGCGAATATCGGAGAGATGTTGTTCGAGTTCGTCTTTGACTGGGCACTCCATTGATCTTCTCCGGCGGTCCACAGCATACCGCGTGTGAGCTCATTTTGCCTTTTTTAAGCCCCAGATGACAGAGAGTGGATCGTGACCCGTGTCCGGGTGGATCAGGCCGCGCTCTCGCAATCCCTTCACCGTGCTGGCATTAGAGTCTGCAGGGCGGAGCACCTCGCGGTCCTTGAGCCTGCGCAAGACCGGATTGCCGCCGAGAGAATCCGTCTCAAGCTGATAACCATGCTCCATCTTCGAGAGGAGTTCCTGTTCGCTCTCGGTGAGTTTCGTGAGTTGAGGTACTTTGGTTATTTTCTTGTGTGGAGCGCTGGGCTTCTTCTGCATGATAAGCGCCGCGAAGTATACCACCTCAAATGTGAGTGCCCAGGGCGCGTCTGAGACCCATCGGATTCAATGCGCTCAATCGCCTGGAGTGAATCCAAGTCACTAAGCGCCCACGGCATGGGGCTTGAACACCGCGTCTACGACAGCAGTAATCTCTTCCATCGCGCCGTCAATGTCCATGGTGAGGCGGGCAATGTCCATGTTGGCCAGCGCGGTATTGCACCAAAGTGGACCATGCGCTCTCTGCGGCCAGATCTACGCCCATGGCTTCGTAGTATCCGTATCCCAGGTCGCGTACCCGGCACAGTAGATCACTCAGATAAACCAGTGCAACCAGGGGGGCAGCGACCGGAGCGGGCTCGGCCTGATGGTGAAACTCGATCACCGCGATCAGGTCACCGGAGAATTTCCACTGTTCGGCCAGAATCTTGCCGCTCTGGCAGTGAGTAACTCCCAGATACTCCTCCTCAGTGCGATGGAGCGCCACGTGGCCCTCTCGAGCCTTCTGGAAGCACCTGCGATACTCGTCGGTATAGGCGACGGTGTTGACCAATATGCCGAGATCGTGCAGCAAGCCGGCTAGGTAAGCTTTTTCCGGATCGGGATAACCGATCAGCTTGGCGATCTTGCTGCTCACCAGCGCACACCCCAGAGAATGACGCCAGAAAATCAGCGCGTCCAATGCCCACTTATCGTCCGGGACGATTCGATTCAGACAGCAGCCCAGTACAATGGCCTCGATTCGTTTCAGCCCCAGCGCCACGATCGCGCTGCGAACGGTTTCCGTATTCTGGCGTCCGAACAGAGGCGAGTTCGCCATGCGCAGACACTGCGCAGCAATCATCGAGTCATACGACACCAACTCCACCACTTTGTCCACATTCACTGCTTCCGGCGCCATCCGCAGCATCGAAATCAGTGGCTGGACGATGGTCGGGATGGCCGGCATCGTCTCCAGGTCTTTGATTTTGGGACGGATTTCCTCGAGTGAGATCATTTCTTGGTTCCTCCGCTATACCCGAGAGGCGGTTTCCAGTAGCCGATGGCCCCGGGAAAGTGCACCAGATGAAATCGGTCGTCCACCTGATACAAGGACTCGGCGTGGCCCAGGAACAGATAGCGGCCGGGCAGCAGATTCGAAAAGAAGTGCTGCATGACCTTGCGCTTCGAAGCCAGGTCAAAATAAATCAGGACGTTGCAACAGAAGATCAGGTCCATTCCCTTCAGGAATGTCATCTTGCTGTCGTCGTTCAGATTCACGCGGTCAAACCGGATCAACGATTTCAGCTGGTCGGTAGCCTGCAGGTGCTTCTCGTCGTAGGGCTTGAAGTATTTCCGGCGCAGCAGGTCGGTGGTGCTGCGTAGAGCGTATTCGCCATAGATGCCGGCCTTCGCCGCCGTAAGGGAGTTGTCGTTCAGGTCGGTGGCCAGAATCTCGAAACTCCACCCGGCAAGAAATTTCTGGCTCTCTTCCAGCAGGAACATGGCTAGCGTGTAAGGCTCTTCTCCGGTGGAGCAACCCGCGCTCCATAGCCGAAGACGCTTGAATCCCATCGCGCTCTTTGCCTGGAGAATCTGAGGAAAGATGACGTTGCGCAGCGCGTCCAGTTGCGGCGGGCTGCGGAACATGTAGGTCTCTCCGATGGTGATTTCGTTGAGAAGCAGCCGCAGTTCCGCGTCCCGGTTGCCGCGAACTGTGAGATGCTCCAGGTATTCGGCGGGAGTGTTCACCTTCACCGCGCTCATGCGGCGTGCGCAGCGGGAGGCAAGAAGGTACAGCTTCTCCTCCGGCTGGTAGATGCCTGAGATTTGATAAATCATGTCGCGGATCTTGAGATAGGCAGGATCTTTCGGATTCTCCGCGTCCGTCTTTGCGACCGCTTTGGCTGCACCCGTTTCCAAGATTTCATCTGCTCCGCGCTGTGGCTCGAGGGTCGTTCATCTGTTCACCGATGCCGGCAGCCCAACTGCTTGCCTTCTCCCCGACATGACACGTCGGGTCACCTCCCGGCTGATCTCCGCCAGCGGACAAATCTTATCCGCCGCCCCGGCGCTGACCACCGATCCCGGCATTCCCCACACGACTGAGGACGCCTCGTCCTGTACCAGGACTTCGCCGCCGGCTTCGTGGATATGTTGCGCTCCGCGCGCACCATCGGAACCCATCCCCGTCATGACCACGCCGAGCACTCCCCGGCCATAGACCTGGGCCACGGAACGAAACAGTACGTCGACCGCCGGCCGGCAGGAGTTTTCCGGCGCCTCCTGATTCAGTGTCAGGAGCACAGCATTTCCCTTCCGGGCTAGGGTCATGTGATAGTCGCCGCGCGCGATCCAGACCTGGCCGGCTTCGAGTTTCGCTCCCGCCTCCGCCTCCCGCACCGCAAGCTTCGATTGCGCATTGAGGCGCTCGGCCAGCAGGCGCGTGAACAGCGCAGGCATATGCTGCACCACGACCACCGGAACTGGGAAATCTCCGGGAAGTCCGGGGATAACTTCGGCCAGGGCATTGGGCCCTCCGGTCGAGGTTCCAATCGCAAGAATATCGAGCGGTTGAGTTCCGAATTTTCTGGTGGCCTGGAGAATCGGGCGTGAGGGAAGCGCACGACTCCGCGTCCGTTCGCCGAGCGAGACGATCTTTGCCACCAGTTCGCGCCGCACCTGCTCCATGGCGCCGGCGAGGCTGGCACTGTTGCTCGGCTTGGTTACGTAATCGGAAGCGCCCTGGGCCAGCGCCTCCAGCGTGATGGCGGCCCCTCGCTCGGTCAGCGTGCTGAACATGATGACCGGGAGCTTGGGATAGAGTTTGCGAATTTCGGTCAGCGTCTGAATGCCGTTCAGCCCGGGCATCTCGATGTCAAGCGTGATGACATCAGGATTGAGCTGCGGAATCTTGGCCAGCGCGATCGCGCCGCTGGAAGCGGTTCCCGCCAGTTCAATTTGGGGGCTGGAGGCGAGCGCTTCGCAAACCAGCTTGCGCACCACCACAGAATCATCCACCACGAGGATTCGGATTCCCGGCATGTGTGTATGTCTCGCCGCGCCCTTCGCAACCCTTCCGCCCAGTGCCGCCCGCAGCAACGCGCTACCTGCTGTTCAGCTTTTGCACCAGCTCGCGCAGATCGGACGACATCTTGGCCAGCGCCTGCGCCGCCTTCAGCGAATCTCCGGCGCCGTGCGTCGTATTCTGGGCCGCTTCGGCCACCCCGCCGATGTTTTTGCTGATCTCGCCCGATCCCTTGGCCGCCTCGCTCACATTGCGCGCCATCTCGTTGGTCGTGGCGTTCTGTTCCTCCACAGCCGTGGCGATGGTGTTGGAAATGTCATTGACCTGCTGGATGACCTGGCTGATCTGCCCGATGGCGCCCACCGCGCCCTTGGTGTCGCCCTGGATCGCCTCAATCTTGCGGCTGATATCCTCAGTGGCCTTCGCCGTCTGCTTGGCCAGCTCCTTGACTTCATTGGCGACCACCGCAAAACCCTTGCCCGCCTCTCCGGCGCGGGCAGCTTCGATGGTGGCATTCAGCGCCAGCAGGTTGGTCTGTTGCGCGATTGAAGTGATGACCTTGATGACCTGGCCGATTTCCGTGCTCGAGGAGCCGAGCTTGTTCACGATCTGGTTGGTCTCGTCGGCAACTTTGACCGCGCCCGTCGCCACCTTGGCCGATTCATGCGCGTTCTTGGCGATTTCCTTGATGCTGGCGCTCATCTCTTCGGTACCGGTCGCGACGGTCTGGAGGTTCTTGTTGACCTGCTCGGCGCCCGCCGAAACCACGTTGGCCTGGGCTGAAGTCTCTTCGGCGTTGGCGCTCATCTGCTGGCTGGTGGCGGTCAGTTCCTCGGCCGCGCTGGCCAGACCTTGCGATATCTGTTCGACCTCTTTCGCGGTCTTCACCCGCTGCGTAACATCGGTTGCGAACTTAACTACTTTGAACGGCTTGCCGTTCAGATCGAGGATGGGGTTGTACGATGCCTGGATCCAGACCTCTTTCCCGCCCTTGCCGATGCGCTTGTACTCCGCCGCGTCATATTCTCCCCGGTTCAGTTTGGCCCAGAACTCCCTGTAGGCGGCGCTGCGCCGGTATTCCTCGTCCACGAACATGCTATGGTGCTTGCCTTTGATTTCCTCCAGCGTGTAGCCAAGCGTCTTCAGAAAGTTCTCGTTTGCCGAAATGACGGTCCCGTCCATACGAAACTCGATCACGGCCTGTGCCTTCTGGATCGCCGCAATCTGGCCCTGATAGTCGGCATTCTGCAACTTCTGTTGGGTCATGTCGGTCGCGAACTTCACTACCTTGAACGGCTTCCCGTTCAGATCGAAAATCGGGTTGTACGAAGCCTGAATCCAGACTTCCTTTCCGCCCTTGCCGATGCGCTTGTATTCCGCCGCGTCATATTCTCCCCGGTTCAGTTTGGCCCAGAACTCCTTGTAGGCGGCGCTGCGCCGGTATTCCTCGTCCACAAACATGCTGTGGTGCCTGCCTTTGATTTCCTCCAACGTGTAACCAAGAGTCCTGAGGAAATTCTCATTCGCGGTGATCACCGTTCCGTCCATCTCGAATTCGATCACGGCCTGCGCCTTTTGAATCGCTTGCAACTGGCCGGCCTGTTCCGCGAGTTTCAGATTCTGTTCGGTGACATCCGTTGCGAACTTCACCACCTTATAGACTTGTCCCTGCAAGCTCTTGATCGGGTTATAAATCGCCGAGAGCCACACCTCCCGACCCTGTTTGGTGACCCTTTTGAAGGTAGCCTGCTGAGCTTCGCCCTGGTTCAGTTTCGCCCAGAATTCGCGATACTCCGCAGAATTGCGGACGCTGTCAGCGACAAACATGCTGTGATTTTTGCCTCTGATTTCCTCAAGGGTATATCCCATGGTGTTCAGGAAGAGATCGTTGGCATTGAGGATGGTGCCGTCCGGCTGAAACTCGATGGTGGCGCGCGTCTTGTGAACTGCTTCGATTTGCCGGGCGTAGTCGTTGTTGAGTTCCTCGAGGCGAATCTTCTCGGTCACGATCTCCCAAGTGACCATCGTGCCGGCTGGTTTCTTCTCGTGGTCGTATACCGCTGTCACCGAAAGATCGAGCTTTTCGGGACCGACTTCAATACGCGCCTGGCGCGGCAGATTCTTATCCGACGAAAGGAGTCTCCTCTGGTGCGCGGGATCCTTGTGGAAAATGTCGATGGCCTGGCCGATCATCTGTTCCACCTTCACCGGTAGCAGGTGCTCAATCGTCTTCAACGTCCGTATCGAGGCGGGGTTCAAGTACTGAATTTTCAACTCGCGGTCGGCAAACATCACGTTGGTGGGCGCGTTCTCCATCATATTGGTGATGCGAGCGATTTCACTTTCCAGGCGCACGCGTTCGGTCGCCAGTTCCCAAGTCTGCATGACGCCGACGAATTCTCCCCTTGCGTCGTAAACAGCGGTGGAAAGCAGATCCAGTTTTTCCGGTCCCAGTTCGATGCGGGACTTATGCGGCAGGTTCTTGTCGGAGGCGAGGAGTCGCCGCACACGTTGCGGATCTTTATGGAAGACATCGATTGACGTTCCGACAATTTCTTCCACCTTGACGGGCAGCAGGTGTTCGATGCTCTTCAGGGTTCGAACCGAGGCCTGGTTAATGTACTGAATCACGAGATTTCGGTCGGCATACATCACATTCACGGGGACGTTTTCAAGCATCGCCAAGCTCCGCGCTGCGGTCCACTTCTCGGCGGCCATTGCCGTTCCGGTTGCTTTCATTGCAGTTCTCCTTTTGTTGCGGCCAGGCCGCGGAAATTGAAACTGTTAGAACAACTTTCTTAAAGGCGACAGCACGACTCGATCTAATACCTGAGCGACTTCGGAACTCGATTTAAGAGTTGGCCCGGCCCATCAATTTGCCCCCCTCGAGTTGACGCTCTCGGTTTGGATGGCCAGCTCCGTGTCCAGCACCAGCATCAGCCGCTCGTGCATTTTGTAGACCCCGCGCACCAGTTCGCGGGAATGTCCCTGGAGGGTTTGCGGAGGCGGCTCGAAATCTTTCTCGTCCGCCTCGAGCACGTCGCCAATCTCGTCGACCAGGAAACTTACGGCGCCATCCCCGGTGCGCACCACCACATTCATCGGCAGCTGGGCATCGGACCGGTCGACCATGGCAAAACGGCGGCGCAGGTCGATCGCCATCACGATCTGACCGCGTAGATTGATCAGTCCCCGGATGACGGCGGGCACCAGGGGCACTTGCGTCATCTCCTGATAACGGATGACCTCCTGTACCTGCTCGACCGGCACGCCGAAGAACTGGTCTTGCAGGAAGAACGTGCAAAACTGCTTTGTCTTTGCCACGGCTGTTTCTCTCCTTCAGGCTTGCGCCCTGGCCAACAGCTGACTCTGATTGGCGGCCGCAATCAGGCCCGGCACATCGAGAATGTCGGTGATCCGCTTCTGGATCACTGCCGAGCCCAAAATCCCCTTTCGGCCCGCCTGAGGCTGCATCACAAATGACTCCTCGACAATGTCTAGAATGCGGTCCACCACCAGCCCCACACTCCGTCCTTTGTCGGAATAGACCACCACGTGCAGGGATTCCTCGGCGTTGTCTTCAGTTTTCCGGAACTTGCTTTCCAGAACCTGGGAAACCCGCAGCAGGGGCATAATCTGCCCGCGGTATTGCACTACTTCCTGATCGGACGCAACCTCTACACTGTCCCGAGAGAATTCCTCCAGGCGCGCCACCAAAGCCAGGTCCACCGCCATTCTTCCGTTCTCTCCGTACTGGAACAGCAGCACCGCATTACGCTGATTTCGTTCGGCGGCTCCGGGTGAGGTGGGCTGTTCCTTGTCCGTCAGAGAGCGATCCCGCGCCTCTCCCACCACGTTGGCGCGCTGGGCCAGGCCCATCACGTCGAGAATCAGCGCCACCTTGCCGTCTCCCATGATGGTGGCCCCGGCATAAGTGTTGATAATCTTCAGCTGCTTGCTGAGCGGCTTGACAACGATTTCCTCGGTGTCGTTGATTTCATCGACCACCAGGCCGAACTGCCGGTCGTCGGCGCGCAGAACGACGATGTTGATGTTCTGGATTTCCGAAGTGGCAGCGTCTGGCGGTTTAGATTCCGTCCTCAGTTCCCGATTCAGATACACCAAAGGCAGCAATCGCTCCCGCAAGCGGTACACGGGAGCGCCATTGACCAGTTCAATGCCCTTGCGTGCCTGCTCGCCTTCGAGGCGCACCAGTTCGAGCAGGCTCACCTGCGGGATGGCGTAGCGGTCGCCGCCCGAAACCACGATCAGCGCCGGGATGATCGCCAGCGTCAGCGGGATCTTCATGCGCACGGTTGAGCCCTGTCCCGACTTCGACTGCACGTCCACAACGCCGCCAATCTTCTCAATATTGGTTCTCACCACGTCCATACCCACGCCTCGGCCGGAGACGTTGGTGACTTTTTCGGCGGTGGAGAATCCCGGCAGAAAGATCAGGTTGGTGATCTCGCGTTCGGTCATGCGCGCCGCCTGGTCGGCACTGACCAGCGCTTTCTGGATCGCCTTGTTGCGGATCCTCTCGAAATCCAGCCCGGCGCCGTCGTCGGTGATCTCGATGTTGACCTGTCCCCCCTCGTGAAAAGCCCGCAGGAACAGCAAGCCTTCGGGATTTTTCCCTTTGGCACGGCGCAGCTCAGGCGTCTCAATGCCGTGATCGACTGCGTTGCGCACCAGATGGGTGAGCGGATCCTTGATGGCCTCGATGATGGTCCGGTCGAGTTCGGTTTCCTTGCCCTCCATCACAATGCGCACCTGCTTGCCGCAGCCCCGCGCCACGTCCCGCACCGTGCGGGGAAACTTCCCCCAGATGTTGCCGATGGGCTGCATGCGCGTCTTCATGACGCCTTCCTGCAGTTCGGTGGTGAGCAGATTCAGCCGCTGGCTGGTGCCCAGCAGTTCGCTGTCATCGGTGGAATTGGTGTACTGCACGATCTGATTGCGCAGCAGGACCAGCTCGCTCATGCCGTTCATCAGCCGGTCGAGCTGGCCCACATCGACGCGAATGGTCGAGTCGCTGGCGCTTTGCCCACGCGCCGGTGGCTGCAGGCTCGGCGCGTCCAGCGCCCCTTGGGATGGTTCTGCAGCCGTCCGGGTGGATGGGATTTCTTTCATGTGCGGCGGTTCCGCCGGTTGCCGCTGCGTCGCACCTTCGACAACGTGGTTGATCTGGTCTTCATTAGCGGGAACGGCGGCGGGACTCCGTGCCGGCGGAGGCGCGGCGGTTTGGGAAGATTTCTCTTTTGCCGGCGCGGCCATGGCCTCGGATTCTTTCTTAGCCTCGAGCAGACTGGTCAGAGCAGCGATCAGCTTCTCGTCGTGTCGTTCCCCTTCGCTCCCGGTGGCTTCAATGCTGGCGAGCATCTGGCGGACCGCATCCACCATGGACAACAACCCGGTGGTGATTTCCGGGTTGAGCGTGAGCTGGCCATCGCGCAACCGAGCCAGCAGGTTTTCCCCCACATGGGTGAGCGCCTCCAGTTGATTGAAGGCAAGAAATCCCGAGGTGCCTTTGAGGGTATGGATCGTGCGGAACACGCTGGCCAGAGTTTCCCGGTTCCCAGAATCTTTTTCGAGTGCGATCAGTTCCTGATCGAGCCGGTCGAGATTCTCATAGCTCTCAACTAAGAATTCTTTAACGATGTCCTCGTCACTCATGGAGAGAATCCCTTCCGAACTCCTCCGCCGCGCTTCGCCGTATGCTGCTGTGTAATCGGCGTTTGTCGCCGATCCTAAGAAAGGCTTTAGACCAAGACGACACCTGCGCTAGCTGTCGATATCGCAAGTGCACGTTGCCCTCCATCGGTCATCAATTCGTGGGACTTTAGTTCCGGTGGAGGGCCAATCGGTATGGGGAAGTCCATTCACTTTACTTGTAGATTGCTGCGACGAGGTCGTGGATATCGCGGGTGTAGCTCTCGCATTCCTTCACGAATTCGTTCCAGGTAAACTCGGCCGCGAAAGGACAGTGTTCGGTCAGGATGCGCCAATCGTTCCCGGCCGAGCTGAGCGGATTCAGAGCCTCCGCATATCCGAGTCCAAGATCCGAAGCCCGGCACAAGCGATCGGAAAGCGCGACGATGGCGACCAGGGCGGCGTCATGAGCTGCAGCCGCTGGATTGTGATGGCAAAGGATCACTTCGATGAGCGAATCGGACAGGTTCCACATGCGGCCCAGCACCTCGCCGCTCTGGCAATGAGTGAATCCGAGTTCCGCGTACTCCATCTCTCCCGCGAAGACGGACTCGCGGCGCGCTTTGGCGATGGCCGCCTGCGTCTGTTCCGGCAGAACCACCAGATTGACGATGAATCCAATATCATGGAGCAACCCTGCCAGGTAAGCTTTTTCCGGATCCCCGAATCCCGCCGAACGCGCCAGCTTGCGCGCAATGATGGCGCAGGCCAGTGAGTGCCGCCAGAAGACGAGGGGATCGACCCCCCGCATGGCCTTCGCCACCACTCGCATGAGTCCGCACGACATGGCGATGTCGCGGATTCTGGCAATGCCCAAGGTGCGAACCGCGCCGCGGAGTGAATCGACGCCCGGGCCGCGCGCAAACAGAGCCGAATTGGCCATGCGCAGGGCCTGCGCCGCCATGGCCTCATCCCGCCCGATGAGTTCGGCCAGGTGCGGCAAGTTCACCTGATCCGCAGGCTGATTTAGCTCATCGAGAATCTTCTGCAGAACGCCGGCAATGCTCGGAATCGAACTCAGCAGGTCATCTTTCCCCCGAAACGCTCGCTGCAAAGCCACATTCGTCGAGGCGGGGTCGCTAAAGTGTTCTCTGGCAGAGCCAGGTTGTACGGCTGGTAAGTCCTGCGGGTTTTCTAAACCGAAGGGCATTGCGTTCTCTGCCGGCCAACGTTCGGCGCGGTTTACCGCGAAATCAAAGCTATCGCAAGAGCACCGGCATTTGGCGCAGCGCAAAGGAGTTGCAGATTACTTCTGGCCAATGAGTGCTCCCAATTTGGGAATTGGGAACTATTTGCAACTCACTCCGAACAGCGCGACGCACGGCGGCGGCGTCTAACTATGAATTTTGAGCGAAAGCATCAGTGGACGGCCCTCAAACACTAACCCGACTTCAATGGCCGGATCGTCCGACAGCGTGTAAAGGCTGTACTCTGCGCCGGTGATCACGGTGGGAACGGAGAGCTGGCAGGTTTCCGCCAGCCCTGAAATCTTGTTCTTGAAGTTGCCCGCCACCATGTTGCAGATCTCGCCGATGGCATCCCAAGTTTCGGGACCAGCGCTGTCCAAAGCAGTGCCCAGCATTTTCGAGGTCATGCGGGCGGCCGAGGTTGGGTCACAGCGCAGCGTCAGGACTCCGCACAGATGTCCGGCAAGTCCTACCATGGAAGTGATGTCGAGGTTTTCGCCAGAGACAGGATTCGAAGAATTTTCCAGCTGAGAGCCCAGCATGACGTCAAACACCTCGCGCGCCGACAGTGCCAGCAACGGAGCCCAGGCTTCTCGGTCGTGCTGAACCGCATGATCCAAATTGGTCGTGTTCATTGATTGCCTGCCAGTATGGGAACAATTTGTTTTTTGACCTGATCGGGAGTGAACGGTTTCCGGATGTATCCCCGAGCTCCGGCGGAAAGCGCCTGGACGACATGGCCTTCGCTGCCCTCGGTGGTGATCATCACCACCGGAACTCCCTTTGCATTTTCCACGGCTGAGAGTTGTTTAATGAATTCCATACCATCCATAACGGGCATGTTGATATCGCAAAGGATGAGATCCACCTTGCTCTTGTTCAGCACTCCTAAGCCCTCGGCCCCATTTCCGGCCTCGAGCACTTCCGCAATCTGGATGTCAGCCTGGCGCAGGGAACGTTCCACGATCTTCCGCATGACCGAGGAATCGTCCACGATGAGCACTCGTATGTTGTCCATGCCAATATCGATCCTTTCGATGCCAAGCGCTGGGAATTCCATCCCAGTTGTGCGTCTCGACATTCATCGACAGATCGGCGCGGAAACTTCAAAGGGCGACAGGCGATCCTCAGCGATCGGACAATCGATTTTGAGTCTTCCCTAACCCGCAAGCAAACATAAACCTTCTGCCGGTTGCGACCGATTAGACGTAAGGGAGAAACAGGGGGATGACGGAGATTAGCGATGCAACGTTGTGCATAGATGCCGATGGCCGAATCGTCTATGCCAATGAAAGAGGATGTAGCTGGCTCGATTGCCGGCCCGAGCAACTCTCCACGCTTTTCTTTTTCGCGCTAGCTGCCAGTGGCGCCAAAATCAGCTGGCCAGAGCTCTGGCTGCGGCTCCGGACTTGCGGATCATGCACGCTTGAGCTCGAATCGCCGGCCGGCGCAGCGGACAGGCGGACGGCTCAGGTCACGCTCCACTATTTCCGTTGCCGCGAACAAGAACTGGCGATAGCACTTTTGCGGGGGATCACGGCCAAGTCGAACGGACAAACGTCTCCTTTTTGCAATCAGGCCAATGCGCAAGCCATCTTCCAAGGGGTGGAGACCGGGATTTTCATTATCGATCCTGAAACCCATCGCATTGTCGACGCCAATCCCGTCGCCCTGCGGTTGATCGGAGCCCCGCCCGAGGAAACTGCCGGTGCGGTCTGTCACCGCTTCGTTTGCCCCGCCGAAGCCGGACACTGCCCGGTTACGGACCTGGGACAAACCGTCGACAACTCCGAGCGCATTCTTCTGACCGCGAGGGGTGAACGGCTCTCCATTATCAAGACGGTGCGGCCGATCGACCTCGACGGACACCATTACCTGATTGAAAGTTTCTTCGATGTCACGGAGCAAAAGCGCTCGGAGAAAGCCCTGGCCCAGCGCACCTCATACCTGAACGCCCTGATCGAAACCAATCCTCTGGGAACGGTCGTCCTCGACAAAGGCGAGCACGTCGAGATGTTGAATTCGGCCTTTGAACAGCTGTTTCTTTTTTCGCGCGAAGACCTGCGGGGCAAAAGCATCCACGAACTGATCGTCCCCCACGATTTGCTGGAAGAATCGAGCCGCTTCACCCGCGACTGCATGGAGCGGAAAAGCGTCCAGGTCACCAGCCGCCGTCGCCGCAAGGACAATACCCTCGTCGACGTGGAGATCTACGGCGTGCCTCTCATTATTGACGGCCAGATCCATGGGATTCTGGCGATCTACCAGGACATTACCCAACGCAAACAGATTGAAGCCGAGTTGCGCGACAGCGAAAACCGCTTCCGCACCGCCTTTGAAGACGCGCCCTACGGCATGTGTATGGCCGATTTGAATGGGCGTTTCCTGCACGCCAATGCAGCCCTTTGCCGGATGCTGGGTTATTCCCGCGAGGAACTCCTGGCGGGAGCGTGGCCGCAGGTCACCCATCCCGACGATCTCGAACAATCCGTCGAGGCCGCAGTTCAGTTGCGCAAGGGGATGGACAAACCTTACGAGCTGACGAAACGCTACCTGCACAAAGATGGAAGAGTGGTGTGGGCGCATCTGAAGATCTCTCTGGTTAAAGACGCCCTGGGCTGCCCCTCCCACTTCATCACGCAGATTGAAGATATTACCGAGCGCAAGCGCGCCGATGAAGCGCAAGCATTTCTGGCATCGCTGGTCGAGTCCTCGCAGGATGCCATTATCGGTATGAACCCGGAAGGCGTGGTGATGAGCTGGAACCGGGGAGCGGCAGAACTCTACGGTTACAGCTCGGAAGAAGTGATTGGGAAGTCAATCGCTACGCTGGTTCATCCCGATCGCGCGCAACAATTGTCGCAATTCCTCGGAAGAGTCAGCAGGGGAGAAAGCTTATCCGCATACGAGACCTACCGCATCCGCAAGGATGGCACTCGGGTAGACGTTTCGTTATCGCTTTCCCCGGTCTTCGATAAGGGTCGGCAAATTACTGGACTAGTGAGTATTGCCCGCGATATTACCCAGCGGAAGCAAGCCGAACAGGCGCTCCTGACGAGCGAAGAGAAGTTCCGTCAGCTGGCGGAGAACATCAGCGAAGTGTTCTGGATGATGCCTGCCTCGGGCCAC
>Ga0335078_10008161_pt1 | contig 15566 bp, 13 predicted proteins | sample Lox_Sample_32_FD_206711 | JGI IMG/M metagenome (GOLD analysis project Ga0335078, IMG submission 206711) | Soil microbial communities from Loxahatchee National Wildlife Refuge, Florida, United States - Lox_Sample_3.2 | ecosystem: Environmental > Terrestrial > Soil > Wetlands | place: USA... | reverse complement strand
TCGCCGTGCTCGCCGGTTCGGGCGCGGACGCCGGCCTGATCGCCTACGAGATGGCGCTGCTTGTCAAGCGGGTCGGACAGCATATCGGCGTGGCCGTGCGACCGGCACAGGTCAGCTCATAGAGGTGACGACGATGACTCGCGCGAGGCCGAGGCGAGAGATCGCGGACAGGGGCGGCCGAGAACGCGTCGTCCGGCCGTATGCGCTGACCGCGGGACGGACCAAGCCGAGCGGTTCCCGCATCGACGTGATCGCCCTGGTCTGCGCCACGCGCGCCCGCGACTCCGGGCCAGGCGGCTACGCCGACGCCGACCCGGAGATCGGGCACGAGCACCTGCGCCTGCTACGGTTCTGCCGGCGGCCGGTCCCGGTGGCCGACCTTGCCACGATCTTGGACCTGCCGCTCGGCGTGGTCCGGATCCTCATCTCCGACCTGCGCGAACACGGCCTGGTGACGATCGCCCAGCCCGCCCCCGCCGGCCTCACCGACGTGCGCGTACTGAAGGAGGTTGCCGATGCCCTACGAAGGCTCTGAGCCGACGCAGGACCGGCCGCCCGAAGACCACTCCGGGGTTCCCGTCGCGATCAAGATCCTGATCGCCGGCGGGTTCGGCGTCGGCAAGACCACGCTCGTGGGCGCGGTCAGCGAGGTGCGCCCGCTGCGGACCGAGGAGACGCTGAGCGCGCCGAGCTCGCTTATCGACCAGCTCGACGGGGTGGAGCGCAAGTCCACCACGACCGTGGCGATGGACTTCGGCCGGATCTCGATCAGTGACGACCTGGTTGTCTACCTGTTCGGAACGCCGGGGCAGAAGCGGTTCTGGTTCATGTGGGACGAGCTCGCCTACGGCGCCATCGGCGCCGTCGTGATGGCCGACACCCGTCGGCTCGCCGACTGCTTCCCGTCGATCGACTACTTCGAGCGCAACGGAATGCCGTTCGTGGTCGCCGTGAACTGCTTCGACGACGCGCGCAGCTACCCGGTCCAGACGATGCGCGCGGCGCTGAACCTCACTCCCGACGTGCCGCTGCTGCTGTGCGACGCACGCCAGCGCGCCTCGAGCCGGGACGTGCTCGTCGCCCTGGTGGAACATGCGCTGGCCAGGATCTCCGACGGCGGCCAGCACCTCACCCCCGCCAGATAAGGACCAGCCCGCAGTCGTCGGTCCGGCGTGCCCCGTCCTGCATCGCCTGGATCAGGCTCACGCCGCCGCCGGCGAAGCCGGCGGCGACCAGCCGGTCGGCCTCGCCGAGCAGCCGGTCGATGCCCACATCGATGTCCCGTCCTGGCTGCTCGACCAGCCCGTCGGTGTACAGCATCAGCGCGTCACCTGGCCGCAGCATGCCGTGCTCGGCGTCGGTTCGCAGGTCAGGCACCACGCCGAGCACGATTCCGCGCGCCTGCAGCAGCCGCCACAGCCCGCTGCCGCTCTCGAAGTGCGCGGCCGGAGGATGGCCGGCCGAGGCAACCACGTAGTTCCCGGTCGCCAGGTCAAGAGCCAGATGCACGGCCGTAACAAATCCCTCGGACGGCTCGCTCCTGCGCAGGTAGGCGTTGCACGAGGAGAGGAACTCCGAGGCGGGGACCGAGCCGAGCAGCCCGCCGAAGGCGCCGGAGAGCAGCAGCGCCCTGGTCCCGGCATCGATGCCCTTGCCCGACACGTCGACCACGGCGACCTCGAGCGTCTTTCCGTCGCAGACCGAGACAACGAAGTCGCCGCCGAAGGACGAGCCGCCCGCCGGCCGGAGCACCGACTCCGAGCCCCAGCCCTCCGGCATGGCCGGCAGGGCGCTCTGCACCCGGATCCGATCGCGCAGCTCGACCAGCATCTGGTCGCCGCGCAGGCCGAGCAGCCCGAGCTTCGCCCTGGTCCTGGCCAGCAGGAACGCGAAGATCGCGGTGATCGCGATCGTCGCCAGGATGCCGAACCCGGTCCGCTGCGGCTTCTCGGCGAAGTCGTAACCGAGCATCGCCGCGATGATCACGAAGAGTATGCATAGCGCGCGCGGCCAGAGCAGCAGCCCGCCGGCCAGGATCGGAAGGATCATCATCACCGGCGAGAACCACACCTCGCCCACCTGCACGGCGGCGATCCCGATGCCCACCGACGCCAGTGCCAGGACCGCCGAGATCCGGCGGTTCCTCGTGATGAACTGACGTCGGACCAGGCCGCGGAACGACAGAGCAGCGGACTGCACCCTCGACCAGAGCCGACTAGAACGCGCAACCATGATGGCGAAAGGGTACCGGTTCTGGATCTGTCCGCCAGTGGTCAATTGCTGGGCAGCCGAGGTCCCGGGACCTCACCGGCCGCGTGCCGGGCCACAAAAGGAGTGGCAGGCTCCGGCGGCGATGGGGTACGACTTGCCGCATGAGCTCCAGCTACCCCATCCGTCCGGTAGATAATTCTGAATTGCCGGCCTTCGGCCGGATTGGCCTCCAGGCCTTCAACTCAAGCTGGCCCGCGGACGAGCTGCTCGAATTCGACCGGCTTGTCGTGGAGCCCGAGCGGACGCTGGCGGCGTTCGACGGGGAGCGGCAGGTCGGCACGCTGCTCGCCTACTCGTTCGGCCTCACGGTGCCCGGCGGCACCGTGGCGGCGGCCGGGATCAGTTCGGCCGCCGTGCTCCCGTCGCACCGCCGCCGCGGCATCCTGACCGCACTGGTCAGCCGCCAGCTCGCCGACATCGCCGCGGCGGGCGAGCCGGTCGCCGCGCTGTTCGCCTCCGAGGCGGCGATCTATGGCAGGTACGGCTACGGCCAGGCATGCGACCACTACCGGTTCACGGTCCACCGCGGCGACGGGCGGCTCCTGCCGCTGCCATACCCGGGCGAGGAAACGGCCGGGTCGCTCGGCATCCGGCTGGCCGAGCCCAAGGCGGCAGCGGCCGGCATGAAGGCGGTCTACGAGACCGTCCGGCCCCAGCGCCCGGGCATGGTGACCAGGCATGACGGCTGGTGGGACTTGTATCTGGCCGACCCGGAGTTCATGCGGGACGGCAGAAGCCCGCTGGGTTGCGTTATCGCTGAAGATCCTTCCCGGGCCCGCGGGTACGCGCTGTACTCGGTGCACGGCGGCTGGGACGCCGACGGGATTCCCGAGCACGACCTGACGGTGCACGAGCTGGTCGGCACCGACCCGGCCGCGCTCGCGGCCCTCTGGTCCGACCTGCTCTCGCGCGACCTGGTCGGCAAGGTGTCGATGCGGATGCGGCCGGTCGATGACCCGCTGCCCTACCTGCTGGCCGACCAGCGGCGGGCCAGGGCGCGGGTGTCCGACGGGCTGTGGATCAGGCTCGTCGACGTGGCCGAGGCGCTGCGGCAACGGCGTTACGCGGCGAGCGTCGATGTGGTGGTCGAGGTGAGTGATTCGCTGCTGCCCTCGAACGAGGGGCGCTGGCGACTGCGCTCCGGCGGGCTCGGCGACAAGGAGCCGACCTGCGAGCGGACCGCCGAGGCGGCCGACATCGCCCTGCCGGTCGCGGCGCTCGGTGCCGCCTACCTGGGCGGCGCCAGGCTCGGTGCCCTGGCCAGGGCCGGCCAGCTCGCCGAGCTAAGGCCGGGCGCGGTCGCCGAGTTGTCCGCCGCCATGCTCTGGGACCCCGCCCCCTGGTCCCCCATGATGTTCTGACCCCCGCCGACCGGGGGGCACAGTGCTCAGTGCCCCTCTTGGTTACTTTGTGTATATTTCTTGACGCCCATGTCCAATCGCCGACGTCGCCGTTGAACGTCCCCAGGAAAGGACACCTGATCCATTTACCAGCGAGTATGTGAGTAGTCCTACAGCGACACTTCATTTCGTGATACAACGCTCTCGTTAAGTAATCGGAATTGCTAACAATCTGTAATCGACAGCGCTTCACCTGGGAACAGGGGCACGGCGGAGGCAGACAAGGCGCGGCCGTAGGTACCGCCGGTGAAGGGCGTAACCGAGAGGAGGAGCGGGTGCGGCATTCCCGACCGCGGTTCACCGTTCTCGCCGTGACGCTGACCCGACGGCTCTCCGGCCTCATACCCGCCGCAACGCCGCCTTCGCCCGGCCGATGGGCTCATCCCGCGCACTCGCCCGCCATGCGAACGCTGCGCCTGGTCATGGTGGCCGGCTCGGCGGGCGCTGGCCTCTGCCTCGTCCTCGCCATGATCGCCTTAGTGGTCGCCTTCGGTGGTGCCAAGGTCTCTCCCACGGCCTCGACCAAGCGGACCAAGGACACCTCGGCCTCGCTGAACCGCACGTCTCAGCGACCGTCGCCGCGGGCCTGGCCGAAGGTGCCAGGATCGACAATCGCCGACTATCGCGGGGCCGGATCGAGCAGGCGCGACATATTCCACATCGACCAGCCCGGCGTCTGGGGCCTGTCCTGGAGATTCAGCTGCCGGGTCGGGCAAGGCCGCTTCATGGCGCGGGAGATTGACCCGGACGGCCGCCAGGCGATCGAGATCCGCTCGTCCGGCGCGGCTGGCCAGGGGATCTCCTGGGCCACCGGCGATGCCGGACGCCACTCCCTCGTGATCACCTCGGGATGCTCGTGGACGGCCAAGATCGTGCTTCCCAGGCGGCCCGCCCGGCACGAGATAGCCCGGAGCCGCTCCACGCCGTGAGGCGGCGCCCGGCCTCAGTCGAAGATGGGCGGCGCCAGGCGACTGCGCTTCAGCTCGTAGAAGCCGGGGGTCTCCAGGCACAGCAGTACGCCGTCCCAGAGCTTGCCGGCATCCTCTCCTCGTGGGATCGGCGTGACCACCGGGCCGAAGATCGATGCCCCGCCCACCGAGATCACCGGGGTGCCGACCTCCACGCCGACCCGCTCGATGCCGTCGGCGTGCGAGGCCCGGACCGCCTCGTCGTACTCGGTTGAGTCCATCGCGTCGATCAGGTCGGCCGGCAGGCCCACGTCGGCGAGGGCCGCCTCGATGGTGGCGCGGCTCCGCTCCTCCTTGTTGTTGTGGAACCTGGTGCCGATCGCCGTGTACAGCGGGAGCACGGTCTCCGGGCCTACCTTCTGCTCGGCCGCGACACACACCCGCACTGGACCCCATGCCTGCACCATCCGGGCCTTGTAGTCCTCGGGCAGGTCCTCCCGGTTCTCGTTGAGCACGGCCAGGCTCATCACGTGCCATTGCACGGCTATGGGGCGCGCCTGTTCGACCTCCAGCATCCAGCGGGAGGTGATCCACGCCCATGGGCAGAGCGGGTCGAACCAGAAATCGACCTGCGTGGGCGTCTGCTCCGTCATGCCATCTCCTTGATGTCGCTGCGGCTTGCACCCCCGGACGCAGATAACCGGCCACGGCGGCGAGGCATTCCAGCCGCCGCGCTGACCACATCCCGGACCAGCGCGATATCCGGCAGGTCCTCGATCAGCACGGCCTTGCCCTCGCCGTCGCAGAGCGGAACGCGCCAGTTCGGGTACTCCCGCGACGTCCCGGGGATGTTCTGGGTCCGGCGCTCGCCGACGGCGTCGGCGAGCGACACTCCGACCAGCACCGCAGGCGTCAGCGCCAAGTAGCCGTACATGGCGACCGTGAATTCGTCGGCGGTGGGCAGGCGGGAGGGCGGGAGAAGGCGTTCGGCCACGAGGGCGGCCCGCCAGGCCGCCAGGGCCAGCTCCGCGGCTGTGCGTTCTCCTTGAGGGTCTTTCAGCAAGCCAAGCTGGGCCCGGACGGTTACCTGGTCGCCGGTGACGAACCCGGAGACCGGCGGGACGTCATGCGTGCCGACCGTCGCCATGCAGCCGGCCCGCCAGTGCGGCGGCCGCAGCGGCGAGCGGTCGGGCTCGCGGGCGAACCAGGCCAGCTCCGTGCCCAGCACCCGGTGGCCGGCCAGGTACCGGCGGATCCACGGGTCGACGGTGCCGAGATCCTCGCCGATCGCCACCGCGTCGGCCAGGGCAGCCTGCGAGGTCAGCGCGCCAACCGTCAGCTTGTAGTCGTAGCTCACGTAGGCGCCCTGGTCGGGGGTCATCCCCTCCGGCACCCACCACAGCCGCATGAGCCCCATGACGTGGTCAACCCGCAACCCGCCCGCGTGGCAGAAGGCAGCACCGAACAGGTCAGCTAGCGGCCGCGCCCCGGCCGCCGCGAGCCGCTGCGGATGCCACGGCGGCTGCAGCCAGTCCTGGCCGAGCTGGTTGAAGCCGTCCGGCGGCGCTCCCACGCTCATGCCGCGAACCAGCAGGTCCTGGTGCGCCCACGCGTCGGCGCCGCCCGGGTGTGAGCCAACCGCCAGGTCGCCGATCACGCCGATGTCCATTCCGGCCACCAGGGCCGCGCGCTGGGCCTCGGCGAGCTGGGAGTCGGCCAGCCACTGCAGCCAGGCGTGAAACCCGGCCCGCTCAGCGAGCGCGGCGTCCCCGGCTGAACTTTGTGCCGCGCGCTCGGGATCAGCGAACGGGGCGGGCCAGGTGCGCGCGTCGGGCCCGTGTCGCTCGGCGAGCGCGCACCAGGTCGCCCACCGGGCAAGATCAGCACCGCCGCGGCCGACGAACCTCCGGTACTCGGCCTCGCGCCCGGGCGAACGCGGGGTCGGATAGATCAGCTCAAGTGCCCGGCTCTTCGCGGACCAGACGGCGTCCCGGTCGATCAGCTCGGAGGTCAGGCTGGCGTCTCGCAGCGGCCCGGCGAGACGCTCGATGCTCTGCCGGGCGGGAGCGCTTAGCTGCTCGTACTCCGGGATGTCCTCGATCCGCAGGTACAGCGGGCTGACCCAGCGCCTGGTCATCGGCAAGTACGGTGAGTCGCTGACCGGGCAGGCGGGCTCGGCGGCGTGCAGCGGGTTGATCAGGATGAACCCAGCGCCGAGCTGCCTGGCGGACCAGCGCGCCAGGTCGGCGAGATCGCGCAGGTCGCCGTGGCCCCAGGAACGGCGGGAGCGGACCGAGTAGAGCTGCACGGCGAATCCCCACGAGCGGCTGCTCGGCAGGACGGGCAGCGCCTGATCGGCCGGTCCCGGCAGCCGGCGGGCGGACGTCACAGACCTCGGGTCGGCTCCAGCCCCTTCGGTGCCTGCCGGGGCCGGCGACTCGCCGAGCGCGTCCACGATCACTCTCAGCGTCTTGAGCGGAACCCGGACTCGCGTCTTGCTCCAGTCCACGTAGCTGGCCGACACGCCGAGTGCCTCGGCCCGACTAATCAGCTCCCGTTCCGTCACCCCCTAATGATCTCCTTGGCCCCGCGTCGCACGCAGGCTGGGCGCGGCAGATAGGCCGGCTGCTAGCCCGGCCGGCGGCTCAGCCGGAGGCACGGCCGACGGCATTATCCACGGAGCGCAGGCTGGGCGCGGGCGCGCGGGCGGGGCCCGTCGAACGGGGCTGGTCAGCTGGCGGCTTGGGCTGGGGTGGCGGAGGAACGGCGGGACCGGTAGGCGGCTACGTGCAGGCGGTTGCCGCAGGTGCGGCTGTCACAGTAGCGGCGTGAGTGGTTTCTGGACAGGTCCACGAAAAGCGACTGGCAGCTCGGCGACGCGCAGGTACGCAGGCGCGAGCTCGCCCCGGCGACGATGAGCGCGGCCAGGCCCATCGCGCTGTGCGCGGCGATCCGGTCGGCCAGCGGCGCCGTGGCGCACGAGACGTGGATGTGCGGGCCGCGGCCGTCGTGTTCCACGATCTGCGGGACGGCGCCGGTCTCGGCGAGGAGCGCGTTGAGGTCCCTGATGGCGGCGGCCTCAAGGCCAGCCTCGCAGGCGGCGGCGATGGCGTCCAGGCGCGCCCGCAGGTCGCGCAGGCGGGCCGCGTCGCTGGCTCGGGCCGCGGCGATGTTCTCCACCCGGTGCCGTCGGGCGAAGCCGGCGACGCCGGCCCGGGTGGCGAGCGGATCGGCCCGGCCAGCGCGAGCGCCAGCACCAGCGCCAGCGCCAGCGGATCGGCCCGGCGGCGCGGCACCCGAGCCCGGCCGACCCGAGTTGATCAGGTCGACGCACTCGGCGAGCGCCTCGAGTTCGTCAGTCCCCAGTCCCACGCTGTTACCTCGCCGGTCCACCAGGTAGCCTGCTGGATGTGACAGCACCGTACACGCCTACGGTCATTACTCCAAACGACGGTGCGCGAAAGCTCCCGGCCCATGATCGCGCCGGAAACGCCGCCGAATCCCCCGGCGTACATCCCGCCGAACGCGCCGCCCGCCATGTCACCGCAGGCAGCGCCACCGGCCTGCTGGCCGGCAGGCCGATCCTGCTGGCCGGGCTCGGCGCGGCGACGATCTCGTCCTCGGCCGTGCTCGTCGTGCTGTCGGGCGCGGCTCCGTCAGGGACGGCGTTCTACCGGTCGGTGATCGCGCTGCCCTTGCTGGCTGGCCTGGCCGTCGTCGAGCAGCGCAGGCGCGGCCGACGTCCGCTCGCCCAGCGGCTGCGGGCCGCGCTTGCCGGGGTGTTCCTCGCCGTCGACCTGATCTTGTGGACGCACGCGATCGCCGATGTCGGCGCTGGCGTGGCCACCGTTCTCGGCAACCTGCAAGTGCTATTCGTGGCCGGCATTGCCTGGCTGCTCTGGCATGAGCGGCCGACCAGGGCGGTCGCGTTCGCGTTGCCGGTCGTCATGCTCGGCGTGGTGCTGGTGTCCGGACTGATCGGGCACCCGGCCGCCCCCGGCCTGCATCCGCTGGCGGGCATCTGGTACGGGATCGGGACGTCCATGGCCTACGCCGGATTCCTGCTGATCCTGCGCCGCTCCTCGGCCGGCTTGCCGCACGCCGCGGGGCCGGTCGCCGACGCCACCGCCGGGGCCGCGATCGCGTCGCTCGCGTTCGGGCTGGCCTTCGGCGGCCTCGGGCTGCACCCGCTCTGGCCGGCCATCGGCTGGCTCGCGCTGCTCGCGGTGCTGAGCCAGACCCTGGGCTGGCTGCTGATCACCTCGTCGCTGCCCAGGCTTCCCGCCGCGGTCTCCTCACTCATGCTGCTTCTGCAACCGGCCGCCTCGCTCGGCCTCGCCGCCCTGTTCCTCGGCCAGCGACCCACCCTGCTGCAGATCGGCGGCGCCGTCCTGACCTGCGGCGGAGCACTCGCCGCCAGCTTGGCCGCCACCCGCGCCGCGGTCGCTGACCCGCCCTAGGCCCCGACCGCGGTCCGGCGAGCCGAGGCCGGGACGTCAGCGGTCGATCTCGTCTTCGGGCGGGCGCGGCGCGAGAGCGCGGCCCAGCCAGAGGCCGGCCAGCCCCTGCAGGGCGCTCACCGCGAGCGTGACGCCGACCGCGACGGCCGCGTACGGCGGCAGCCCGGCGAGCGCCGCGATCGTCCTGGCGGTGGCACCGACCGGAAGCCCGCTCAGCGCCGGGATCCACAGCGCCAGGCCCCACCCGGCCGCGGCCATCGCCGCGACCACCGGCGTGCTGACCCGCAGCCGCCAGCCACCCCACCGTACGGCGACTCCGGCGGCAAGACCAACGACCATGGGCATGAACCAGAGCCCGCCCGCTGCTCCGGCCGCGACCAGCCCGGTGCCGGCGACCGCGCCCAGGACCCACGCCCAGGCCGGTCCGGCGTGATACGCCCTGGTGAATGACGGCCGGAACGGCCGCGGCGCCGCCGGTCGGCCGACGCCCTGCTGGGCCAGCCCGCCGAGCCGGTACGAGCCCCGCTTGCCGAGCCTGGTCGCCTCGGACTTGCTGACCAGCCTGTTCATGGGCGCAACCGCCATCGCACCCGGCGGCCGGCCGCCGAGCCGGCCCTGGCGGCCGGGCTGGCCGGCCCGCCCCCGGCGGCCGGCATCGGCAGGTAGCGGCCGTTCCACCAGTAGGGGATCAGGTTCTCGTACCACGGCGACGCGGGGTTCTCGCTCTGGCCGCCCGGGTAGATGCCCTCGGCGGCGGCGTGGCCTGACCCGGTGGTACCCGGCCAGCGGACGATCATCCGCCAGCTCGGGCCGTCGGTGGCGACCGGCAGCCCGTAGGCCGCGTTCACCGTCCAGGCGTCACCGCCGGACGGCCGCGGGCCGTAGCCGAGCGCCTGGACCTGCGTCAGCGAGGGGAACTGCCTGCTGTGCAGCCTGCCCCAGGCCCAGCTCGCCGGGCTGGCACCGAGCCTGGCCCGAAGGTGCGCTACCGCTGTGCCGAAGGCGGCGCGGATCACCTGCGGCGCCGTCCTGCGCGGCCCGCCCGGCGGGGTGAACGCGGGGTTGGCAGGATCGTCGAGCGTCCAGTGCTCGAGCACCTGGACCAGGCTGAACTGGCTGGCCGAGATCCCGAGGCCAGAGCGGTCCAGATGGACGGGGACGGCGCTGGCGCGCCACCACGGGCCGAAGGTCGCCGACAGGTAGTCCGACCAGAAGGTCCACCAGATCGAGGCTCCCGGCGAGCCGGGCGCCATCGCCCTGTTCCAGCGCCTGAGCACGTTGGCGGCCCGCCGCTGGAGCGGGGTGAGGCCGACGTGGCGGAACGCGGCGAGCACCCGCGGCAGTACCCGCACGGCGAGGTCGTCGGTCACGCTGGTCTGCAGGGCCGCGAAGCTGGCCATGGTCATGCCGTTCCTGGCATTCAGGAACGCGTACTCCCTGCTCGCGCGGTAGCTGGGATCGAAGTCGTTTGCCGTGGTGCCGATGTAGTACGGGTACGAGCCGGCCACCGGCCGCTGGTTGGCGGTGGCGATCACGTGACCGGGCGGGTCGTAGCTGTGCGGGACGGCGGCGTACGGGATCACCCCGGCGACGTCGTCGGCGCCGGTCCCTGGCATCGGCAGCCAGGGCGCGCCGTGCCTGACGACCGGGAAGTAGCCCGCCGAGATCGCCCCGATGTTGCCGCGGTCGTCGGCGTAGACGAAGTTCTGGGTCGGCGCGCGCCAGTTCGCCAGCGCGGCCCTGAACTGCGCGAAGTCGCTGGCCGTGCTGATGCCGAAGAGGACGGCGACGTCGGGCGAGGGCACGTTGCCCATCCAGTCCACCGATACCGTCTGCCCGACCTGCGTCATCACCGGGCCGTGCACGGTGAGCTTGACGGCCAGGTGGCGTGGCGCGCCGCCGCGGACCGGGATCGTGTACCTGACCGTGCGCATCCGCCGCCAGCGGCTGTGCCAGAGGTACTGGCCCGGCCGGGACCTGCTGGTCTTCTCCACGTAGAACAGGGTGGACTGGTTCTGCGTGTCGGTGAGCGACCAGGCGATGTGCTTGTTGTGCCCGAGCAGCACGCCGGGCAGGCCTGGCACGCTGACCCCGGTCACGTCGAACCCGGGAGCCATCATCGCCACCTGGTACCACACCGACGGCAGGGTCTGCGGCAGGTGCGGGTCGCCGGCCAGCATCGCGCCGCCGCCGCGCACGCGCGGGCCGTTCGCCGCCCACGCGTTGCTGTCCGGGTACTCGTGGATCTGCCCGGCCGGCAGCGCGCCGGCCTGGGCGAGCAGGGTGGCCGCGGCCCGGGCCGTCCCCGGCGGCAGGGTCGTGGCCAGGCTAGGTGCCGGGCGAGGCGGCGTGGCGCCGCCCCGCGCGGGGCCGGCCGTCACCGAGCTTGCCGCGTTCGCCGTGACCATCGTGGTCTGGATCGGCGCGATCCCGAGCGGACGGTACGGGCCGGGGTCGTACGGGCTCTGCGCGTTCACCGGCAGGACGGGGAACCAGGACATCGTCCGCGCCGCCCCGAGGGACCGGTCGAGCAGCGCGTAGTCAAGCGGCGTGGTGGTGTAGTCGAGTTCCTGGGTCAGGTCGCCCTGGATGGCCAGGCTGTCCACCGGAGTCCAGTCCGCCGGGTAGACGCCTTCCAGCGGGAACAGCGCGGGCCACTGCCCGCTCGCGCGGGCCTGGTCCAGGTAGTCGTTCACGCCCCGCGCGTAGGCCAGCAGCGCCCGCGCCGCCACGCTGGTCCTCGGCATCTCCGCCCACTCCCGCCGGGCCGTGCGCAGCAGGCCGAGCCGCAGCTCGAACCGGTCGGACGGGAGCGCGGCCGGGCCGACAAGCTGGGCGAGCCTGCCCTCGGCCTGCCGCCGCTCGAGGTCCATCTCGGTCAGCCTGAACCTGGCGTGCAGGTAACCGAGCGCGAGCATGGCGTCGGTGACGCTGGACGCGTCGATCGTCGCGATCCCGTGGGCGTCAAAGCCGACGGTCACCGCTCTCCCGAGTCCGGGCAGGGTCAGGACCTGCGTGGTCGGCAGCTGCCCGCCGGCTGCGGACGCCCACGCGCCGCGGCCGGGGTCGAGGACCGGGCCGAGCGCCGGCAGCCTGCCGTAGCCGGCCGCGCAGACCGCGAGCACCGCGGCGGCCACACCCGCCGCGACCGCGACGTTGCCGATCCGCCGCGCCCGCCGCCAGCGCCGTCTGGACGGCATGACCGGACCACCTCCGGATGACCTGCTCCCCCGCCAGCGCCAGGCTCCCGGCCGGTGCCAGGCCCCGTCTGCGCGTGGCACCTGATGCCGACACCGGGCCGCCGCCAGCGGCCGGGCCGCGCCGGGACCGGCGCGCCTGCCGCGGGCTGACCCCGGTGAGCGCGTGCAGCCCGCCGGCCGGTCGGCCGGCGGGCTACCCCCGATGGTAGAACCTAGACCGCTGGTCAGGTGGCAAGCAGCGGCGATTACCAGAGCTCAGGATGCCCAGAGCTCGGGATGCTTGTCACGCCAGGGCCTTGCCGCCTCGATCTGCGCCGACAGCGCGATCAGGGTCGCCTCGTCGCCGATCCGGCCGGCCAGCATGACGCCGATCGGCAGCCCCTGGGCGTTCCAGTACAGCGGCAGGCTCACGGCGGGCTGGCCCGAGATGTTGTACAGCGCGGTGTACGGGGTGAACCGCTTCTGCCGCTCGAAGTTCTCCGCCGGGTCGACCTCGTCGAAGTAGCCAACAGGCACCGGCGGCAGGGCGAGCGTCGGGCTGAGGAACGCGTCGTAGCGGTGCAGCCGGGCCATGGCCTGCCGCATCACGCCCTGCAGGTAGGCCTGGGCGTAGATCAGCTCGCCGGCCGACACCTTGGCGCCCTTGCTGCGCAGGTACTGGGTGAGCGGCAGCAGGTCGCCCTCCTGGGCCGGGTCGATCGGCGCCAGGGTGGCCATGGAGTACCACAGCAGCTCGAACATCGGCACGGCGTCCGACCCGAACGGCAGCTCGACGTCCTCGACCTCGTGGCCGAGGTCGGCGAGCAACTTGCTGGCGTCCTCGTAGGCGGCCACGCAGTCGTCGTGCACGGTGGCGCCGGGCACCACGTTGGCGATGGACCGGCCGATCCGCAGCCTGCCCGGCTCGCGGCTGGCGTGGCGAAGGAACGTCTCGCCGGGAGGCGGCGCGGGCAGCATGTACATGTCGCCCGGATAACTGCAGGTCATCACGTCGAGCAGGAGCGCGGCGTCGGCGACGGTCCGCGCGATCGGGCCGTCCGTGGACAGGCCGCTGAGGTCAGGCATCAGCGGGCCGCCGGAGATCCTGCCCCTGCTCGGCTTGATTCCGAACAGCCCGCACACGCTGGACGGGATCCTGATGGACCCGCCGCCGTCACTGCCCTGCGCGGCCGGCGCGAGGCCGGCCGCGACCGCCGCGGCGGCGCCGCCGCTCGACCCGCCGGCGGACCTGGACAGGTCCCACGGGGTGCGGGCGGGCGGGCCGATCCTCGTCTCGGTGTAGCACGGCAGGCCGAACTCGGGCGTGGCCGTCTTGCCGGTGATTACGATCCCGGCCTTGCGCAGCTCGATGACGACGTAGTCGTCATCGGTGGGGACGGTGTCGGCGAAGACGGTGCTGCCCATGGTCATCCGCACCCCGGCGACCATGTTCAGGTCCTTGATCGGAACCGGTACGCCGGTCAGCGGCGGCAGCGCCGCCGTCTCGCCGTCCCTGCGGGCCCGGGCGGCGAGCTCGTCGGCCGCCGCGGCCTGCTCCCTGGCCAGGTCGGCGGTCACCGTGTAAAAGGCGCCGGTCTGCTCGTTGAGCCGGTCGATCCGGTCCAGGTAATGGCCGGTGATCTCGGCCGACGAGAGCTGCCCATCCCTGATGGCGGCGGCCTGCTCGGTCACCGTCATGTCATGAATCTCGGTCACGTTACCGAACAGTAGACGCAGCGACCTGGAGCGTCCAGGCCGCCCCGGGCGACTGGTGCCCCGGGACGGGCGCCGAGGGCAGGCCTCGCCGCCGGGCACCGCCGGCCGAACGTCCCGCGTCGCCGATCTCAACCCGCCGCGTTACCGTCGCCAACAGGAACGGTCATGTTCGGGCAGTACAGAATCGGCTACGCTCAGGATGTGGGCTCAGGAGTCCAGGACCCGCCGGGCGAGCTGCCGGCCGCGGCCGAGGCCGACGCCGACGACAGCAGGGGCCTGCGCGCGCTGTTCCGCAAGTCGCGCACCGGCGACCCGGGCGGATCGCCCGCCAGGCCCGCGAGCCTCGCGAAGCCCCCGAGCGCTCCGGCAGCCGTCACAAACCTCACCAAGCCCGCGAGCGCTCCGGCAACCACCACGAACCTCACCAAGCCCGCCGCGGCGCCGCCAGGCGAGCAGCCCGGCCCGTCCCGGCCGGCCAGCTTCGTCAAGGCCGCCGCCCCGGCGCAGCCAGCCGGCGGCACCGGACCGCACGCCAGCCCGCCGACGGGGCGACCGGCGGCGCGGCCGGGCCAGGCGCCGCCCGCCGCACGCCGCCCGCTGAACCTGCCGCTGGCCAGCCGCTCTCTGGTCAGCCCGCACCTGCGCCAGGACCCGAGGCTGCGCGTCTGGATCATCCGCACTGTCGTGGCGATCGTGGCCTTCCTCGGCTTCATGATCTGGCACGGCTGGCGGGTCGGCATCACCGCGGCCGCCATCTACCTGGCCGCCGACATCATCTACCGGTCGAGGACGACCTCGGTCGTGCCGACCGGGGTGCGGGTGACCTCGGCGCAGCGCTACACCAGGCGCCGCCTGAGGGTGCTCCAGCCCGCCGGCTACCTGGCGTTGAACGCCCGCTCCATCCCCGGCACGGCGCATGTCATCGATCACCTGGTGGTAGGCCCGGCCGGCATCTACTCGATCGACTCTCAGCGGATGGACAAGCGGCTGTCGCTGCGGATGATCGGCGGCATGCTCTACCACGGCCAGCGGAGCATGGAAGAGCGCCTCGACCACGCCACCATGGAGGCTAACTCGGCGGCCGCGCTGATCGGCGCCGAGCTCGGGCAGAAGGTCAGAGTGCACCCCGTCCTGGTCACTTACGGCCCGGCCACCATGTGGAAGATCATCACCGTCAAGGGCGTGGCTCTGCTCGACGGGTCGCGGGTCGGCACCTACTTCCGGCAGCAGTCCAAGCAGACGCGCGGCCACCACCTGGACGCCAGCCAGATCGCCATGGTCTTCGCCGCCGCCGAGCGGGCGCTGCCGCCCATCGACTGAGCCTGAACCGCGATTCGGTACGGCCGGCCCGCACCGCTAGTCTGTGACCCTCCATAGCGCGGCGGACAGGGCAGGTCGTGACGGCGGCACGGGACTGGGTAGCGGGCGCTCGCCCGCGCACGCTGCCCGCGGCGGTCGTCCCGGTGGCCGTGGGGTCGGGGGTGGCGGCGGGGTACGGCGACTTCGTCCCGTGGCGCGCCGCGCTTGCCCTGGTCGTGGCGCTGGCGCTGCAGGTCGGCGTCAACTACGCGAACGACTACAGCGACGGCATCCGCGGCACCGACGAACAGCGGGTCGGGCCGGTCAGGCTGG
>Ga0335078_10008160_pt1 | contig 15567 bp, 13 predicted proteins | sample Lox_Sample_32_FD_206711 | JGI IMG/M metagenome (GOLD analysis project Ga0335078, IMG submission 206711) | Soil microbial communities from Loxahatchee National Wildlife Refuge, Florida, United States - Lox_Sample_3.2 | ecosystem: Environmental > Terrestrial > Soil > Wetlands | place: USA... | reverse complement strand
CTGGCCGCCAAGGGCTTCCGCCGTTCGCTTCACCCAAGCCGCGGGCACCATCGCGGCGTGGAATCGGTACTTCAGGCACTCCGCAAGATGCTGTTCCCATCGAGCACTGGTAACCTGGTTCGAGATAAGAGTGTGCTGGATGCGGCGAGCGATGCTCGCCGCATCGCTACCGAACGGTTGCACACCCACACTGCTTGCGCTCATCGCCGAGTTTCTCCTCTTGCGTCCCTAACTCCCTTACCCCTGGGTCGACCACAAGTCAAGAATGCGGTCGGGAACCGGCAACCCGCGTTGCCGATGGAACTGGAGTACGTCATCCCGGCGGGGCAGCGCCGGAACGACGCCCGCCTTAGTTACCGCCAGTGCGCCGGTGGTTACCCCGAATCTCACGGCGGCCTCGAGATTGGCGCCGCACGCCAAGGCAACGGCCAACCCGGCATTGAAGGCATCTCCGGCGCCGGTGGTGTCGACTGGCGCCACGGACATCGCCGGAACGTGCTCTTCCAAATCCCTCGTGGCGATGAATGCCCCTTGCTCGCCCAGCGTCACCACCACCTGCTGGGGGCCGCGCGCCAGCAACTCCCGGCCCAAGCGCGCCGGCGCCACTTCAGCGTCGGGACCGTAGCCCAGAAGCACCTTGGCCTCGTTCTGGTTCGGCGTGAGGACGTCAACATTTCGCAGCACTGTGTCGGGCACGGCTCGCGCCGGCGCCGGGTTGAGGATGGTGATCGCGCCGTGCGCGCGCCCGCGCTCCATGGCCGCTTCCGCCGCCTCCACGGGAATCTCGAGCTGGGTGAGTACCACCCGCGCCGCCAGAAAGGCGTCGTCGCTCGCCGCCACATCCGCGGCACTGAGCAGGTCGTTCGCGCCCGGGTCGAGGGCAATACAGTTCTCGCCCGTATCTGCCTTCACCAGGATGAACCCCACTCCGGTTGGCTGGTCGGCCGCGCGCCGGAGCCGGGCACCGACGCCCTCGCTCCGGTACAATTCCAGCGCCACATCCCCCGCCGCGTCCTGGCCGATCGAGGCCACGAAACTCACCTGCGCGCCGAGTCGGGCGCATCCCACAGCTTGGTTCGATCCTTTGCCGCCGTGGTCCATGTGATACCCGGAGCCCAGTTGCGTCTCTCCTGCCATCGGGAAGCGCGCAAGCTTCATGGTGAGTCCAACGGCAAAACTGCCCACCACGACAATGCGAACGTCCTGATTCATCCCCACTCCCGGCGACAATGGATGCTCCGGTGTCGACCGGCTAAGCTTGCCAAGCTTATCACAAGATACCGTGGGGCCTGTCGCTGGGTGCGGTCGCCCCTGGCCATTGTCAAGAATCAGGTGCCACAACACCTGGGCGGGCCTCGCCGTCTCCGGGGACCTGTTCGTCGGTCACAAGCGCGTGTGACGAGAATCATATCCACGGTTCAACGCTTCGTTTACGGTGGTTTAGGGGCGCGAACTTGGCCTACTTCTGCGCGGGGCGGCACTGTGCGCGGCCGAAGCTCGCAATCGCTCCCGCAACACAGGTTCGGAGGATGACACATGATAGATACGGTACTCGACAAGAAGGCTGACCTGGCCGGACCGGGCATCGGTGATTATGAAGAACTGGAGAAGGTTCTTCCCCGGGACTATCGGTCCCTGTTGACGCCCAAGGAAACGCAGCGGGCCATCTTTGCGGTGAAGAACTACATCGAACGCGATCTCTCGCAGGAACTCAACCTCATGATGGTGACGGTGCCGCTGATCGTCGACGTCGAAAGCGGTGTCAACGACTACTTGGATCGCGACGGTTCGCGAAGCCCGATCCAGTTCCATATCTCCAATGACCGCGACCAGCACCCGATTGATGCCCAGGTGGTACAGGCCGCCACCAAGTGGAAGCGGGCGGCGCTGAAGCAGTTTGGGATGCAAGTGGGCGAGGGGCTGTGCACGGACATGCGCGCGGTGCGCAAGGATTACTTTCTGGACCACGACCACAGCGCTTACGTGGACCAGTGGGACTGGGAGCGGGTGATCACCGCCGATCAGCGCAACTTGGATTTTCTGAAGGAAGTCGTTAGCAAAATCTGGAAGGTACTGGTGGGGGCGGAACGCTATGTGCTGCAGTTGTTCCCCCAACTGAAGACCGACAAGGTTCCGAATCTCCCCGAGAAGCTGACCTTCCTGCACGCGGAAGACATCCTCGACATGTACCCCGACCTGCCTCGCAAGCAGCGCGAGACGGCCAGTTTGCAGGAGTACCCCGCCATTTTCATTATTGGTATCGGTTGGCCGCTGAAGGATGGGTATCCGCACGAAATGAGGGCGGCCGACTACGACGATTGGGTCACGGAGACGCGGTCCGAGGACGGCAGGCCCATGCACGGGCTCAACGGCGACATTCTGGTGTGGAACCACATCACCAAGCGCCGCCACGAGCTGACCTCCATGGGTATCCGCGTCAACGCCGAGACGCTGCGGAAGCAACTCGAAATGTCGGGCCAGCTAAACTTCCTCCGGTTCCCTTACCACCAGGCGATTGTGAACCATGAAATCCCCCTGAGCATCGGCGGGGGTATCGGACAGTCACGGACGTTGATGCTCCTGCTGCGCAAGGCGCACCTGGGAGAGGTCAGCGTCACGGTGTGGCCGAAAATTTTGAAGGAGATGTGCAGCGAGAAGAACATTCACGTGCTGGAGTAGGAAGAATTGCCGATTGCAGATTGACGATTGACGATTGGAAGAGAAGACGCAAGCCGCTCCGGTCTTCTAATCGTCAATCGAAAATCGTCAATCGTCAATTCCGTAGCCGCCGTGTTTAGCATCAAAGTGGTTGAGGTTCCTGATGACCGGGAAAGACTGTCGCCTCTTCATCCGATTCTCGGCGTGCGTCCTCGGCGCTCTCCTGGCGCTGGCCACCGCCGGCCCCGCCTCGGCCCAGACCAATTTGGCCCAAAACCAGACTCGGCCGAATTCACCGTCTCCTCCGCCTGAATCGACAGTGGACCTAACCCCGCCTACCAAGCTTTACCTTACGGACGGAACCTACCAGCTTGTGAAGAGCTACGAAGTGCACGGCGACCGCGTGCGCTTTTACAGCCTGGAGCGCTCGGACTGGGAAGAAGTGCCCACGACCATGGTGGATTTCGACTCCACCAAGCGCGCCGCTCAGCAGGAAAACGCCGTGCAGCCGGAACAGCTCGAGCAGGCCAAGGAGCTGCAGAAGGTGCGGTTCGAGAAACCCGAGCAGAAGGGTTTCCAGGTGGCGCCCGGCGTGTACCTGCCGCCCGACCCAGGCGTCTTCGCGTGGGATGGAACGCGGGTCATCCGCCTGTTGCAGTCTACGGGCGAAGTCGTCACGGACAAAACGCGCAAGGCGCTGAACATCGCCATGCCGTTGCCGATCCTGAAGGGGAGGCAGCTTGTGGTCCTCGAGGGGGCCAAGTCGTCGGTGCGGATCTCTTCCACTCGCCCCGTCTTCTACCTCCAGTTCGCGGATGACCCAAGCGGCGAAAGCGCCCAGTTGCTGACGGTGAAGTCCGACAAAGAGCGACGCGTCGTGGAGCGGGTGGATACGCGCCAGCTTCCCGGTGGCAAACCGAGTGAGGTGCGCGAGGGAGTGCTGATCGAACGGGTGAAGCTGGGGCCCGGCCTCTACCAGATCACGCCGACGGAGCCACTCGCGCTCGGTGAATACGCGATAGGGCAACTCACTCGCGAGAATCTGAACCTGGAGGTTTGGGATTTCGGCATCGGCGGCGCGGCGGCCATCCTCGGCCTGCCGGCCACAACCGCCCCCACGGATTCGCTTTCCGAAAAGGCCTCGGGAATTGCCCAGCCCGGTCCGCCCAAGCCCCAGCAGCCGCCCGGCCAACCGATGCCGAACCCTCCCTTACCGACCGGTCCGCAAACCCAGCCCGGTCCGCCACACTAGCTGACTACGCTAGAACATGTGTCAAGGAATGATTGACGAGGCTCATTCGGCTGCCACTTGACGCCATTCCACCCTGTCGCTTAGTATGAGAGATTGGCTTATTGCCACCAACTCTCACCGTAAGGATAAGGGACGTGATCGACCGGATAACGGTCCGCGGCGCGCGGCAGCACAACCTGAAGAACATCGACGTTGAGATCCCGCGGGGCACCCTGACTGTGGTCACGGGGCTCTCCGGGTCAGGCAAGTCCAGCCTCGCTTTCGACATCATCTACGCCGAGGGCCAGCGCCGCTACGTGCAGACCCTTTCCGCTTACGCCCGCCAGTTCCTCGACCAGATGGAGCGGCCGGACGTCGACTCCGTGGAGGGCCTGAGCCCTGCCATCTCGATCGAGCAGAAGACCACCAGCCGCAGTCCGCGGTCCACTGTGGGCACTATCACCGAGATTTACGACTACCTGCGGCTGCTCTACTCCTCCATCGGTGTTCCCCATTGCCACCAGTGCGGACGCGCCATTTCGCGCCAGACCACGGAGCAGATTGTAGCGTCGATCATGTTAGGGGACCGGGGACAGCTGGGGGACGGGGGACAGGGAACAGGGAACAGGAAGGACCCCGCATCCGACGAGCGCATCATGATCCTGGCGCCCGTGGTGCGGGGCCGCAAGGGCGAATTCAAGAAGCTGTTCGAGGACCTGGCGCGCCAAGGGTTCGTCCGCGTGCGCGTGGATGGGCAAATGCGGCAACTCGACGAAGAAATCCTGCTCGATCTGCGGCGCAACCATACTATCGAAGTCGTGGTGGACCGTCTGCTGGTAAAGCCGGGCATCGAGGGCCGCTTGAGCGCCTCGATCGAAACCGCCATGAAATTAGCTAACGGCATCGTGCAGGTGGCGGTGGTGAACGGCGAGGAGCATCTCTATTCGCAGGAGTGGGCGTGCGTGAACTGCGGCATCAGCATCCCGACTCTCGAGCCGCGGTCGTTCTCGTTCAACAGCGTTTACGGCGCCTGCCCGGAGTGCAAGGGCCTGGGCAACCGTTACACTTTCGATCCGGCCAAGGTGATTGAGGATTGGGCGCGGCCGTTGTTGGCCGGAGGTCTCGCCTTGGGCGCAGGAGCCGACGTGATGAAGTCAGGATTGACGCGGACGGCGGAGCGCTACGGCTTCGATTTGAAGACGCCCTTTGAGAAGTTTCCGCGTGCCATACAGAACCTGCTCCTCTACGGCAAGAGCCCGGAGGGCTCGCGGCTGCAGCCCGTCTTTCCGGGGATCATTCCGCTGCTCGACCGCTGGTACGGAGCGGTTTCCTCGGAAGGGTATCGCGACTGGTATCAGCAGTTCATGTCCGCGGTGCCGTGCCCGAAGTGTCGAGGAAAACGCCTGCGTCAGGAAAGCCTGGCCGTGACGGTGAGCGGTCGCTCGATTGCCGAGTTCACCGCCGAGCCGGTGACGCGCGAGATGGAACTGATCCGCAAGCTGAAGCTGACGCCGCGGGAAGAGATCCTGGCCCGTCGCATTCTGAACGAGGTCAGAGAGCGGCTGGAGTTTCTGGACGCGGTCGGACTCGGCTACCTCAGCCTCGATCGCTCGGCGGCCACACTCTCGAGCGGCGAGAGCCAGCGCATTCGATTGGCCACGCAGATCGGCTCGAAGCTGCGCGGCGTGCTCTACGTGCTGGACGAACCGTCCATCGGCCTGCACCCGCGCGACAACCAGCGGCTGCTGGAGACGCTGGAGCACCTGCGCGACCTCGGCAACACCGTCCTGGTAGTGGAGCACGACGAGGAAACGATCCGTCGCGCCAACTACGTGGTCGACCTGGGACCGGGCGCCGGCCGCCAGGGTGGGTACCTGGTGGCGCACGGCACACCGGAGCAGATTGCCGCGAGCGAGCGATCGCTGACCGGGCAGTACCTCTCCGGCCGCGTGCGGATTCCCGTCCCGCCCGAGCGGCGTCGGGCGAATGGCAAATTCATCGCCATCCTCGGCGCGCGCGCCAACAACCTGAAGAGCATTGACGTCGAGTTTCCGCTGGGCCTGCTCACCGTGGTGACCGGAGTTTCCGGGTCCGGCAAATCGACGCTGGTGAATGACATTCTGCACCGTGTCCTGGCCAAAAAGCTCTATCGCGCACTGGAAGAACCGGGCCTGCACCGCGGCGTGCGGGGCGTCGAGCACATCGACAAAGTGATCGTGATCAACCAGTCGCCCATCGGCCGCACACCGCGCTCCAACCCGGCCACCTACAGCGGCCTCTTCACTCCCATCCGCGATCTCTTCGCCATGCTGCCCGAATCGCGCGAGCGCGGATACCGCGCCGGGCGCTTCAGCTTCAACGTGAAGGGCGGGCGCTGCGAGGCGTGCCAGGGCGACGGCTTGCGCCGGATCGAGATGAATTTTCTGCCCGACGTTTTCGTCACCTGCGAGGTGTGCCGCGGACGGCGGTATAACTCGGAAACCCTGGCGGTGAAGTACAAGGCCAACTCCATCGCCGACGTACTGGAGATGACCGCGCAGGACGCGCTGCCCCTGATGGAAAACATTCCGCAGATCAAACAGAAGCTGCAAACGCTGGCGGACGTCGGTCTGGGCTACCTGCATCTGGGCCAGCCGGCTACCACGCTCTCGGGCGGCGAGGCGCAACGCATCAAGCTGGCGCGCGAGTTGAGCCGCCGCCAGACGGGTCGCACGCTGTACATCCTCGACGAGCCGACCACCGGACTGCATTTCGACGACGTGAAGCAACTCCTGCTGGTCCTCAATCGGCTGACCGAGTTGGGCAACACGGTCATCATCATTGAGCATAATCTGGACGTGGTGAAGCAGGCCGACTGGATCATCGACCTCGGTCCCGAAGGCGGGGAAGCGGGCGGTTGCATAGTGGCCGCCGGCACGCCGGAAGAGATCGCGCGGGTGAAGAAGTCATTTACGGGTCAGGCGCTCGCGCCCATGCTGAACGGCAAACCCGGTCGCGACGCGGTATAATCAGTCGCGAATAGAGCCAGTATGATTCGAGTTACAGAAGCCGTAGCTGACGAGGAAGGTTGTGTGCGTCTTCAGGGGAAAGTTGCTCTCCCCAACGCGCGACGCGCGCTGGCGGAAGAGCACCCCAAAATCGCAACGGTTGAGGCCGCTTTGCTCGGCGAACGAGGGCTCGGCGAGGACTGAAACCAGCCGGAGGAGGATGAATCGTGGTCTTACCTTCAGGCGGAGACGTTGAGTCGGTGGCAGCGGTACCACACGCATGAGCATCTATCGTTTCCAGCCAGTGAAACTCGATAAGGTCCAGACCTACCCGCTGGCATCACGGCCCAGCAAAGTGTCGACGGCGGGTTTTGCGCGCGTGCCCCGCCAGCGAGCGAACCTCAGAGAATGGGTGGATTCGCTCCCGCGGCTTCTGGCAGGGCAAACGTTCCGCGCTGTCGTGGCGGCACTGGAACGCGCCCGGCGGAAGAGCAAGCCGATCATTTGGGGACTGGGCGGACACGTCATCAAGGTCGGACTGAGCCCGGTCTTGATTGATCTGATGCGGCGCGGCTATCTCACCGCCGTGGCCATGAACGGCGCGGCGATGATCCACGATTTCGAGATTGCACTCGTCGGATCGACTTCCGAGGATGTGCCGGCGGTGCTGGGCGAAGGCCGATTCGGAATGGCGGAGGAAACGGGCCGTTTTCTGAATGAGGCTATCATTGCCGGCGACCGGGCCGGCGACCATGACGGGTTAGGCATCGGCGAGTCCGTGGGCCGCTTTCTGAACCGGAAGCGCGCGCCGGTGCCCGTCCGGTTCCGCCAGTACAGCCTGCTAGCGACCGCTTACCGCGAGCGCGTCCCGGTGACGGTTCACGAGGCCATTGGCACGGATATCATCCACAATCATCCGGCGATCGACGCGCGCGCCCTGGGCGCGGCGACGCACCGCGATTTTCTGTTGCTCGCCGCGCTGGTGAAGGCGCTAGACGGTGGCGGTATCTACCTGAACGTGGGGTCGGCGGTGGTCCTGCCCGAGGTATTTCTCAAGTGCGTCAGCCTGGCCGCCAACGTGGGACGGGCGCCGCGCGGAATCACAACCGTCAATATGGATTTCATCCAGCATTACCGCCCGACGCAGAACGTCCTGATCCGGCCGACGGCCACTGGGAAATCCGGCCGCGACGCCAGCCACGGCTACGCACTCACGGGACACCATGAGGTGATGGTCCCGCTGCTGGCGGCCGCGCTGGAGAAATAAGTCACAAGGGGTCAGTGGCTAGTGACCGGCGGCGAGCGGCTAGTGAAGACCGCGGACTGTCCGGACCAGTTGCCGGTCATAAGTGCCGCGTGAAACGAGATGACAAACGAAGAACGAATGATGAATGTTCCCTGCCCGCGACCTTTCATGCGGCGTTCTTCGTTCGTAATTCGGCATTCATTCTTGGTCTCGACTAGCAGCTAGCCTAGTCTAGAGTCCAGCCATGAGCCAGTCTTAGCAAAGGCGACTGAGGAGCCAGGACAACCATCGATGTCCACTACGCCGCTTGAACCGTCCGACAGCAATATCCCCTCGGTTGATGCAGCAGCGGAGGGGCCCGTCTTCGGAACCGCACCGCCACCGGAGCTATGGCGACTGCGCGACTTGGGATTTTTCGTCGCCTATGCCACCTTCACCCTGGTGCTGGCCCCCTTGTTCCTGCTGATGGTCTACGCCATCCTGCAACCCCTGGCGCATTGGAGGACAACGGCAACTGCCGCCGCCGCGCAGCCTATTTTCGCGGTAGCCGCGCAGTCGGTCTCCTACGCGATGATCCTGGCCTGTGTTTACGTCCTGGTAGCGGTCCACTACGACCTGCCTTTCTGGACGGCCCTGAAATGGCGGAGGCCGGGAGTGAAGCGAGGGTTGACGCTGTTCCTGGGTGGGATCATGATGGCCTTTGGCGTCCTGGCGGCATCCAGCCTTCTGCCGGACAAGAAGCCGTTTCCTCTGGAGCAGATGTTCAACTCGCCGGCCGCGGCGTACACCGTGGCGGCCTTTGCCATCTTCGTCGCCCCCTTCATGGAGGAGCTGATTTTTCGGGGCGTGCTCTTCACCTTCTTCGAGCGTCACGCTGGACTTCGTTTCGCGGTCATCAGTACGGCCTTGCTGTTCGCCGCCCTTCACGTGCCCGAATACTGGGGAGCGTGGAACCACGTGTGGCTGATTCTGGTGGTCGGGCTCATTTTCTCGCTGGCGCGCGGCCAGACGGACTCGCTCGCACCCAGTGTAATCCTTCACGTCGCCTATAACACTAGCCTCATGGCCATGCTGTTTTTCGCCACTCACCACTTCCACACGATACAGGCCGTCACGGTTCGCTGAGTCTTACCGGCGCCGTCGCAATTCCCGCTCCGCCAGATCGCCAACCGTTCGGCAGAGCGCACGTAGTAGATGCATGGCCGGCCGAGGCCATGCGGTATGACGGAAACCCTTCCACCGTCTAGCGACGCCCTCCCCTGACTACCGCAGGAGACTATATCGCACGATGCACCAGATGCCAGAGATCCCGTCCTTCCACGTGATCTTCTTCCCTTCGGCATAAGTGCGGCCCTGGTACGAAATGGGGACCTCGTAGACCCGGCAGTTAATCTTGGCGATCTTAGCGGTGACCTCGGGTTCAAACCCGAAGCCGTCGGCCCGCAGACTAATCCCGTGAAGCAACTCGCACTTGAAAGCCTTGTAGCCCGTCCACACATCCGTGAGGTTCAGGTTGGTGAATATGTTGGAGAAGGTAGTCAAGAGTCGGTTGCCGACGGAATGCCAAAAGAACAGAACCCGATGCGGCCCGCCCAGAAATCGAGAGCCGTAAACCACGTCCGCCAGGCCGCGTTCGATGGGGGCAATCAGTCCAGGGTATTCCTGCGGGTCGTACTCCAGGTCCGCGTCCTGGACGATCACGATTTCTCCCCGCGCCTCCCGAAACCCACGTCGGAGCGCCGCGCCCTTGCCCTGGTTTCGCTCTTGGAAAAAGACACGAACATCATCGGCGCGCTCGTCCCGACTCTGGGGAAGTCCCGGCGGGTTCGGAGTGGCGCGAGCAACCAACGCCGCCAAGATTTCCTTGGTACCGTCTGTCGATCCATCATCGACCACAATGATCTCTTTATCGAGATCCACGGCCTGGATGCGCCGGAGAATCTCCTCGATGGTCGCCCGTTCGTTAAACACCGGCACGACGATGGATACCCTGCGACCCCTTCCCTGGCTCATACCGGCGGGCTCTCCTTTTGTCCTATGGCCATGAGGTTCTGTCCGAAAGGTGGTTCCCACCGCCGCTCCAGGCGGGAGAGCCAGGGAATTACCAGGCGATCGTAAAGCTTGACGCCGAAGGGGCCGATGGTTCTCCGCCTCAGCACTCGTCCCAGCAAAAACCACAGCGCCACGCCGGGTAGGTTTAAGTACCGGATCTGCTGCACGCGAAAACCCGCCTGCTCCATCTTCGATTGCAGCTCACGCTTGGTGTGACGACGATAATGCTCCACCTCCCTGTCCACGGTGCCATAAAGAACCGGCAGCGCGGGCGTAAACAGCAAGACCCGACCTCCGGGAAGCAGAACCTCATGAATCAGCCGCAGCATCTCCGAGTCGTTCTCGGCGTGCTCCAGGACGTTGACCGAAACCACCGACTCCGCGCGGAGGGAAGAGGCGAAATCGCCCAGATACCCTTTCTTGGTTTCCACTCGTGGCTCGCCCTTGAATTCACGGTCCAGCAAAGGAAACAGGTTGTCCGCCGGTTCGATGAGCGTGATCTTACGGAGGCTGGTGCTGCCCAGCAGGAACCTGGCAACGGTTCCAATTCCCGCTCCCACCTCGATGACGGAACCGCCGAGATAGGGCAGAAAATAGCTCAAGATCCACTTATAGTAATTGCGGGCTTCGGCTAATCCGTGGAGCTCCGTGCCGGAATATGAGAACGCTCGATCGGCTGGCACTACGGATTCCGCCTGACGCGTCATAGCCTGCCTAGCCTACAGCCAGCTCTTCCACTTGAAGCCCATAACCTCGTGCCGCCGCGCACTGTTTCTCGTCTGCCGAGACGAACAATTCCGCGGACCACTCGGCGGCGGAAGCGACGTGGAGGGAATCTGACGACCGCATGGGCCACCGCTCCAGAAGCTCGACGGCGCGCGCGACCACCTGATCCGTAACCCGGATGATGCTGGCGTCTTCGATGTCGTCGAAGAGCGCCTGCTTGGCCCTAGAATACTGTTGCGGCGACAGCTTTCTCTCGCGGCGCCGCCGACAGAGCGCAGAAACCACCTCGGACAGGCAAATCACCGAGACTCCCAAAGCCGAGGCGGGGTACAGAATCGCCTCGACCCGCTCACTCCCCGGCTCCTCGACATACCGCTTGGCCAGCGCCGATGAGTCGAAAAAAACGTTCAAAATGATCGCCGCCTTTCCTCGATGATGGCCCGGCTGAGCGAAGCCCCGGCGGTCACCAAACGCACCCCGGGGCGCCTCCAAGCGGGTTTGGTCTCGCGCCCATCGGCCGGAACGATCTTCGCAATCGCTTTGCCGTGACGGAGTATGCGGATGCTGTTACCCTTCTCGACGAAGTTCAGGACCTCGGAAGCATTCTTGCGAAATTCGGTAAACGTGAATGTTTTCATCACCGGAATTCTCCACGCAAATTAATATTGTACACTACTGCACATCGACGTGCAATTGAATCGATCGAGTCAAACGCAGCGGCTCATTTCGAGCCTTTGGGTTCTTTCTTCGGCTGTCCAAAACTAGCCAACTCGCGATGCACGCGGCATGCGCGAAGCGCAGCCATTCTCGCTTACCGGATCAGTTGGTAACTGACGAACGCCAACCGGCTGCTATCCGGCGACCACGACGGAACGTTGATGGTGCCTTGCCCGCCAAACAACCTGGCCAGTACCGTGATCTTCTTGTCGCCCAGCGACATCAGCCGCAGCGACACGTCCTGGTTTTCCGGGTGGCCCTTGACGCTCTTGTCGTAACTGAGGCAGATCATCCACCGCCCATCCGGGGACAGGTGGGGAAACCAGTTGTTGAGGTCGTCGGAGAACACTTGTTCCTGCTGGCTGCCGTCTGGATGCATCCTCCAGATCTGCATGATTCCGGTCCTCTCGGAATTGAAGTAAATGTACTTCCCGTCAGGCGAGTATTCCGGTCCGTCGTCGAGCCCCTCGGCGGTGGTGAGCCGCGTTTCTTCGCCGCCCGCAGCGGGGATCGTATAGATGTCAAAGTTGCCGTTGCGTTCCCCGACGAAGGCGAGAGTCTTCCCGTCCGGCGACCACCCGTGCCAGTAGGAGGGCGATTTCTGGGTGATCCGCCGCGGCGTCCCGCCCGTGATCGGCACGATGTAAACCAGGGAACGGTGCTCTTCCTGCGAATTGTCACTCAGGGCGAGCAGCGTACCGTCCGGCGAGATGCCGTGGTCGTTGTTGCAGCGAACCGCGAAGCTGGTATCGATGGTTTCCGGTGGGCCGCCCGCGATCGGCAGGCGCTCGAGATGCCCGTTGCGGTTGAAGATGAGCGCCGCGCCATCGCGAGTCCAGTTAGGCGCTTCGAATCGTCCCGGCGCCTCATAGACCACGCGTCGCTCGCCGGACGCGATGGGCACAACCTCCAGACTGCTATAGAGAGCCACTTGCCCGCGTGCGGCGGGAGCCGGCGTCGCGAAGTCAACGCTAGAGAAGACCGCTGTCTCCACCTTATCCTTGTCGTGCGAGCAGACGCCAATCCCCACGTAGAACGGCCCCACCAGGGGGATGCGAGGCGATCCGCTTACCATGTGGACCTCGCCGCCGTCGGCTGCCAGCGACATGAAAAAGTAGTCTCCCCGCTTCTCGATGCGCAGCCGCTTGGGGGCCGAAATGCTCGACTGGACCTCCCGCGTCGTCGCTCCCTTTTTGTCGCGGAATTGCAGCGAAGTGAGCCCGTTGCCGTGCAGGGCCACGTCGGCGTAGGCGGAATCGGCATCGAGGCTCTGGCGGACCATCAGCACGGCCTTGCGGTGCTCATTGCCGCCTTGGCCTAGGAAGGAAATGTCCGCCGCGAGCGCCACGTCGCCGGAGACGCGCTTCCAGACGAAGTGGAAAGCATCCGCTCCGAACCACATGTTCTCGCCGCTGCCTTCGATGGTGTACTTCCCTTGCGCTGCGTCGTACGCCGCCGACCCGGCATGAAAGACCGTGCCGACGTCGCCTTGACTCTCGAAAAGTCCGATCGGTCCTGGGGCGGTCTGCGCCAATAGGCGACTTGGCGTCGCACCCGCCAGTAGGAAGGCGCAGGCCAAGACGGACCAATAGGTGGGCCGCCACAATAGCTTTCTCTGCTCCATGGACACCTCCATTTCGCGACTGAAGCCCGTCGCGCGATCAAGCCTAACCCAATCAGCCCCGATTGTCACTCGGAGCTGCCAAGCGGTTTGCCCTGAGCGCGGGCTTCCCGCCTGCTCTTCCTCGCACCCTCAAAATCAGCTGCTAGTGAAGCGAGTTCCGCCGCAAAGTAAGGAGAAAAGCGGGCGGGACGCCCGCGCTCCCAGGCCACGCAAAAAAATCATTCGCAGTCGTCACTTTTTCTCTTGCGTGGCGGGCAGAAACTTGTATAGTTGCGAACAGGACGGCAATTTTTTTGCCGGCGGACTTTCTTAAGGAGGGCGAGAGAAAAAGAATTGAGCACGGCAGCGGTTTCCGCCCAACTTCCAGCGCAGACGTTTCCCCAAAGAGCAAAGAGTATCGTCAAGCTGACGTTCTGGCCCCTTGTCGCCGCCACGTTCTTCATGGTGTCGGGCGGCACTTACGGCACGGAGGACATCGTTCACGGCGCCGGTTACGGACGCGCCATTCTGATCCTGCTGCTGACCCCGGTGTTCTGGAGCCTGCCGACCGCGTTCATGATCGGCGAACTGGCCAGCGCTCTGCCTGCCGAAGGCGGGTATTACGCGTGGGTGCGGCGTGGGCTGGGCAATTTCTGGGGCTTTCAGGAAGCCTGGCTCTCGCTGGTCGCGAGCATTTTTGACATGGCCATCTACCCGACGCTGTTCGTCGCCTACCTGACACGATTGGTACCGTGGTTTGCGATTGGACACCGCGGCGTCATGGTGGCGCTGGGCGTGGTGGTAGTCTGCTCCGCGCTCAACCTGGCCGGGATCCGGGTGGTTGGCCTCACCTCGCTCTGGCTCTTTTTCCTTCTCTCGGCGCCGTTCGCGCTGATGGTGTTGCTGGCGCCGTTCGAGGCAGGGTCGCTCGCCCACATCCACACCGCGCCCGTCACCTCCACGGTCGGACTGCTTGGGGGCGTGCTCATCGCCATGTGGAACTACATGGGCTGGGACAATGCTTCCACCATCGCGCTCCAAGTGGAACGGCCGCAGCACACCTATCCGCGCGGCATGATCGCAGCCGTGATCCTGGTTTCGCTCAGCTACATCCTGCCGGTGCTGGCCGTGAGGGCCACCGGCGTGCCGGCGTCGGCCTTCGAGACCGGTAGTTGGGCCGACCTGGCGGGCCTGATGGCCGGCAACTGGCTGCGGGTGGCGCTGGTGCTGGGCGGCATGATGAGCGGCTTTGGCATGTTCAACGCTCTGGTGATGAGTTACTCGCGCTTGCCCCTGGCGATGGCGCAGGACGGCATGTTGCCGCGAGTCTTTGCCAAGACCCACCCCAAGACCGGCGCCCCCTGGGTGGCCATCCTGGTATGCGCCACGGGCTGGGCGCTGTGCCTCGGGCTTGGATTCGAACGCCTGGTGACCTTGGACATCATGCTCTATGGAGGCAGCCTCGTGCTCGAGTTCGTCGCCCTGGTGGCATTGCGCGTCCGCGAGCCGAAACTCCCCCGCACCTTCCGCGTGCCGGGTGGGACGCTGGGCGCGATCCTGGCCGGCGTGTTCCCTACCCTGCTGCTGACCTTTGCCGTGATCCACAGCGACCACGAGGAAGTTCTGGGGATGAACGGCCTCGTTTTCGGCGCCCTGATTATTCTGGGAGGCTTTGTCGTTTACTACGTCGCGTCCTTCTTCTGGCAGCGGCATCCGCGGCCGGCACGAGATGCGGCCCCGCCCTTGGCCCCCGAAACCGAGGCGTCGTAGGAGCCCGGCGCGACGTGTGACCTCAAACGAAAAAGAGGAAGTGTCAAGTCGTGACGAGGGAACCTGGAGTCGTAAAAGACCTTTGCCGTGGCCTATTCCCCTGCTCCCGACTCACAATAGAAATGGATTTGTTTTTCAAAACTGGTCGTTCTGACGGCTTTGAATTCGGTTTGTTCCCAAGGGCCATACCGAATCTAAAGGACTTGGCGGCTTTGAATTCGGTTTGATTTGGCTTTGTTTTTTGGGTCAAGTCGTTGATTCCAGGGCAACGTGTCGGCTTTGATCGACCTTTCCGGAGATTTTGGGGAGATCTCCAGGCCGCGGACGAGCCCTTAATGCCCTCCAGAGGGAAGTCCGGGGAGGAGAGTACCCTCTCAACCCTATCGGTTGAAGCCCGCCAGCGATAGACGCCGGGGTTCTCAATACCGCCACCAGAATAGGGTGTGCGGAAATACGCGTATTGCCCGTCGCTGGACCAGCGAGGATATTCCGCACGTTCAGCCAGAGTCTGAGTCTTTTGGGAGGTCATGTCGTACAGCATCAGCTTCTGCGTCGCATCCGCCACGGCCACGACGTA